>Ga0207864_1002604_pt1 | contig 16616 bp, 12 predicted proteins | sample HigsolmetaAR202D_FD_184834 | JGI IMG/M metagenome (GOLD analysis project Ga0207864, IMG submission 184834) | Ionic liquid and high solid enriched microbial communities from the Joint BioEnergy Institute, USA - AR20-2-D (SPAdes) (version 2) ... | reverse complement strand
CTGATCGCCGACTCGCTCGGCACAACGCCCACGCTCGAGCGCCTGCCGATGCAGCCGGGCGATGTGCGCCGCACCTATGCCGACGTCTCCAAGGCCCGGCGCCTGCTCGCCTACCAGCCGACCACCCCCGTCGAGGTCGGCATCCCGAGGTTCAGCGCGTGGCTCACCGGGCACTTGAACCGCTCTCAGGCAGCCTCGAATCGAACGGTATGACGCAGATGCGCGTGCTGATCACCGGCGCCGCCGGCTTCCTGGGTTCGCACCTCTGTGAGCGCTTCCTGGCCGAGGGCCACGAGGTCGTGGCCATGGACAACTTCCTGACCGGCAGGCCCGAGAACATTGCCCACCTGATCGGCCGCCCCGCTTTTCGCTTCATTCGCCACGACGTGACCGAGTTCGTGTACGTCGACGGTCCGCTGGACGGTGTTCTCCACTTCGCGAGCCCGGCCAGCCCGGTCGACTACCTGGACCTTCCGATCCAGACCCTCAAGGTCGGCAGCCTCGGCACGCACAAGACGCTGGGCCTGGCCAAGGCCAAGGGAGCACGGTACCTGCTGGCCAGCACGAGCGAGATCTACGGGGATCCGCAGGTGCACCCGCAGCGAGAAGATTATTGGGGGCACGTGAACCCCGTGGGGCCGCGGGGCGTCTACGATGAGGCGAAACGCTTCAGCGAAGCGATGACCATGGCCTACCACCGGGCGCACGGGGTGGACGTGCGCATCGTTCGCATCTTCAATACGTATGGCCCGCGCATGCGCCCGAACGACGGGCGGGTGGTCAGCAACTTCATCGTACAGGCGCTCCGGGGCGAGCCGCTCACGGTCTACGGCGACGGGAGCCAGACCCGGAGCTTCTGCTACGTGGAGGACGAGGTCGAGGGGATCTACCGGCTGTTCATGAGCGACTACGTCGGGCCGGTCAACATCGGCAACCCGGTGGAGTTCACGATCCGCGAGCTCGCGGAGATGGTGATCCGCATGACGGGCAGCACGAGCGAAATCGTAGAGCGGCCGCTCCCCCAGGATGACCCCAAGGTGAGACGGCCCGACATCTCGCTCGCGAGGCGAGTGCTCGGCTGGGAGCCCAGAATCTCCCTCGAGGAAGGGCTCCGGCGTACGATCCCCTATTTCCAGGAGCTGGTCGAGACCGACGGCGCCGTCTCGAGAGCGCTCTAGGGACAGGCGGACCGGATCGAAAGGGTCGTGCGCATTCCGTGCGCCTCCGGCCGCGCGCCGGATCGGATGGGGATCCGGCGCTCTCCACGCTCTACCGCACGAGCCCCTGCCGTTGAAGTTCCGCGAAGCTGGCGTCGACGCGGTCGAGGACGCTCTCTTCCGTCGACCACGCGATCAACTCGTCGAGCCCCGCGTCGAAAGAGGTGCGGGCCTCGAAGCCGAGCACGGCGCGGGCGCGGGATGGATCGCCCACGCAGTGGCGGATGTCGCCGGTCCTGTACCTGCCCACGATCTCCGGCGCGATGTCCACGCCCAGTCTCCGGGCGAGCGCCAAGGCCACATCCCGCACCTCGACCGGCCGACCCGTGCATACGTTGTAGGCACCGGTCGCCACCTCTTCGACCTCGAGGGCGCGCACCACGGCGCCGGCCACGTCCGAGACGTGGATGAAGTCGCGACTCTGTCGCCCGTCCTCGAAGATGAGCGGCGCCCGCCCGCTCCTCAGCCTTCCCATGAAGATCGCCGCGACACCCGTGTACGGATTGCTGAGCGCCTGTCGCGAGCCGTAGACGTTGAAGAAACGCAGCGCCACGGTCGGGATCCGGTAGGCGCGGCCGAAGCACAATCCGAGTTCTTCCTGGGCCTTCTTGGTGATCGCGTACACGCTGGTGTACTGGAGGGGCTTGTCTTCCGAGGTGAGGGCCGGCTCGAGCACGGCGCCGCACGCCGGACAAGAGAGTTCCCACTCGCCGGCCGCGAGCCGCCGTTCATCTCTGGGCCCCGGCGAAAGCATGCCGTGCTCGGCACACCGGTAGGCTCCCTCGCCGTAGATCGACATCGAGCTCGCGACGACGAAGCGCCGGAAGCGGGCCGGCTCCCTGGCCATCGCCTCCATGAGGACGCCCTGGCCGTCCACGTTGACCGACGTGTAGTAGTGGGGCTGATACATCGACTGACCAACGCCCACGGCTGCGGCCAGGTGCACGACCGAGTCCACGCCGGAGAGTGCCGCTTCGACCGCGGCCGGGTCACGTACGTCGCCACGTCGGAACTCGATCGCGCCCGAGAGTAAGTGCCGCTCGAGATAACGCGGAATGCTCGCCCCCTCCCCGTGCACCTGCGGGTCCAGGTTGTCCAGGACGACCACGTCCGCCCCGCGCTCCACCAACCGATCCACCACGTGCGACCCGATGAACCCCGCTCCTCCGGTGACGAGCACTCGCATGGCGACTCCTTGTCGAGAGACCGAATCGAGTGCCGGCGGGGGTGTGCAATATCTCTGCCGTGACCGCGGCGACGAGCGGGCAAGCGGCCACCCGTCCGACTCGCACACATGCGACGCATGCAAAGAAAACGGGCCGGTTTCGAACCGGCCCGTCGTGCATCGACCATCCGCGGCTCGCGCGGCGGCGAGAACTCTTTCACACCGCCCCGCCAGCTCGGAGCAGGCGCCGCATCGTGGCGTCAGTCGCCGATACCGTGCCCTTCCGCGGGCACGGCATGCCTCAGACGGGGGTCGGCGGCAGCAGTGCCCGTCGGCACCGCCTTCCTCCGCCCGATGCTCGTGTACTCGAAGCCGGCCGCGGCCATGCGCACGGGCTCGAAGAGGTTCCTGCCATCGAAGATGACCGGCTCCTTCATGAGCGCACGAAGCCGCTCGAGATCGGGCCGGCGATACGGCTGCCACTCGGTCAAGATGAGCAGTGCATCGACCCCTTCCGCCGCCTGGTAGTTTTGCGCGCAGTAGACGACCCGCTCGCCGAATTCAGCGAAATGACGACGCGCCACCTGCAGTGCCTCCGGGTCGTGCACCCGAACGACCGCGCCTCGTTCGACCAGCCCCCGCACCACCACCAGGCTCGCCGCCTCCCGCATGTCGTCTGTCTCCGGCTTGAAGCTGAGGCCCCAGACCCCGAAGGTCCGCCCCGCGAGCTCGGCGCCATACTTGCCTACCACCGCTTCCAGGAGCAGGCGCTTCTGCGTGAAGTTGACCGTCTCGACCGCCTCCAGGATCCCCGCATCCACACCATGGTCCTTCAGCGTGCGGATGAGCGCCTTCACATCCTTCGGGAAACAGCTTCCGCCATAGCCGATCCCGGCAAATAGGAAGCTCGGCCCGATCCGCGCGTCGGTTCCGATCCCCCGCCGCACCAGGTCCACGTCCGCCCCCACCTCGCTGCACAGGCGCGCGATCATGTTCATGAAGCTGATCCGGGTGGCCAGCATCGCATTCGCCGCGTACTTCGTGATCTCGGCACTCGCGATGTCCATGAACAGGATCGGCTTCCCGGTCCTGACGAACGGCTCGTAGAGCTCGGTCAGCACCCGCTTCGCGTAATCGCTCTCCGCCCCGATCACCACCCGGTCCGGCTTCATGAAGTCGTCGACCGCCGCTCCCTCCTTCAGGAACTCCGGGTTGCTGCACACGTGCACCGGATGGTTCGAGTGCTCCTCGATGACCGCACGCACCTTCTTGGCCGTCCCCACCGGCACCGTGCTCTTGGTGATGACGATCTTCTCGCCGTTCATGTTCCGGCCGATCGTCTCCGCTACTGCGAGCACGTGCTTGAGGTCCGCACTCCCGTCCTCGCCCTCCGGCGTGCCCACCGCGATGAAGATGATCTCGCTCTCGCGTACGGCCGCGCCCACATCCGTCGTAAAGCGCAACCGCCCTTCTTCGAGGTTGCGCGCGACCAGCGGCTCGAGCCCCGGCTCGTAGATCGGGATTTCGCCCCGGGAGAGACGCGCGATCTTTTCCTCGTCGATGTCCGCGCAGATCACGTCGTTGCCCGTCTCGGCGAGACAGGCCCCCACCACGAGCCCGACGTACCCCGTACCGATCACTCCGACACGCATCGCGCCTCCAATCAAACCTGAGTCCGTGCCCTCGAACGTCCGTGCCCCCTCCCCGACACGGTCGCCTCGGTCGTCGCCGCACGTTTCGCACCTTCGACGCCGAGGGCGAGCGGCATTGCAACGATCATTTCCCGCCAGGCTTCATGCGCGGCGACCGCCATCGAGGCCGACGATGGCGGTGCGAGCCGCCACCAACTCGCTCACCCGAAGAACTCCTCGATCGCCGTCGCGACTTCTTCGAGCTCCTCGGCGGTCAGCTCGGGGAATACCGGAATCGACAGCACCTGCTGCGACGCGCGCTCGCTTTCCGGGAAGTCTCCCGCCCGGTAGCCGAGGTAGGCGAAGCACGGCTGGAGGTGCAACGGCAGCGGGTAGTAGACCGCGTTCCCGATCCCCCGCGAGTTCAGGTGCTCGCGCAGGGCGTCGCGGTTCTCGACCCTCAGCGTGTACTGGTTGTAGATCGACTCGTTGTATCCGCGCACGACCGGCCGGACGAGCTTGCCCGCGCGTTCGAGGTCGGCGAAGCGCCGGTCGTACCATGCCGCGTTGCGCTGACGCGCCGCGCTCCACGCCAGCAGGTGCGGAAGCTTCGCGTGCAGCACCGCCGCCTGTAGCGCGTCCAGCCGGGAGTTCGTGCCGACCTCGTCATGGTGGTACATCGTGAGCCCGCCATGGATGCGCAAACGCCGCAGGCGCTCGGCGAGCGCGGCGTCGTTGGTCACGACCATCCCGCCGTCACCGAAGCCGCCCAGGTTCTTCGAGGGGAAGAAGGAGAATGCGGCGCAGCTTCCGAGCTGACCGGTGACGATCCACTCGCCATCGACCTGCTGGCGTGCGCCGATCGCCTGGGCGCCATCTTCGAGCAGCAGGAGGCCGTGGCGATCGGCGAGCTCGCGCAACGGCTTCATGTCGGCCATCTGACCGAAGAGGTGGACCGGCACGATCGCCCGCGTGCGCGGGGTGATCGCCGCCTCGACCCGTGCCGGGTCGATGTTGTACGTGTCGGGCTCGATGTCGACGAACACGATGCGGCCGCCCGCGTTGTGGATCGCCCCCGCGGTCGCGAAAAACGTGAACGGCGTGGTGATCACCTCGTCGCCGGGCCTCAGGTCCAGCGCCTTGAGCGGCAGGAGCAGCGCATCGGTCCCCGATGCGACGCCGATCGCGTGCTCGACGCCGAGGAACTCCGCCACGGCTCGCTCGAACGCCGCGACGGTTTCGCCCATGATGAATGTCTGGCTCTCGATCACCGCGTCCATGCGGGCGCGGATATCGGCCGCAATCGCGGCATACTGCCGCTTCAGATCCAGCAACGGGACAGCCATACGGTTGTGCTCTCTTGCAAAGCGGCGTTCAATACCGCCCAACGGCGGCCAACCATGGGTGACCGCCGTGTGGACTGACGAAGTCGGGAGCGCCGGCTGCGGATTCGAAGAAAAGATCGATCGGGTGTTTGCCCGTCTCGGGCGATGCGTTCGATCGCGAAGCGACGACGGGAACTCCGGTCGGCGGCTTGCCCAAGACAATGAGGCGACGATTCTATGTTCCGGTGCAGCAACGCGCAAGCGGTCCGCCTGCGGCGTCGACGATCCCTTCGGTCGTTCCCGTCGGCCGTTGCGGCCCATGCCGGGCGCATGCGGCGGTCAATGGACGAACATGTGGAGTGCGGCGTCCGCCGAACGCGAGGACCAGCCCCCGGAACCACGCTCTAGCGCGCCTCCGAAGAAAACCTCGAGCCGGGGCGATACCCGCACGCCCGCGCGAAGCCAGCCGCCGGCGGCATCACCCGCACGCTGCGGCGCGAACAGGTTCTCGTGCCCCCGCCATCGCACGATCCCGCCGGCGACGAGTCGGACCCGGGCCTCGTGGAGGTCCGCCCGCACCTCGGCGAGCCATTCGCGCCCGTGCCCGCCGAGCGGGTGGCCGAGCGGAACGCCGTCGTCGGTCCAACCGCCGCGGAACGCCCAGTTCCTGTACCAGATCGTGTTGCCGCAGCACGACCCGGCAAAGGTCGTGTGTTCCAGGCGGAACGATGCCGCGGGGAGCATTGGGAGCGAGGGCAGGTACACGCCGGCGACGATGGCGGGGACGTCCTTGAGCGCGCCCGCGCTGTCGTCCATGCCCCACTCCAGGTACACCAGGAGGGGGATGGCCCCGACCGGCGGGCGGTAGTGCACGTCGAAGGCGAACACCTGGTTGTCGAACTCGCCCATCTCGCCGGCGTGCTTGCCGATCAGTGTATAGGCGATGTTGCGCAGCGTCCAAGGCGAATTCCCCTCGCCGCCGAGCATGACGGCCCTCGTGAATCCGATCTGGAGGCGGGCGTGCGGCTCGAGCGAGAGGCGAGCCGTCCAGAACCAGGGGTCCCGGATGCGGTCCCCGTTCCGCACCCGCGAGATTGCCCCCTGGAACCGGATCGGACCGAGGTGCTCGAGCGGGCCACCCGGGTTGAACGGGTCCAGGGATCCCAGCCCGACGCCGTCCAGCGCCTCGATCCCGGTGAGCACGATACCGCCGCCGGCGCCCGGCCCGAAGCCCATTCGACGCCGTCCGATCCAGAGCCCGAGGTTGCGCCAGCCGGTCGAGATCTCGGCGCGCCCGATCTCGAGCTCGCGGTCGTCGTATCGGGCGGCGATGTCGAACGCGAGCCGGGGGTGCGCGTCCAGACGGAGCGTCGCCCCGGCGAAGGGAGTGGACACGTCGCCCACGGGGATGGCACCGGTCCAGTCGTCCGCGTTGTTGTATCCGACGCCGCCGCGGACCATCCCCTCCCTGTGGTAGACCCCGGCGTCGACCGTGCCCGCGGGCCTGCGCGCAGGGACGCGACCGATCGCTGCGTCGGACGAAAGCGCGGCGCCGAACTCTTCGTCGAACCGCGCGAGATAACCTTGGGCGAGTTCCGCGAGGCGGGGCGCGTCGGTCGGCGCGCGCTCGGCGGCGACCTGGAGCACGCGACGGACCTCGCGCACGGTAAGCGCACGCTCGCCCCAACCAAAGCCGTCGGGCGCGAGGCCGAGGGCGGCGAGGCGCTGCGCGGCGGCGACGGCCCAGTGGCCCGGATCGAGGTGCGTCGTCGCGGCTCGATCCGGCACTTGGGCCTGCACCGCCCCCGCGGCGCCGAGCCACATCGCGATCCACGAGAGCGCTGTGCGAAGGAGCCGCGCCGTTCCACGCCGCGCCACCCTACGTCGCGCCACTTCACGTCGCGCCACTTCACGTTGCGCCGCTCCGGGCCGCGCCGCTCCGGGCCCTCCCGTCGCTCCGCGGCAACGCGTCGCACCCGGCTTCCGCCCCGCGCCGCCGCCCTTGTGGTCGACTCCGCGTTGCCTTGCGGATTCCGGCCCCGGCGAGTAGCGTACCGCCAGCGCTGCACAAACCCGTGCCGCCGTTGGCGATCCCACTCTGGCCTTATCGTTCATGAGCAGTTCGCGCAGTATCCTCGTCTTCATTCTCGGCTTGTCCATCGTCGGCCCGTCGCTGGCATCGGCGCAGGAGCCGTCCGCTCGGGATCCCGAGTGCGCGGCGCGCAGCCTGCTGCCGAACGAGGCGCTAGCGGGCGTGTTCGCCGATTACACCCGCGCGGCCGAGCTTGCCGGCGCCGCACCGCTCCGTCCGCGGCTGATCCGTCGCGCCAACGACGAGCGTGCGCTGCCGCTCTGTGCCGACCACCCCGCGCCCCTCTGGGCGACGCACCTGCCGGTGGACACCGTTGCGGCCGGCTCGCGGTCGCTGCACATAGGTTTCCTCCCGCCCGCCGCCGTGATTCGCAGCAACAGCGGGTACCCGAAGGATCGCAACGACGGCGCGCTCTGGCCGGGCCGGGGCGCGTCCACCGCGCTCCATGCCGGCGTCGAAGCCCGCTGGGATTTCGGGTGGGGCGTCGTTTCCGCCACCCTCGCGCCGGCGTTCCTCTTCCAGGAAAATCGCGACTTCGACACGAAGACGGTCGACCTCGCCGGGCACTCGCCCTTCATCTATCCGTGGCACGGGGGACGCATCGACTGGCCCCAGCGGTTCGGCGACAAAGCGCTCTCCTCTTTCGAGTGGGGTCAGAGCCGCATCCGCCTGGACGTGCGAGGGTGGACGGTCGGCGTATCGACCGAGAACCTCTGGTGGGGCCCGGCCGCGCATTTCCCGCTCCTCATGAGCAACACCGCGCCGGGGTTCCCGCACGTCTTCATCGGGTCGGCGCGGCCGCTGGCCACCCCCATCGGGAGGGTGGAAGGCCAGCTGATCTGGGGTTGGCTGCGCGAGTCGGATTATTACGACCACGACCCGTCCAACGACCGGCGTCTCCTGGCGAGCCTCGTCGTGGACTACGAACCCCGCTGGCTCCCCGGCCTCTACCTCGGCGCCGCGCGATCGTACCTGGCACACATGCCCGAGGAAGGGCTCGACCTCCTCGAATACATCGAACGGCCGTACACCCGGATTCGAGACAACCCGCTGGGCCGCAACAACATCCTGCGCGACAACCAGCTCTTCTCGATCTTCGCGCGCTGGGCGTTCCCGGAGGTCGGGTTCGAGGTGTTCGCCGAGTGGGCCCGCGACGACCACTGGGAGGACCTCGACGACCTGCTCATGGAGCCGGACCACAGCCAGACGTACATGCTCGGGTTCCAGAAGGTCGTCCTGGCGGGCCCGCGGTGGGTGCGGCTCTACGGTGAACTGGCCCACCTCCAGTCGTCTTCCACCTATCGCAGTGGGCGCGGCGGGCCGTTCATCATGTACGCCCACAGCCAGCTCCGCCAGGGCTACACCCACCGCGGCCAGCTCCTCGGCGCGGCGATCGGCCCGGGCTCGGATGCCCAGATCCTCGGCGCCGACGTGTTCGCGCCCTGGGGGATGGCGGGCCTGTTCCTCGAGCGGGTCCGGTGGGACAACGACGCCTACTACCAGAACTGGGCCCGTTACTACGGCTATCGCGGCCACGACGTCGAGCTGACCGTGGGGCTGCGGAATCAGCTCTTCGCCGGCGACTTCCAGATCGGCTGGGGCCTGGCCTACAGCACCCGCAAGAACCGCAACTTCATCGGGCTGGACGGGTTCTCGCAGGAGTTTCGGGTCGACACGAACCTGTCGCTCGACCTCTCGGTCAGCTGGTCGCCTGGTCCGCGGCCGGAGTCGGGTCCGGCGTTGCCGGTGTCGGCCCGGCCGGACGGACGCTGAGGCTCGCGCCCGTTTCGCCTCGCAGCGCGGCGACCGTTCCGGTGACGGCCCCTCGGAGCTGCCTCCGCAGGCGACGCAGTCGTTCCACCGGCGGTTCGCCGTCGTCCCGACGCATGACGACCGCGCGGATCATGGCCGCGCCGATGCGCGCCGTGTCCCACGCGACCGCCGCGCCGACTCGCGCCGCCCCGACCCCGTAGTTGTTCCGCCAGAAACGGTACCGGTTGCGGACCATGTAGTGGAAGTAATAGGCGCCCGGCACGGCGGACTTGTCGTGGTCCGCCCGGGCGCGGGGCTCGACGACGACCCGCCAGCCCGCTCGCGCGAGTCGGCAGCCCAGGTCCGCGTCCTCGAAATACAGGAAATAGCCCTCGTCGAACCCGCCCACCGCCGCGACCGCCTCCCGGCGAACGAGCAGACAGCATCCGTCCAGCCAGTCGACGGGGTACGGCTCCGTCGCGAGGATCTCCCGGTGATGCCCCGTGACCAGACGCCGGACGTCCAGGTACCCCCCGGCGCTGATCAGCCGGCGCGGCTTCTCGCGGAAGACCACGATCGGCCCGACCACCCCGACCTGCGGATCGCCCGAGGCGACGTCGTACAACAGCCGGAGCGCGTCCGGGGCGATGCGTGCGTCCTGCGTGAGGAGCAGCGCGAGCTCGCCGCCCGCATCCGCCAGGTGTTCGAGTGCGACGTTCATCCCGGCGGCGTAACCCCGGTTCTCACCCGTCCGGATGATCCGATCGGGCCCGAGGATCGACTCTGCCCGCTCGGGGCTCCCGTCCGACGAGGCGTTGTCGACGACGTGCACGACCGGGGCGACGCCCTCCGAGCCCAGCACCGTCTCGATGCACGCCGCGAGGCCGTCGCCGCCGTTCCAGTTCAGGATGTAGACGTGGAGTCGCGGCTCAGCGGAGCGCATCGACAATCTCCTCCAGCCGCGCGACGCCCGCCTCCCAGGCGAACCGCTCCTCCACCACGCCCCTGGCCGCGGCGCCGAGCGCCTCCCGGCGAGTCGCATCGCGCAGCAGTTCGATGACCGCGTCGGCGAACTGTCCCGGGTCGTCGGCGAAGAGGAGGTGACGGCCGTCCTCGAGGCCGAGCGCCGCGCCGCACCGTGACGTCGCCACGGCGGCCTTGCCCATGGCAAGCGCCTCGAGGAGGCGATTCTTGACCCCACCGCCGCTCAGCAGCGGGCAGACGTACACGGCCGCCTCGGCCAGGTGCGGCCGCAGGTCGGGCACGTTCGCGTAGACCTCGATCCGGCCGTTCCGCCCGGCCAGCGCGGCGACCTCGGGCGCCGGGTCCCGCCCCACGAGGCGCAGCGTCGCCTCGGGGACGGATTCCACGACGCGCGGGAACACCTCTTCGGCGAACCAGCGCGCGCCGATCGCCGAATCCGCCGTCCAGAGGTTCCCGGTGAAGACCAGCGCGCCCCGCCTCACCGGTGTGCCCGCCGGGCGGAAGTAGTCGGCGTCGACGCCGTTGGGGATCACGTGCACGCGGCCCAGCGCGTCTTGCGGCCACCGCCGCGTCGCCGCGCGCGCGTCGGCGGGCGCGACGAAAACGACCGCGCCGAGGCGCGGGAAGCGACGTCGCTCGAGCCCGCGCCACAGGCGCGCCTCCACCATCCAGCGCACGTCCGACGGCCGCCGGATCCCGCGGACCCGCCAGCTCTCGAGCACCATCGAGATCGCGTCGACCGGGACGTAGACGACCGGGCACGTCCCCTGGAGCGCCTCGGCGAGGGGGAGGAGGGCGGGCCCGACGAGGACGGCGGCGTCGTACGGCGCGCGCCCGCCCGGCGCGAGCCACCGGGCGAGCGCTCGGGCGCGGACGTGGGCCACGGACGGCGGGACCCGGGCGACGAGCGCGGCGAGCGCCTGCGCGACCTTGCCTCGCGTGGGCGACCCGGGCAGCTCCGGCCGCCCGAGCCCGTGCTCACGGTAGAACGGCTCCCACCGCTCGACCCAGCGGTCCCGTGCGCACAACAGGTCCACCTCGTGACCACGGCGGCGCAGCGCGCGCGCCCAGTGGTAGGCGATCACCGTGGTGCCGAGGACCGGCGGGTCGTCGAAGTGATCGACGACGAGGAGCCACTTCATGCGACGCGCGCGACCTCGTGGTCCGGGCTCAGTCGTCGGCGCCGTAGTAGTAGGCATGAGACCCGGCGCTGTACGACCCGTAATAGCGCTCCTTGCGCTGGTCGACGTCGTTCAGCACCGCGCCGAGGAACGGCGCCCGCACGGCCGCGATCTGCTCGACCGCGTATGTGATGGCGCCCCGCTCCGTGATCCCGGCCCGCGCGACCAGGATCACCCCGTCGGCGTACGTGCCGAGGAGCGCCGCGTCCGTGACCAGCGTGAGCGGCGGCGCATCCAGGATGATCGCGTCGTAGCGGTCGGCGACCTCTTCCAGGAGCGCCTTCATCCGATCCGAGCCGACCAGCTCCGCCGGGTTGGGCGGCAGCGTCCCGGTCGGCAGGAAGTCGAGCGAGCCGCTCGACCCGAGGTCGATCTTCCGCACGGCGCTGTCGAACGTCGCGCGGTCGAGCAACACGTTCGACAGCCCGGGCTCGCGCCGGACGCCGAACACGTCGTTCAGGAAGCCGCGACGCATGTCTGCGTCCACCAGCAGGCAGCGCAGATTCTGCTGCGCCAGCGTGATCGCCAGGTTCGACGCCGTGGTCGATTTGCCGTCGCCCGGCGTCGGGCTCGTGAACACGATCGTCTTGGGCGGCTCGCCCATGCGGGCGTACGTGATGTTCGTGCGCAGGCTCCGGTACGCCTCCGAGACCGGGTTGCGCGGGTCGCGGCCCGTCACGAGGCGAGCCTCGAAGACCGGCTCGCCGCCCGCCGGCGCGGTGCGGCCCGCCGGCGTCCCCGAACCGGCTTCCCGAATCCGCGGGATCAGACCGAGGACCGGCACGGCACCCAGCAGCGCCTGCAGCTCCTCACGCGTGTGCAGCGTGTTGTCCAGGTTTTCCTTGACGAAAGCGGTGCCGATCCCGAGGACCAGTCCGAGCATCAGCGCGAGGGCGAGGCTGAGTTTCTTCTTCGGCTTGATCGGGTCGATCGGGAGCACGGCCGGCTCGACCACGCGCACCGACGCGTCGTCCACCGATACCGCGATCTGCGCCTCCTGCAGGCGCGTGTGCAGCAGCGTATAGATCTCCTCGAGCACTTCCGCCCGCCGCTTCAGCCGTTGATAGTCGATCTCCCGCGAAGGGATGCGCCGCAGCTCCGCGCGGAAGCGCTCCAGGCTCGCGTTGATCGACGCGACGTTCTTCGTGAGCCCGTCGAGGTACGTCTCCGCGACGTTCCGGAGCTGGTCCTCCAGCTCCGCGACACGGCGATTCAAGCTCTGGACGTCCGGGTCCTCGGGTGTGCGTCGGTTGAGCAGCTCCGCGCGCTGGTTCTCGACCTCGCTCAGCGAGCGGAAGAGTTCCGAGACCGCGAAGTTGCGGAGCAGCGAATGAAACGCGATGAGGCGACGGTACGGAGACGGGCCGTCGTCATCCGGCGGCCGCGCCGCCGCGCTCGCCCGGACCTCGTCCAGGAGCTGCTGGAGCGCCTCTCGCTCGGAGTCGAGGAGGTCGCGCTCGGCCTGCATCTCGGCCAGCCGCTGCATCTGCGCCTCCGCCTCGTACACGAACGAGACGACTTCGTGACGCGCGCGGAAATCCCTCAGCTCCTCCTCGGCGACCACCAAGCGCCCGGCGAGCGTGTCCAGCTGTTCTTCGAGGAACCGGACGGTCCCCAGCGCCTGCGACTTGTTCACTTCCTGACGCTGGCGAATGAAGAAGCGCGCCATGGCGTTGGGCACGTCGCGCACCAGCGCGCGGTCCGTCCCCTGGTATCGGACCGTCACGATGTCCGCCTCGCGGTCAGGGCGGCCGACCTCGAGCGCCTTGCGGAAATACTTCAGTGCCCGCTCGAACTCCAGCACCGCGATCCGGATTTCCTCGTGCTCGGCCGCCTCCGGGAGCAGCCGGAGCGCCGCGCCGTCGAGCCGCACGAGCTCTCCGATCCCGTAGAGGCCGAGCGGCGCGTCGCTCCCGTCGCGGTAGACGGCGAACCGGCCATCCTCCTGGCGACGGAACCGGTACTCGGATTCGGGCGCTTCTCGATCCACGACGACGCCGCCGAAGATCCGATCGCGGACGACCCCCTTCGGCCGCTCGACCACGAGCTGGAGCCCGAGCGAATCGACGACGGCCTCGGCGAGCGGCCGCCTGCGCAGGACCTGGATCTCCGTCCCGATCTGGCTCCCGGACGACAAGTCCTTGAGCACGTCGAGGACCGGCAGGTTCGATCGCTCCTCGTCGATCCGGATCCACACGGTCGCGTCGTAGACCGGCGTGGCGTTGAACACGAAGAACGTCGTCGCCGCGACCATGAGGAACGGCACGCCGAAGGTGAGCAACCGGTTGCGCAGCAGGAAGTTCCAGAAGTCGCGCAGGTGCGCGCTTCCGTCGGGCCCCCCGTGCGGCCGAGTCGGCATCGTATGCATGAGTCTTCGCGTTTTCGTTCTTTCGGAGCCGTCGCGCGGCCGGGTGGACCGGCCGTCGGATCAGTCGTTCTTGTTCACGACGTACGTGAACACCGTGATCATGATCGTGGTGGCCGTTCCGAGGAAGGCGGAGACGAGCCCTTGATTGCGAACGAACCAACTCCGCTCCGGGACGAAAAGCTGGTCACCCGAGCGGATCGGCAGGTCCCCGATCCGGGTGCTCTGGTCGAAGGCGATCGTGACACGCTGGCCGCCGCGGAGGAGCTGCACCTCGGATGGCTTGCCCTGCGGCGTCGCCCCGCCGGCGAGCGCGAGCGCGTCGCCGACCGTCATGGTCGGGTCGAGCGGGTACAGACCGGGCCGCATGACCGCGCCCTGAATGTTGACCCGGCGCAGGAAGGAGACTTCGATCGACGGATTCCGCAGGTACCGCCCGTACATCTCGACGATCCTGCGCTCCAGCTCCGCCGGCGGCTCCTGCGTCGCCGCCAGCGGCCCGAGCTTCGGCAGCACAACCACGCCGTCGTAATCGATCGTGTACTCCCCCGACAGGTCGGGCTCGCGCCAGATGCGCAGGCGCACGACGTCGCCCGGGCGGAGCGTGTCATCCTCCGATGCCTTCACCGCCGGCTCCTGCCCGGCGCGCTGAGCGGAGGCACAGGCAGCCGCGAGCGCGGTCATCACCGTGAGGAGAGCGAATCGCAGGGGTCGCAGCATGGTCCGGATCCTCAATCACCGTCCCGAACGCGGACGGGGGTCATCGACAGCGGATAGGCCGGATCGCCGAGCTGACCGAAGTCGCCGGCGCCCCAGCAGTAGACGTTCCAGGTGCGCGCGACGCCGCAGACGTGGCCGTCGCCGACGTCGATCGACCGGAACCTGAGCCGGGTGGGCATCAGGTCCGCCGGCGTGTCGGCGACGAACTGAGGCGTGGCCGCATTCACGGTCTGGCCGTTGCCGAGCTGGCCGTAGACGCCGCGCCCCCAGCAGAGGCCCCGATTCTGGTCGTCGATCCCGCACGTCACGTAAGGGCCGGCGGCGAGCGCGACGAAACGGCTGTCGCCGTAGACCTTGGAGGGCGCCGTCGCTCCCGGCTGGCGCGGCATCTCGATGCTGGTATTGCCCAGCTCGCCGTAAGCGTTGCTCCCCCAGCAGTAGCCCGCCCCGTTGCCGCTCACCGCACACGTGTGGGCGACGCCGGCACTGATCGCGGTGAACGAGATGTTGCCCGCGACCGCCCGGGGCTCCCACGCGCTCTCGATCGATCCGTCGCCGAGCTGGCCGAGGTGGTTGAGCCCCCAGCAGTACGCCTTTCCATCCGCGGTGAGCGCGCACGTGTGGTGCTCGCCCGCGCTGATCCTCGCGAAACGGTGCCCGCCGGCGACCTCGGCGGGGATCGCGGACGACTCTGCGGAACCGGTACCGAGCTGGCCGTTGCTGTTCTCGCCCCAGCAGTATGCGACGCCCTCGGGCGTGAGCGCGCAGGTGTGGAACGCCCCCGCGGAGATGGCGGAGAATCGCAGGTCGCCCACGACCTCGGCGGGGTCGCCGAACCCGACGGTCGAGCCGACGCCCAGCTGGCCGTACCGGTTCCACCCCCAGCAATAGGCGACGCCGTCGGTCGAGACCGCGCAGCTGTGATGCCGCCCCACGGCGATCGCCGAGTATCGGCGTTCGCCGCTCACCGGAACGGGCATCGCGCTGGACGCGACGCGGCCGTCGCCGAGCTCGCCGTTCTCGCCACGTCCCCAGCAGAAGGCGTGACCATCCCGATCGAGGGCGCAGGTGTGCTCGCCGCCCGCGCTCACCACCGCATACGAAGTCGGAAGCTCGACCGTGGTGTCGAACAGAGACTCGCAGCCGGCTGCGATCATCGCGAGCCCGGCGGCACCCATGATTCCAAGTCGCTTCATCGAAACACCTTCGCGATGCGGGCAAGGAGCCCGCGCTTCATCCGCAGCGGCGGGACGGGGATCGGCGGCTCACCCTCCAGGACGCGCCTCGGGTTCACCTCCATGAGCAGTTGGGCCTGCTCAGCACCACCCAGTTCCTCCAGGCGAGCACGGCACGCGCGCAGGTGCGCACGGCCGCGAGCGTGGTAATCGCTCGCGATGTAATCGACCCACCCCCGTTCGAGCAGTGCCAGCGCGACGCGGCGCGCGCCGTCGCCGTACTTTCCGAGGACCGACCCCGCGTTGACCTGCAGGTGCGCGCCGAATCGCCGCCACTCGCCGGGCGACCGCGCATCCGCGTCCAGCCCGGCGTACCGCTCCGGGTGCGCCAGGATCGGCATCCAGCCGGCGAGCCGGATGCCGCTCAACACCCGCTCCGCCTGCGGCGGCACGCTCATGAACGGGAACTCGACGAGCACGAACGGACCGCCGGCCAGACGAACCCGCTCATCCGAGAAGTCGGGCTCCGGCGTGTCCAGCATGACCTCGGCCCCGCGGGCGAGCCGGAGCTCCGGGAATTCGGGCCCCACTTCACCGGTCAGACGCGCCCAACCCGCGTCCAGCTCTCCGAGTCGCTCCTCGAGCGCCTCCGGCCGAAGCGTGAGCGAAGCGTTCAGGTGCGGCGTCGCGATCAGCGACCGCACGCCGGATTCGAACATCGCCTGCAACCCGGCACGAGACTCGGCAACGTTCTGCGCGCCATCGTCCACGCCAGGGATCAGGTGGTTGTGGAAATCCGTTAGCGACATCCTACGTGTCCTGCTGCTGCCGCGCCGGCGGCGACATCGCTGCGGCCGCCAACGCGCACGCACAAAGAAAACCGATGTACTGCGTAAATGGCGCGTAGTAGTCGAACGCGTTGTCCGTCGCCGCAATGAACACCCACGCCACGATCGACGCGAAGGCCGGCATCGCGAACTCCCTGGCCAGCGGGTCGTCGTGGCGGCCC
>Ga0207864_1002602_pt1 | contig 16622 bp, 12 predicted proteins | sample HigsolmetaAR202D_FD_184834 | JGI IMG/M metagenome (GOLD analysis project Ga0207864, IMG submission 184834) | Ionic liquid and high solid enriched microbial communities from the Joint BioEnergy Institute, USA - AR20-2-D (SPAdes) (version 2) ... | reverse complement strand
CCGTCGCTTCCGCCTGCATGAGATGCTGCCGCGACTGGCCACCGCCATGCTGCGCTGCAAGCCTTGCCCCGAGCCGGTCTTGCGCGCTGCGAGCAATTTTCATGGCTGAGGGTCGGGGCTAATCAGGTGCCAGAAAGTTCTACTTATGGGGTGTCTGCGGATCGGGGAAGCTTACGGGGCCAGCTGGCCCTGCGGCGCAACGTGGAAGGCCCGGTGCGCGAGTACGCCGAGCGCATGGTCGCCGAACACGGCCGCAACAACGAGCAGATCCAGGCCTGGTCACCCGACACCGCCGCGCCGGACGCGCAGGTGCAGGCGGAGAAGGGGCGTGCCGAGCTGTCGCGCCTGGAGGTGCTGGAGGGGGCCGAGTTCGCCCGCGCCTACGTCGAGGCCATGGTCACCGGCCACGAGGACGCGCTGCGTGCGCTGGACGAGCGACTGATCCCGGTGGCGCAGCGTCCCGAGGTGCGCCAGCACCTGGAGACCACCCGCGGCCACGTGGCCGCGCACCTGGAGGCGGCGCGCCAGCTGCAGGGCGCGGTGGCCACCGACGTCGCGCGCTAGGTGCCCGTCCGGGCAAGGAAAAAGGCCGGCAGGTGACTGCCGGCCTTTTTCGTGATCGTTGGTGGAGGACTTCACTCGAAAAGACAACCCAACTTCTCCATCAGGACGCGTTTGGGCGGAAAACCGCGGGCTGGCGCGGAGCCCTTTCCGATTACGCCGGAATCTCGCCAACTGGAAGGAAGTCGCCCTGCTCGCCATCGCGCAGGCTGATGTACTCCAGGCGCCACTGATCCACCCGGCGCAGATCAGCAAGCGTCAGGTAGGTGTCTGCCACGGCTTCGCAAGCGTCGAGCGCGATTTCCGTGGCAACGTCGGGCTTGCCATAGGTATTTTCGAACAGCTCGCGCAACTGCATGGCGACACGCTCGGCCGCTCCCCTTGCGTCGGCGCCCCCTTCGTTGGCGTCGTAGACAACAGATACCGACAAGGCGTAGGGCTCCCCCTCGACCGCTTCTGTGCTTCGCTGCTCGCCCAGATCGAAGAACAGCCCGACCAGGTACTTGGCATCGGGCTCCAGAATCTTTGCAATCTTCCGCTCGACCTTGCCCTTACGCAGTCGCTTCTCGAACTCGTTGGGAAAGGCAGGTCGGCCGTATCGTGCAGCAAGCCATTGCTTCAGAACCCGCTTGGCGTCAACCGGCAGCGCGAGGCTGTGATCTTTGACTGCGCGCTCGGCGAAGTCGGCTTTCGGTACGCTGTGGCGGTCACCGTGCCGAAGCTCAAGAATCAAGGGCGCAGTGTTGATGCCCTCGTAGGCAAGGTGGAGTCGTCGCGGGTTTTTGGCGTAGGAGAGCTGCGGGTCCTCCTTGACGACCATTTCGGCGACGATGACCTCGACGCACAGTTCGCTTTCATGCGGCAGGTCGCAGTCGTGAGCGATAACGATAACGCGGTGCCTCTCATCAGCAGCCGCGACCAGCCCGAGAGCAGCAGCGGCCTCGCGAGTAAGAAGATCGCCCTGTCGCCAGTCCGTATCACGCCCCAGCATCCGTTGGCCCCCGACCTGTCACTCGGGGGCCCCGGGAATGGACACCTCTGCTCGCCAGTCGGTCGAGGGCTTCGCTTTCGACTTCGCCAAACCGGATCGGTCGTATGCTGCATCCATCGCTTGGGCTTCGGCAATCAGCATTTGAATATGTGAGGGCAAAAGCTGCCCGGTAGCAGCGAGGTCCAGCAAGGACCGACCTTCAAACGCCTTCATCTTCAGCATGGCAGACGCGCGCGTAATTCCAGCGTCTCGGAAAGCGTCAGCAGCATGACTAAGGGCGATGATCCGCTCAAACTTCTCAGGCTCAGGCGTGGCTTCGCCGCCGATCCACTTGTAGATCGCCTGCCGGGAGACGCCGAACACAGCGGCCAGATCCGCGATGGCCGGATTCAACACTTGGCGTATGTTGGCAAGGTGGTCAGATGCAGATCGCAGATCCGGGCGCTGTTCCTGGCTATCGTCAGCCACCCCCACATCGACATGAAAGGGCACGCGCGCCTCCAACATCCTGCGCCAGTCCCCGGCACGGGAGAGATCGAAAACACTGCCAGTACCGCCGATCACAAGGGCTGAGCCGATCAGCGCAAAAGCTGCGGTAGCGGCAGCCCCTATCGGCGCGGCGAACGGCATCGGTCGCTGGGAAGGGAGGGTTGCTGTGTACATGGCGTTTGCCTTGTCCGGTTCAGGCCCACGCGCCGCGCGCGTGATCCGTCGTCGTCGCTCGGAAGACAGACTTGATGATCGCATGCAGCGAGAGCAACTCCTCACCTAGCTTGTCCATGTCGATCGGCATGCGGCCTTCGACGAAGTGATCCGTATCAATGACCGCATGCGCCCGAGGCTCCTTTACCTCGAATTTCGAGTTAATCGTCAAGCCGCTGGGCTGCATGTCTGGCGGGAACCCCAAGGGCGCGGTCATCCTATGCACCCGAGCCACGAGCGTCCCCATCGGTACCAGTGGGCCAATCTCCGTCCTAAAGACCGATTCCGTCAGTCTGTAAAGTGGCTGTGCATTGAACTCGACCCCATGCAACCCGCCAACAAGGTACTGCTCCACGCTCTCACCGGCGCGAGGTAACACGGCATCCAGGTAGCGAAGGCCCAACCGACTGACGTGGTCAAGGGTGGCCGCCTCGTGCACGGCCGCCAAGCCGCGCAGCAGTTCCGGAATGAACTCGTTATGCGTGTCGTAGTGGGTTGTGTGGTAGGTGATGGCCGATGGCGCCAAGATGAACCCCGCTGTGCGGTCGCTGCGGGTGATGAGCCACTGATGGACCGGCGTGACCTGCGGTTCCACTGGCTGCGCTCGACCCGGCCCTGGCACAACTAGATGCGTGACTTGCTGCGGCTCAAACAACGGGTATCCCTCGCGTCGCAGCCGATCCTGGATCTGGTCCACGTACTTGGACATTGCCGCGACAGGATTGAAGTGCGCCTGCGCGAGGGCGTAGTACACCGGCGCGTTGGACATCCTCTCGCTCACTGGTAGGCTCCAATCATTTCGCGGTTGACAGTTCAGTTGTCAGTTTACACCTTGGTTGACGCTGTGGCCAGAGAAATCCGCGGCCTCTCCCGCGCGCAACTGGCCCGCAAGACCTCCCGCTCGACGACAGTAGTAATCATTTTGCGATTCATATAGTAGCTTTTTCAATCTAATTGACGTTCTGTTTGGATGAGTGTATGATGCACGAAACAATACTGAAGCCAACGCGCAAACATGTCCAGCGACCGACTCCCGGAGATGACCCAGGCGCAACGCGACCGGCTCGCGTTCGTCGAGTTGCGCCTGCGGTTTGTTGGCGAGATCCGCCGCCAGGACTTGGTGACGCGCTTCGGCATCCAGGCTGCGGCGGCCACGCGGGATATCGCCCAGTACAAGGAGCTGGCCCCAGGCAATATGGAGTACGACACCAAGGGCAAGGTCTACGTCCGCGCCGCTTGGTTCCGCCCCCTGTTTGACTTCCCCGTCGAGCGGGTCCTCACTTGGTTGTCCCAGGGCTACGGTGACGGCGAGCCCATCCGCTGGAAGGGTGTCGTGGCACAGGAGGGGACCAGCCTGCCGGGCAAGATTGATCTGGATCTGCTGTCCGTCCTGACCCGCGCCATTCACCAAGGCGCCGCTGTTGAGGTCGCCTATCGCGCACTGTCGAGCGGGCTGACGACCCGGGAGATCGTCCCGTTCGCACTGGCCGACAGCGGCCTTCGTTGGCATGTCCGCGCCTTCGACCGGCGCAGCGGTGAGTTCCGCGACTTCGTGTTGGGCCGCCTCGACGCCGCCCGCATCCTGCCCGGCCCTGTGGCCGACCACGAGAAGCCCGATCAGGACATCCAGTGGAACCGGATCACCGAGCTCGAGCTCGTGCCGCATCCGGCTAACGTGCAGCACCCCGACACCATCGAGGCCGAGTACGGCATGGAGGGCGGCGTGCTCAAGGTGCGGGCCCGTGCGGCGATGGCCGGCTACCTGTTGCGCCGCTGGAACGTGGACTGCACCGAAGATCACAGCCTCAAGGGTGGCGAGTATCACCTGTGGCTGCGCAATCGCCAGGCCCTCTACGGCGTCACCAACTTGGTGCTCGCACCGGGCTATGGCGAACCGAGCAAGGACGGGTGACCGGTATGTCGATCACCCCCACCTGCAATCCAGCTGACCGCCACGACCGAAAGGAGCCCCACCATGGCTAAGCCCCCCGCCAACCACGGCAAGCAATGGACACCTGCCGAGGTCAAGCAGCTCAAGCAGCTCGCCCAAGAGAACACGCCCACCCGGGTTATCGGCCTGAAGCTGGGCCGCACGGAGGACGCGGTGCGTGCAAAGGCGGGCGAGAACAACATCTCCCTCAAGCCTACCAACCAGTCGCCCTACAACCGGCGCAAGCCCTGAGGCGGGAAGCAATAACAAGGGGGCGCACCGTGCTGAAGCTCGAACAGATCCAGAAGAGCGCGGCCATCTCGGGCTTGGAGCCCGGGCAGGTCGTGCGCATCGTCACGACCGAACCGGTCGGTGACAACGCCCTCACCGTTTACTACAAGACCGCCGACGGCTCGCTGCGCGAGCGGATGCTGTTCCGCACCGACGAGGCCAACCTGTCGTTGGCCGAGGCCGGCCGCCCCTGGGCCTTCGACGCCCCGGGCGAGGAGTTCAAGCTCGCCACCGAGGCCTACCGGATCAACCTGGCCCACCTGTTCGATCCGATGATGGCGGTGCACACGTCGAACGTGGAGCCGCTACCGCACCAGATCACGGCGGTCTACGAGTCGATGCTGCCGCGCCAGCCGCTGCGCTACGTGCTGGCCGACGACCCCGGCGCTGGCAAGACCATCATGGCGGGCCTCTTCATCCGCGAGCTGCTGATGCGCGCGGATGCCAAGCGCGTGCTGATCGTCGCCCCCGGCAGCCTGGTCGAGCAGTGGCAGGACGAAATGTTCGAGAAGTTCGGCCTGTCGTTCACGCTATTCTCGCGGGAGCAAGTCGAACAGTCGCGCAGCGGAAACCCCTTCGACGACCATGACTTGCTGGTCGCCCGCGTCGATCAACTGGCCCGCGCGGACGACCTCCAGGAGAAGCTGCGCCTGTCGCGCTGGGACCTGGTGGTGGTCGATGAAGCCCACAAGTTGTCGGCCAGCTACTTCGGCAACAAGATCAACAAGACCAAGCGTTTCCAACTCGGCGAACTGCTAGGCTCGATCACCCGCCACTTCCTGCTGATGACGGCCACGCCGCACAACGGCAAGGAAGAGGACTTCCAGTTGTTCATGTCGCTGCTGGACGCCGACCGCTTCTACGGAAAGTTCCGTGACGGCGCGCACAAGGTGGACGTGTCCGACCTCATGCGTCGCATGGTCAAGGAGGAACTGCTCAAGTTCGACGGCACCCCGCTGTTCCCCGAGCGCCGGGCCTACACCGTCAACTACAAGCTCTCCGACCTCGAAGCCGCCCTGTACGCGGCCGTCACCGACTACGTCAAGGAGCAGTTCAACAAGGCCGACCAGTTGGCCGACAGTGGGCGCAAGGGCACGGTGGGCTTCGCCTTGACGGCGCTGCAACGCCGCCTGGCTTCCAGCCCGGAGGCCATCTATCAGTCGCTCAAACGGCGGCGCAACAAGCTCAAGCGCCGCGTCGAGGAAGAAAAACTCCGTCAGCGCGGCCAATCACTGGCCGAGACACTGGGCGGCAACAACAGCCTGCCCGACGACGTGTGGGAAGCCGCCGACGCTCTGTCGCCCGAAGACTATGAGAACTTCGAGGAGGCCGTGGTCGACCAGGCCACGGCGGCCCAGACTATCCAGGAACTGGAGGCCGAGATCATCATCCTCGAAGGCTTGGAGGAGCAGGCCCGCCAGGTGGTGCATTCCGGTCAGGATCGCAAGTGGGACGAGCTCTCCCGCCTGCTGCAAGACACGCCGGAGATGCACGACGCCGATGGGCGCCAGCGCAAACTCATCATCTTCACCGAGCATCGAGATACTCTGAACTACCTGGCGGTGAAGATCCGCGGCCTCATCGGCAGCGAAGAAGCCGTGGTGATGATCCACGGTGGGGTCAAGCGCGAAGAGCGCCGCAAGGTGCAGGAGCTGTTCCGCAACGACCCCACGGTGCGCGTGCTCATCGCCACCGATGCGGCAGGCGAAGGCGTAAACCTGCAAAACGCCAACCTGATGGTCAATTACGACCTGCCCTGGAACCCCAACCGCCTGGAGCAGCGCTTTGGCCGCATCCACCGCATCGGCCAGACCGAGGTCTGCCACCTGTGGAACATAGTGGCCGCCGAAACCCGCGAGGGCGACGTCTTCCAGCGCTTGTTCGAGAAGCTGGAGGTGGAGCGCCAGGCCCTGGGCGGCCGCGTGTTCGACATCCTGGGCGAGGTCTTCGAGGACAAGCCCCTCAAGGACCTGCTGATCGAGGCCATCCGCTACGGCTCGGATCCTGAAGTCCGTGCCCGCCTGCTCAAGAAGGTGGAAGGCGCGCTGGACACCCAGCACCTTGAAAACATCATCAAACGCAATGCGCTGTGCGAAGAGGTGATGGACGAGAAGCGCCTGTTCGCGGTGAAGGAGGAAATGGAAAAGGCCGAGGCCCGCAAGCTGCAGCCCTTCTTCATCCGCGCCTTCTTCAACCAGGCTTTCCAGCAATTGGGCGGCGAGCTGCGCCCGCGTGAGCCTGGGCGCTACGAAATCACCCACGTCCCGGCCATCATCCGCGAGCGCGACCGGCAAATCACCGGCCGCGACCGCCGCAATGCCGACCCGGTGCTGCGCCGTTACGAGCGCGTCTGCTTCGAGAAGCAGTACGTGCGGCTGACCGACCGTGTCGGCGCCCCGATGGCCAGCCTCATCCATCCCGGTCACCCCTTGATGCAGGCGGTCACCGACCTTGTGCTGGAAGCTCACCGCAACAAGCTCAAGCAAGGGGCGGTATTGGTGGACCCGAGTGATATGGGCGTCACCCCGAAGGTGATGTTCATTGTCGATCACGCCGTCAAGGAAGGGGCAGACCCCGCGCGCATCGTCTCGCGTCGCATGCAGTTCGTCGAGATCGACCCGCAGGGACACGCCATCAACGCCGGTTGGGCGCCCCACCTGGACCTGGAGCCCATTGCGCCTGCCGACCTCAAGTTGATCGAAGACGTGCTGGCCGCCCCGTGGATCGCCAAAGACCTGGAGCAACAGGCCTTGGCCCATGCCGGAAGCTTCCTGGTGCCCGAACACTTCGATGAAGTGCGCACCCGCCGCGAGAAGGCGGTGGACAAAACCCTGGCCGCCGTGCATGAGCGTCTGGTCAAGGAAATCAACTTCTGGTCCGACCGTTACATCAAGCTGCAAGACGACCTGGCTGCCGGCAAGGATGTGCGCCTGACGCTGGAGAACGTGCGCCGCACCATCGACGACCTGACCGCACGCCGCGAATCGCGCGAGAAGGAGCTGCTGGCCATGCGTCATGTGGTCTCCGCCACACCAGTCGTGCTGGGCGGTGCGCTGGTGATCCCGGCGGGCCTGTTGCTGCAGCGCAAGGGTCAGCCCGGCTGGTCGGCGGATGCCGACGCGCGCACCCGCATCGAGCGCATCGCCATGCAGGCGGTGATGAACGCCGAGCGTGCGCTGGGCCATGAGGTCATCGACGTCTCGGCGCAGAAGTGCGGCTGGGACGTCACCAGCATCCCGAAAGCCCGCGACGGCCGCCTGCCGCCCTCGCGTCACATCGAGGTCAAGGGCCGCGCCAAGGGCCAGACCACGATCACGGTCACCCGCAACGAGATCCTCTATGGCCTCAACCAAGCGGACAAGTTCATCCTGGCCATCGTGCTCGTGGACGGCGATCAGCATGAAGGGCCGTACTACATCCGCAAGCCCTTCACCCAGGAGCCCGACTGGGCGGTGACCAGCATCAACCTGGACCTGGACGCGCTGCTCGCGCGCGCCACGACCGCGGAGGGCTCGCTGTGAGCCTGGGCTGCCCTCAGAAACAGAAACGCCCTCACGGGGAGGGCGTCGGGCCAGGGCTGCTCACCTTGGCGGGGCTAGGAAAAGAGACGCCTCCGGAGGGAGGCGTCGGGCCGGAGATGCTATCTCCGGCGGGGTTAATGCGCCATATTGTCGTCAGACCAGGCTCTGCTGTCAAGCCGAGCAGCGTTTCCGGAGGCCAGCCATGCAGCGCGTGACGGCCTACGTGGACGGCTTCAACCTCTACTTCGGGTTGAAGGATTCCAGCTTCAAGCGCTACTACTGGCTCGACGTCTCAGCGCTTGCACAGAGCCTCCTCAAGCCTGGGCAGCAACTGCTGGCCACGCACTACTTCACGGCCCGCATCCGCGCCAATGGCCGCAACTCGGCTGACCAGAAGCGGCAGAACGACTACCTCGAAGCCCTGGCCCTGCGCGGCGTGCGCTGCCAGTTCGGCCACTACCTGCAGAAGACACGCCAGTGCCGGCAGTGCGGCTCGAGCTGGCCCGACTACGAAGAGAAGATGACGGACGTGAACATCGCCATTCAGTTGCTCGGCGATGCCTTTGACAACGCCTTCGACACAGCGCTCGTCATATCTGGTGACAGTGATCTGACGACACCCATCCGCAGGGTGCGCGAGCGCTTTGCCCAAAAGCGCATCGTCGTCGCCTTTCCGCCCAGTCGTTATTCGAACGAACTCAAGCGCTGCGCCAACGGCTACCTCACCATTGGTGAAGACAAGCTGCGGGCCAGCCAGCTGCCCGAACAACTCGTCAAGCCCGATGGCTACGTGCTCGCACGCCCTGCCACCTGGCGCTGAAGGACTTCAAGAATGACCAGCATCAAAGCCCCCAAAAAACTCATCGAAGTAGCATTGCCGCTCGACGCCATCAACGAAGCGGCAGCGCGCGAGAAATCCATCCGCCACGGCCACCCCAGCACCCTGCACCTGTGGTGGGCGCGCCGGCCCCTGGCGGCGGCGCGCGCGGTGCTCTTCGCGCAGATGGTCAACGACCCCGGCTACGAACGCCACCTGGGCCGCGGGGTGAACAAGCAGAAGGCCGCCGCCGAGCGCGAGAGGCTGTTCAAGATCATCGAAGACCTGGTGCAGTGGGAGAACACCAACAACGAGGAAGTCCTGGAACGCGCGCGCGAAGAGATTTGGAAAAGCTGGCGCGAGACCTGCGAGCTCAACAAGAACCACCCACAGGCGGCAGAGCTTTTCAATCCTGACAAGCTGCCCGCCTTCCACGACCCCTTTGCCGGCGGCGGTGCGCTGCCGCTGGAGGCGCAGCGTCTGGGGCTGGAGGCCCATGCCTCCGACCTGAACCCGGTGGCGGTGACGATCAACAAGGCGATGATCGAAATCCCGCCGCGCTTTGCCGGCCGCGCGCCGGTGGGGCCGCTGCCGGCGGGCGAGCGGCAGGCCAGGCTGCACGAAGACTGGCGCGGCGCGCGCGGGCTGGCCGAAGACGTGCGCCGCTACGGCGCCTGGATGCGCGAGCAGGCGCAAAAACGCATCGGCCACCTCTACCCGTCCATCGAGATCACCGCCGAAATGGCCGCCGAGCGCCCGGACCTGCGGCCCCTCGTCGGCCAGAAGCTCACCGTCATCGCCTGGCTCTGGGCGCGGACGGTGAAGAGTCCGAACCCGGCCTTCAGCCATGTGGACGTGCCGCTCGCCTCCACCTTCATGCTCTCCACCAAGGCGGGCAAGGAGGCGTATGTGGAGCCCGTGATCGAAGGTGACAGCTACCGCTTCACGGTGAAGAGGGGGATTCCGCCGGAGAGTGCGAAGGGCGGAACAACTGCAGGCAAGCGTGCTGCCTTCATCTGCCTGCTCTCGGGGTCGCCTATCGACTACAAGCACATCCGGGCGGAAGGCAAGGCAGGACGCATGGGGCAGCGCTTGATGGCGATCGTTGCCGAAGGCGTGCGGGGCCGCGTCTATCTATCTCCAACTTCCGAGCACATTGCCATAGCCGAAAGCGTCCGCCCCGAGTGGTTTCCGGACATGGCGCTACCCGACAACCCGCGCGACTTCAAGACGCCGAACTACGGCCTAACGAAATTCGGCGACCTCTTCACCCCCCGCCAACTGGTGGCGCTGACCACCTTTTCCGATCTCGTGGGCGAGGCGATCGAAAAATGCCGGCAGGACGCCCTGGCCGCGGGCCTGCCCGACGATGGGGTGGGGTTGGATGCAGGCGGAACCGGCGCTACGGCTTATGCGCAGGCGGTGGGGGTGTATTTGGGCCTTGCTCTAAGCCGTTTGACGGACATTTGCAACGCCTTGTGCCGCTGGGAAGTTACTAAGACCCAGGTTCGAAACCTATTTGGACGGCAAGCTATCCCAATGATGTGGGACTTCGCCGAGAACAATGTCTTCGGCGAGGCCGCTGGTGACTACATCGTTAGCCTCGGCAACTTGGTAAAAGCCCTGCTTGAGCTACCGGCATGCAACGCAGGAAAAGCAGTGCATGCAGACGCACAAGGCCAACAAATTTCTCAGGGGAAATTGGTTTCAAGTGATCCTCCTTACTACGACAACATCAGCTACGCCGATCTGTCCGATTTCTTCTATGTCTGGTTACGCAAGAGCCTGAAGCCAATCTTCCCCGGTTTGTATGCGACGCTGGCAGTACCAAAAGCCGAAGAGTTGGTTGCGACGCCATATCGCCATGGTGGCCACGACAAGGCTGAAGCCTTCTTCCTCGATGGCATGACCGAGGCGCTGCGCAATCTGGCGCGGCAGGCGCATCCGGCCTTTCCGGTGACGATTTACTACGCCTTCAAGCAATCGGAGACGAAAGGCGAGGCTGGCACTTCCAGCACCGGCTGGGAAACCTTTCTCGAAGCGGTGTTGAAAGCGGGCTTTGCGCTGACGGGTACGTGGCCTATGCGCACCGAACTGGGCAACCGCATGATCGGCTCGGGCACCAACGCGCTGGCCTCCAGCATCGTCCTGGTCTGCCGCAAGCGCGCGCCGGACGCGCCCACCGCCAGCCGCCGAGAGTTTTTGCGTGAGCTCAACGCCACCCTGCCCGAGGCGCTGGACGAGATGACCCGCGGCGGTGTCCACTCGCCCGTTGCCCCGGTGGATTTGTCGCAAGCCATCATCGGCCCCGGCATGGCGATCTTCAGCCAGTACGCCGCGGTGCTCGAAGCCGACGGCACGCCGATGAGCGTGCGTACCGCGCTGCAGCTGATCAACCGCTTCCTGGCGGAAGACGACTTCGACCACGACACCCAGTTCTGCCTGCACTGGTTCGAGCAACAGGGCTGGGCCACGGGCAAGTACGGTGAGGCCGACGTGCTCGCCCGGGCCAAGGGCACGGCGGTGGATGCGCTGGTGGCCGCAGGCGTGGTGGAATCGAGCAAGGGCAGCGTGCGGCTGCTCAAGTGGCCCGAATACCCCGCCGACTGGTCGCCGGAGTTGGATGCCCGCACGCCGGTGTGGGAGGCGCTGCACCAGTTGATCCGCGCCTTGAACCAGGCGGGCGAAAGCGATGCCGGCCGGCTGCTCGCCCGCATGCCGGATCGCGCCGAGCCCATCCGCGCGCTCGCCTACCGGCTCTATACGCTGTGCGAACGCAAGGGCTGGGCCGAAGACGCGCGCGCCTACAACGAGCTCGTCACCGCCTGGAGCGGCATCGAACAGGCCGCCAACGAAGCCGGCGCGGTGGGCGCGCAAGCGCAACTCGACATCTGAGGAGCAGGCACATGCAGATCGAAGCGGTCGAGATCGAGAACTACCGCGCGTTCCGCCACGCGCGGCTGGACAAACTGCCGCGCCTGGTCGCGCTCGTCGGCGCGAATGGCACAGGCAAGAGCACCTTGTTCGATGTGTTTTCGTTCCTCAAGGATGCCTTGGCCTTCAATGCCGGCAAGGCGGTGGCGCGCCGCGGCGGCATGCGCGAGCTCAGAAGCCGCGGCCAGAGCGGCCCGGTGCGCATCGAGATCAAGTTCCGGGAATCAGGCGGGCGGCTCGCCACCTATGAGCTGGCGGTGGATGAAGTTGACGGGCGGGTCATGGTCGAGCGCGAAGTGCTCAAGTTCCGCCGTGGCCAGCGCGGCAAGCCCTGGCATTTCGTGGATTTTTCGCGCGGCCGCGGCACGGCCATCACCAACGAGCAGCAGTATGGCGAGGAAGGCGCCGAAGAGCACCGGGCCGAATACGCGCTGGACGAGCCCGACGTGCTGGCCATCAAGGGCCTGGGGCAGTTCAAGGATTTCCGCGTGGTGGCGGAGTTTCGCAGCCTGATCGAGCACTGGCAGATTTCGGACTTTCACATTGCCGAGGCGCGGCCATCGACCGAAGAGGGCTACGCCGAGCATCTGTCCACCCGCGGCGACAACCTGGCGCAGGTGGCGCAGTACCTCTACACCTACCACCGCGAGCGTTTCGACGCCGTGCTGGAGGCGATGAAGCGGCGCGTGCCGGGCGTGAGCCACATCGATGCCAAGCCAACGGAAGACGGACGTCTGGTGCTGCGCTTTCAGGACGGCAGCTTCAAGGATCCTTTCATCGCCCGCTTCGTGTCGGACGGCACGATCAAGATGTTTGCGTATCTGGTGCTGCTGCACGACCCGAAGCCCTTCCCCTTGCTGGCCGTGGAGGAGCCGGAAAACCAGCTCTACCCCGAGCTCTTGCCGGAGCTGGCAGAGGAGTTCCGCGCCTATGCGCAGCGCGGCGGCCAGGTGTTCGTGTCCACGCATTCGCCGGATTTCCTGAACGCCTTGCAGCTCGACGAGATTTACTGCCTGAAGAAGGAAGGTGGCTTTACCACCATCACGCACGCCAGCGACTCGGAAAACCTGCGCGCCTTGGTCGAAGCGGGCGATCTGCCCGGCTACCTCTGGAAGCAGGGCTTGTTCGAGGGGCTCAATCGATGACCGGTCGGGTGATCTTTCTGCTCGAAGAGCCGTCGATGAAGGCTTTTCTGGTCGAATTTCTGCCGCGCCTAATTCCCGGCTGGTGCCATGAAGAGCACTTTCTGCTCGTGCCGCACGAGGGCAAATCGGATCTCGAGAAAAGCATCGCCCGCAAGCTTTCGGCGTGGCGGGAGCCAGGGGCGCGCTTCGTCATCGTGCGTGACAACGACGGCGCCAATTGCGCAGCGCTCAAGGCCCGCTTGTTGGGCCTGTGCCAGGGTGCGTCTCGTCACGTGCTGGTGCGTTTGGTGTGCCAGGAACTGGAAGCGTGGTATCTCGCGCAACCCGACGCATTGGCGGGGACCTATCCATCGAGGGCCAAAGCGATCAAGCGAATGGCCCGCCGCCACAATGACCCCGATGCGTGCGCGAAACCGTCGCGTGAGTTGGCTCGGGTGATTCCGGAATTCCAGAAACAGGACGCAGCGCGGCGACTTGCGCGATTGCTCGCCGTCGATGACACCCGGTCGGCCAGTTTCCGGGTTTTCGTGTCTGGTGTTCAGCAACTGGCTGCATCCGCAGGAGGTATGGCCCCATGACCCTCAAACCCTGGCGCGAGATCGTTGTCCCACACGAAGACGTGCTCCGTGGCACGTTCCAGCAGGCCGAGTTCGCAGCCGACCTCTCGCGCGTCCATGAACGCACGGCCACGACCGAATACCAGAATCCGGCACTGTTCTTTGCGCGCACCTTCATCACCGAGGGCATGCGCCTCTTGCTCGACGCGGTGGTCAAGCGGCTGTCAGGCAAGGGGGGCGACCCGGTCATCCAGCTGCAGACGGCCTTCGGCGGCGGCAAGACGCACACGATGTTGGCGGTCTACCACCTGGCCAAGGGCGAGGTGCCGGTCAGCGACCTGCCGGGCATCCCAGCCATTCTGGATGCCGCCGGCATCACCGAGCTGCCGCGCGCCCGCATCGCGGTGCTGGACGGCATCAAGTCCTCGCCCAACCAGCCGGTGCAGCGCGAGGGGCAGACGATCCGCACGCTGTGGGGCGACCTGGCGTGGCAACTCGGTGGCGCCGAAGGCTACGCCCTGGTGGCCGACGCGGACGCCTCGGGCACGTCGCCGGGCAAGGCGGTGCTGGAAACGCTGCTCGCGCGCTGCGCGCCATGCGTGATCCTCATCGACGAGCTGGTGGCCTACGTGCGCCAGTTCGAGGAGGGCAAGACGCTCACCGGCGGAACGTTCGACTCGAACCTGTCGTTCGTACAGGCGCTCACCGAGGCGCTGAAGGCCGTGCCCACTGCCGTGCTGCTGGCCTCGCTGCCCGAATCGGACAAGGAAGCCGGCAGCCAGCGCGGTGTGAAGGCGCTGGCTTCGCTTTCGCACTACTTCGGCCGCGTGCAGGCGCTGTGGAAGCCGGTGGCCACCGAGGAGGCCTTCGAGATCGTGCGCCGGCGGCTGTTCGCCTCGATCCACGACAAGCTGGCAGCGGAATCGGTGTGCCGGGCGTTTGCCGACTTCTACACCGCCAACCGCGATGATTTCCCGCAGGAAACGCAGGAGAGCCGCTACTTCGAGCGGCTCAAGCACGCCTACCCGATCCACCCCGAGGTGTTCGACCGGCTCTACGAGGACTGGTCCACCCTGGACAACTTTCAGCGCACCCGCGGCGTGCTGAAAATGATGGCTAAGGTCATCCACCGCCTGTGGAAGGATGGCAACAACGACCCGCTGATCATGCCGGGCATCCTGCCGCTGTACGACGCCGATGTGCGCAACGAGGTCGTCTACTACCTGCCCCAGGGTTGGGACCCGGTCATCGAACGCGACGTGGACGGCGAGCGCGCCGAGACCACCGAGATCGAGAACAAGGACACCCGTTTCGGCACCGTGCAGGCTTGCCGCCGTTCGGCGCGAGCGATTTTCTTGGGCAGCGCGCCCAGCACAACGAACCAGCTGGTGCGGGGCATCGAGCTGGAGCGGGTGATCTTGGGCAGCATCCAGCCGGGCCAGCAGATCGGCTTGTTCAAGGATGCGCTCAGGCGCCTGACCGACCGGCTGCACTACCTCAACCACGCCAACAACCGGTTCTGGCTCGATACGCGGCCCAACCTGCGGCGGGAGATGGAGGAGCGCAAGCGCCGCTTCCAGGACAAGGAAGATGTGTTCCCAGCCGTCCGCGAGCGCGTGCAGCGCGGCTTCGCCAGCGGGGTGTTCGGCGGCATCCACGTCTTCACCGACAGCGGCGACGTGCCCGACGACTGGGCGCTGCGTTTGGTGGTGCTGCCCCCGGATGCCGCTTTCAGCAAGAGCGGCCAGAGCTTGGGACTAGACCGCGCAACCGAGATCTTGAAGAAGCGCGGCGAGGCGCCCCGATTCAAGCAGAACCGGCTGATCTTCCTGGCCGCCGACTACGACAGCGTGAGCCGGCTGAAAGACCATGTGCGCTCGTACCTGGCCTGGCGCAGCATCGTGGCCGACTACAAGGACAACCGCATCGTCCTCGACAACCTGATGGCCAAGCAGGCAAACGAGAGCCTCATGCAGGCCGAGGAGACCGTGCGCCGCATGATTCGCGAGACCTACAAGTGGCTCTTGGCGCCGATGCAGGAAGCACGTCCCGGCAAGGGTTTGTCCGAGCTTCGGTGGGAGCACTTCCAGGTCAACCCCGGCGCGCAGAACTGGTCGCAGGAAATCGAGCGCTTGCTCAAGGAGAACGAGCTGCTCATCACCGAGTGGGCACCGATCCACCTGGCCAAGGTACTGAAGGATTGGTTCTGGAAGGACGACGTCAAGGAGGTGAGTGCCCTCACCGTCTGGCAGCAGAGCTGCCAGCAGCTCTACCTGCCCCGCCTAAAAGACGACACCGTGTTCCAGAACACGATGGCAGCGGGCGCCGAGAGCCGTGAGTTCTTCGGCTTCGCGCAGGGCAAGGAAGACGGGCGCTACATCGGCTTCAGCTACGGCAAGCGCACGTCCCTGATCATGGATTCGTCTCTGCTGCTGATCGAGCCGCTGACGGCCGCCGCGTACATGGAAGCCCTGCGCGCGTCTGAAGAGGCCTCGCGTGCCAAGACCGCTGAAGCCGGAACGGGCGCAAGCACCGCAACGGCTCCGGCTGGCGGCGGCGAAACCTTGCACGTCGAAGACTCGGCCAAAGGGGGCTACCAAGCCGGTGGCGCGACCGCCGGCCAGATCGTCAAGAAGCAGTTCTACGGCAGCATCGACCTCGACCCCATCCTGGCCAAGAAGCAGTTCGCAGACCTAGTGGACGAGGTGGTCCAGCAGTTCACGCTGCGGCCGGGGGTGAAGGTGAAGATCGCCGTCGAGATCCAGGCCGAGTCTCCCTCTGGATTCGATGACGGCCTGCAGCGCGTGGTGAAGGAGAACTGCAACGTGCTGAAGTTCAAGAACGCGGAGTTTGAGGTAGGCGAGTAGCGAGACCAACCGCGGGGATCATCCAAAAGGCCACCGAGAGGATCAGACAAGCAAGGGGAAATGCCATGAAGGCTAAGCGGTTTCGAATCCAGAACTTCAGAAATATTGATGACAGCGGTTGGATCTTGCTTGATCAAGTGACAGCATTTGTTGGGCGCAACGAATCTGGAAAGACCACGCTCCTCCGCCCCTCGATTTCCTTGGACACGCTCTTGCGGGATCCTAACCCCAAGAGGAGAGTCCGAGATGAAGCACAAGAAGGTCGAGTTGGTGAAGGAGCGCGGCCGCTGGTCGGCGAAGTCCAAG
>Ga0207864_1002600_pt1 | contig 16627 bp, 38 predicted proteins | sample HigsolmetaAR202D_FD_184834 | JGI IMG/M metagenome (GOLD analysis project Ga0207864, IMG submission 184834) | Ionic liquid and high solid enriched microbial communities from the Joint BioEnergy Institute, USA - AR20-2-D (SPAdes) (version 2) ... | reverse complement strand
GGTAGGCGATGGCTTCGTCGGCAGTCAGAATGGCGGTGTGGGGGTGGATCTCAGAGGTCATGGTTCTCTCCCTGTTTCGCCTCGCCGAGGTGGCTGGCATTTCATGGGCTGCCTGTGCGGCAGCGAATTTCGGTTCACTCCTCGATCTCGTGGGACACTTCGAGCCACTCGCCAGGGGCGAGGTTTGAGGCCGCGGCCTGGGCGTTGGCAATGTCGTTGTGGTCGATTTCGCTGCGAATCAGGCCATAGACCTCGCAGTATGCGTCAGCGTCGAACACATCGCCGTGCTCGACGTAGAACCGGAAGCCGTAGAAGTCGGGGTCACGGGTCGCGTTCCAGGTCAAACGAATCATGTTGTCGTCTCCTCGTTTCGCCTCGCCGGGGTGGCTGGCATGGGGGTATAGTAGGAATAAATTGCCTAGATGTCAACACCCAAAATGACCGCTCGTCGGGAAATTTGATGTCTGAGACATCAATTCCGGGGCGCCAGCCCAGCCGTCTGCCCGGGCAGCGTAGGTATGCGCCCCGTCAGCCATTCCCGTCCTCCCTCCCATGTCCGGGGTCCGGTGGGGTGGGGGAGTCGTACGGGACGAGTCGGAAGAACTTCCCGCGATAGGGATTGGCGACTGCTCCGTTTGCCATGTGGATGATCAGCATCCGGTAGTTGTCCGGCATGAAGTCCATGCTGCCCTTGGCGACGTCCGCCCCCTCCACGCGCCGCGCCAGCTCGGCGGCTTCGCGGATGGTTTCGGCGGCGTGCCAGCCCGGGCAGGCATTGCGCACCAGCGTCTCCAACCTCTCACTCAGCTTCACGCAGCACCTCCTTCCCGCGCGCCTGGTCGATGTATCCCTGCCGCAGCAGCCTGCTGGCGGTTCGCATGACGAGGGTGACCTCTTCAGGGTCTAGTTTGACGACGCTGGGCTGCGTTTCTGTGAATTGCTCGATGACGATGAACGGGCCGCCGCCCTCGTCGTCCAGGCGGACGATAGTGGTGCTTTCTCCGAAGATCGGCGAATCGCCAGTTCTATGGATCGCGATGGCGTTGATGGTTGTCTGAAATGCAGTCATTCTTCACCTCCATGCGCCAGCGCTGCGCGGGCTTGAGCGACGACGATCCTTGCGTCGTCCAGATCATCGGCCACCTCCCGCAACGCCTCCGCAAGCCGCTCGTTACCACGCCGCAGCACACGCGCATCCTCCCTCGCCGCTTCCAACGCGTCTGCGGCTTCGTTGAGCAAGGCTTCAAAATCGTCAGGCTGCATATCCACGAACACGCACTCCCGCGTCGGGTCGTCCGGCATCCGGTCGCAATCGTCGGCCTCCTCCCACTGCACGGCGCGCAGCCTCTCGATCAAGTCATTCACGGTCAGCCTCCTGTTCGCGCAGCAGGTCGTCAACTTCATGCGCAAGCATGTGCGGCTGGTGGCCAATGGGGACTTCGTTCCTGTACCGCCGCACCGCCTCCGCCAGCCGCTCGGCGCGCAGATGCTCAGCATGCCAATCGGCCACTCGATCTGATGCTTGCTGCTCCCAGCTATCCCGGTCAGTGCGCAACCGCTCCACCTCCGCCCGCAGCGCCTCGATCTCGGCCTGTAGCGGGGCGAGGTTGGCTTCGACGCAGGCGCGGGCGTAGGCGCGTATTGCCAGCCTTATTTCGGACGGCAGCGGCAGCAGTTCAACGTCAGTGGTCATTTCCCATCCCTCCATGCGATCAGTGATTGCGTGAGTTTCGTGATTCCATCTGACATGCCTTCCACGGCCCATGCGACCACGGCAATCGGCAACAGCAGAAGAAACAGCGGGGCGACTGCCCACCAGCGCCAGTTCAGGACGGTACGTTGCAGGCGAACGCTCACGACTTCGGCTCCTGCTGCTCGGCGGCGAGGGCGGCGAGGGTGGCGTCAGCAAGACTCACCGCATCCTGTGCAAGATGCTCCCACTTAGCGTAGTCGCCTGCGCGTAGAGTGTGCATTGCCGCAATGGTGAACAGTTCCAGCTTGGTCATGCCCACGGCCGCGGGCTGCTGGGAGAGGGCTTCCAGCGCTAACGCCTGCTGCAAAATGAAGTCGCGCTTGTAGCCGTAGTGCACCCCATCCCGCATCGCCCGCCGAATGATGGATGCAACAGCGGCGAAGTCCACCCCCGTCGTCGCGCTCGGGCGCGCGGCCTCCCCGCCGCCCCGCGCCTCGGGCTGCTGCGACTGGGCGAGTTCGTCGGGCGGCGTCCAGCCCAGCCGGATCAGGTGTTCGCGGATTGCTCCTTCCTGCTGCGCGGGCGACAGATCGAAGCGCACCGCCGGTGTCATGTTCGGATTGCAGGTGCAAGTTGCGCAGTGGCACCCGTCCCCGGCGTGTGTACCTTTGGCCGCTGCGAGTCTTCGCTCGATCTCGTCAGCGATGTTCGCCAGCTCCGACAGACACAGCCCTCCGTTGTACTCACGAACATCTTCCGGCGTCCGCTGCGGTTTGGGCTGGCACAGGTCGTATGCGGCACGGCAGACGCTGGCAATGTGCCGAAGGAAGTTGGCGTCAAAGACCGCAGCCTCCTCGCTCGGTGCTGCGGGCTGCTGCGCGGCGGTCAACCGCGCCGCCAACTCGTCCCGCTGCGCACGGATGCACCCCGGGCGCTCGCACGAATAGCTGCACGTGTGGATCGTATCGTCGGTCATGCTGGCGTCCTCAGAATGGAATGTCATCGTCGCGGAAGTCATCGGCCTGCGCGCTCTGCCTCTCCTGGCGCTGCTGCGTGCGACGCTCGCCATCACCGCGCCCGCCGAGCATCTGCATCTCGTCGGCGATGATGTCGGTGTAGTAGCGCTTCTGCCCGTCGTCGCCGGTGTGCTCACTGTAGCGGATGCTGCCCTCGACGTACACCTGCGAGCCCTTGCGCAGGTACTCGGCCGCGATCTCGGCAAGCTTGCCGAACAGCTTCACCCGGTGCCAGTCGGTGCGCTCCTGGGTGTTGCCGTCGCGATCCTTGCGCACGCTGGTGGTGGCCAGCCGGATCGTGGTGACGGCCAAGCCGCCCTGGGTGTAGCGGGTTTCCGGATCGTTGCCGAGATTGCCGATCAGGATGACGCGGTTGATGCCACGGGCCATAGTTACGCCGCCCCCTTTCGCGGCAGGTGTTTGATCGCAAATTCGTAATACGCTTCCGCCAGCTCCATGCAGTCGGAGTGCAGCGCCGGATACCGGAACGCCTCCAGCTCGTGCGGGGCGCTCACCGTGTACGTCTTCGGCGAGCCCTCGACCGGGCGGACCTCGAACACGTTCCACCGGAACACGTCCGCGCCGAAAATGTCGAGATAGAACCGCCACTGGCAGCCATCCAGATACCGCTCCGCCGCGAAGTAGGCGGTGGTTTTGTGGTCCTCGATCCGCTTGCCTTCCAGCGCATCCACCTGCCCGGTGACCGTCAGCGGGCCGTACTGCTTGTAGCCGCGCAGCTCGCGGATGCGCGGCAGGTAGATCTCGCCGTCACCCATCAGGAAGGTGTAGCCGTTGGCCTCCAGGCGGTCATACTCGCCCGGCTGCGCCATCTCCAGCGCCTTGTGAAACGCGGTCCCGGCTTCCATTGCCTCGGTCGGCTCGAAGGCCGTGAGGCGCTGCACCAGCGCCTCCGGCTCGTCGTCTGTCAACCGCCACTGACGGAACGCCTCGATGTTGGAGACGCGGGCCAGCATCACGCAGCCTCGTACCGACCGGCATTGCGGTCGTACACGTAACCCTTGGCCTTCGCCGCGTTCGCGAACATCTGCTGCACAGCCTTCGGCTGCGTCTTGATCTCCTCAAGACGGGCGTTGAAATCCTCCGCCGTCTCCAACTGCTCCACCACCTCGCGCCAGTCGTCCAGGCGCTTGGCCGCTTCGCGCTGCTCCTCAGTCTGCCGATTCAGCGCAGCTTTGGTGTCCGCGATGATCGACGCCATGAAATCGGGCGTGATCGGCGTCGGGATCTCGATCAGCCCGAACCCGGCCGGGTTCTTCCCAAACGCCGATTCCGTCGGGTCGAAATTCAGCACGCGCTTGCCGTTGCGGATGTACACGCGACCCATCGCGTCGGCGGACTTGTAGATCTCGTCCTTCGAGCCGCCCTGCACGTCCAGACGGGCAATGACGTTCTCGCCGTCCTGTTTTTCCGTGCCGTGCGCGATCAGGATCACGTCCTTGCCCGAGGCGTTGAGCATCTTCGCCCACGCCACGAACCGGGCCTTGAGACGCCCCCATCCCTGCTGTGACAGCACGCCACCGCGCCCCATCTTGGCGTCCTTTGCGATGATGTCCGCAGCCAGCGCGTCGAGCATCCGGCCCACCGTGTCCACGATCACCGTGTTGTACGGAGCCAGGTCATCCAGCGTCATGCCGTCAACGTCCGCCCACGACGTGACGCGAACGGTGTCCCTGCGGTTGGCCGCGCGGTGCGCGCCCTGGTCGAAATCGAGCAGCAGCGGCTTGTCGGCGGTGAACGCCAGCGTCGTCTTGCCCACGCCGGGGTCGCCGTACAGGCAGACGGTGATACGGTCAACGGTAATCGGGTCGTCAGCGGCGAGAATCTTGAGTGCCATCGTTCGATTCCTCGTGTTGGTTAGAAGCGAATCTCCCGCGCGGGGAGTTGCCAGCCTTCGGGCGCTGGCAGGTCCGGGTCTCTCGGGTCGGTTACGTCTGGAAACTCGTCGTCCATGTTTCGCTCCGCGGGCGGACCGGGGTCGTACTCCATCGAAATCTCCTGCCTGGACTTCCTCCACTTGAATTTGAACATCGCGTTGCCTTGCAGCAGCCCCGCCAGTGCAGCTTTCGCGTACCACGCAGCGAGGCGCTCTTGGTTGGTCGGGGCGTAGGTTGATCGGGTCAGCATGTTTCACCTCGTGCCTTGGCGATGGCGGCGCGGGCGGTCGCAAAACTTGGGTCGAGTTGCTTCCAGCCGTCGCCATCTGCGGCGGCGACAATCTCTGTTAGCGCCTCTAACAACTCCGGCGCGGCGGCGATCAGTCGGGCATCGGCCTCATTGTCAATCGCCCCATAACGCCCTTCGACATCTTCAGTTTTCACTACTGCATCGCCAGACTTGCGTGCATACACTGCGAAACCATATCGGCACTCGTCCACGTCCCACGGCCCCGGCGTGTGCTTCGTTTCCATCTCTCTCTCTCCGTCAGCTATTCGCGCGCAGCCAGAACGCCATGCAGGCGATCAGCACGCACAGCAGGAAGGTGGTGTTCTCGGTCCAGCGGGGGCGGCGACACTGATGAGTGCCCAGACTCCGAACCAGCATACGATCTCGATCATTGCCAGCCGTCGGCGGGCGTTCGGGCAGGTCCCACGGCTGCGGGTACTGCGGCAGCGGCGGGCGCTCGTTCGGGCCGTCCCAGCCGGTCCATGTGCCCAGGTCGATGCCTTCGTTACCGCGCTGGATGTCGCTCATACCTCAACTCCTCTCGCTCGCGTCTGAGTGTCTCGACGATGGCCTGCTCGACTGCGGCCCGGGGGTCTACGGGGACGGTCACCTGCACCTCCCATCCGCACGCTCGGCAGCGGACAGCGCGGCAAGGCACGTGACGAGAAACGCGACGATCAGCAGGGCCTTCATTCTTCACCCCCGTTCAGCGCTTCCACGCGCAGCTTGTTCAGCCTCTCATTCTCGGCAGCCAACGCATCGCGCTCTTCCAGCAGCTCGCGGATGGTGTCGGGGTCGCAGGCGGCGATCAGTTCGTATTTCTTGGATTGAAGGGTCTGCATGCTAGTTTCCTACTTTGTCAATGGCGGCGCGGATGATCAGAAAGGCCGCTTTCACTTCTTCCGCATCGACTGCTCGCGGCACCGCATCGGAGAAGGTCCATTCGCCGTCTTTGTTGTACGCGCCGTCTGGGCTTGCCGGATAGCCAATTGCGGCGATGTGCATTTGAGCCTCGCTCAGCGCATCCAGCAGTGTATCACGCTCCTCAAGCAGCGCCCGGATTGTGTCAGGATCGCAAGCGGCGATCAATTCTGCGGCTGCGGCATTAACGCTCTGCGGGCTGTTCTCCTCTCCGTCGCAACTCAGGATTCCAAATCCACCGTCACCGATCAGTGACCAGGTTTTTCTGCCGTCCTGAGTGTGATACGCGTCGGACCAATACCATTCGCCCGGCGTCGGCCCCATCGCCAGCGCCTTGCGGATTTTCTCGTAGCGGTCAGTCATTGCGTTCCTCCTGTTCCAGCGCGGCGCGGGCCTCCGCAGCATCAGCCTCAGCCTGGATCTCGGCGTCCAGGACGTCCTGCTCCGCCATTTCGTAGAGCTTCACTTCAATCCGCAGGGCGACGGTCGCGGCGAGCCTGTACAGCTCACCAAGCAGATCGGTATCAAACAGTCGCGCAGGTTCGGTGTGGTGCAGCCGGTACAGGGCCAGGTTGACTTCGGCGTAGTGCTCGCTATCGAGTTCTCCGGCAATCCACTGCTCGGCCTCGCGCAGTTTCTCGTCGTTGCCCCGGTACTGCTCGGCCAACTCTGCCGCCAGCTCGGCGCGAGCCTCGGCGGCCTCATCCACGCCACAGTTGCCCTCAAGCCATGTGTCGTATGCGGTGGGCATGCTCAGCTCTCTACCAGCTCGTTCGATGGGCGCATCTTAGCCCCTCCTGGCTCGCCGGAACAATGGGGCTGGTAGAAATCAGCATCCCATGTGTAGAACGATAGAATGGCGCTTCTGGTGGTAGGATGATGGCATGAAAGCGCCACTAATTCCACCCGACTGGCTAAACCTGCACCCCGGCGACATGGTGCATACCACGATGCCCCGGGACCGAATTGAAGCCATACTGAAGCGTATGGAGCCTGACTACGCATTCAGGCTCGAGCCGACCCCGACAGGTCACTTCCTGGTCTGCGAGAAATCGCCCCGGAGGTTGATCTGGGTGAGTGCGGAATGACCGCCCCTGCCGCGAGGGCATCGCGGCGTAACTCAACACCCGAGGAGGCACCAATGGCACGACCGCTCAAGTACCCCCAACTCGCGCAGCTAAAGGCCCCCGGCGACGAGGTGACGTTGCCGGATGATGGAGATGAACTCCTCATGCTCGCGGACGCCCGCGCGAAGGCCCGCTGGTACGCCCGGCACCACAAGTTCCGCGTCGAGATCACGCGCGTCCCCGGCGGCCTGCTCGTCCGCCGCCTGGAGCAGGTCGCCGCAGCCTGAGCTGGACATCGAATCAGGCCGCGCTGGGCGGCCAGTTCCAGAATGCGCTGGTGCGAACTGTGCATGCCGCCATGATGTTGCGATATGTCGGTAGATGTCAATAACTACCGATGATCTTCACCCGCACGCCTAACGCCGGGGTCATGGCCGGCGGACAGCCTGAAGCTCCCAGGTTGGCGGATGCGGGTTCCTGGAGTTGCAGAGGGTTGAACAGTGCGTGATTACGGGAAGGTGCACACCACATTCTGGTCTAGCACCACGATCCGAGGGCTGAGTGAGGACGCCAGGGTGCTAGCGCTGTACCTGTTGACCAGCCCTCATGGGACGATTGCTGGCGTGTTTCGGCTGCCAGATGGGTACGCCTGCGAGGACTTGCAGTGGTCTCCCGAAAGGGTTCGCGAAGGGTTCCGGGAACTGTTCGCTAACGGTTTCGCTAACCGTTGCGAAACCACGAAATGGGTGTGGATCGTCAAGCATTTCGACTGGAACCCGCCGGAGAACCCAAACCAGCGGAAGGCGGCGGCCAAAATTGCCCGGACGATCCCTGACGAATGCGTCTGGAAGCCTGATTTTATGCGGGTTTACGGCGATTCCCTCGGGATCGAATGGAACCAGGACGCAAACCGTTCCGAAACCGTTCCGAAACCGTTCGCTAACCAGAAACAGGAACAGGAACAGGAACAGGAACAGGATAAGAGAAGCGCGCGCAAATCCGCGCGCACTCCCTCCGTCCAGTTTTCGACATGGGTTAGTTCTCTGACGGAGGGCGAGGACGCGATCCCTCCCGATGACCCGGTTTTCCGTTTCGCAGCCGATGCGGGGATCCCGGATGACATGCTGGCGCTGGCCTGGTCGTGGTTTGAGCGGACGTACACCGGGAGCCGGAAGACGAAGCGGTACTCCGACTGGCGGCAGGTGTTCCGCAACGCGGTGCAGGGCAACTGGGGTAAGCTGTGGCGGTTCACGGCTGACGGTCAGTGCGTGCTGACGTCCGAGGGCGAGATGCTCCGGCGAGCGCTGGAGGCCAAGGCGCGGAGGGCCGCGGCATGAGCGCAATTGACACTCGCGCCGAGGTCGAGCGCATGGCGGCGCTGTACGGCCACGATGAGGCCGAGCCGGTCCGCGTCCCGCCGCAGTCCGTGCAGGCCGAGCAGGCGGTGTTGGGCGGCCTGCTACTGGTGCCGGAGGCGTGGCCGGTGGTATGCGACCTGCTGGCGGAGGGGGATTTCTACCGCCGCGACCACCAGCTGATCTGGCGGGCGGTGGAAGCGCTGGCGACGGCGGGGCGTCCGTTCGACGCGGTAACGGTGGGCGAGTGGTTCGAGTCGCAGGGGCTGTCGGAGCACGTGGCGGGGGGCGCCTACTTGATCGAGCTGGCGACCACCACACCGTCGGCGGCGAACATCCGCGCTTACGCCGAGATCGTGGCGGACAAAGCCCGGCTTCGCAGGTTGATCGAGATCGCCACGGAAACGGCGAACGCGGCGTTCGATCCGCAGGGCCGGATGAGCGACGATTTGCTCAACGAGGCCACGCGTCGGCTGTCCGAATTGCAGCCAGCGCAGGCGGGCGGGTTGCGTCGTGTCGCCGACGGGCTGTCGCCGTGGTTTGATCGGTTTTCGTCGCTGTACGAGAGCGGCGACCGGATGACCGGGCTGCCGACGCAGTGGGCTGGCGTCAACGAGGTTACGCATGGGCTACAGCCGGCGACGCTGTATCTGATCGCAGCGCGCCCGAGCATGGGCAAATCGGTCTGGGGGTTGAACCTGGCGACGTTCCTAGCGATGCGCGGGAAGGCGGTCGGGTTTTTCTCGCTGGAGATGTCGATGTCGGATTGCATCGCGCGCGCGGTGTCGTCTCTGACGGACGTTCCTCACGATTGGATCATTGCACCGAACGCGGAAGACGACGATGGCTATACGTCGCGGCTGACGCCGGCCATCGCGGATCTCAAGCGGGCCCCGCTGTACATCGATGACACGCCGTCGCTGACGGTCCGGCAGTTCGAGGCCAGGGCGCGGAGGATGCACGCTAAGCAGCCGCTGGACTGCCTGATCGTGGACCACATTCACGATTTCAAGATCGACCCGAAGCTGGCTCGGTTTGAGTTCGGCGAGATCGTGCAGCGCGGGAAGACGCTGGCGAAAGAGTGGGGCATCCCGGTTGTGATGCTGGCGCAGTTGAACCGAAACGTTGCGGGCAGGACGGACAGGCGGCCGACGCTGGCGGACCTGCGCGAGTCTGGCGAGCTGGAGCAGAAGGGCGACGTGATCGCGTTCTTGCATCGTGAGGACTACTACGACGACACAACGCATCTGCGCGGCGTTGTCGAGCTGCACTTTGCCAAGGGGCGGAACATCCGCGCGGGCGCGCGGGTGCACCTGCGCAATCGATTCGACGTGATGCGCCTGGATGATTGGGAGGGGCCGCTTCCGCAAGCGCCCGAGCCAGTCTCAGAGCGGAGGCCGCGCGGGTTCCGTGCGGGGTTCGCATGATCGCCCGCTGCCACCTTCGCGCACTGGAGCAGGCGGCGAGACTGCCCCGCGATGCGGAGAAATTCCGGGAGCTGCTGGAGTCGTTCCCGGCGGTGTGCCCGCACAACGATTGCAGCGCGCCGAGCTGCCGGGTTGCGGTTGCGGACCTTTTGCGGCAGGCTTGGATTCAGAAGGGGAGGAAGTAATGCGAGTGGAAGTGATCGGAAATGCCACGCTGTATCTGGGCGACTGCCGCGACATTCTGCCCACGCTTCCGAAGGTGGATGCGGTGATTACGGACCCGCCGTATGGGATATCCGCCAACAAGATGACGCTCGGCAAAGGGAAGAAGGGCTTCTATCGAGGCGGCGCATGGGATGAAGAGCGGCCGGATATCGCCTGGATACCTGGCTGCGCGCGCTGGTTCTGCGTGTGGGGTGGTAACTACTTCGCCGACGTGTTGCCACCCACCAACGACATCCTTGTCTGGCACAAGCTGAACGACGGCCGCTCGTTTTCAGAGTGTGAGTTCGCATGGACAAACGCAGGGAAGCAGGCCCGCATCCGTCAGCACCATTGGTCTGGCGAGGAAAAGAGCCACCCGACTCAGAAGCCATTGGCGGTCATGGAGTGGTCCCTCGGTTTCTTCCCCGAGGCGCAGTCCGTTCTTGACCCATTTATGGGCAGCGGCACCACGGGGGTTGCCTGCATGAACCTTGGCCGCCAGTTCATCGGCATCGAGATCGAACCCAAGTACTTCGACATCGCCTGCCGTCGCATCGAGGACGCACAGCGTCAGGGGAGGTTGATCGAATGACTGAGCCCTGGCAGGAAATGCTGAGCGACGAACAGCGCCGGCTGTTCAACGCGGCGTGCGGCGACCTGTCGCGTTGCATGACGTGGCACGGGTTCCGGCTGAGCAAAGACGATTGGAGGCACTTCATCTCCGGCACGATTCTGGGCTGGCGGCTGCTGCCGGGGATCGACCGGGGCGAGGGCGCGCCGGGCTTCGTGATGCTGGGCGGGTCGAGCCTCGACTTGACGAAGGCCCAATGCACGGAGGCGATCACGCTGGCGTTTGCGATCGGCGACCAGCCTTGGGAATACGACCCGACGCAGACGAAGCCTGTGCGCTGGAGCGACGTAGTGCTGTTGGCGCGCGGAATCAATCCGCGAGAGGAGGCCGCATGAGAACGAAAAACGCCAAGGCAATCACCCGCGCCGAGGCTGCCCACATGGCGCGTGTGAAGGAATCGGGCTGTGCGGTGTGCGGTGCGGGCGGGATCGTGGAGGCACACCACATCAAACAGGGCCGGCACTTCACGACGATCGGTTTGTGCCCGGACTGTCATCGGGGGCCGATGGGGATTCACGGCGACCGGACCATGTGGAAGATTCACAAGATGGACGAGATCGACGCGCTGAATGAGACGTTGAGGAGGGTGCTGGGATGAAGCAATGCACGCGCTGCGGACAGAGCAAGCCGCTCGACATGTTCAGTCCGTACAAGAATTCGAAGGACGGCCGGCACTCGCACTGCAAAGCGTGCCGTAGCGAGTACGCGAACGCCCGCAAGAAGCGGGATCGGAAATTCCCGAACCGGGTGAAGGCCCCGAACCGTGACGAGATTTGGCCCAGGCCGCTGACTGAGCAGCTGCTGGACCTGAAGGCGCGCAACTGGCGCTATCCCGTGAGCGCGGGGCAACTGGTGTGGAGGATCTGATGGGGGGTACATACTCGCGCGACAATGGCAAGCGTGGCAAGCTGAGGCGGTGGACGGTGCCGGAGATCCGGTCTCTTGGCGGCGGATGCGCTTTGCAGGTGGCGGCCCGGCTCGGGCGCAGTCCGCGCGCTGTTCAGGACAAGGCGCGATCCATCGGCGTTGAGCCTCCCAGGATGCCGCACGCCTGCTACTGGCCTAAGGCTACGAAGGCTCGGGCGCTGGCGATGCGGTCAGAGGGGCGCTCGCTGGCGAGTATCAGCAGGGCGACGGGGGTGCCGGTGGGGACTTTGCGGCATTGGGTTTACGGTGAACGTAACAGGGGGAGGTCATGAGCGGGGCGTACTCTCGCAACAAGGGGGCGCGTGCCGAGCGCGAGCTGTGCGGACTGCTCCGCGAGTATCTCGGGGTCGAGGCTACGCGGAACCTGAAGCAGTACCAGAAGGCGCAGCACGGAGACGTGGAGCAGCTCATCGGGCCGTATCTGCTGGAGATCAAGAACCAGGCGAGGCTTTCGCTTGGCGCATGGTGGGATCAGGCGAGGCGTGCGGCGGGTGCGCGTGGTGACTGCCTGCCGTGCGTGGCGTACCGGCTGCCGAATCGCGGGCTGTATGACCGCTGGCGGTTCGTGGTGCCGGACGAGCGGAATCCTCGCCACGAGTGGGAACTGGATTACAGGTACACGGCGGACCTTGGTCTGGAGGCGTTCGCTGTGCGGGTGCGGGAACATATCGGGGGCTGACATGGCTTTCACTGAGCAGACCGTCAAAGAGATCGTGCGCAATGCGGAGTGTGACGGCGCCCCCCCGTCCATTGCGATGCGGCTGGAGGCTGACCTGTTCGAGGTGCTACACGCCCACCGCAGGCGTATGGATCGCATCAACCGGCACAATGAGGTGCTTGGCATCGTGGCGAAAGCGCACTACAACGTGACCCGTGCTGCGGAGATGCTCGGTGTGTCGCGCGAGGCGATCTACAAGCACCTGAGAAAGTCAACCGAAGTGCATAGCGGAGTTGACACAGAAGACGCTTAGATGGGAGCAACGTAGAACCGCGAGGACGCGGAATGCTTCCCACCGATAGCGACGAGCGCAAGACCTACCCGCTGTACTCAGGACTCTTCGCCTATTTCCCGGCTGCGCTGGCGGCAATCGCCCATCACAGCTACGTCAACAACGAGAAGCACAACCCCGGCGAGCCGCTTCACTGGAACCGCGCAAAGTCCGCCGACGAGGCGGACGCACTGCTGCGGCACCTGATGGAAGGGGACTACGTGGGCATGGCGTGGCGAGCGCTGGCCCTGCTCCAGAAGCACCTGGAGGCCGAGGGCGCGCCGCTGGCACCGGGCGCGGTGGCACCTGAGCGCACCGTCGAGTTTGAGGCCGATCCGGTGTTGCAGGAGCTGCTCGCGCGTGCGGACGAGGATGCGCCGGTGGAACATCTGAAGGCCGGTGAAGCGTACCTGTCGGACTTCGGCGCGAACCCGCCGCTGAGCGAGCCTGCGACGGAAGCGGAGGATTGAGCGCGTGCGCATCCTGATACTCGATTTGGAAACCAAGCCAGCCATCGTCTATTCGTGGGGGATGTTCAATCAGTCGTTCAGTCCATCGCAGGTCATCGACTGGGGCGGCGTCCTTTGCTTCGCGGCCAAGTGGCATGGCGAGGATGAAACCAAGTTCTGGGCGGAATGGAAGGGGCGCGAGCGCATGATCAAGGCGGCGCACCGGCTGTTGGATCAGGCGGACGCGGTGGTGGGCTGGAACAGCGCGCGATTCGACACCAGGTGGCTGCACGCGGAGTTCGTGCGCATGGGCCTGTCCCGCCCGAGCCCCTACGTCAACGTGGACCTGATGCGCATCCAGAAGCGCGACACGTTCATGCTGTCGAACAAGCTGGAGTCCCGCCGGCTGTGGCTGGGCAAGGGGGGCAAGCTGGACACGGGCGGGTTCGGTCTGTGGAGGGCGGTGCTGGCAGGTGACCGGGAGGCGCGCCGGAAGATGGAGGAATACAACCGGCAGGATGTGGAGATTACGGCCGAGGAGTTTGACCGGATGCGGTCTGGCGGCTGGATTCGCGGCCTGCCCAACTTCGCTATTGACGGCGGCCACGTCTGCCCGTCCTGCGGCAGCGACCGGCTCCAGTCGCGCGGGTTCCAATACACAAAGACGCGGCGGTATCGCCGGTTCCAGTGCCGCGATTGCAGCTCGTGGAGTCAGGCGGTGCATTGCGAACCAGGATCTGCTAGCGTGAAGGCGGTGGTATGAGCGACCTGTATTCCACTGATCCGCCCCACCCCTGCGAACGCCTCGCCAGGATTGAGGGGGAATCGAACTTCCTTAGCCTGCTGGTAGGGATCGAGGCTGGGCGGGACACGACTGAGGACATGGCGGCCCTGTCCTATGCCCGAAATCGGGGCGTCGTAGTTGAGGCATTGGAGGCTCGGTGGTCGGGGAGTGTCCGGCACCGTGTCGCCCTGTGCCATCTGGTGCTCGGGACCATGCAGGTAGCCGAAAAGGACAAGGCGTGGGTCAGGGCGGCGATTCTGGACGGCTACGCCCTGTTCGTCGGCAAAGAGGTCAAGGACAGCGAGACGGCCGCCAAGATGTTCAAGGTCCGGAAGGGGGACTATCTGGCGGTCCGGAAGTACGCCGAGCGGTTCCTGCTGGCGCTGGCGATGGATGCAGAGCGGCCGTGGATTCGCGCGAGGTTCGGGAACTGAGAACGCCGGCTAAAAGCTATACTTAGATTGAATGAAGGAATCAGGGCCGCCATGTGCGGCCCTTTTGTTTGCCCGGCGCTGCTGGGCGGCCGGCAAAAGTCCGATTGGGACGCCGGCCTTATTTGCGGAGCGCCCCATGACCGAGCCTGACGACGACGATATCGAGTGGGTCCCGGGCGAAGCGGTGTACCTGCCGGAGGACACCTGTTGGGTGGCGGACCCCGATTTCCTGCTGCCGGACAGTGGAGTCGAGGGCGTTCTAGCGATGCAGTACCGTGGGGGTGACCTGTTCTACCTGGACGGGGCCACGCGGAAATGGGTCAACGTCGAGGCCGAGGAAAAGCCGACGCGGCGATTGAAGCCGGTCAACTAGCGGCCTGCTGAGCCGTAACCGGCAGTCATTTCAGGGGGAATGCATGTGCTAAGGGACATCGACGCGGTCGGCGTGGCGGCCGGCAAGGTCGGGACGTATGGAGGCGGGGCGAGCGCATTTGTGTTCGGGCTGACGGCAAACGAGTTCGCCGCTCTGGGCGGCATCGTCGTGGGCGTGCTCGGCCTGCTGGTGCAGTGGTACTTCAACCGTAGGCGTGACCGTCGCGAGCATGAGGAGTTCATCGCTCGCATGAGGCAGTATCGTGAGCGCGCCCAGGAATCTGAGCGGTAAGGTCATCGGCGGCTCGGTGGCGGCTGTGCTGATCGCTGCCGCGGCGATCATCAGGCCGTGGGAAGGTCTGGAGACGGACCCATACGAGGACGTTGTTGGCGTCTGGACGGTCTGCTACGGCCAGACTGGCGTGGAGATGCGCAGCTACACGCCGGACGAGTGCGACGCGATGCTGCGTGAGAGTGTCGCGCGGTATGCCGACGCGGTGGGTAAGTGCATCCACCGGCCGCTGACCGTGAATCAGTGGGCTGCTGTCACGTCGTGGGCCTACAACGTCGGCACCGGCGCGGCCTGCGGCTCGACGCTGGTGCGCCAGATCAACGCGGGCGAGCCGCCGGAGGTGTGGTGCCGGCAGCTCCTGCGGTGGGACAAGGCGGGCGGGCGGACTGTGCGCGGTCTGACGCTGCGCAGGCAGGCGGAGTATCGCGTCTGCATCGGGGAGGCCGAGGAATGATCAATATGCCCGGCGCCTCTGCGCGGATTTACGTGTACGCGCTGGGTCTCACTATTGCGTTCTGCGCGGGCGCGTGGGTTGGCTATCAGCCCGGCGCTGTGCGTGCGGAGCGGGCAGAGCGTGCGCTCGCGATGGCGCAGCGTGACGCGGCACAACGGGTGGCGCTGGCAGAGGGCAGGGCCCGCGAGGCTGAGCGCAGGGCAGCCGAAAGGATCGCTGAGATCGAGGCGGCCCAAGCGGCCCAACAGGAGCGAATCGAAAGTGAAATCGAAGCTCGCACTCGTGATTTGCGCGATGGCAATCTCCGGCTGCGCCGCGAAATCGCCGCTCTTGCAACCGCCAGCGTGTCCCGAGAGGCCGCCGCTACCGCAGAGTCTGAGGCAGCCGCTGCACGCGGAGCGGAGCTTGTCGCAGCTGCTGTTGGAATCGGGGCTGCCTGCGACGCCCGAATCCAGGCCCTGATCGAGGCATACGAGGCGACCCGATGACTCCGGACGAGCTGGGCATCGCGTTCGCTCAAGCGTGCCAAGAGCGGGGCCAGGTTGGATTTGCGCTGCGACTGCTGGAATCGGGCAGCGTCCGGCTGATCGGACTGAGCCTGCCGGGCCACGTTGTCGCGGATCTGCTCCGGACGGCAGCGGACGTGTACGAGGCGAATGCTGCGCCGGAGACGGTGAACTAAGGAACTCTGATGGGCTGCAAAGCATGTGAGCGCCGCAGGAAACGGATGCGTGAGCTGCGGGACAAGAAGGCGGCCAAGGGCAAGAAGGTTCAGGCGGCGGTGATTGATGCTGCGCTGAAGGCGTCCGAGGCGGCAGGCAGGGCGCTAGGCATCCACGGCGAGGTGGACGATGAGCGACGAGAGAATCCAGGGGACGGCGCCTGAGTTGTCGGCTGCGCTGAATCGCATCGCTGACGCGCTGGAACGGTTGGCCGACGTGTACCTGTACGTCAATGACCCCGAGGGAGAGGAGGGCGAGCTGCCGCAATCGCGGGCGCTGCCGGAGGGGTTCAGGGGCATGCGGTGATGGGCGACAGGGCGAAGGTTGGCAATGGCCACCCTGAGCCCGTCAGCCGCTGGGGCAGGGGCAGAGGCGGCAGGCCATGGCGTCGGCTGGTAGAGGCAGTCAAGCGCCGGGACAAGTACACCTGCCAAGCATGTGGGCGGGTGACTGAGGACGGCGAGTGCGACCACATCGTCCCCACGCACAAGGGCGGCAAGACGGAGCTGGCGAACTTGCAGTGGCTGTGCAGGGAGCCGTGCCATGCCGCTAAAACGGCAAGGGAGGCGCTAGAGGCGCGAGGCGTCGAGCCAGTCAGGGTGAGCCGGGCGGAGCGCAGGAAGCGCCCTGGCGACCACTGGGGCAGGTGAGTGGCGCAGGATGCCGGGGGGGGGCATTTGTTAAAATTGTGTTAAGCGACGGACAC
>Ga0207864_1002599_pt1 | contig 16629 bp, 14 predicted proteins | sample HigsolmetaAR202D_FD_184834 | JGI IMG/M metagenome (GOLD analysis project Ga0207864, IMG submission 184834) | Ionic liquid and high solid enriched microbial communities from the Joint BioEnergy Institute, USA - AR20-2-D (SPAdes) (version 2) ... | reverse complement strand
GTGCCGAGCAGCAGCTCCTCGCGGCGGGTGCCGCTCCTGGTGATGTCGATCGCCGGGAACACCCGCTTCTCCGCCAGCTTGCGGTCCAGGTGCAGCTCCATGTTGCCCGTGCCCTTGAACTCCTCGTAGATCACGTCGTCCATCCTGCTGCCGGTGTCCACGAGGCAGGTGGCGATGATCGTGAGCGAGCCGCCGTTCTCGATGTTGCGCGCGGCGCCGAAGAAGCGCTTGGGCGGGTAGAGCGCCACCGGGTCGATGCCGCCCGAGAGCGTGCGGCCCGAGGGCGGCATGTCCAGGTTGTAGGCGCGCGCCAGGCGGGTGATCGAGTCCATCAGGATCACCACGTCCTGCCCGCCCTCCACCAGGCGCTTCGCCCGCTCGAGCGTCATCTCCGCGACCTTGGTGTGGTCCTCCACCGGCTCGTCGAAGGTCGAGGAGATCACATCGCCCTTCACCGAGCGCTTCATGTCGGTGACCTCCTCGGGGCGCTCGCCGATCAGCAGGACCATCAGGTGGATGTCCGGGTGGTTGATCGCGATGCCGTTGGCGATCTGCTTGAGCAGGAGCGTCTTGCCGGCCTTGGGCGGCGAGACGATCAGCCCGCGCTGGCCGCGCCCGATCGGCGCCACCAGGTCCACCACGCGCGTCGAGAGGCTCTGCGGCTCAGTCTCGAGCTTGATCTGCTCGTTGGGGAAGATCGGCGTCAGCTGGTCGAAGGCCGGGCGCTTGCGCGCCGTCTCCGGGTCGAGCCCGTTGATCAGCTCGACGCGCAGCAGCGAGTAGTAGCGCTCGCTCTCCTTCGGCGGGCGAATCTGGCCCCAGATCCGGTCGCCGGTGCGCAGGCCGAAGCGCCGGATCTGCGACTGCGAGACGTACACGTCGTCCGGCCCCGGCAGCATCCTGTCGCCGCGCAGAAAGCCGAAGCCGTCCGACACGATATCCAGGATTCCGTCCGACAGCTGGTGGCCCTGCTCCTCGCTCTGCACCTGCAGCAGCTTGAAGATCAGGTCCTGCTTCTTTAGCCCGGTGATGCCGGTGAGGCCGCTAGCCTTGGCCATCTCACGCAGGTCGCCCAGCGTCTTGTTCTCGAGCTCGGCGACGTTGATCGCCGGCTTGTCTCGCTGCGGGACGGCGGGCTCGGCGTACTCAATCGCCATATCGCCGGAGTTATTCTTTGCTCGCATCCTTGGCACACGGAACTCCTTGCCGCAGGCTCGAAGCCAGCGGCCAACACTAAACGCTCTTACAGTCGTGTGAAAACGCCGGCAGACCGAGCCGCCGCGGCGCTAGCGGGCGTATGCCCGGCTCCGACGCGATCTACCGGCATTGAAACCACCAAACGCGACGTGGGAGGACGAACGCGCCGATGTATTGAGGAAGTGACTGGACACTTGGGTTATCATCCAGGCTGTTGGTTTGAGGTCTATGCGGTGCAGTTTCTCGTGAACGCTGCTCAACCGTAGTTGGCGCTCGCTGAACAAGGGCGGCATCCCCAAAGGGTGCGCAGCTAGGGGATGTTGTATTCTCAGCTGGGCGGGGCGGCTTCTCTGAGGCGAGCGGCGGATGGTGCCGGGGCAACACTTCACTCGCCATTGCCAGTATACCACACATGTCAAGATAATGCGAGCGGGCATGGCGGTGTTATTCTTTACCCGGCCGCCCGCAGCCTGCTGAGACCGCTGTCAGGCGGAGAAACCGGCCGGCGCGCCGCCGGAAACAGTTGACGGTTCTCCTGCCGCCGCGTACAATGCAGGGTGTTTCGGGAACGCCGGCTACCGGCCCCGCTTGTATGGAGCATTAGGTGATGAAGAAGCTCTCCAGCGCGGAGATCCGCGAACGATATCTGGCGTTCTTCGAGCAGCGCGGCCACACGCGCGTGCCGAGCTCGTCGCTGATCCCCGGCAATGACCCGACGCTGCTGTTTGCGAACTCGGGCATGGTGCAGTTCAAGGACACGTTCCTGGGCCTCGAGCAGCGGCCGTACAAGCGCGCCGTCACCGCCCAGAAGTGTCTGCGCGTCTCGGGTAAGCACAACGATCTCGAGGAGGTCGGGCCGTCCCCGCGCCACCACACCTTCTTCGAGATGCTCGGCAACTTCTCCTTCGGCGACTACTTCAAGGAGCTGGCCATCCCCATGGCCTGGGAGCTGCTCACGCAGGTCTTCGAGCTGCCCGTCGAGCGGCTGTGGTTCACGGTCTTCGAGGGGAAGGGCGATATCCCGCCCGACACGGAGGCCGAGCGGCTGTGGATCGAGGCCGGCGCCCCGCCCGAGCGGGTGCTGCGCTTCGGCGAGAAGGATAACTTCTGGGTGATGGGCGACACCGGGCCGTGCGGGCCCTGCTCCGAGATCACGTTCTACATCGGCGATGATCTCAGCAAGATGCATGCCGGTGGTGTCAACTCCGATGACCCGGACTACGTCGAGATCTGGAACAATGTGTTCATGCAGTTCGACCGGGTCACGATGCAGCCGCTGCCCCGCCCCTCGATCGACACCGGCATGGGCCTCGAGCGCATGGCGATGGTGCTGCAGGGGGTCCACTCGACCTACGACACCGACCTGTTCCAGACGATCATCCACCGCACGATCGCGCTGCGCGGCAGCGACGAGGCGCACTACCGCGCCAACATCGCGCCCTACCGCGCGGTGGCGGACCACAGCCGCGCGGTGGCGTTCCTGATCGCGGACGGCGTGCTGCCGGGCAACACCGGCCGCTCCTACGTGCTGCGCCGCATCCTGCGCCGGGCGGTCTACCAGGGCCGCACGGTCGGCTTCGAGAAGCCCTTCCTCGCCGACGTCGTCCAGACGGTGATCGACGAGATGGGGGCCGCCTACCCCGAGCTGCGCGAGCGGCGCGAGTTCATCCTGGAGACGGTCGACGCCGAGGAGCGCCAGTTCCTCCACACCCTCTCGGGCGGCATCGTGCGGCTCGGGGCGGTGATCGACCAGGTGAAGGGCGCCGGCGGCACCGCGATTTCGGGCGAGGACGCCTTCACGCTGAAAGATACCTACGGCTTCCCGCTCGACCTGACGCAGAAGATCGCCGCCGAGCACGGCCTGACGGTCGACGAGCAGGGGTACGAGCGGGCGATGGAGGCCCAGCGCGAGCGCAGCCGCCGGGCGGCGCAGTTCAAGCGCGGCGGCGACGCGGAGGTGTGGGCCGAGATGGATCTGCCGGCGGTGACGTTCACCGGCTACTCCACCACCAGCGACACCGGCCGGGTGGTCGGCCTGGTGGTCGGCGGCGACACGGTCTCCGAGGCCAGCCAGGGCCAGCAGGTCCAGGTCGCGCTCGACCGCACGCCGTTCTACGCCGAGAGCGGCGGCCAGGTCGGCGACACCGGCCTGCTCATCGGCCCGCGCGGCCGGGTGCGGGTCGAGGACACCCAGCGGCCGGTCCCCGGCGTGATCGTCCACTACGGAGTGGTGGAGGAGGGCGCCATCGGCGTCGGCGAGACGCTTACGGCGCAGGTGGACGCGGCGCGCCGCCGGGCGATCATGCGCAACCACACGGCGACCCACCTGCTGCACCGGGCGCTGCGCGATGTGGTCGGGGAGCACGCCGCCCAGGCCGGCTCGCTGGTGGCCCCCGACCGGCTGCGCTTCGACTTCACGCACACGCGGCAGCTGACGCCCGAGCAGCTGCGCGAGATCGAGCGCCGCGTGAACGCCTGGGTCCGCGCCGACGCGCCGGTGGACTGGCAGGAGATGGGCTACCAGGAGGCGATCGACCGGGGCGCGATCGCGCTGTTCGGCGAGAAGTACGGCGACCGGGTGCGGGTGGTCCACGTCGCGCGCGGCGAGAACGGCAGCGGGCCGGCCGCCGAGGCGCAGGCCTCCGGCCTCGAGGGCGACTTCGCCAGCCGGGACTCGCGCGAGCTGTGCGGCGGCACCCACGTGAGCCGCACCGGCGAGATCGGCTTCTTCCGCATCGTGGGCGAGAGCAGCGTGGCGGCGGGCGTGCGGCGTGTGGAGGCGCTCACCGGCGCCGGGGCCGAGCAGTGGGTCGAGCAGCAGGCGTCCCTGGTGCGCGATGTGGCGGCCCGCCTCGGGACGCCGCCGGCCCAGGTGCTCGAGCGGCTCGACGGGCTGCTGGCGGAGCTCCGGCAGCGCCAGCGCGAGCTCGACGAGCTGCGCGCCCGGCAGGCGCGCGGCGCCCTCGAAGGGCTGCTCAGCTCGGTCCAGCGCCGGAACGGCGTCCAGTACCTCGCGGCGCGGGTCGAGGCGCCTGACGCGGCCCGGCTGCGCGAGATGGGCGACTGGCTGCGCGACCGGATCGGCTCGGGCGTGGTGGTGCTGGGCGCTGTGTTCGGAGAGAAGGTCCAGCTGCTGGCGATGGTCACGCCCGATCTGGCCGGCAAGCCCTACCACGCCGGCAACCTGGTGAAGGCGCTCGCCCCGATTGTCGGCGGTAGCGGCGGCGGCCGGCCGGATATGGCGCAGGCCGGCGGACGCGATGTCAGCAAGGTGGACGAGGCGCTGGCGCAGGTCGGCGCGCTTCTGGAGCAGCAGGGGGCCGCGTGACAACGGCCCGCCGGACTCGGCCCGGCCGCTGGGACGGGCCGTTCGCGGGCGCGCCGGACACCGCGCTGTAGACGATACTGTACGGAGATCATACGCCCATGGCGGACGACAGGCCGAAACGCGATACCCCACGCTCGATCCTGGGCGCCGTCACCGCGTCCGCCCAGTCGGCGGTGATCCCGGTGCTCCCCGACGACCAGCTGGATGCGGTCGCCGAGCGCGTGCGGCAGTCCGGCGCCGCACAGGTGCAGCTCCTGATTCCGAGCGGGGCCGCGGTGTTCCGCTCGCCGCGGAGCTTCCTGGCGCTGCGGGCGCTGCTGGCCGATAGGCCGGGCCAGCTGCTGGTGATCAGCGGCGACGCCGAGACGATCGCGGCCGCGCAGCGGGCCGGCATCGAGACGCTGGGGGTCGACGCGGCGGCGCTGACCCCGCCGGGCGCGGGCCGGGCCGCCGGGCAGCCGATCGACGAGCGGGACGCCGCCTTCCTCCGCGATCTGGACCAGGTCGGATCGCACGACCCGGCCGTCGACGCCCTGGTGCCGGACCCTGATCTGTCGGCCTCGCTGGAGGACCTGTACGGCGAGGACCTGGAGGCCACGCGCGCCGCGGAGCCGCCCACCAGCGATGAGGACTTCACCGCCGAGCTGGAGCGCCTCTCGCGGTCCAGCCGGGCCGCCCCTGCGCCGCGCCGCCCGCCCCCCGAGGAGGCCATGCGCCGGCTGAGCGGTGAGGCGCCGGCCGGGACACGCCCCCGGCGCAGGACTCGCAGCAGCGAGGCGGCGGACGCGGCGGCTGTGGAGCGCCCCGAGGTACCGAGCGCCAGGCGCCCGGGTCGCCAGCGGGCGAGGTCGGGAGGCGCGCTGGCGGGCGACGTCCTCCCCCGCGGGGTGCGGTCCAGGCCCGCGCCCATCGATGAGGATGAGTACGCGCCCGCAGCCAGGCGCCGCAGCATCTCGCCCACCCTGGTCGCCCTGCTGGCGATCGGCGTCCTGCTGGCGGCCGCGCTGGCGTGGGCGCTCGCCAACCGCGTGACGGTGGTCATCACTCCGCCCGCCGGCGAGGTGCGCGAGATCGCGTTCGACGACGAGGTCATCCCACTGGACCAGAGCATGAGCGCCCAGAGCGCGACCGCGGTGCAGGCGGTCACCGTCAGCGCCGACGCCGAGTACGTGCTGACGAGCCAGGTGGTCGAGGAGACGGTCTCGCCGGTGGGGCGCGCCGCCGGGCAGGTGCGGATCATCAACACGATCGAGCAGGCCGTGCCGCTTCCGGAGGGCACCGAGTTCGTCGGCGAGAACGCCGAGGGCGCCGAGGTGCGCTTCGTGCTCGACGAGCCGGTCACTGTGCCGCCCGCGGTCACGACCGCCACGGAGAGCGGGCGCACCACCACCTACGGCGAGACGATCGTCTCAGTGACGGCGCGCTCGCCGGGCAGCGCCTCGAACGTGGAGGCGAACGCGATCAAGCAGGTGATCATCCCCGGCCAGCCGCCGATCGTCAGCGACCGGAGCAACTTCCTGATCCGCCACGAGGCGATCGGGGGCGGCAGCGAGGCGCCGCAGCGCATCGTCACCGAGGCCGAGGTGCAGCGGGTGCTGGGCGACGCGCTGACGAACCTCTACAACGAGGGCCTGCGGCGGCTTCAGGAGCAGGCCGGCGCGCAGGGGCTGGCGATCGACCCGACCACGATGATGCCGAGCATCGCCGAGCTCGCGCAGCCGGAGAGCTACGAGCCGCCGGTGGTGAACCCGCCGGTCGGCTCCGCGGTGGACCCGGCCAACCCGGTCTTTACCGTGACGGTGCGGACGCGCTTTACCGGGCTCGCGACGCCGCCGGACCGGCCGGTGGCCAAGCAGCTCGAAACGGTGGTGCCGCAGCACTTCAGCCAGCGGTCGAACCCGCCCTGCCTGAGCGGCGAGAGCCAGTCAGTGCAGAATGTGAGCTGGAGCTGGAACGGCCAGCGGCTGGCGATCGATGGTGTGGTGGCGTGCACGCCGCGCGGAGAGGTGCCGCCGGACACGATCGTCAAGGTTCGCGCCGCGCTCGTCGGGGCGTCGCGCGAGGCGGCCATCGCCAGCCTGCAGGAGTACGAGCGCCAGCGGCTGATCGGCGGCTTCCAGCTCCCGGACCGCCCGGAGATGCCGCCGTTCGAGTTCCTGATCGATGTGCAGGTGCAGCAGCCGGGGGCTGCGCCGCAGGCTGAGGCGGGAACCCTGTCATCCTGAGCGACCGGGCTCCTCGTGCCATTGTGGAGGATGCGATGAACAGCGAGCCCGGGCGGGTCATGGCGCTCGATCTCGGAGCGCGGCGCATCGGTGTGGCGCTGAGTGACCCGACGCGCAGGCTGGCCTCGCCGCTCACGACGCTGCGAGCCGAGCCGCGCGACCTGGTGCTCAGGCGCATCGCCCAGCTTGTGCACGACCACGAGGTGACGGAGCTGGTCGTCGGGCTGCCGCTGACCCTGCGGGGGGAGATCGGGCCGCAGGCGAAGGTGGTTCAGGAGTTCATCGAGGTGCTGCGCGGCGTCGTCTCGGCGCCGATCCATGCGATCGACGAGCGCCTGACCAGCGCGGAGGCCGAGCGCCGCATGATCGAGCTGGGCCTCAAGCCCGAGCAGCGCCGGGCGCGGATCGACGAGGTGGCGGCGTCGATCATCCTCCAGGACTTCCTCGACCAGTGGCACGCGCGCCGGGCGCAGGGCTAGCGCTTGATGTCGCGCGCGGCAGGCAGGCCGCCCAGGCCGGTCGCCTCGCGGACGCTGCGCTCGATCGCTCGCGCCAGCACGTCGGCGGCGATCGCGCCGAGCACCAGCAGCGGCGGGGCCGGGCGCCGGCCGGTGGCCAGCGCGAAGACCACGTCGCCGTCGAACGGCGTGTGGATCGGCCGGATGGTGCGCGCGAGCGCGTCCTGCGCCATCTGCGCGAGCTTCTCCGCCTGCGCCTTCGTCAGCAGCGCGTCGGTCGCGACCACCGCGAGCGTGGTGTTGTGGGTGGTGGCCGGGCGGGATAGCGCCTGCTGGAGCTGCGGGTCACGCAGGAGCTGCGGTGCGCCCACCAGGCGGCCGTCGGATGGGTGGCGTACCCCCGCGATCACAGCGCCGGTCGCCTCGTCGAAGACATCGCCGAACGCGTTGCACACCGCGAGCGCCCCGACCGTCGTGCCGTCGGCGAGAGTCTCGCTCCAGGTGCCCACCCCGCTCTTCATGGCCTGGGGCATGCCGAGCAGCTTCCCGACCGTCGCGCCGATCCCGGCGCCGACCGAGCCCTCCGCGACGTCCGTGCCCGCCGCTGCGCAGGCCGCGTAGCCCATCGCTGCGTCCGCCCAGCGGTCCGCCGAGCCGAGCTGCAGGTCGTAGATCACGGCGGCCGGGACGATCGGCACGCGCTTGGCGGGGGTGGGTAGCCCGATGCCCTGCTCGGCGAGCCACTGCATGACGCCGGTGGCGGCCGCGAGCCCGAAGGCGCTTCCGCCGCACAGCGCCACAGCGTGAACCTCCGAGACGGTCGCGTGCGGGGCGAGCAGGTCGGTCTCGCGGGTGCCCGGCGCGCCCCCGCGCACGTCCACGCCGCCGGTCGCGCCCTCGGGCGTCAGCACCACGCTGCAGCCGGTCAGCGCCTGCTCATCCTGGGCGTGGCCGACGAGGACGCCGGGAACATCGGTGATCGATGGGCTCATCGCAGCTCCTCCAGTGGGCGAGGGGTGGGCCAGCTTACGGGGCTGACGCGAGGATCTGCTCGAAGGCGCGCTGGAACGTTGTGAACGGCTGGGCGCCGTGCAGCGGCTGGCCGTTGATCAGGAACGTCGGCGTGCCCTGGAAGCCGAGCTGGAGCGCCGCGCGCACATCGGCCTCGATCCGCTGCGCGTAGCGGTTGCTCGTGATGCAGCTCCCGAGCGCCTCCTCGTCCAGCCCGAGCTCGCGGCCGTACCCGCGGAAGGTCTCCAGATCCCGCGCGTCGCCCTGGCCCCACTCCTGCGCCTCGAACCCCTGGAACAGGCGGGTATGCATCGGCCAGAAGGCGCCCTGCTCGGCGGCGCAGTTCGCCGCGTGCGCGGCCAGCACCGCCCCCGGGTGAATCTGCGCCAGCGGCAGGTCGCGGTGGACGAAGTACACCTTGCCAGTGTCGATGTACTGCGCCTTGATCTGCGGATGCGTCGTCCGCGCGAAGCTCGCGCAGTAGGGGCACTGGAAGTCGGCGAACTCGACCACGGTGATCGGCGCGGCCGGGTTCCCCATGCTGCGCGGGTCGCTGCTCGGCTGCCAGGCGCCCGCCTCCGGCGCCGGGACCACCGTGACGCCGCTCGGGCGCAGCGGCTCCGCGGCGCTCGGCGGGATGCCGGAGAACGTCGATGATGGCGGCGGAGCTGCGCCGCACGAGACGATCAGGAGGAGCAGCGGGAGCAGCAGCGCCGGGTGCGTGCGCATGGCGTGCTAGTGGTCGTAGAGCTGCATCGACTCAGTGCCGCGCGGCCGGCTGTAGCCGGGGCTGAGGACGTTGGATGAGCCGTCGTCGCCGCAGTAGGGGCACACCGACCACGTCAGGTCGATCACCCGGTCGCAGGCCGCGCAGCGCCGCCGCAGGCCGGTGTGGCAGTGCGGGCAGATCACGAAGTCCGGCTCGACCCCGCGCTGGCAGTTCGGGCAGACGTACTTCTCCTCGAGGTCCCGCCGCAGGTACTCCTCCTCGAGCGTCCGCTCGTAGCGCTCGGTGAGCGTCTGGCGCGGGCGGAGGATCAGGTGCAGCAGCACGCCGGCGAAGGGCAGCACCAGGGCGAGGGTTACCGCCAGCACCTGGACGAGCACATCCTCGCTGCGCGCGTGGATGTCCCGGTAGGTCCAGAGCACCGAGGCGGCCCAGAGCAGGATGAGGTAGGCGAGGAGCGCCCAGCCAATCACCGTGAGGATCGGGACCAGATTCGTGAGTATCGCGCGAAAATCCAATGCGTTCGCTCCTTAGGGCTGTATCGCCTCCGCGAGCAGCCGTTCGACGTTGAGGGCCCGCAGCACGAAGATCGTCGCGCCGCCGACCTGCACCTCGACCGGCGCCGGCGGGTAGAACTCGCCTGACTCCGCGACGGGCGGAAGGGGCGAGACGTAGCGTGTTCGGGTGTAGCAGTGCTCGCGGATCGTCCTGAGCATCGGGTCGACGTCGCGGTCCTCGGCGGCGATCAGAAGCGTGACGTTTCCTTCGCGCAGGAAGCCGCCCTCGCTGCTGATGCGGGTGACCCGGTGCCCCTTGGCGGTGAGCGCCTCCAGCAGCTCACCTGCGTCCTGGCGCTGAACGACGGCGATGACTAGCTTCATTGTCGCACCTGTACCTTTCGGCTATGGCGCCGGCTCCAGCATCTCGATATGGCGCAGGTGCGGCTCCACCGCACCGAAGATCTGATCGGCGAGCGTATCGATCGACTGGCGGGCGTCGAACACGTGCCAGCGCTCGGGGTCTTCGGCGATCAGCGCGCGGTATCCCGCCTCGACTCGCTGGTGGTAGGCCAGCTCGCGTGCGTCGAGCCGGTTCCACTCGACCTGCGGCTCGCGCGCGGGGGTCGGCAGAGAGGCGGAGCCGCGCTGGCGGCTCTCCTGGCGCTTGCGCCACTTGCGCTCGAGGCCCTCCTCGGCGCTCAGATCGAGGTAGATCGTCATGTCGGGGCGCAGGCCGCCGGTGGCGGCGCGGGTGATCATCCGCAGCTCCTCCAGGTCCCGTCCGAGCCCATACCCCTGGTAGGCGAAGGTCGAGTCCGCGTAGCGGTCGCAGAGGACGATTCCGCCCTGCTCGAGGTAGGGCCGGATCACCTCGCTCACCAGCTGCGCGCGCGCCGCCGAGAACAGCAGCGTCTCGGTGGTGGGCGCCATCTCGGTGTGCTGCAGGTCGAGCACGATGCGGCGCACGAGGTCGCCGATGCGTGTGCCGCCCGGCTCGCGCACCAGGATGACGGGGTAGCGCTGGGCGTACAGGCGCTCGTAGAGCAGGCGCGCCTGTGTGCTCTTCCCGCTGCCCTCCGGCCCTTCGAACGTGATGAACAGGCTCATAGGCTCAGGCAATAGGCGATAGGCAACAGCGACGGCGCGGCAAGCTGCTGTTGCCCATCGCCTGTCGCCTAACGGTAGATCTTCACCCGCCGGTTTGGCTCGCGGCCACGGCTCTCCGAGTGCACATTATACCGCTCCGCGAGCTGGTGCTGCAGGCGGCGCACATAGCTGCTGCGCGGGAGCAGCTCCACCGAGCTGCGCTCGCCGTTGAGCACCTGCGTGATCGCCGTCTCGGCCTCGAGCATCGCGTCGTCGACGTGCGAGTCGTGCTCGCCGCGTGCCGTGCGGCGCGGCAGCTGAGGCTCATCCTCGATCAGCCCGATGTTAAAGACATCCGCGAGCTGCCGCTCGATCTGGGCCGAGGTGTTGTTGCGCAGGACGTACACCGGGACGCCGCGCTCCTCGGCCTGGCGGACGCGCTGCGAGCCCTGGCGGTAGTAGCTCTTGAGCGTCATCACCATGGTGGCGTCGGCCATATCGCGCACGATCGTCGCCGGGACGCGCAGGCTGGAGATCGCCCGCTCGAGCCGGTCGCGGCTGATCCCGAACGGGTAGATCCGCTGCGCCGGCGGCCCGTTGACGGTGCTCGCCTGGCGCTGGCCGCCCCGGCCGGGGGTGGTCCGCTCGCGCTCGCGGCGCCGCCCGGCGAAGGACGGCTGGTCGGGGCGGAGCGGCGTGTTGCGCTCGGGCGCGCTGATGGTGATCTGGCCATCGGCGTCGCGGCTGCGCAGCTCGGCCTCCGGCTCTTCCATGCGCAGGATGGCATCGACGGCGCTGGCGACGTCCTGGTAGACGAGCACGCGGTCCCAGCTCTGGATCTCGACCAGGATGTCGAAGGTGGGCGGCGCCTTGCGCTCCAGCACCGTCTTCTGCGTCCCCCGCCGCCGCGCCTCCTCGTCCCCCAGCGTCACCGCCTGAATGCCCCCGATCAGGTCCGACAGCGTCGGGTTCGACAGCAGGTTCTCCAGCGTCTGCCCGTGCGCCGTCCCGATCAGCTGCACCCCCCGCTCCGCGATCGTCCGCGCCGCCAGCGCCTCCAGCTCCGTCCCGATCTCGTCGATCACGATCACCTCGGGCATGTGGTTCTCCACCGCCTCGATCATCACCGCGTGCTGCTCGGAGGGCCGCGGCACCTGCATCCGCCGCGCCCGCCCGATGCCCGGGTGCGGAATGTCGCCGTCGCCGGCGATCTCGTTCGAGGTGTCGACGATCACCACCCGCTTGCGCAGGTCCTCGGCCAGCACGCGGGCGGTCTCGCGCAGCATGGTGGTCTTGCCGACGCCGGGGCGGCCGAGGAGCAGGACGCTCTTGCCGCTCTCGATCAGGTCGCGCAGGATGGTGATCGTGCCGAAGACCGCCCGTCCGACGCGGCAGGTCAGGCCGATGATCGTGCCGGAGCGGTTGCGGATGGCCGAGATGCGGTGCAGCGTGCGCGGGATGCCCGCCCGGTTATCTTCCCCGAACATGCCGATCCGGCCGATGACGTAGTTGATATCGTCCTGCGTCACCTCCTGGTCGCTCAGGAAGCGCTCGTGCTCTCGGTAGCGCGCCTCGGGCAGCCGCCCCAGATCCATGATGACTTCGAGCAGATCCTCCTTGTTCTCGGGTCCGTGTTCGAGTGACTGCTGGATGTGCGGCGGCAGCGTCTCTAGGAGCAGGTCGATGTTACTCGTGATATCGGGTTGCTCTGGCATATGGCCTCACGTCCTCGCGCATGGAGGAGATGGTCGGAATCGGGGTGTGCGGCTCCGGGCGCGGCTCGAGCGCCGGCACCAGCATGGACCGCCGGACCGCGACCGTGGTCTGTTTGTAGAGCAGCGCCTGCTCGCCGATCGGCTGGAAGCCGAGGTCGCCAGCGGGCAGCATCAGTTCCTGCTGGTACTCGCGCAGCAAGAGGTAGACCGGCAGCGAATCTGAGATATGGCCGAGCCCGAAGCGCAGGATGTCGGTCGTCGCATCGCGCGCCTCGGGGCGCACCAGCAGCCTGAGGATGTGCCCCGCCGGCCCGCTGGTGAGGTGCAGGTAGGCGGTGAGATCGTCGTGCGGGCCGAGCACCCAGGCGCGGCGCGCCGGGCGGCTCCAGCCGCGCGCCAGCGGGAGCATCCAGTCGCGCGGGGCGCGCGCCTCGGCGTGCTGGACGCTCTTGGGCGTCACGGCGCCGTAGAGCTTGTGGATGGCCCAGACATCGCGCCGGCTCTGGGGGCGCATGGGCGCGATCGACGTGCCCTGGTCCCAGTCGGGGCCGTCCAGCCGCATCACCGTCTGGTAGCCGAACGAGCTGAAGCCGAGCTGGCGGAAGACCTCGCGCAGCTCCTCGTGGCGCTCGGAGAGCGCGCCGTAGAGGCGCTGGACCCGGTGCTGGCCGGCGTGGACGCAGAGCACCTCGAGCAGGCGAAACCAGGCGTCCGGGTCAGTCGGGCTCGTGGCGTTCCCGTAGGCCAGCAGCTGGACGATGTCGAGCTCTGGGCGCCCATAGCGGCCGACCGCCTGGACCACCGCCTGCATGCCGCGCTCGCGGAACACGAACGTCGCGCCGTCGCGCCCGGCGCCCTCGATCGTGCAGCGCATGGCGAACCAGAAGGGCCGGTGGGGCAGCGCCAGCATGGTCTCGTTGTAGAGCGTGACCGAGCTGCGCGGTTTGCGGCGGAGTGTCCAGAGATCGGCGAATGTGACCGGTCGTATCATACGTTCGGTGCTGAGAGCTGAGCGCCGCGGGCGGGTGCGCGAGTTCCTCGCCCGGGCCTCAGCACGCAGCGTTCATAGCTCGAGAAAGTAGCGGTGCATCCTGTCGTCCGGCGTGAGCTCGGGGTGGAAGGCGGTCGCGAGCATGCGGCCCTGCTGCGCGGCCACCACCCGGCCGTCGTCGAGCGCGGCGAGCACCTCCACGCCGCTGCCGGGCGACTCGAGGATCGGCGCGCGGATGAAGACGGCGCGCATCGGCTCTTCGCCGAGCTGCGGGATGGACAGGTCGGCCTCGAAGCTCTCGAGCTGGCTGCCGAAGGCGTTGCGGCGGGCGGCGATGTCCATGAGCGCGAGCGACGGCTGGTCCTCGCGGCCGTCGACGATCGTCTTCGCCATCAGGATCGCCCCGGCGCAGGTGCCCCACAGGGGCATTCCCTGGCGCACCCGGCTGCGGATCGGCTCGAGCAGGTTGTAGAGCGCGAGCAGCTTGCCGATCGTCGTGCTCTCCCCCCCTGGGATGATCAGACGATCGACCTGCTCGAGATGTTTCGGCAGACGGACCTGTACGGTCGGGGCGCCGATGCGCCGCAGCACCTCCTCGTGCTCCCGAAAGTCGCCCTGGAGGGCAAGTATTCCTATCGTCATACTCTCTCAGTAGCTAGTAGCCGGTAGCCAGGGGCCGGTGCGGCGCGGTCTCCGCGGGCGCAGCGGCGTCTGAGGCGCTGGCTACCGGCTACGCTGCTACCAGCCTCGCCCGGCCATGAGCTGCTCGCGCGGGATGTCGGAGATGTTGATCCCCACCATCGCCTCGCCGAGCCCTTTGCTGACCTCCGCGATGATCTGCGGGTCGTTGTAGTGCGTGGTGGCCTCGACGATCGCCCGCGCGCGCCGGCGCGGGTCGCCCGACTTGAAGATGCCGGAGCCGACGAACACGCCGTCCACGCCGAGCTGCATCATCAGCGCCGCGTCGGCCGGGGTGGCGATGCCGCCGGCCGCGAAGTTCACCACCGGGAGGCGCCCGGTCTCGGCGACCTGCCGGACCAGCTCGTAGGGCGCCTGGATGGACTTGGCGTAGGCGAACAGCTCGTCCTCGTCCATCGACTGCAGGCGGCGGATCTCGCTGTAGACCGCGCGGGCGTGGCGCACCGCCTCGACGACGTTGCCGGTGCCGGCCTCGCCCTTGGTGCGCAGCATGGCCGCGCCCTCGGCCACGCGCCGCAGCCCCTCGCCGAGGTTGCGGCAGCCGCAGACGAACGGCACCTTGAACTTATGCTTGTTGATATGGTGCTCCTCGTCGGCCGGCGTCAGCACCTCGCTCTCGTCGATGTAGTCGATGCCGAGCGCCTCGAGCACCTGCGCCTCGACGAAGTGGCCGATGCGCGCCTTCGCCATCACTGGGATGGTTACAGCCTGCTTGATCTGCAGGATCAGCTCCGGGTCGCTCATGCGCGCCACACCGCCCTGGCTGCGGATATCGGCGGGGACTCGCTCGAGGGCCATCACAGCAACCGCACCGGCTTCCTCGGCGATCTGCGCCTGCTCCGGGGTCACGACGTCCATAATGACCCCGCCCTTGAGCATCTGCGCCAGGCCTGCCTTGGTCGTCCAGGTTGACTTCTCCATTGGACGGACTCCTTGGTGTGTACCGCAATCTGTGTGACAGGGCGTGTGTGGCGGGGTGGCGGCGACGCGCCTCACACCTTCCCTTCTCCCGCCGCGCCTGTGGAACATCGGGCAGCGTGGAGGGCGTGCCGCCCCCGCACCTGCGGGCGGAGAGCCTGCGCGGCGGACCCGCCAGGGCAATCACCTAAGCCCTGTCATGGGACAATTTTGGCTGTATTGTACCATAAGCCCCACAGAGGCGGGAGGGTCAATGCGCGGCCCGCAAGCCGGGACAAAGGCGCAGGCCGCGGGGCGCAGCCCGGCGCCGATGCACCGGTGCACGCGACCTGCGGCCTGCAGGGGTGTCAAGCGTTCGCTTGGGGCCTAGCGCCCGAAGCGCTCGGCCACCGCGTTCCAGTTGATGGTGTTCCACCAGGCTTCCAGGTAGTCCGCCCGGCGGTTCTGATACTTGAGATAGTAGGCGTGCTCCCACACGTCCACGCCGAGCAGCGGGATGTGGCCCTGCATCAGCGGGCTATCCTGGTTAGCGGTGCTGTAGGCGTGCAGGTTGCCGTCCTTGTCCATCACCAGCCAGGACCAGCCGCTGCCGAAGCGCTTGAGGCCGTTATCCTTGATCTTGGCCTTGAACTCGTTGAAGCTGCCGAAGGCCTTGTTGATCGCCTGCGCGAGGGCGCCGCTCGGCTCGCCGCCGCCGCCGGGGCCCATGATGCTCCAGAACAGCGTGTGGTTGTGGTGGCCGCCGCCGTTGTTGATCACCGCCTGGCGGATGCTCTCCGGCACGTCGTTGATGTTGGTCAGCAGCTCCTCGATCGTCGCGTTCTGCAGGTTGGGGTGGCCCTCGAGCGCCGCGTTCAGGTTCGTGACGTAGGTAGCGTGGTGCTTACCGTGGTGGATCTGCATCGTCTGGGCGTCGATGTGCGGCTCGAGCGCGGCAGCGTCGTACGGCAGGGGCGGAAGGGTAAAAGCCATTGGGTGCCTCCTTGCTTACTTAGCTTCCTCTCTATCATTGAGATGAGTGCTCGGTCTGCTCCGGCTGCGGCGCGCTGATCCGGTAGCGGCAGCAGCCGCCGCCTTCGGCGATCGTCTCCTCGCGGACGATCTCGGTGCCGAGTAGCTCCTCGTACAACCGCAGCTCGTGGGCGCAGGCCTGCGGGTAGTCGCGAGCGGCGCAGTCCACCGGGCAGTTGTGCTCGACGAGGGCGTACTCGCCGCCCGGCAGCTCGTGACACTCGCACATGTAGCCCTGCTCGGTGAGCAGCTCGGCGAGCTCGGCGACCTGCTCGGCGTGGCTCTTGCCGGCGAGGCGCTCGGCGTACTGCTCGCGGAGCTGCTCGCGGCGCGCTGCGAACAGCCGGTCCACGGCCTCATCGCCGCCCTCGGCCGCCACGAACGCCAGCGCGTCCAGCGCCAGCCGGTCGTAGCGCTTGGGGAACAGCGACTCGGCGGCGGGGGTCAGCGCGTAGAGGTGGCTCGGGCGGCCGATCCCGCGCCGCACGCCCGCGGTGCTCACCAGGCCGTCCCGCTCGAGCAGCGCGAGGTGCTGGCGCACGCCGACAGCGCCGATGCCGAGCGCGTCGCTCAGCTCAGCGGCGGTCATCTGCCCGCGACGGCGCAGCAGGTGCAGGATCTGCTGGCGCGTCTGGCCCTGCTCGCGATGCTCCAGCCCCATGGCCCCTCCCGAGGGTGCGAGCGGCGTTGCCCCCCGGCACACCCGTGTGACAAGCGGCTTTGGTGGGGCGAGAGATAACCTGCCCCCACGAGCCTTGCCCCC
>Ga0207864_1002598_pt1 | contig 16630 bp, 15 predicted proteins | sample HigsolmetaAR202D_FD_184834 | JGI IMG/M metagenome (GOLD analysis project Ga0207864, IMG submission 184834) | Ionic liquid and high solid enriched microbial communities from the Joint BioEnergy Institute, USA - AR20-2-D (SPAdes) (version 2) ... | reverse complement strand
CGGTGCGGGGTGGAGCGGGCGGCCGCACCGCCGTCGGCAGGGCGGGCGCGCTTGCGGCGCGGCGGTGGTGGGGGCAGCGGCCGCGGCCGCCGTGACCCCGGACCAACAATTCCTGCAGACAGAGCGCTATGCTTCGGGTGGGACGCATGGTTGGCGTTTTGGGACGCGGGCGCGGCTCGCGGCAGGGCCGGCGACCGTGTGAGGGTTGGAGATGACCGAGGAATTGGGGACCGCGTTGCCGCGGGTGGTGACGGAGATTCCGGGGCCGGCGTCGCGGAGCTTGGCGGCGCGGCTGGGGCGGGTCGAATCGCGGAACATCACGCGGTTGGAGGGCGAGCCGCCGGTCTTCTGGGCGGAGGCGCGAGGCGCGAACGTGCGCGACGCGGACGGGAACGTGTACGTCGACCTGTCGTCCGGGTTCAGCGTCGCGGCGACGGGGCACGCGAACCCTCGGGTCGCGGAAGCGGTGGCGCGGCAGGCGTCGACGCTGGCGCACGCGATGGGTGACGTCTATCCGGCGGCTATCAAGGTCCAGCTCCTCGAGCGGCTTGCGGCGCTCGCGCCCGACCCGCTCGGCGTGTGCATCCTGGGGAGCTCAGGGAGCGAGGCCGTCGAGGCGGCGCTGAAGACGGCGATCATGCACACGCGGCGGCCGGGGATCATCGCCTTCACCGGCGGCTACCACGGGCTGACGTACGGCTCGCTCGCGACGACGTGGCGGAGCGAGTTCCGTGATCCGTTCCGCGATCAGCTCTTCGCGGGCGTGGTCTTCGCGCCGTACCCGAACCCCTACCGCTGGCCTGGCGCGGGCCGCGCGGCCGCTGGCTCGGACCGCGCTGGCGGTGGCTCGGGCCGCGCTGGCGGTGGCTCGGGCCGCGCTGGCGGTGGCTCGGGCCGCGTGGCCGAAGGCTCGGCCCGCGCGGCGGAGGGCGCGGGGCACGGCGTCGAGCGCCCGGGCGACCCGGCGGAGGGCGCGCTCGCGGAGGTGCGTCGGCTGATCGAGCGGGCGGAGTCGACGGCGGCGCCGATCGGCGCCGTCGTCGTCGAGCCGATCCAGGGGCGTGGCGGGATCGTGGTGCCGCCGCCCGGATTCCTCGCCGGGCTGCGCGAGCTGTGTGACGCGCACGGGATCGTCCTCGTCTTCGACGAGATCTATACCGGCTTCGGTCGGACCGGCCGGTGGTTCGCGTGCGAGCACGAAGGCGTCGTCCCCGACATCATGACCGTCGGGAAGGCGCTCACGGGGATGTTGCCGCTCAGCGCGGCGATCGGATCGCCGACGGTGATGGAGTCGTGGCCGCCGTCGACGGGCGAGGCGATCCACACGAGCACGTTCCTGGGGAACCCCATCGCCTGCGCGGCGGCGCTCGCGCAGATCGAGGAGATCGAGACCCGAGGGCTGGTCGAGCGCGCGGCCGAGCTGGGCGCGCGGCTGCGGGACCGCCTCGAGACATGGCGCGAGCGGTTCCGGTCCGTCGGCGACGTGCGTGGCGCGGGTTTGCTCCAGGGTGTAGAACTGGTCGAGGACCGCGAGAGTCGCCGGCCGGCGCCTCGGCTGGCCGCCCGGGTCGTGGGCGAGGCGTTGCGCGCGGGCATCATCCTCCTCTACGAAGGGCCGGACGCCAATGTGCTGGCGTTCGTGCCGCCGCTCGTCATCACGGAGGCCCAGCTCGACCACGCGCTGGACGTGGTGGAGAAGGCGCTTGCAAGCGCCGAACGGGGCGCCTAGCATTGCCTTTTGGCTGGGTGGTTCGCACCTTAGAGTGATACGTCTGTGACATCCGGGACGCCCGTCTTGGTCACCGGAGCCACGGGGTTCGTCGGCTCCCATCTGGTCGAGGCACTCGCATCCCGAGGGGCGCGGATCCGCGCACTGGTTCGGGAATCGAGCGACGTGTCTCTGTTGCGCGCGCACGGCGCGGAGCTGGTGGTCGGCTCGCTCGTAGACCGCCGATCGTTGGAGCGCGCCGTCGATGGGGTGGAGGTGGTCTTCCACCTGGCGGCACTGACGTATGCGAGGTCGGAGGAAGAGCTCGCCCGCGTGAACGGCGCCGGCACGCGCGCGCTCGTCGACGCGGTGCGCGAGGCGCCGGCGCGGCCGCGTCGTTTCGTATACCTTAGCTCTCTCGCGGCGGCCGGTCCCAGCGTGGATGGCCGTCCGGTCCACGCCGGCGAATCTCCCCGGCCGCTCACGGCGTACGGTCGGACGAAACTGGAAGGCGAACGGGCCTGTCTCGAGGCGGGCGCCGAGATCGGCGCGGTCGCGCTGCGGGCGCCTGCCGTCTACGGTCCTAGGGACCGCGAGATGTTGCGATTCTTCCGCTACGCGGCCCGTGGCATCCTACCGATCCCCGCAGGTCCCGAACGGCCGGTCCAGCTCATCCACGTGCGGGACCTGGCAGAAGCGCTGGTTCGTGTGGCGGGTGGCGCCGTCGCGACGGGCGTCTATCATGTTGCCGAACCGCGCGTCTATACGTGGACCGAAGTCGCAGACTACTTCGGCCGCGCCGTCGGCCGTCGGGTAAGGCCGGTGCGCGTGCCTCGGACGGCCGTGCGCGCGGCCGCCGCGCTGAGCGAATGGGGCGCGGCGCTGCGCGGCCGGGCGACGATCTTCAATCGCGACAAGGCGCGCGAGCTACTCGCGCCTGGCTGGACATGCGAAACCGAGTCGCTGCGTCGCGACTTCGGATTCGAACCGGAGATCACCTTACCGGACGGGTTGATGCAGACCGCGACCTGGTACCGGGACAACGGGTGGCTCTAGAGATAACGGAGCAGTGGAGCGGCAATGAGCCTTTTCGATAAGTGCAATCGTTTCACCCGGGCCCGCGAGATCCAGGCGCAGGGCTACTACCCCTATTTCGTCCCCATCGAAGCCTCGTACGACACGCACGTGATCATCCGCGGCGAGCGGAAGGTGATGATGGGCTCGAACAACTACCTCGGGCTCACGCATCACCCGCACGTGCTGGAGGCGGCGGCGGCGGCGCTCAAGAAGTACGGCAGCGGCTGCACCGGCAGCCGGTTCCTGAACGGCACGCTCGACATGCACGAGGAGCTGGAGGATCGGCTCGCGCGGTTCCTGAACAAGGAGGCCGCGCTCGTGTTCAGCACGGGCTACCAGACGAATCTCGGCGTCGTGTCGACGCTGGCCGGCCGCGGCGACATCATCTTCATGGACAAGCTCGACCACGCGTGCATCGTCGATGGTGCGCGGCTGTCCTACGCCCAGGTGCAGCGCTATCCGCACGGCGACTTCGCCGCTCTGGAGCGGATGCTGGCCAAGGCGCCGCCGGAGGCGGGGAAGATGATCATCACGGACGGCATCTTCTCGATGGAGGGGAACATCGTCGACCTGCCGAAGCTCGTCTCGCTCGCGGAGTTCTACGGCGCGGAGCTGGTGGTCGACGACGCGCACGCGATCGGCGTGCTCGGCGCAACCGGCGCGGGGACGGCCCAGCACTTCGGCCTCGACGACAAGGTCGCGCTGATCACGGCGACGTTCTCGAAGTCGCTCGCCTCGATCGGCGGCGTGGTCGCCGGGCCGGAGTCGGTGATCCACTACCTGAAGCACAACGCCCGTTCGCTGATCTTCAGCGCGAGCATGCCGCCCGCCTCGGTGGCGACGGTGCTGGCCGCGCTGGACGTGATCGAGCGCGAGCCGGAGCGGCGCGAGCAGCTGTGGAAGAACACGCGCCGCATGCAGGAAGAGCTCCGTCGCCTGGGGTACGACATCGGCCCGAGCGAGACGCCGATCGTGCCGATCCTGATCGGCAGCCTCGAGGAGACGTTCACGTTCTGGAAGGAGCTCTTCGACGCGGGTGTCTTCACGAACCCCGTCACGCCGCCGGCCGTGCCCGAGAACTCGTGCCGGCTGCGCATCTCGCTCATGGCCACGCACACGGACGAGCACATCGACTTCGCGCTCGACGCGCTCCAGCGCGTCGGCCGCACCATGGCGGTGATCTGAGCATGACGACGATGGTGAGCGGCGCGGCGGTCACGGTCCGCCCGGTCGTCGGTCGGGCGGAGCTGGACCGGTTCATTCGCCTGCCGTGGCGGATCTACGCCAACGACCCGCTGTGGGTCCCGCCGCTGCTCGGCGACATCAGGACGGTCCTCGACCGGCGTCGTCATCCGTTCCACCAGCACGCCGACGTCGAATACTTCCTCGCCTGGCGCGGCGACGACGTCGTCGGGCGCATCGCGGCGATCGTCAACCATCGGCACAACGAGTTCCACGAGGAGAAGACCGGCTTCTTCGGCTTCTTCGAGTGCATCGACGATGGCGACGTCGCCCGCGCGCTCCTCGAGGCTGCCGAGAACTGGCTGCGCGAGCGCGGGATGGAGCGCGTCATGGGGCCGGAAAGCTTCTCGACCAACGAGGAGTCCGGGCTCGGCATGCTGGTCGACGGGTTCGACAAGCCGCCGATCGTCATGATGGCGCACACGCCGCCCTACTACCCGAAGCTGGTCGAGGGCGCGGGGTACGTGAAGGCCAAGGATCTCCTGGCCTACTGGCTCGACGATCAGCGGCCGCCGGAACGGCTGGTCCGCGGCGTCGAGCGGCTGCGGCAGGCGGAGCGGATCCAGCTCCGCACGCTGAACATGAAGGACTTCGCGGGCGAGGTCGCGAGGATCAAGGAGATCTACAACAGCGCCTGGGAGCGGAACTGGGGCTTCGTGCCGATGACCGACGCGGAGTTCGATCACCTGGCCCGGCAGCTGAAGCCGGTGGTCAACCCGCGGCTCTGCGCGATCGCGGAGGTGGACGGCGAGCCGGTCGGCTTCGCGCTCGCCCTGCCGGACTTCAACCAGGCGCTCAAGCATGTGAACGGCCGGCTCTTCCCGTTCGGCATCTTCAAGCTGCTGTGGCATCAGCGGAAGATCGACACCCTGCGGGTCCTGACGCTCGGGCTCAAGCCGGGGTATCGCAGGAAGGGGATCGACGCGATGCTCTACCTGCACATCTTCAGGGAGGGCGCCGAGGCGGGGTTCAAGCAGGCCGAGTGTTCGTGGATCCTGGAGGACAATTGGGACATGCGCCGGGGGCTCGAACGGATGGGAGCCCGCGTCTACAAGACGTACCGAATCTACGAGAAGTCGCTCTGAGCGGTGATGCCGGGACCGGTCCGGCGCGGGGAGGCGGGCCAGACGCCCGAAGGGCGATGGACCGCCTCTTCGCGCTGTACATGCTGGTCTCGGCCGCCGCGGTGGCGTTCCCGCATCGCACGGCCGCCTGGCCCGCGCTCCTCGCCGCGCACCTGTTCGCCGCCGCGCTCGCGCTCGGCGTGCCGCCTTTCGACCGGCTGCGCGCGGAGCTGCGCCGCCGCTGGCCTCGCGTCGCCGCGCTGGCGGCCGACTGGTACCCGCTCGCGCTCATCCCGCTGCTGTATGCGGAGCTGGTGCCGCTCAACCTGGCCGTCTGGGACGGGCACTACTTCGACGAGCTCATCCTCGGCGCCGAGGAGCGTATCTTCGGCGGGCAGCCGAGCCGGGAGCTGGCCGCGGGCGCGCCGTGGCTGCCGCTCTCCGAAGCGCTCCACGGGGCGTACCTGTCGTATTACTTCCTGATCTACGGGCCGCCGCTGATCCTCTACCTGCGGCGCCGCCGCGAGGAGTTCCGCCACGTCGTGTTCGGCGTGATGCTGGTTTTCTTCGCGCACTACCTCTTCTTCATCTACTTCCCGGTCCAGGGGCCGCGGTATCTCTTCCCCGCCCCGGGCGGCGCGATCGCCGACGGGCCGCTCTACAACCTCACGCACGCGGTTCTCGAGGCCGGCTCCAGCCAGGGCGCGGCGTTCCCGTCGTCGCACGTCGGAGTCGCGTTCGCGCAGACGGCGCTCGCCGCACGATATCTGCCGCGGCTGGCTCCGTGGCTCGCGCTCCTCTCGACCGGGCTCGCCGTGGGCGCCGTGTACGGCGGCTTCCACTACGCGACGGACGCCGTCGCCGGGCTGGTGCTGGGCCTCGCGGTCGTGGCCTCGGCGCCGAAGCTGGCGCGCGTGCTCGGCGGCGGGCGGCGGGACTAGCGAGGGCGCCGACCGGGCCGGCGCCGTCGATCGACCGGGCCGTCGGATTACCCCGGGAGCGACCCCCTTGCGTGCGGCGTAGCACTTATTATTTTACCCGGCTCCACTCGCCACGGGTGGAGCCGTCGGGGCGCCGGGTGGAGGCGAACCGACGGGTGTCGGTCGAACTTGCGAGCGCGTTCGCGCGCTCTGCGGATATAAGGAGAGCTAGCCATGCGGAGTCACGAGGAGGGTGGGCATTTGCCGATCCGCCGATTCGCGCGTCCGCGGCGGCGTGAGGCCAAGCAGAAGCTCGGGCTGGGCGGCATGGGCGGAGTGGCGCCGATGCGTGTCCGGATCGAGGTCCAGGGAGGCCGTCACACGACCGCCTCGGCGATGCGGGCGTACCGTGTGCTCCAGGAGGTCGAGGAGACGGGTGCTTCGGCGCGGATCATCGAGGTCGCGCCGAACGGGTCGACGCTGATCGCCGAGCTGGACGGCGCGCAGGCGGCGCGTCTGGCGGGCGCGCCGTTCGTGCGGCGGATCATATCGCTGAACTGACGCGCGGAGGCGTTTCGGTCGAACGGGCGGAGTGAGGGGATCCCTCGTTCCGCCCTTCGTTTTTTCGCGGGGGGAGACGCTCGATGAAACGGAACCGGGTGAGCGACGGGTCGGTGCCGCGGCGCCGGTGCGGAGGCGTGCGGGCGTGGGCGTGAGGGGCCGGGTGCTGCTGGCGGCCGTCGTCGCGGCGGCGGTGGTGTGGCTGGCGAGCGGGGAGCTGGCGTGGCCCGCGCGGGCCTACCTCGTGGTGCTCCTCGCCCTGCTGCCGCCGATCGCGGTCGCGCAGGCGAGCGTGATCGAGCTCGAGGCGACGTCGCTGCCGCGCATCCCGGTGTACCTGTCGTCGCTCGCGGGACTTTGGTTCCTGGGAGTGCTCGCGCTGGGCGCGGGGTTGTGGAGCGGGTTCGGTCCAGGCGAGCTGGGGCTCGTGCCGTTGGGAGCGCGGGACGTAGCGGTGTGGACGGCGGGCGCGCTGGGCGGCGCGGTCGGCCTGGCCGTGGTGTGGCGAGTGTTCGGCGTACGCGAGTCGCCGGTGCTGGAAGCGTTGCTGCCGCGGACGGGGGTGGAGAAGGCGTTCTTCGTGGCGCTGTCGCTCTCGGCGGGTGTGTGCGAGGAGCTGGTCTTCCGGGGATTCCTGATCGGGGCGCTGGAGGTGGCGGCGTCGTCGAAGTGGCTGGCGGTCGCGCTCTCCGCGGGTGTGTTCGGCATGGTCCACGCGTACCAGAGGGTGGCAGGGATCGTGCGCGCGGGGCTGCTCGGGCTGGTGCTGACGGTCCCGGTGCTCGCGACGGGGAGTCTGGTCCCGTCGATGCTGGCGCACTTCATCTACGATGTGGTGGCCGGCCTCTGGCTGGCCGGCTGGCTGATGCGGCGATAGCCGCCGTGCCGGGCGGGTTGCGTGGGCCGGGCGTGGCGGGCGGGTCCGGCGTGTCAGGGGCAGAGGGCGGGGCGCGGCGGGCAGGGGCGCAGGCGATCGGGGCGCCCGTGATCAGAGCGCCCGTGATCGGGGCGCCGGCGGTCGAGGCCGGCTCACGGCGGCTGTCCGCCGCGCGGATCGAGGCCGCGGAGCGAAGAGCGGCGCCGGAGCGATTCCGGGCTCGGTCGGCCGGTCCCCTGGAGGTCGGGGTCCTCGTCGGGCGCGAAGCTCTTGGGTTCGGCCGGCCGGTGGAGGTGGCGGGCGGAGCGGCGGCCCGAGTTCTGGGGCGGCTGCTTCCCCTTGCCACGCGATCTGGCCTGGCGCGGTCCGCCGCGGGCGCCGCTGATCAGCTGCTCCTTTGCGGAACCCGATGCGGGCGACTCGGCGCCGACGTCCTCGGGCTTGCGGTAGGGGTCGTACGGTCCCGGCATCGCGCTACCGCCTCAGGGAAATGGGTTGGGTGGTGCGGAGCGTGAGCGCGGTACCCGCGGGGAGCTCGGCCTCGACGTCGCCGATGCCGAGGGAGATGATCGTGCCCGCGCCCGCGCCGAGCGCGCCGCCGATGAGGATGTCACGCAGGTCGCCGCCGATGATGGCGCCGAGCGCAGCGCCGACGACCGCGCCGGTCACGGCGCCGGAGACCGCGGCGTCGCCGTCGCGCCGGAGCCTTACGTCGGTGTCGACGACCTCGGCCTCGAACGGGTAGCTGCGACCCTGGAACGTGATGCGCTCGAAGTCGACGCGAATCGCCGCCTGGTCGCCGAGGTGGTCGGAGTCGTCCAGGCCGGTCACGACGCCGTGAATGAGCGCTCCCTCGGGGACGACGGTCTGGCCGTTCTGCGCGACGAGCGGGCGAGTCACGGTCGCGGTGAAGCGATCGCCGACGCGGTTCCGTTCGGTGCCGATCGGCTGGTTCAGCTCGGCGCGGAGCAGCGTGCCCGCGGGGATCGCGTCCGCGGTCGGCGGCGGAGCGGGCTGGGCGCCGGTCGGCGGGCCGCTCTGGACCTCGACGCTCCGGCACGCGCCCAGGACGAGCGGGAGGACGAGGGCGGTCTTCAGACAACGGATCATAAGACGATCTCCTCGGCTCCGGTCTTCGAGACGACGGCGCGCGACGCCGTCGCGCGAGGGGAGAGGTTGCAAGGCGCGGGCCGGGCCCGGAGGCGTTCCCGGCGTTCGATATCGCACGTTCCACCCTGCGGACAGGAGACGGACAATGCGGAAAAACCCGGCGATTCAGTCTCTCTTGCTCGCCGCCCTGTTGACCGCGGCAGGCGGTTGTGCGCGCAATGTCGGAGTGGAGAGCGAGCCCGGCCCGGCGTACGCCGTCGAGATCGCCAACCCGATGCCTCACCCGATGATCGTCTCGTACGACGACGGGACCGGCGTGCGGCTGCTCGGCACGGTGCCGCCGCAGGGCAGCGCCAGGTTCGTGATCACTCGCCCCGCGAGCCGTGAGATCTCGATTACGGCGACCGATGAAGGACGTACGCACACGGTGAATCGGAACGTCGTGCTCGCGACGGTCGGCGTGACGGAGGTCTCGCTCGGATCGTAACTAAATGTCCTGTCGCAATTTACGCAGTGGGAAACGGGACCCCTCCTCTCCCCGGCGGGTACCACCCGGGGTACGGGGTTCGTACGGCCACCGGCCGTGCGCGCTCCGGTCCGCGCGAGGCGCGGGCGACCGGAAGTGACACCTCGAAGAGGAGGGGAATGAACGCGATGGAGCGTTTCGTCGAAGAGGTCCGGCGGCGGGCGACGTCGTCGGTGGAGTGGTTCCGTTCGGAGGTCTGGGGGCGGTCCGTGGAGTTCGGTCGGCGGTGGGTGCCGGCCATTCGTGAGCGGGTCGCGCGTGCGCGGCGGCCGGCGATCGCGGTGGGTCTCGGCGTGGCGCTGATCGTTCCGGGCGCGGCGATGATGCTGCGCGGCGAGCCGGCGTCGGTGGAGGCGACGGACGCGGCGATGGGCGAGCTGGCGGGCACGCCGCTGGCGACGCGGCTCGAGGCCGCGAAGGCGTCCGAGGGCGCGGTGACGGCGGCGTGGCGCGCGAAGGCGATGGAGCGCGTGCTGGAGCCGGTGGCCGACCGATTCGCTAGGGAGTACGGGATCTCGCGTGAGCTGGCGCGAGAGATCACGGCGGCGGCGCAGGAGTTCGGGATCGAGCCGCGCGTGGCGTTCGGGCTGGTGCGGACGGAGTCGAGCTTCCGCCGGACGGCGGTCTCGCACGCGGGTGCGGTCGGGTACACGCAGCTCCTGCCGTCGACGGCCCGGTGGATCGAGCCGGGGACGACGCGTGCGGATCTGTTCGACACGCGGACGAATCTGCGCGTCGGCTTCAAGTACCTGAGCTACCTGATCGACAAGTACGACGGCAACCTGCGGCTGGCGTTGACGGCGTACAACCGGGGTCCGGGCACGGTGGACCGGCTGCTGCGGCAGGGCCGCAACCCGGAGAACGGGTACGCGCGCAAGGTACTGAGGGGCTGATCGACCGGCCCCGAGCGCACGCACCGCGGGCCCGGAACGGGCGTACCGCGGGCACAGAGCGCGCCCGGTCCGTGTGGCCGGGGTCGCGGGTGAGTACAACGAGGAGGGCGGCACCGGCTTCGCCGGCGCCGCCCTCTCGCATCCTCGCGGGTCCGGGATCCCCGGATCGGGCTCGCGACGGCGGGGTCAGGAGCTCGCGGTCACGATCCTGCCGTTGCGGACGACCCCGACGGCGACGTCCTTCCCGGCGACGTCGCCGTTCTCGTCGAAGCTGATCGTGCCGGACACGCCCTCGAACGCCGGAGTGCTGGCCCCGACGCCGGCGAGGTAGTCGCGGATCGCGCGGCGGACGACCGCGGACTCACGAGCGGAGGGGTTGCCGCTCAGGTCGCGCACCCCCGGCACCTCGCGCATCGCACGGGCGAGGAGGTGAACGGCGTCGTAGGCCATGGCGCTGCGGTGGTCCGGCAGCTCGCCGTACTTCTCGACGTATGCGTTGACGAAGCGCTGCGCCTCCTCGGTGGGCCGGTCTGGGAGGAACGCGGAGGTGATGTAGACGCCCTCGGCGAGCGCGCCCATGTCGCGCAGGCCGGTCAGGCCGTCCGGGCCGAGGACGGGACCCCGGTAGCCGAGGCGGCGCGCCGCGCGGATGATCGCGAGCGCCTGCTCTGCCTGCCCCGCGATCACGAGGGCGTCCATGCGGTTGCGGATCGCGCGCTCGATGAACGGGTCGACCCCGAGCGAGTCGAGGAGCTGGGGGAGGAACGGGTCGCGAGAGATGATCGTCCCGCCGGCGCGCTCGAACGACTGCGCGAATACGTCGACCACGCCGCGACCATAGGCGTCGTTGGAGTAGAGGACTGCAGCGCGCGTGCGGCCGAGGCGGCGGTAGATCCAATCCGCGAGCGCCGGCGCGTGCTGCAGGTCGGTCGGGCAGACGCGGAACGTCCACGGCCCGGCCTCCGAGATATCCGGGCTGCTCGAGGCAGGCGAGAGCTCGACCACGCCGCGGTCGTCTTCGTTGTAGATGCGCGCGGCCGCGCGGGTAGCGAAGGAGTTCATGTGCCCGACCACGGCGACGATGCGCGGGTCGTCCCGCAGCTCCGTCGCCACCGCGATCGCCTTCTGGTCGTTCGCCTCGTCGTCCTTGACGACCAGGGCGAGCGGGCGGCCGTTGATCCCGCCCGCGCGGTTGATCTCCTCGACCGCCATCTCGGCGCCGAGGCGCATCGAGCGGCCGCCCGCCTGGTTGACCGGCCCGGCCAGGCCGATGTGGATCGGTTGGTCGGCGCCGCCGGCGCCGCACGCGGCGAGTGCGGCGAAAGCGAACGGCGCGGCGGCGCTGCGGAGCTTGCGCACGAGGTTCATGGCGTCTCCGATGAGAGGGTCCGTCGGCCACCGAGGTGGCGTTCGAAGAGCTCCAGGATGCGGCGATACTCGTCCGTCCAGGAGCTGGGTTCGACGAAGCCGTGGTCCTCGACCGGGTAGACGGCCATCTCCCAGTCGGTCTTCCCGAGCTCGATCAGCCGCTGCGCCAGTCGGACCACGTCGGAGAAGTGGACGTTGGTGTCGACCATGCCGTGGGCGATCAGGAGCGGGTCCTGGAGCCCCTCGGCGAAGTAGATCGGCGACGAGCGGCGGTAGGCCTCCTCGTCGTCCTGCGGCAGGTTCAGGATGCGGCTCGTGTACCAGTGGTTGTAGTGCGCCCAATCGGTCACGGCGCGGAGTGCGGCGCCGGCGCCGAAGCTCTCGGGCGCGGTGAAGAGGGCCATCAGCGTGATGAACCCGCCGTAGGACCCGCCGTAGATCCCGATCCGCTCGAAGCCTTCGATCCCCTCGTTCTCGACGAGCCAGCGCGCGCCGTCGATCTGGTCGGTCAGGTCCTTGCCGCCCATGTGACGGTAGATGGCGGTGCGCCAGTCGCGGCCGTAGCCGGCCGAGCCGCGGTAGTCGATGTCGAGGACGGTGTAGCCCCGGGCCGCGAGGATGTGGTGGAACATGTACTCGCGGTAGTAGGTCGACCACCCCTTGTGCACGTTGTGCAGGTAGCCGGCGCCGTGGACGAAGATGACGGCCGCGCCGTTGGGCCGGGCGCCCAGGTCGCGCGGACGGTAGATCCGCGCGGGGACCATGGCGCCGTCGCGGGCGGGGAAGCGGATGATCTCCGGATCGATCCAGGAGAACGAGCTCCACTCCTCGGTCGGCGAGGTCGTGATGCGCCGCATTGCCGCGCCGGCCTTGTTGTCCATGATGAACAACTCGGGCGGGCGGTTGGAGTACGAGTGCACGACGGCGAGGCGCGAGGCATCGGGCGCCGGCGTCGCCTCGTGCTGCCCCGGCTCGGTCGTGATGCGGACCTTGCGGGAGCCGTCGAAGCTCATGTGATAGACGTGCTGCTCGAAGGGCGAGACCTCGCTGGTGTGGAGGATGAACCCCTTCTCATCGGGCGAGACCTCGACGTTCGTGACCTCCCACTCGCCGCGGGTGAGCTGGCGCATCCCCGAGCCGTCGGCGGCGACGGTGTAGAGGTGGTTGTAGCCGTCGCGCTCGCTGGTGAACCAGACGGTCCAGCCGTCGGGGACCCAGCCGATGCAGCCGACGGCGCACGGCCCGCCGATCCAGGCGTCGTCGCGGTCGGAGTCGACGAGGGTGAGCGCGCCGGTCGCGGCGTCGAGGACGTAGATCCAGCGGTCCTTGTAGTCGTAGCTCACGGCGACGATCAGACCGCGGCTGCCGTCGCGGTTCCAGCCGAGGAAGTTGGCGACGGCGAGCTTGTCGCGATACTTGCGCGCGGTGTCGGCGCGGACGGCGGCCGGGACCAGGTCGAGCCAGGTCGCCTTGCCGGTGGCGAGCTCGACGAGGGCCATGCGGCCTTCGCTCTGGACGTCGCCGACCTTGGACCGGACGTTGAGCGGCTCGGTGTAGCCGGAGTGGGTGACCCAGTCGGGGACCATGGTCTGGCGCGCGTCGCGGGCCTGCTTGCCGACCCGGAGGATCGCGTAGCGGCCGGCGCGTTCGACGGCGATCCCCATGACGTTCTCGTCCGAGGCGATGTGGATCGGCTGCGGCCGGGCTGCCTCACGGGCCTTCTGCCGCTCCTCGCGCCGCTCGCGCGCCTCGGCCTCGCGGGCGATGTGCTCGAACAGCTCCTTCTGCTGCGCCTCGAGGAACGCGCGCTGACCTTCGGCCTCGCGTTCCCGGCGCGGCTGACCCTTGCGGACGTCGGTGAGCTGCTGGAGCGATCCGTCGGCGAGGTTGAGGCGGAAGAGGTTGTCGCCCTGGACGAAGTAGACGCTGCGGCCGTCGCCGGAGAAGACGGGGCTCGACTCGCGGTCGCGGGTGTCGGTCAGCCGGCGGACGGCGAGCGAGCGGCGGTCGACGAGGAAGAGGTCGCCGTCGTAGGCGACGACGCGCCAGCGCTTGTCGGGCGAGACGTCGCCCGGCGCGAGGAGCGGCCCGACGGAGTCCGCGGCCTCGTCCGAGAGGCGCTCGGGCGCGCCGCCGCGCGACGAGACGCGGTACAGCCCGCGCTCCTCGTGCCACGGCTGCCCGCCGGGCTTCCAGCGGAAGTAGATCCAGCGGCCGTCGTCGGTCCAGCGGATCATGCTCGGCGCCTCGCCGACGTGCTCGGGGCCGCGCATGATGTTGGCGACGGTGAGCTCGAAGGAGGATGCCGGCTCCTGCGCGAGTGCGGCCTGCGCCCGGACGGAGGCGGGGGCGACCAAGCCGAGGACCGCGAGGGAAGCCGTCGTGACACGCAACGTTGCCTTCATCGGGCTGACTCCTTCAGGGAACGTATCGGGGGGAGGATCCGGAAGTTAGGGGCCGGTCGGCAGAAATTCAAGAAATAGGGGTGTTCGCGTGAAACTGACCTTTCTCGGCGCCGCCGGCACGGTGACCGGCTCGCGCTACCTGCTCGAATTCGGCGCACGTCGGCTCCTCGTCGACTGCGGGCTGTTCCAGGGTTTGAAGGAGCTGCGCCTGCGCAACCGCGAGCCGTTCCCGGTCCCGCCCGCGGAGCTGGAGGCGGTGGTCCTAACGCACGCGCACCTCGACCACACCGGCTACCTGCCGGTCCTGGTCCGCGACGGGTTCCGCGGGCCGGTCCACTGCACCGCCGCGACCGCCGACCTGTGCGGGATCCTGCTCCCGGATGCGGGACAGATCGAGGAGGAGACGGCGGAGCGCGCCAACCGGCACGGGTATACGAAGCACAGGCCGGCGCTCCCGCTCTTCACGCGGGAGGACGCCGTTCGCGCGCTGGAGCGGTTCGCGCCGGCGCCGTTCGATCGGGAGGTCGCGCTGGGCGGCGACGTCGCCGTGCGGTTCCGGCACGCGGGGCACATCCCGGGCGCCGCGAGCGTGGTGCTGACGGCCGGGGACGCGACGGTCGTGTTCAGCGGTGACCTCGGCCGGCCGCGCGACCCGATCCTCGACCCGCCGGCGCGGATCGCGGAGGCCGATTATCTGGTCGTCGAATCGACGTACGGCGATCGCAGGCACGACCCGACGGACCCACGAGAGGCGTTGGCCGAGGTCGTGAACCGGACCGTCGCGCGCGGCGGGTCGGTCGTCATCCCTTCCTTCGCGGTGGGGCGTACGCAGACGGTGCTCTACCACCTGGCCGCGTTGCGCGCCCGCGGCGAGATCCCGCGCCTGCCGATCTTCGTGGACAGCCCCATGGCGCAGGACGCGACCCGGATCCTCCTCGCCCACCCCGAGACGCACCGGCTGACGGAGCGCGACTGCGTCGCCGTGCACTCGCAGGTGCGGTTCGCGAACACCGTCGAGGAATCGAAGGCGATCAACCGGATCGACGAGCCGATGATCGTCATCTCGGCGAGCGGGATGGCCACCGGCGGGCGCGTCCTCTTCCACCTCGCCCGGCTCGCGCCGGATCCGAGGAACACGGTCGTGTTCGTCGGGCATCAGGCCGCGGGGACGCGCGGCGCGAAGATGCTCGAGGGCGCGGAGACGATCCGCATCCACGGCGAGGACGTGCCGGTGCGCGCGGAGGTCGTCGCGATCCACGGGCTCTCGGCGCACGCGGACGCGGACGAGATCATGGACTGGCTGCGTGGGTTCGAGCGCCCGCCGCTCGCGACGTACGTCACGCACGGCGAGCCCGCGGCCGCGGTCGCCCTGCGCGACCGGATCGAGCGGGAGCTGGGGTGGCGCGCCCACGCGCCCGCGCACGGGGAGAGCGTGGTGCTGCGGTAGCGGCCCGTCAGTCCCCGAACGATATACCCAAGTCGCGCGCCGTCTGGACCGTGTCGGAATCGACGGGGACGCGCTTGATCTCGCGCACGGCCTCCTCGAGCGGGACCGCGCGGATGTCGGGCGGATCGAGCGCGACCATGGTGCCGAAGTGACCCTCGGCGACGCAACGGACGGCGGCGGCGCCGAAGCGGAGCGCGATCAGGCGGTCGTAGGCGGTGGGCGAGCCGCCGCGCTGGAGGTGGCCGAGGACGAGGGAGCGGGTCTCGCGGCCGGTCCGCTCGGCGATCTGGCGGGCGAGGCGTTCGGCGATCCCGCCGAGGCGGGCGGCGCGGCCCGGCCCGGCGGACTCGACGTAGACCTGCTCACCGCCGAGCGGCGCGGCGCCTTCCGCGGCGACGACGATCGCGAAGCGCGGGCCGCCCGGCGCATAACGTTCCTCGATCTTCTCGCAGACCTTGTCCAGGTCGTAGGGGATCTCGGGGATCAGGATCACATCGGCCGTGGCGCTGACGCCCGAGTGGAGCGCGATCCAGCCGGTGTGGCGCCCCATGACCTCGACGACCATGACGCGCTCGTGGCTCTCCGCGGTCGAATGGAGCTTGTCGATCGCGTCCGTCGCCGTCTGGACCGCGGTCTCGAAGCCGAAGGTCACCTGCGTCGCGGCCAGGTCGTTGTCGATCGTCTTGGGGACGCCGACGACGGGGAGCCCCTTCCTGGCGAATTCGTTGGCGATGCGGAGCGAGCCGTCGCCGCCGATCGCGATGAGCGCGTCGAGCTCGAGGCGACGGAACGCCTCGAGGACCTCGTCGGAGCGGTCGACGGTGATGACCGAGCCGTCCGGCTGGTGCATCGGGAACTCGAACGGGTTGCCCCGGTTCGTCGTGCCGAGGATCGTGCCGCCGAGGTGCGTGATGCCGCGGACGGAGTTGCGGTCGAGCCGCACGACGCCCTCGTCGCCGAGCAGCCCATCGTAACCCTTCCGGATGCCGTAGACCTCCCACCCCTGATTCAGGGCCGAGAGGACGGCGGCGCGGATGACGGCATTGAGGCCGGGGGCGTCGCCGCCCCCGGTGTTGATCGCGATACGACGGATCCTTGGACGCATCGAACCTCGGTGCCGCGCGCGGGCGGCGGGTCTATTTCAACTTTTCCCGGATCTCCTCCCACGTGGGGTGGCGTCCGGTCCGTTTCTTCGAGTAGATCAACTCGCCATCCCGGGAGACCTCGAAGACGCCGCCGCTCGAGCGGATCAGCTCGACCTCGGCGTGCGGGAACGCCTCCCTGATCCTGGCCTCCAAACTGGAGGCGCGCGCTTCGTACCCTCAGGACGTGCAGAATTCGATCGTGATGCGCATGGCTTGCCTCCTCCGGTCTGTCACCGCCGGGTGTGGTTGGGAAGATAAGGGGGTTGGGGCGGGCGGGGTAGCGAGGG
>Ga0207864_1002597_pt1 | contig 16645 bp, 15 predicted proteins | sample HigsolmetaAR202D_FD_184834 | JGI IMG/M metagenome (GOLD analysis project Ga0207864, IMG submission 184834) | Ionic liquid and high solid enriched microbial communities from the Joint BioEnergy Institute, USA - AR20-2-D (SPAdes) (version 2) ... | reverse complement strand
CCCCATGAGCGATCGACCAGCAGACGTGCCCCCGGGCGGCGGAACGCACGGGGGCGGGCGGCCCGCGACGCAGGCCTACGCGGGCCTGGGCCCGCGCTTCGTGGCCCGCCTGATCGACGGGATCCTCGTCAGCGTCAGCGTGTCGATCGTCCTGGGGATCCTGCCGGGCGTCAGCCCCGGCGGGGTGGTGGGCGGCGTCGTGGGGGGCCTGGCCGCGCTGGCCTACTTCGTCGTCATGGAGACGTCGCGCGGCGCGACGGTCGGCAAGATGCTGCTGCGCCTGAAGGTCGCCGACGCCGACGGCGGCTCGGCGGTCAGCACCGACGCGTCGTTCCGCCGCAACGCCTGGATGCTGCTCGGCGTGCTCAGCGGGGTGCCCTTCTTCGGCTGGCTCGCCGCGCTGGTGTCGCTCGCGGCCGTCGTCGTCATCGCCGTGACGATCTCCGGCGACGAGCGCAAGCAGGGGCTGCACGACCAGGTCGCCCACACGGTCGTGCTCGAGGTGCGCTGAGCCGCGACCACGATCGACCCGTCGGGCTGGAAGCGGACTGTCCTGCACGAACACCACCAGACCTTCGCGCAGGATCAGACCGTGCGAAGGTTGACGTCTACGACGAATCGGGTTCGTCGCGCGCGGCGCGCGTGGCCCGCCAGCGCACGAGCTCGGGCTCGCGGCCGTGCCCGAGCGGCCGGTACAGCGACCTGTCCGCCAGACCCTCCGGCAGGTAGCGCTGCTCGACCCACCCGCGCGGGTCGTCGTGCGGGTAGCGGTAGCCCCTGCCGTGGCCCAGCCGGGCCGCGCTCTTGTAGTGCGCGTCGCGCAGGTGCGCGGGCACGGGGGCGTTGCCGAGCCGCGCGACGGCCTCGTCGGCGCGGGTCAGCGCGGTCGTGACGCTGTTGGACTTGGGGGCCAGCGCCAGGTACAGCGCGGCCTCGGCGAGGGCGAAGCGGGCCTCGGGCATGCCCACGTACTCAAGGGCGCTGAACGCCGCCACGGCGATCTGCAGCGCCTGCGGGTCGGCGAGGCCGATGTCCTCGCCGGCCAGGATCACCATGCGCCGCGCCAGGAAGCGCGGGTCCTCCCCGGCGTTCAGCATGCGCACGAGCCAGTACAGGGCGGCGTCCGGGTCCGACCCGCGCAGCGACTTGATGAAGGCGCTGACCTGGTCGTAGTGGTTGTCGGCGGCCTTGTCGTAGCGCAGGTGCGGCTGCGCGAGGGCGGCGCGGACGTCGTCCACGGTGATCGGCCGACCGCGGCTCGCGCCGTCGTCCCAGCCGGCGACCGCTGCCGCGGCCTCCAGACCCGTCAGGGCCACGCGCGCGTCGCCGTCGGCCGCGGCCACCAGCGCCTGCAGGGCGTCCTCGTCGGCTTCGACGCCGGGCAGGCCGCGCTCGTCGCTGAGCGCCCGCTCCAGCAGCACGCGGATGTCGTCGCCGCCGAGGGGCTCCAGGCGGTACAGCAGCCCGCGCGACAGCAGGGGGGCGTTGACCTCGAAGTAGGGGTTCTCTGTGGTGGCGCCGATGAGGACCACCGAGCCGTCCTCGACGCCGGGCAGCAGCGCGTCCTGCTGGCTCTTGTTGAAGCGGTGGATCTCGTCGATGAACAGCACCGTGCGCCGACCCTGCCCGCTGGCGCCCGCGGTGGCGGCCCGCCGCGCCCGCGCCTCGTCGACCACGCGGCGGACGTCCTTGACGCCCGCGGTGACCGCCGACAGCTCCACGAACGCGGCGCTGGTGGCACCGGCGATGACGTGCGCCAGCGTCGTCTTGCCGGTGCCGGGCGGCCCCCAGAAGATCACCGAGCGCAGCCGGTCGCCCTCGATCGCGGCGCGCAGCGGCCCGTCAGGTCCCAGCAGGTGGGTCTGGCCGACCACCTCGTCGAGGGTGCGCGGCCGCAGCCGCGCCGCCAGCGGCGCCCCGCGGTCCACGGTGGCACGACGGGCGGCGGGCTCGGGCGCGGCGGGATCGTCGAAGAGGCTGCTCATGGCCCCTCAATGCTCGCACGCCGGCCGCCCGCCGCACGTGATGACGCCCCGCCGGCGAGGCCTCCAGGAGCGAGAGCCCCTTCCCCCGGCCGGCGGGGCGTGCGAACGACGAGTGGCGCGGCTCAGCGCGCCGTTCGGCGCCTGCCGCCCATCACCACGCGGTAGATGAGCAAGAGGATGATCGAGCCGATGATCGCGCTCAGCCAGGTCGACAGGTTGAAGAAGCCCTGGTTGGGATCGACGTCGAACAGCGCCTGGGCGAGGAAGCCGCCGAGCAGCGCTCCGACGATCCCGAGGATGGTCGTCACGATGATCCCGCCGGGGTCATCACCCGGCAGGATCGCCTTCGCGATGATGCCGGCCAGCAGTCCCAGCACGATCCAGGCGATGATGCCCATCGTCCCTCCAAGGTGTCGGATCGCACGGCGCCTCGGCCGTGCCTGGGACACCTGTCCCCCGGCCGGGGCGGCCTTAACCCCCCGCCCGGGACGACGCCGGCACCGGCGCGCCGCGCCGGTCGCGGCAGCGCACCCATGTGAGCCGCAGCCCCGCGCCGGGTCAGCTGCGCCCGGACCCGATCAGCCGCGCCACAGGCGGAACAGCGGCCGGGGCAGGTGCCGCGCCACCGCCATGACCCAGCGCAGCACCCCCGGCACCCACACCGTGTGCACGCCGCGTTCCAGGGCGCGCACCACCGCGACGGCCACGTCGTCGGGGTCGACCGCCAGCGGTGCCTCGGGGCGCCCCGCGGTCATGCGGGTGCGCACGAACCCGGGCCGCACCACGAGCACCGACGCACCGCTGCCCACGAGCGCGTCGCCGAGGCCCTGCGCGAAGGCGTCCAGTCCGGCCTTGGACGACCCGTACACGAAGTTGGCGCGCCGGGCCCGTTCCCCCGCGACCGACGACAGGACCACGAGGGTGCCGTGACCCTGGGCGCGCAGACGGCGGGCGACGTGCAGCCCCAGCGACATCGCCCCGACGTAGTTCGTCTCCGCCACGGCCACGGCCTCCAGCGGGTCGGCCTCGCAGGCCTCCTGGTCGCCGAGCACGCCGACGGCCAGGACGACGCAGTCGACGTCGCCGCCGTCGAAGGCGGTGTCGACGACGGCGCCGTGACCGGCGGGGTCGCGCGCGTCGAACGTGAGCGTCTCCAGCGCCGGGATGGGGCCCAGCGACACGGCGGCCCGGTCCAGGCGCTCGCGGTCCCGCCCGGCGAGGACGACCCGCTGCACGCCGCGCGCGAGCAGGCGCCGGGTGATGGCCAGGCCGATCTCGGAGGTGCCGCCCAGCAGGAGCAGCGTCTGGGGGGTGCCGAACGCGTCGTTCACCGCGTGCCTTCCGATCGCGATCTCTACAGCTGCAGGCGTCGCGCCAGGTCCGAGACCAGGACCCGGTCGGGGTCGACGCGATCGCGGACGGCCCGGAAGGCGTCCAGACGCGGGTACATCGCCCGCAGCACCTCCCGGGACAGCCGCGAGTCCTTCGCGAGGTAGACCCTGCCGCCGGCCTCGGCGACCTGTTCGTCGAACTGCGCGAGCATGCGCGCCAGCCCGGGCATGCCCAGGGGCAGGTCGAGGGTGAGCGTCCAGCCCGGCAGGGGGAACGACAGGTGGCCGACGTCGCCGCGGCCGAAGCGCTTCAGCACGGTCAGGAAGGACGGCGCCTGGGCGGCGGCGAGGCGCTCGACGATCGCCCGAAGGGTCGCCTCCTGCCCGAAGGGGACCACCAGCTGGTACTGCAGGAAGCCGCGCGCCCCGTAGGCGCGGTTCCACTCGGCGACGCCGTCGAGCGGATGGAAGAACGCCGGGATGCTCAGCAGCTGGCCCTCACGGCGGCGCGCCTTGGCGTACCAGGCCTCGTTGAAGACCCGCACGGCCGCGCGCGTCAGCAGCCCCGACGGCACCCCCGGCGGCACGCGCAGGCGCGTGCTCGGCGCGTAGCGCAGCGGGTCGTGGCGGGCGGCGGGCTCGAGGTCGTCCGGCTCGGCGTGGTCACCGCGGGTCAGCACCGAGCGTCCCAGGCTGCGGCCGCGGGCGAGCAGGTCGATCCACGCCACCGCGTAGCGGTAGCGGTCGTCGCGGGCGGTCATGCGCGCGAGCGCGTCGTCGAGGTCCTTGGCCCGCTCGGTGTCGACGCGCATCAGCGACGTGCGGATCGGCACGAGCTCGAACGTGGCCTCGGTGATGATCCCCGTCAGCCCCATGCCGCCGGCGGTGGCGGCGAACAGCTCGGGGTCGCTGTCGGGCGTCACCTCGCGGGGACCGTCGGCGGGGGTGATGAGCCGCAGGCTGCGGACGTGGCGGGTGAAGCTGCCGTCGCGGTGGTGGTTCTTGCCGTGGACGTCGGCGGCGATCGCCCCGCCGACCGTCACCATGCGGGTGCCGGGGGTGACCGGCACGAACCAGCCGAGCGGCACGAGCGCCCGCAGCAGCGCGTCGATGCTCGTGCCCGCGGCGACGGTGACCGTGCCCGCCTCCGGGTCCAGCCGGCGGATGCCGGTCAGGCGCGTGAGGTCGTAGACGACGCCGCCGGCGTTGAGGGCGGCGTCGCCGTAGCTGCGGCCCAGGCCGCGCGCCAGCGCGCCCCGGGGGCCCACGCCGCTGAGCTCGACGTCGGCCTCGTCGCGGGCGACGACCACGTCGGCGGCGCTGACGGGGCGCCGCCCCCACCCCCACAGCAGCTGCCGCCGGCGCGGCGGGGTCGGCCGGCTCATGACAGCGTCAGGGCTCCGACGAGGGTGAGCGCCCACAGGGCGCCGCCCGCCTGCAGGCCGCGGTCGCTGAAGACCAGCTCGACCGGGTCGCTGCCGCGGCCGTCGTGGACGAGCTGGGCGTAGCGCAGCAGCACTGCGACGCACGGCACGATCGAGGCGGCGAACCAGCCGAGGCCGGTGCCGGCCGCCTGCTCGAACGCCCACAGGCAGTAGCCGACCAGCGTGATCGACAGCGACGCGGTCAGCACCAGCGCGGTGAACCCCGGCGTGTAGCGCGCGAGCGTGGCGCGGTGGACGGCCGAGTCGCTGCCGAGCGCGGCCATCTCGCCGTGGCGCTTGCCGGTCACGACGAACAGCGCCCCGAACGAGGTCACGATCAGGAACCACTCCGACAGCACCACGTCCGCGGCCACGCCGCCGGAGGCGGCGCGCAGCACGAACCCGGCGCTGACCGCGAGGAGGTCGATGACCGCGACGTGCTTGAGCCACAGCGAGTACGCCACGGTCAGCACGCCGTAGGCCACGACCACGAGCGCGAACGCCGGCGACGCCGCGGCGCCCACGGCGACGGCCGCGGCGAGCAGGACGGCGCCGGCGGTCAGCGCGGCGCGCGGCGGCACCACCCCCGCCGCCACAGGGCGGGTGCGCTTGCGCGGGTGCTGGCGGTCGGCCTCGGCGTCGAGCGCGTCGTTGACGCAGTACGTGCCGCTGGCGGCCAGGCAGAAGGCCGCGAAGGCGATCGCCGTGCGGGCCGCGACCGCGGGGGTCAGCAGCACCCCCGCCGCCGCCGGGGCCGCGGCGACGAGGACGTTCTTGACCCACTGGCGCGGCCGCGCGGTGCGCAGCAGACCCAGCGCGACGCCACCGGCGCGGGACGGCGGCGGCTCGCGGCGACGGCGGAGCGGCGTGCTGAGCGGCTCGGTCATGGGCCTCGGCTGGGTCGATCGAGACGTGAGCCTATGCGCAGTCCCGGCCCCCTGTCGCGCCCGCGGGGTGCCGCCGCCGACTGGCCCGTCGGCCACCCGAGCGGCCGCAGGGCCGCCAGCGGGGAACCGATAGAGTCAGAAGACGCCACGGCCGCCCACGCGCCGTGCTCGCGCATGCGCGTCTGCGCCTCCTCGACGGAAGGAACCCGCACCCCGATGGGGACCATCAGCGAGATCCTCGACAGCCGTGACCTGTTGCGGAACCTCGTGAACCGCGAGCTCAAGGCCGGCTACAAGGGCTCGGTCCTGGGCATGGGCTGGTCGCTCGTGAACCCGCTCGTGACGACGGTGATCTTCGCCCTCGTCTTCGGCGTGATCCTCCGCATCGACCCGCCCGTGAACCCCAGGGGCCAGTCCAACTTCGCCGCGTACCTGCTCATCGGCCTGATGCCGTGGAACTACCTGTCCCTGTCGCTGACCGCGGGTGCCAGCAGCCTCGTCGCCAACGGCAACCTGCTGCGCAAGGTGTACTTCTTCCGCCCCGCGCTGCCGGCGAGCACGGTCATCGCCAACGGCGTCAACTTCCTCGCCAGCCTGGTGGTGCTGTTCGCGTTCCTGGCGTTCCTGCGCTTCCCCTGGTACCCGGCGCTGTGGATGCTGCCGGTGCCGATGTTCAGCCTCTTCGTGCTGTGCCTGGGGTTGTCGCTGCTGTCGTCGGTCACGAACCTCTACTTCCGTGACACCCAGTACCTGATCGGGCTGTTCACGCAGGTGTGGTTCTACCTCACGCCGATCGTGTACCCGATCAGCCTCGTGGAGGCGCAGATCGGCGACTGGCTGTGGCTCTACAACCTCAACCCCGCGACCGCGCTGATCGACACGTTCCGCGCGATCCTCTACAACGGCGAGGTGCCGATGCTCGCCACGGTGCTGTGGTCCCTGGGCACGTCGGTGGCGGTGTTCGTCGTCGGCTGGATCGTGTTCCGCCGCGCTGAGCCGCACTTCGCCGAGGAGGTCTAGGAGTGGCCGGCTCGATCCGCGTGGAGGGCGTGAGCAAGCGCTTCCGCCTGTACCACGAGCGGCCGCGCAGCTTCAAGGAGATGCTGGTCCGGCGCCGCAAGCGCGTCTACGACGAGTTCTGGGCGCTGCGCGACGTGTCCTTCGAGGTCCACCCGGGCCAGTCCGTGGGCCTCATCGGCGCCAACGGCTCCGGCAAGTCGACGCTGCTGAAGTGCCTCGCCGGGATCCTCAAGCCCGAGGAGGGCCGCACCGTCGTCGACGGCAAGATCGGCGCGCTGCTGGAGGTCGGCGCCGGCTTCCACCCCGAGCTCACCGGGCGCGAGAACGTCTACCTCAACGGCTCCATCCTGGGCCTGTCCCGCGCCGAGATCCGCAGCCGCTTCGACGAGATCGTGGAGTTCGCGGACCTCGAGGACTTCATCGACACGCCGGTGAAGGCGTACTCGTCGGGGATGTACGTGCGCCTCGGCTTCGCGATCGCGGTCAACGTGCGCCCCGACATCCTCCTCGTCGACGAGGTCCTGGCCGTCGGCGACGAGCAGTTCCAGCGCAAGTGCCTCGCCAAGTTCGAGCAGATGCGCGCGGAGGGCCGCACGATCGTGCTCGTCACCCACGCGCTCGACACGGTCAAGGCCATGTGCGACCGGGCCGTGTACCTGCGCAAGGGTCGCGTCGCCCACGTCGGCGAGGCGCACGAGGTCGTCGACGAGTACCTCACCAGCGTCGGCGAGGTCACCAACCGCGAGCAGGGCATGATCCTGGAGGGCCAGCGCTTCGGCACCCGCCAGGTGGAGATCACCGCGGTCGAGTGCCTCGGCCCCGACGGCACGCCCGGGTCGCCGATCATCGCCGGCCGCCCCATGACGATCCGACTGCACTGGCTGGCGCACGAGCCGGTCGACGACGCCGAGTTCCGCGTCGACTTCTGGGCTCACGTCAACGGGGTGCGCATCGCCGAGCACACCACGCGCCTGTCGCGCACCCCCGTCGGGCGCCTCGCCGGCGAGGGCACCACCGAGCTGCGGGTCGGCGACGTCCCGCTCGTCCCCGGCATCTACGCGCTGTCGGTGGCGATCCAGAACCGCGACGGGACGCGCGACTACGACCACCACGACCGCCGTCACCACTTCACCGTCGAGCCCGGCGACGACGACCGCGGCGCCGGCGTGCTGGCGCTCCCGGTGACGTGGGAGATCACGCAGAAGGTGTCACCGTGACCACACCGACGGTCTCCGTCATCGTCGTCAACTGGAACGGCGCCGAGCACCTGCCCCCGGTGCTCGACTCGCTGCGGGCGCAGGACTGGCCGCGCGACGCGCTCGAGGTCGTCGTGGTCGACAACGGCTCCCAGGACGGCTCTCTGCAGCTGCTGGCCGAGCGCTACCCCGAGGTCGTGGTGGAGGCGCTGGAGACCAACACCGGTTTCGCGGGCGGCTGCAACGCCGGGGCGCGCGTCGCCTCCGGCGAGTACCTGTGCTTCATCAACAACGACATGCGCGCCGAGCCCGACTGGGTGCGCCACCTCGTCACGCCGCTCATCGAGGATCCGTCGCTGGGCGCCACCGGCGGCAAGGTCCTCGACTGGGAGGGCCGCACGGTCGACTTCGCCGGCGCGGTCCTCAACTGGGAGGGCCGCGGCGGCCAGGTCGGCTTCGGCGAGCCCTACGACCCCGAGCGCCACGACCGGCCCGGGCCGATCCCCTTCGCGAACGGCGGCTCGCTGGCCATCCGGGCCGACCGCTTCGCCGACGTCGGCATGTTCGACGAGGACTTCTTCGCCTACTACGAGGACGTCGACCTCGGCTGGCGGCTGTGGCTGTTCGGCATGCCGGTGCGCTACTGCCCGCAGGCCGTCACCTACCACCGCCACCACGGCACCTCGCGGCACGTGCCGAGCGGCAAGCTGCGGCTGCTGTACGAGCGCAACGCGCTGCTGGCGTGCGTGAAGAACTACGAGGACCGCAACCTCGGCCGCGTCCTGGCGCCCGGGCTGCTGCTGGCGGTGCGGCGGGGGATGCTCGACAGCGGCATCGACCGCGAGGCCTTCAGCCTCAACGACCCGCGGCCGCTGTCGGAGCTGCGGCCCAGCGACGAGACGCTGGCGACCCTGGCCGCGCTGGAGGACGTCAACCGGCTGCTGCCGAAGATGCTGGTCAAGCGCGCCGAGATCCAGCGCCGTCGTGTGCGCTCGGACGCGAGCCTGCGGCGCCTGTTCGGCGAGCCCTTCCTGGTCGCCCGCCCCGAGGGCGAGTACGCGCGCCTGCAGGACGACGTGCAGCGGCTGTTCGCGATCGACGGCGTCTTCGCCCCGGCGCGCACGCAGGTGCTGGTGGTGACCAACGAGCCGGTCGGCTCGCGCATGGCGGGCCCGGCGATCCGCGCCGTGGAGCTGTGCCGCCTGCTGGCCGCCGAGAACGACGTGACCCTGGCCGTCCCGGCTCGCAACGACTTCGTCAGCGACGACTTCGAGGTCGTGGTGGCGTCCCCGCGCGTGCTCGACGAGCTCGCGGCCCAGGCCGACGTCATCATCTGCCAGGGCCTGTCGCTGTCGTACCACACCGACCTGGCGATGCACCGGGCGCCGGTCGTGGTCGACGCCTACGACCCCTTCCCGATCGCGCTGCTGGAGCAGGCCAAAGACCAGCCTCTGGCCGAGCGGCGCCTGTCGAACGAGTCGGTGCGCGCGGGGATGGAGACCCAGCTCCGCCTGGGCGACTTCTTCGTGTGCGCCACCGACCGGCAGTGGGCCATGCTCGTCGGCGCGCTGCAGACCCTCGGCCGCATCACCCCCGAGCTGTACGACCGCGACCCCAGCCTGCGCGGCTTCGTGGCGCTGGCGCCGTTCGGGCTGTCGTCCACGCCGCCGAAACCGGCGGACCGGCCGGTGCTGCGCGGCGTCATCCCCGGCATCGGAGCCGACGACCTCGTGCTGCTGTGGGCCGGCGGGATCTACAACTGGTTCGACCCGGTGTCGCTGATCGAGGCGGTCGCCCGGGCCGCCGAGACCCACCCGCAGATCAAGCTCGTGTTCTTCGGCGGTCGCCACCCCAACCCCGGCGTGCCGGAGATGCGGGCCGCGGTCGACGCGCTGCGCGCCGCCGAGCGCCTCGGGGTGCTCGACCGCCACGTGTTCTTCCTGGAGCAGTGGGTGCCGTACGAGGAGCGCGGCGCCTACCTGCTGGAGGCCGACGTCGGCGTGTCGACCGCCTTCGACCACGCCGAGACCGCGCTGGCGTTCCGCACCCGCTTCCTCGACTACCTGTGGGCCGGGCTGCCGGTGCTGTGCACCGGCGGCGACGCGCTCGCGGAGATGGCCAGGGCCCGCGAGTTCGGCATCGTCGTCGACCCCAGCGACGTCGAGGGCCTGGCCGAGGGGATGCGACGCCTGGCCGACGACCCGTCGCTGCGGACGCGCATGGCCGACAACGCCCGCGCCGCCGCCAGCGAGCTGACCTGGGAGCGCACGCTGGCGCCGATCGTGGAGTTCGTGCGCAACCCGCGCCGCGCGCCCGACCGCGGCACGGCCCAGCAGCCGCTGTGGGGCCACGGCGCGCTGCGCCCCGGCACGCTGCCGTGGCGCGCTGTGCGGCTGCTGCGCTTCTGGCAGGAGGCGGGCACGCGCGCCGTCGTCGCGGTGGCGCTGCGCAAGGCCCGCACCCTGACCCGCCGCGCCCTGGCGCGCTGACCGTCGGCCGCCCGCCAGACGCGACCACCCGTCCTTCACCGCTCCGATATAACTATACGAACGGTCGTGCTATTATCTCCTCCATGACGACGCTCACCGACCTCTCCACCGGCGCCCCGTCCGTCGTGTCCGCACGCGACGGCGTGGTGGCGGTCCGCAGCCCCGTGTTCTTCGACGAGCTCGACGCGCTCGGGGTCCTCCACAACGCCCGCTACGCCGTGCACGTCGAGCGCGCGCTGTCGGCCTTCTACGCCAGCCACGGCGGCCGCTGGCGCCCCGGCGACGAGGCCGACCCCGACCAGTTCATCGTCGTGCGCGCCTTCGACATCACCTTCGACGCCCCCGTCCGCAGCGTCGGGGACCTCACCATCGAGCTGTGGGTCGACAAGCTCGGTCGCACCAGCTGCACCTACGGCTTCCGCGTCTGCAACGCCGACGCCACCGTGACCCACGCCCGCGGCAGCCGCACGATCGTCAAGGTCGACCCCGACACGCTGCGGCCGGCGCGGTGGAGCGACGCCGCCGTCGCACGCCACCGTCCGCTGCTGCGGAGCCAGGAGCATGACGCCTAGCGCCACCCGCGACGGCCGCCGCCTGCGCGGCGCCCGCACCCGCGCCGCCGTGGTGGAGCGGGCGGCGGCGCTGGCCTCCGCCGAGGGCCTGGAGGCGGTGTCGCTCGGCGCGCTCGCCGCCGACCTCGGCATCTCCAAGAGCGGGGTGTTCGCTCACTTCGGCTCCAAGGAGGACCTGCAGCTGGCCACCGTGGACCACGCCCGCGAGGTGTTCCTCGAGCGCGTCGTGCGGCCCGCCCTGCGCGCCCCGCGCGGGCTGCCGCGGCTGCGCGCCCTGTGCGACGCGTGGCTGGCCTACGCCGAGGACGAGGTCTTCCCCGGCGGCTGCTTCTTCGCCGCCGCCGCGGCCGAGTTCGACGGCCGCCCCGGGCCGGTGCGCGACCGCATCGCCGCGGCGGTCGCCGAGTGGCGCCGCTTCCTGGCCGAGGCGGTCGCCCGCGCGCAGCAGGAGGGCGACGCCGACCCCGCCGCCGACCCCGAGCAAGTCGCCTACGAGCTCGACGCGGTCGTGCAGCTGGCCAACCGCGACTACCAGCTCCACCGCGACCCGACCGCCTTCGCCCGCGCCCGCCGCGCGGTCGCCGACCGCCTCGCGCGTCTGGCCGTGTGACCGTGGCGGGGCGGCCGCGGTCGCCGCGCCCTCCCGCACGTCACAGCAGCTGCACGTCGACGACCAGGCGCAGCGGGTCGGTCAGGGCGCTCACCGCGAACGGCATGTCCTGGCGCAGGCCGGCGACCCAGGTCAGCTGGCCTTCGACGTCACCGGTGCGCACCAGCTCGGTGACCGTGGAGGTGTCGCCCTGGACGCGGTCGGGGCCGCGGTAGGCGGGACCGGCCTGCGCCGGCGCGACGCGGATCTCCAGGAACGACGAGCCGTCGATGACGACCTCCTCGCCGCTGCCGTCGGCGAGGATCGGCGGGTCGACCAGCCCCACCTGGTAGGAGGGCATGTCGTCGCCGGCGAACTCCAGCACGATCCGGTCGTAGCCGACGTCGCTGGTGCCCAGACGCACGGCGGTCAGCTGCGCGACCTCACCGCCCGACGCGGGGAAGTCGTCGCTGGCGACGGTGTCGTTGCCGAAGGTCGCGTCCGGCACGAACGACTGCTCGTCGACCGGCGCGTCAGCCGCCTCCGGGGCGGCCGCGGCGCCGTCTTCCGCGGCGCCCTCGTCGGCGGGCGCCGGCGGCGCGGCGGTCGGCGCGGCCGGCTCGTCGGTCGCAGACGCCTCCGGCTCCGACGGCGCCGTCTCGACCTCGGTGGCCTGCGTCGTCGCGTCGTCGCGAGGTGTCGCCTGCTGCCCGTCGTCCTCGCCGCGGCTGCAGGCGGCGACCATCAGCACCAGGCAGCACAGCGCTGCCGTCGTCCGTCTCCAGTGCATGGTGTGCGCTACTCCCTGTCGAACGCCTGCTCGGCCAGCGCGATGGCGCCCAGCACCCCGGCGCGGCCGCCGAGGCCCGGCGCCACCAGCCACGAATCGCTGTGACGGGTGATCGCGGGGGTGTCCAGGTAGCCCGCCAGGCGCGCCACGACCGCGCTCCGCACGGCCGGCAGCAGCCCCTCCATCTGGGCCACGCCGCCGCCGATCACCACGCGCTGCGGCGACAGCACGTAGGCCAGGGTGCACGCCAGCTCGGCCAGGTACCAGGCCTCCTGCGCGACCGCGGCGTCGCGGTGCGGGCCGAGGTCGTCGGCGGGACGGCCCCAGCGCGCCGCCAGCGCCGGGCCCGACGCCAGCCCCTCCAGGCAGTCGCCGTGGTAGGGGCAGGAGCCGGCGAAGTCGTCGTCGGGGTGCCGGCGCACCATGAGGTGGCCCATCTCGGGGTGCAGCAGCCCGTGGACCAGCCGGCCCGACACCACCGCCCCGCCGCCGATGCCCGTGCCCACGGTGACGTAGACGAAGGTGTCGAGGCCGCGGGCGGCGCCCCAGCGGCCCTCGGCCAGCGCGGCGCCGTTGACGTCGGTGTCGAAGCCGACCGGCACCCCGAACGCCTCCTGCAGCGGCCCGACGACGTCGGTGCCCTGCCAGCCCGGCTTGGGCGTGGAGGTGATGTGGCCGTAGCTCGGCGAGTCGGGGTGCAGGTCGACGGGACCGAAGCACGCGACGCCGACGGCGCGGACGGGTCCGTGCTCCCGCAGGTGGGCGATGACCCGCCCGAGCGTCTCCTCCGGGGTGGTCGTGGGCACCGTGGTCACCGCCGACAGGTCGCCGGGCCCCGTGCCGACGGCGCAGACGACCTTGGTCCCTCCGGCCTCGATCCCTGCGAACACGCGCTCCCCCTGTCCACCGTCGCGCGTCAGGCTACGTCGCGGGAGCGGTGCGCGACGAGCACGGCACCTGGCGCGGCGCCGCGGGCGCCCGATGCGGCCCGACCTGCGCTTCCGCGTCGGCAGCGCGACCAAGCCGTTCGTCGCCACCGTCGTGCTCCAGCTCGTCGACGAGGGCGCCATCGGCCTCGACGACGCGGTCGCGACCGTGCTCCCGGGCGTGCTGCCCGACGGCGACGCGATCACGATCCGCCACCTGCTGCAGCACACCAGCGGCATCCCCGACTGCGTCGCCGTCCTCAGCGACCCCGAACGACCCGCACGCCCGCCAGCGGGTGTGGCGCCCCGCCGAGCTCGTCGCCGCCGTCGCTCACGCCCCCCGCCACTTCCCGCCGGGCGGCGGCTGGCGCTACAGCAACACCGGCTACGCCCTGCTCGGCACGGTCGTCGAGTCGGTCGCCGGCGAGCGCCTCGAGCGGGTGCTGGGCGAGCGGATCACGCGCCCGCTGGGCTCGACGACACCTGGCGGCCGGTGGCGGCCCGCGGCCTCGCCGCGTTCCAGGCCGCCCTGCTCGGCGGCGGGCTGCTGCCCCCCGAGCTGCTGGCGGAGATGCGCCGCACCGTCGACACTGGCGGCGAGGACATCCGCTACGGGCTGGGGCTGATGGAGGTGGATCTGCCGTGCGGCACCGCCGTGGGCCACGACGGTGGCATCGCCGGCTGCGCCAGCGTGGCCGTCAGCCTGCCCGACGGCGGCCGCGACGCTGTGCTGCTGGTCAACGCCGACGCCACCTCTGCGCTGTCGGCGGCGCTGTGGCAGGGGGTCGCGTCGGCGCTGTGCGGCAGCGACGCCGCCGTGGCACCGGCGCTGGCGCGCGGCTAGGACGCCGGTGAGCGCGTACGCGGCGGACCTGGCCCGGATCCACCACGAGGCCTACGGCTTCGTGGCCCGGGCCGCCGCTCCCGTGGTGCTGGACGCGCTGGCTGCCGCCCACCCGAGCGGGCTCATCGTCGACCTCGGCTGCGGCAGCGGCATCACCGCCGCCGCCTTGGTCGACGCCGGCTACGACGTGCTCGGCGTGGACGCGTCGCCGGACATGATCGCCCTCGCCCGGCGCACCGCGCCGGGCGCGCGCTTCGCCGTCGGCTCCGCCCACGCCGTCCGCCTGCCCGCCTGCGTCGCGGTGACCGCCATCGGCGAGGTGGTCGGCTACGCCGAGGACCCGGTCGCGCCGGCGCCATCGCTGGCGCGCCTGGCGCGGCGGGTCTACGACGCCCTCGCCCCGGGGGGGCGTCTTCCTGGCGGACGTGGCCGGGCCGGGGCGCCTCGGCCCCGACGGCAGGCGCGAGGCTGTCAGCGAGGGCGGCGACTGGCTGCTCGCCGTGCGTGCCGCCGAAGACCCCGCCGCCCGCACCCTGCGCCGCGACATCGCCGTGTTCGTGCGCGACGGCGACCGCTGGCGCCGCAGCGACGAGACCCACCTGCTGCACCTGCACGACCCCGACGAGTTCGCGCAGGCCCTGGCGTCGGCGGGCTTCCAGGTCCGCCGCCTCGACGCCTACGGCGACCTGCGCCTCGGTCCCGGCTGAACCGCCTTCCTCGCCCGCAAGCCCGCCTGAACCCCGGCCGCCCCACCGCCGCCCGCACGCCCGCCGCGCCGTTCGGCTCGCAGCCGCTTGGCGCCTCACTAGCCGACGTTCAGTCGCCGCCAAGTCACGCACGGCAGCGTGCTCGCCGAACGCCGTCGACGGCGACGGCAGCGACACGCGTGGAGGCGAATGACATGGCGGGAAGGACGACATGCGGGCGGGTGGTACGAGCGGTCGTGCTGCTGCTCGTGATGGCGCTGGCGGTGGGGGCGCTGGGGGTCGCCCCGGCGCTGGCGCAAGCGGGCCCGGCGCCCGGCTCCTGGACGCTGGAGCGGGTCTCGCTGACCCCGGACGGCGGGGAGCCCGACGGCCACAGCAGGGACGTGGCCCTGTCGGCCGACGCCTCCACGGTCGCGTTCACCTCTGAGGCCACCAACCTCGCCGCCGGTGCACACAGCAGCGGCGCGGTGTACGCGCGCGAACTGCAGGCGCAGACCACGCGGGTGGCCAGCCGGGTCGGCACCGGCGGCCTGCCCTACGTCAGCGCCCCGAGCGTCAACGCCGACGGCAGCGTCGTGGCGTTCGCCTCGGGCACGTCGGCCACCCGCCAGGTGTGGTGGCAGCGCGACGACGGGCCCGCCGAGCGGATCAGCACCCTCACCCCGCAGGGGCGCCCGCGGCTGGACGCCAGCGGCGACCGGGTCGTGGCCCTGCAGGAGGACGACTACATCTTCGACGACGACGACCGCACCGCGGTGTGGGCCTACCAGGCCGCCCCCGGCCAGGTCGCCCAGCGCGAGCTGGCCCGGCCCACGGTCCCGGCGCACAGCTACACCGCCCCGGTGCTCAGCGCCGACGGCAGCACCATGGCGGTCGTCCTCGACGACTGGCCCGCGACCCAGCTGCACGTGCAGCCGCTGCCCGACCCGCTGGGCGACGGCGCGATGCCGGCACGCGAGGTCCTGCCCCTGACCCGCCCGTCGCCGTACGTCACCCCGGCGCTGTCGGGCGACGGGCGTCTGGTCGCCTACAAGAGCGGCAACGACGCCCGCGTGTACGACCGCGCCAGCGGCAGCGACGAGCTCGTCGCCGCGGTGCCCGACGGCGGCTCGGTCGAGTCGCTGGCCGTGTCCGCCGACGGGCACGTCGTCGCGCAGGTCGTCGCGGACTGGAGCAGCAGGACCGCCGAGGTGTGGGTCACCGACCGCCGCAGCGGCCGCACCGAGGTCGTCGCCGCGGCCGACACCGCCAGCGAGGTGTCGCTGGCCGCCGACGGCCGCACCGTGGCGTTCACCACCATCGTCGACGGGCTCGTGCCCGGCGACGACAACGACCTCACCGACGTCTTCGTGGCACGCCGCAGCGACGCCACACCGCCGACCTGGCCGGAGGGGGCCGCGATCACGGTCGACGAGGTGGCCGCCACCTACGTGCGGCTGTCCTGGCCGCCCGCCGACGACGACAGCGGCGTCGCCGCCTACCGGATCGCCCGCGACGGCCAGCCCGCCGGCGAGCACACCGCCACCGCGGCGACCATCAGCGACCTGACCCCCGACACCGCGTACCGCTTCACGGTCACCGCCGTCGACGCAGCCGGCGGCGTCAGCGCCCCGCTGTCCGTCGAGGTGACCACCGCGCCGGCCGCCGAGCCCGGCAACGCCGCGCTGTCGGCCACGCCCGTGCCGGGCGGCGCGCGCCTGGCCTGAGACGCCGCCGCCGACGCCGACGGGTACGCGATCTGGCGGGCGGTCGGCGACGGCGCCCCGCAGCGCGTCGCGACCGTGACCACCACCACCCACGACGACCTCGGCCTGGCCGCCGAGACGCCGCACCGCTGGTTCGTGACCGCCCTGCGCGACGGCGTCGAGCGCCCGCACACCGCCGA
>Ga0207864_1002588_pt1 | contig 16692 bp, 14 predicted proteins | sample HigsolmetaAR202D_FD_184834 | JGI IMG/M metagenome (GOLD analysis project Ga0207864, IMG submission 184834) | Ionic liquid and high solid enriched microbial communities from the Joint BioEnergy Institute, USA - AR20-2-D (SPAdes) (version 2) ... | reverse complement strand
AAGGCGACCGGCAGTATCAACGATGACGTAGTCCACCTTGCGAGCTTTCGCAGCCTGTAAGGAATCGAACAAGACGGCGCTGGGATCGGAGCCCGCCTTCTGGCGAATGACGTCCGTCTTCGTTCGCTCGCCCCAGACTTCGAGCTGCTCGATTGCCGCCGCGCGGAATGTGTCGGCGGCGCAGAGCAGAACACTGCGGCCTTCGCTCTTGAACCGGCTGGTCAGCTTGCCGATCGTTGTTGTTTTCCCGGAGCCGTTGACGCCCACGACCATGATGACCGCAGGAGGAGTGTCGACACGGGGGACGGGCTTCTCGGCAGCCTGCAACACTTCGAGCAGATACTCCCGGATCAGGCCCTTCAGTTCCGAAGAATCGCCGACCAGTTTTCGGTCGACGCGCTGCCGGATCCGTTCCAGGATCTCCGCGGCAGTGCGGGGACCAATGTCAGCCGTAATCAGAGTGTATTCGAGTTCTTCGAGCAGGTCCGCATCAATCTGCTTCTTTCCCGAGAGGACGTCTTCGACACGCTCGACAAGGCCCGCCCGAGTCTTCTCAATACCTTTCTTGAGTCGCTCGAGTAAATTCGGTTCCTGTTCGACAGAACCAAAGAGGGTTTGAATCATGACGCTGGGCGTTACTCCTTTTAATTGTAGCAGCGCAGTACCCCCCGCCGGTCCAACAATCCTGGAACGCATTGCGTCCTCCTGAAAACGGGCTTACCTTTGTAGGCGTGAGGTTTCCACGATCAAGTGGGATCCTGCTCCATCCCACCTCCCTCCCCGGACGCTTCGGAATCGGTGACCTGGGGCCCGAAGCTTACCGGTTCGCTGACTGGCTTGCCGGCGCGAGCCTGCGGATCTGGCAGGTCCTGCCGCTTGGTCCCACTGGCTACGGAGATTCGCCGTATCAGTTGTTTTCAGCGTTCGCGGGCAATCCTCTCCTGATCAGTCTGGAACAACTGGCCGAGCAGGGTTATCTCAGCGTCCGGGAACTGCAGGAGGCGCCGGATTTTCCCGAGGACCGGGTCGATTACGAGGCTGTCTACGCCTATAAGATTCCGCTCCTGCGAAAAGCGGCTCTTCGATTCATGAGCGGCGCCCCGGCAAAGGACCGGGACCTCTACGAAGCCTTTACCAGGCAGAACGCATGGTGGCTGGACGACTACGGGCTCTTCATGACTCTGAAGGAAGAGAATCGCGGTGCGGTCTGGAGCCGCTGGCCAAAGGAGATTGCACAGCGGGACCCTGAGGTGCTCCAAGCCAGCAAGGAGCGTTTTCGCGACAAGCTCGAGGCGCACAAGTTCTGGCAGTTCGTATTCTTCGAGCAATGGTCGTCTTTGAAGCTCTACTGCCATCAGCACGGAATTCGGATTCTCGGCGATATTCCGATCTACGTAGCGCACGACAGCGCCGACGTCTGGTCCCACCCCGAGTACTTCTATCTTGATGAAAACGGAGATCCTGCGCTGGTGGCCGGAGTCCCCCCGGACTACTTCAGCGCGACTGGCCAGTTATGGGGAAATCCGATCTACCGGTGGGACGTGCTGGCGGCGTCGCGGTACCGGTGGTGGATTGACCGGATTCGGGCCACCTTGTCCGTCGTCGATTACATCCGGCTCGACCATTTCCGCGGTTTCGAAGCCTTTTGGCAGGTTCCGGCGGGCGAGCCGACGGCAGTGAACGGGAAGTGGGTGAAGGGTCCGGGGGCGGATCTACTCGAAGCGCTACAGGCCGAATTAGGCCCGCTTCCGCTGATCGCAGAGAATCTGGGGGTCATCACGCCGGAGGTGGAAGCGCTGCGCGAGCAGTTCGGATTCCCGGGGATGAGCGTCCTTCAGTTTGCCTTCGGAAAGGATCCGCAGGCACCCGACTTCCGCCCGCACAACTATCCCCGCGAGCGGGTCGCGTACACGGGAACCCACGATAACGACACGACGATCGGATGGTGGAACAGCACTGCAGGAACCGACAGTACGCGCACGCACGAGGATCTTCTGGAGGAGCGAGCGTTTGCAAAGGCTTACCTGCATACGGACGGACGGGAGATCAACTGGACCTTCATACGGACCCTGATGGCATCCGTAGCCGACATGGTGATCTTTCCAATGCAGGATGTTCTTGGACTTGGGACGGAAGCACGGATGAATTTGCCGGGACGTCCCAGCGGTAACTGGAGGTGGAGGATGCTGCCTGGGACGCTCAGGGAGATCGAGCAATCACGCCTGAAACAACTGGTGACGCTCTATGACAGGTAGGAAGGCCGGACTCGAACGGAACAAAACGGGTCAGCTGAGCGTAGCTGACTCTATGGCTCGGCTCATACTCGCGTTCCTTGCCGCCATTTCTGTAGCGGCGCCGCAGGATCTGGCTTCACGCCTTGACCGTCACGTGCAAGCCTATGTGGACCAGCAATGGTTTAACGGCTCGGTGCTCGTAGCGCGCGACGGGAAACCGGTGTTGAGCAAGGGGTACGGCATGGCCAACTTCGAGTGGAACGTGCCCAACAACCCTCAGACGAAGTTCCGCCTCGGCTCTATCACCAAGCAGTTCACGGCAATGCTCGTGCTGCAGCTGGAGCAGCAAGGCAAGCTGAAAGTTTACGACCCTATTGCAAAGTACATGCCTGATGCTCCGCCGGCGTGGCAGAAGATCACCTTCCACCATCTGCTGACGCACAGCGCCGGTCTTCCGAACTTTACATCGTTTCCGGATTATCTCCGGACGATGAACGAACCATCGCCGCCCGCCGAGACGCTGCAGCGCTTCCGAGACAAGGAGCTCGAGTTCGAGCCGGGAGCCAGATTCAACTACAGCAACTCGGGATACGTGCTTCTCGGTTATCTCCTGGAAAAGATCACCGGTAAAAGTTACGAGCAAGTCCTTCGCGAGCAGATTCTCACACCGCTTGGCATGGAGGATACGGGCTACGACATGCCTGCCCCGGTCCTGAAGAATCGTGCAAGCGGATACAGGCTGGGACCGAAGGGATATATGAATGCCGCCTTTATCGATATGACGATTCCCCACGCGGCCGGAGCAATGTATTCGACCGTAGAAGATCTGCTGAAGTGGGACCAGGCGCTTTACACAGAACAGTTGCTACCCAAGGCAGCGCTCGACCGGATGTTTGAGCCGTTCAAGGGTAACTATGCATACGGCTGGGTGGTCGGGGACCACAAGGGGCGAATGCGCATTGCACATGGCGGCGGCATCAACGGCTTTGCCACGTTCATTGCCCGGTACCCGAAGGAACGATTGACTGTCATCACGCTAGCGAACCTTGAGAATGCACAGAGCGCGAAGCTTGGAGAAGAACTTGCACTGATCGCTTTCGGCGAAACCGTTGAGCCTCCCAGGCAGCGGACCGCCATCGATCTGGATCCCAAAATCTTTGACGCCTACGCGGGGAGTTACCAGCTTCGGCCCGGTTTCATCGTGAGGTTCTGGCGCGAGGGGAACCGGTTCATGGTTCAAGCAACGGGACAGCCTGCCTTTCAGGTGTTCGCCGAATCCGAGACACAGTTCTTTCTCAAGGTAGTGGACGCGCAGATCACATTCTTCAAAAATGAGGCCGGCCAGGTTACGCACTTGGTGCTGCATCAGGGCGGGCAGGACGTGAGAGGCGAGCGGCTTCCCTAGTCCCCGGTTGAGCCGCCGATTCGGTAGTATAGGCGGCATGCCGTCCCGCAGATCGTTCCTGAAAACTGCCGGCGCATTAGGCGGAGCACCAGGCTTGGCCGCCGGAGCCCGCGAAGACCGGTTCGCGCCGGCTGGAAAGCCTCGCAAACTGACCGAGAACCTCTTCGTTTTCGAAGATACCTGTAACGTCTACGTCGTGCGTGACGCAGACCATGCCGTCCTCATCGATTTCGGCTCCGGCAAGATCCTCGACTACCTGCCGGACATGGGTATCCGGAGCGTCGACTACATCCTCCATACGCACCACCATCGGGATCAGTGCCAGGGCGACTTCAAAGCTGTGGCCCGGCGCATTCCGATTGCCGTGCCGGCGCATGAAATCCACCTTTTCGCCGATGCCGAAAACTTCTGGCGGAACCGCAGAGTTTTTCATCTCTACTACGTCCGCAACGACTTCAACACGGTGACGCGCAATATACCCGTAGCCAGGCGCCTCACCGATTACTCCACCTTTCGCTGGCGAAAGACCGACTTCTTCATTCTCCCGACACCGGGCCATACGCTGGGATCGATTACACTGCTGGCGACGGTTGACGGCCGCAGGGTCGCTTTCTCCGGCGACCTGATGCACTCGCCCGGCAAGATTTTGACGCTCTATGACACGCAGATTAACTATGCCGGCGCGGAAGGCATCAACTTCGGACACTACTCGCTCGCCCGGCTGCGTGAGCAGAGACCAGCGCTGCTCTGCCCGTCGCACGGAAACCCCATAGAGAATCCCGACGAGGCAATATCCGTAACGATGCGCAACCTAGAAGCTTACTTCCGTTTCCAGAACGGCGGCGAACCGATCGAGACCTTTCGACCCACGGTCGTGAGCCCCCATCTGATCGCTCACCATTTAACCGAATCGTCGTTCTACGCCATCGTCAGCGACAGCGGCAAGGCGATGTTTATCGATTACGGATCCGCGTCGCAAATGATGTTTTCCCGAATGCTGGACGCAACCGCGACTACGGATCGTATCCGCTTCGTCGAGCACAGCATTCCAACTCTCAAGCGTGAGTATGGGGTGAAGCGCGTCGATGTGGCGCCCCAGCCACATGCATGACGACCACATGAACGGATTCCCCCATCTGAAGCGGCACCACGGAACGAGGATCTGGTGTCTCGACAACATGGTCGAGATTTTTGAGAATCCGCGCGGGCACAATCTGGGATGTACGTTAGGAGAGGCTTTCAAGGTAGACCGTGCTTTTCGCCACGGAGAGCGGTTCCGATGGGAGGAGTTCGAGTTTGAAATTACGCACTCGCCAGGACATACCAACTACCAGATGGCGCTGTTTGTCACGATCGACGGCAATCGCGTTGCATTTACCGGCGATGCCTTCTTTCCGAACCCCGGAGGGACGGCTCTGCGGCACAACCTCATCTTTCGCAATGACGTCCAGAACGACAGCCATTTGCGGTCCATCCGCAACCTCATCGAGCATGAACCGACGATGATTGCGCCGGGACATGGGCGTCCTTATCCCGTCGATCGCTCGCTGCTGCTCGCAACCGAGGAGCGGCTGCGGAAGCAGCAGCAACTGTTCCACGACCTCCTGCCGGAGGGAGAGGTAGATTTCGGCATGGATCCGAGCTGGGTGAAGATTTATCCGTATCAGATACTGATTGGACCCGGCGAACGCCAGAAGCTGGAGATCCGCGCCAGGAATTACAAGAGGGGGGAGGCGATGAAATTGGAAGTCGCGCTTGTGACCCCGGAGGGCTGGCGTGTGGAACCGGATGTGGTGACCCTCGAGATCCCGCCAGGCGAGCGGCGCTCCCGCGCAGTTCAGATCTCCGTACCTGGGGACTGGAAGGCCGCATTACCCCGATTCGCGATTGCCGCCGATGTCATGCGCGACGGCAGGTATCTGGGCCAGATCACGGAGGCAATCGTCGAAATGCGCCAGGACCGTTAGTTCGCGGCAGACTTGCCCGAGGTCTGGCTGCCCTGCTTCGCGGAGCTTTTCGTAGGCGGTGGAAGCGGAACCTTTCGCACCTCTTCGAAATACTGCTGCACGTAGCTCTGGAGAGCCAGGGGCACTTCGTCGCGTTCGATCTTGCCGCCGGCCTCACTGTGCGTTGCGGAGCGCTGCGTGTAAGCCGTCTTCAACTGCTGGTTCCCGGAGGAGACTTCCACCATCATCTCGCCGGTCAGGTTTTGCGAGCGCTTCCCGAGGATTTCGGAAATTTTGCCCATCGCCTCCAGCTGTTCTGCCAGCTTTACATCCTTGTTACCGTCCTGCTTGCCAGCGCTGCTGCGGGCATCCTCCGGCGCGGGCCGGTTGGAGGCCTGCTGACCTTGCTGACCTTCACCAGCCTCAGCACGCTCCGCCCCTTCGCCCTGGGACTGCCCCTTGGACTCCTGGGAGCCCTGACCAGGCTCGCCCTGCTTCCCTTCGCCCGGGTACTGTCCCTGTGGATCCTGCTGGCGCTCCTGTCCCTGCCCCTGCTGCAGACTGCCCTTCGAAGCCGAAGCCATCTGTTTGCCGCTGTTGCCGCTTCGCGACTTGGCGTTCATCTTCGAGAGGAGATTCGCAAGCGCGTTCTTCATCCGCTCCATTAAGCCGGATTCATCGTTAGGCGCAGGCGGACTTTGCGAGGAAGCCCGCTGCTGCTCGGAAGAACGTTCGCCCGACTGCGCCGGCGATGTTCCCGCCTGAGGCTGCCCGTCGCTCGCTTCTCCACCTTCGTTCTGCCCCTCCCCTGGATCTTCCTGATTGGGATCGCCCTGTTGATCCGCCAGTTGCTCTTTCCTGTCCAGCGATGCAGTTTCCTGGCCCGGCGTTCCGCGCTCCCCATCCTCGCTGCGGCTTAACGCGCGTTCATTCGTCTGTTCGCCATTGTTCAGCCGGTCATTCAGCGAGAGGCCCATCTGCTGAAGCTTCTCGTCGAGGATCTGCTCCTCACGGCGCCGCTCCTTCTTCGCCTTCGCGATCGGGTCTGTAGGCCGGAAGGTGTCCAGATTGATCTGAGCAATGGGTGGGCGCAGATCGAGGCTATGACGCACTCCGTAGCGGAGGCCGAGCATTCCGAATGCGACAAGCACGAGGCTCAGCGCAAGGTACGAAGTCCTGGGCAGCGCCAGCGGCACGACCGAAGCCAGCGAGACAGTCGATGCCAGCCGCTCGGCTTCCCTGCGCTGTGCTTCCCGCAACTCCGCGGGCGCACGATGTTGATTCGCCGGATTCGAAAAGTAGTAGGCAGTCGAGAGGGTGTCGTGAGAGCCTAGACGCTCATCCAACTCTTGCGCAACCGCGTAAGGAGTTGGCAAGCGCTTCCTTACACTAATCAGCAGGAAACCAAGGACGACGACGAACAACAGCAGTGGCCAGTACCAATTCAGAATCTGGGTGCCGAGGATCAGGAGCAGAATGAGAGCGCCAAATCCGAGACTGGCCGCCACCGCCGCCTGCTCAAAGAATGTGTTCCAAATCCGGCGTTGGCGGGCCCGCCGAATCAACTCCGAAAGATGAAGGCCCAATAGACACCGTCTTTCCCGAGCCTGCCGCCCGGAGGTTCTCGTCAACCTTATTATCGCTTGCCAGGGGTTATTCGGCCAAGAACTCAAAAAGTTACACAAAATCTGCAGAGCCCGGCGGGTTATGCTGCGAGGAGCGAGCTCGTACGAAATTCAGCACTTAGCGGCAGAGAAACAAAGCGAGCCTTCCGTTGCGCCGGACTGAGTCTGCGCCTGCCGTGACGGACGGATCGACGGGCAGAGCTACTTTTACAAATCCGAAGACAGGCCGCACATACTCTTACCATCGCGGCGTCTGATGAAGAAACTTCAATGCCCGACTTACAAACTCCTAGCCTTTGACCTTCCGAATTTCCTCGACGAGCGCGGGGACCACTTCAAAGAGATCGCCAACGATTCCGTAGTCGGCAACTTCGAAGATGGGAGCGTTCGGATCCTTATTAATCGCCACAATCGTTTTCGCTCCCTTCATGCCAACCAGATGCTGGATGGCCCCGCTGATTCCGACGGCGAGATAGAGCTTTGGAGCAACCGTTTGCCCCGAGCTTCCGACCTGCCGCTCCATGGGAAGCCAGCCGTTATCGCAAATCGGCCGGGAGGCTGCCAGTTCCGCCCCCAGCACCTCCGCAAGTTCCTGGACCAGGGGAAGATTTTCTTTCTCGCCGATTCCACGCCCGACGGACACAATCAATTCGGCGGCACTTAGGTCAACCGCACGCGCCGCCTCTCGGAACGGCTCCTCAGCCTTGGTGCGGATGAGGCCGGGATTCAGGTCCGGCGTGATTGTCTCCACCTGCGCCTCTCCAGCCTCGACGGCCTCTGCGCGGAATGCTCCAGCTTGGATGGAGGCGAAGCGAACGCCAGGGGTCTTGAAGCGGATGTCCGCACTCAGCTTCCCTTGGAAGAGCTGGCGAACCAGCACGAGGTCCTGCCCGTCAACACGGTAGCCAATAACGTCGGGGACCAGCGTCTGGCCGAAGCGGGTAGCCAGCTTCGGCGCGAAATCACGGACCTGATAGGTGTGCGGAAAGAGGACGAAGTCCGGTGTTGTTTGCCGGATGAGCTGCTCAAGAGCAGCCGTCATCCCGTCAGGACTATACTGCCCAAGCAGGTCATGCGTCACCGCATAAACGCGAGTCAGACGCTTCGATGCCAGTTCGCTTGCAAGAGCGGAGACATCGGCTCCAAGAACTGCCGCGTTGACTTCCGTACCCAACTGACGGGCAATCTCCTGTCCCGCAGCGAGCGTTTCCCACGACATGCGGTGCCAGACACCCGCGTTCTGCTCCATGACAACCAGGACGCTGCTCATAGCACCCGTGCCTCGAACTTGAGTTTCTCCACCAGAGCAGCGGCCGCTTGCTTTGGATCGCCATCGAGCAGTTCGGTCCGCTTGGTCTTCTCCGGCGTGTAGACGCGTTCCATCACAACATTGGACGACGGCGGCACGCCAAGATCTGAAGCAGTGAGGTGACGAATCTCCTTCGACTTTGCCTTCTTAATGCCCATCAGGGTCGCATAGCGGAGCTTGCTGATGCCGGACTGGATCGTCAAGACCGCGGGCAGGGGCAGCGTGACATGCTGGAACCAGCCGTTCTCCAATTCCCGCTTCACGCGGATCGAGCCGTCCTGCTTTTCGACAGCCATGATGATGGTGGCGTGGGGGACACCGAGGAGTTCGGCGAGGATGACGCCAGTCTGGCCGTAGCCTAAATCATCCGACTGCAAGCCGGTGAGGAGCAGATCGGCGCTCTCGGTTTCAGCCGCCTTCGCCAGCAGCCGAGCGATGCCGAGCGCATCGAACTGCGTCAGATCGTCCACTTCGATATGGATCGCACGGTCCGCGCCCTTGGCCAGCGCCTCACGAATGGTCGACACGGCCCTGCCCGGACCGGCGCAAAGCGCCACAACTTCCCCGCCGTGACGCTCCTTCAGCTGCAGCCCCTCCTCAAGAGCATATGCGTCCGGCTCATTGATTTCGAAAGAAAGGTCGGACTCCTCAACCCAGTGGCCGCTTGCGTCCACCTTCAATTGGGAATCCCGAGCCGCAACCTGCTTGATCGCCACCAGGATCTTCATGGATTGTCCGTCTTGCCGGCCATCCCTGATTGGAGCGGACGGCCCTGTGCTTGCGCTATTCCTGATAACGCTTGAAAATCAGACAGCCATTGGTTCCGCCGAAGCCGAACGAATTCGACAGGGCGTAATCGATCTTCATCGGCCGCGCAACGTTGGGAACATAGTCCAAGTCGCACTCCGGATCGGGGTACTCGTAGTTGATCGTCGGCGGAGCGATCTGGTCGCGGATGGCAAGCACGGTGATGCCTGCTTCCACCCCTCCTGCACCGCCCAGCAAGTGCCCGGTCATGGACTTGGTGGAACTGATGGCAAGCTTCCGCGCATGCTCCCCGAAACAACGCTTCAGCGCTATCGTTTCGATCTTGTCGCCGACACCGGTAGATGTGCCGTGGGCGTTGACGTATTGAATGTTCTCGGGCTGCAATCCAGCGTCTTTTAGCGCTCTTCGCATCACGCGGTAAGCTCCGTCGCCGTCTTCGGAAGGCGACGTGATGTGGTAAGCGTCCGCGCTCATGCCATAGCCAACGATCTCCGCCAGGATCGGCGCCCCGCGCCGGCGGGCATGCTCCAGCTCCTCAATCACGAGAATGCCGGCGCCCTCGCCGACGACAAACCCATCCCTGCATCTGTCCCAGGGCCGGCAAGCCTTCTCCGGCTGGTCATTCCGCTGAGACAGAGCCCGCATCGCGGCGAACCCGCCGATACCCATGGGCGTGACACAGGCCTCCGCGCCGCCGCAAATCATCACGTCTGCGTCGCCGCGCTGGATGATCTTAAACGAATCGCCGACTGCGTGCGCGCTGGTGGTGCACGCAGTGGCAGTTGCGGAGTTCGGCCCTTTGGCTCCAATACGAATGGACACGTACCCCGAGGCCAAGTTCACAATGGTGGCGGGGATGAAAAAGGGGGAGATGCGATCAGGCCCCCTCTCCAGGAGCACCTTGTGCTCTCGCTCGATAATCTCAAATCCGCCGATACCGCTGCCAATGTAGACGCCGGTCTGTTCCGCCGTTTCGGGAGTGACCTTGAAATTGGCCGCCTTCATCGCGAATTCAGAAGCAGCGATGGCGAATTGAATAAACCTCGCCATCTTCTTGATCTCTTTCTTCTCGATGAATTGCGTGGGGTCGAAACCCTTCACTTCGCCGGCGATACGGCAGTTGAACTTGCTGGCGTCAAATGCGGTGATCGGCCCGATACCATTGGTCCCGTTGCGCAGGGCCCTCCAATTTTCTTCAGTTCCAATCCCTACTGAGGAGATGAGCCCTACACCGGTGACAACTACTCTTCGCGACAAAATCAACCCCCTTGCCGATCGCTATCTCGGTTCCGGGAGCGACTACTTCTTCGCCGTCTTGGCTTCGATGTAGTCGATGGCGTCCTTCACCGTGGTGATCTTTTCGGTATCTTCATCCGGAATGTCGATATCGAACTGCTCTTCGAACGCCATTACGAGCTCGACAATGTCGAGCGAGTCGGCTCCCAAGTCATCCATAAAAGCGGCTGAATTATCGACTTGGCCCTCGTCGACGCCCAACTGCTCGACAATGATCTGCTTCACCTTCTGTTCAACGGACATGAATCCTCCCGAAATGTCTCACAAACCCATTGATTCTAGCGGTGATGCATCATGCACCGCAACTGTTCGAATACAGCTACAATCGCTTTAATGAAAGCCTTCGCACTCCTCGCGGCGGCTTTGCCGGTGCTCGCAATTCAGCTCGAGCCCGTGCCTCCTCTTGCCCTGCAAAAGCTCCAGGAAGAAGCCGACCGGTTCGCGGAAGGGGCGCTCCGGGTGGTGGGAACGGAAGTCCTGGAACAGCGGGCGATCGTCGCTCCACCCCGTTTCCGGCTTCGCGTCGGCGCCGCTGCCGCCACGCCTTCCAAAGGGCGATGGCAGACCAAGCAACTGGTGTCGGAATACGGGTACTCCACGCTGAAGCCGGGAGGGCCCCTCCATGAATTCCGGCAAGTCGTTTCCGTCGACGGAAAGCCGGTCGCTAGAGCAGAAGAGGCTCGCGTCGCGCTGGTGAAAGGAATTTCATCCGACGACGACCGGTATAAGCAGAGGATGCTGCGGGACTTTGAGCGCTACGGCCTCGTGGGCGGCGCGACGGACTTCGGTCAATTGATCCTGCTCTTCGCCAGCAGCCGGAGGGAGCGGTATGACTTGCGATTCACGGGCACCGGCCGAGTCGGCCCGGATCGCGCGGTCGTCCTCTCTTTCCGGCAGAAAGACGGCGAAGAAAGCCTCACAATCTTCGAGGGCAGAAGCGCTCACCGCCAAAGGCTGAACGGTTCCATCTGGCTTCGCGCTGATGATTATCTGCCTCTGAAAATTCAGGTGATTTCCGAACGCACGAACAAGGACCGGATCATTCGCGACGTGGGAACCGTGGAGTACTTCAAGCCATCCCGCCAGGAGTTCCTCCTTCCCGCCTCCGTTTTGCACCAGCAGTTCGTAAACGGAGAGATGACGGCGGAGAACCGCTTTCGCTACACCGGATTCCGCCGGTTCTCAACCGACTCGGAAATTCGCTTCGACACAGACTCGGATTCTCCTCAACAGAACCAATGATTCTCTACCTTCACGGCTTCGCTTCCGGCCCTACTTCGAGGAAGGCTCAGTTTTTCCGCTCGTGTTTCGCCAAGCTGGGAATACCGCTCGAGATTCCGGATCTCACGGAAGGCGACTTCGAACACATGACGATCTCGCGTCAGCTTGACATCATTCGACGGATGGTCGGAGACCGCAAAGTTTCCTTCATCGGGTCCAGCCTTGGCGGTTACCTGGCTGCCGCTTACGCTGCCCGTTATCCCGGACCCCAGCGTCTGGTCCTGCTGGCGCCCGCGTTTGCCTTCCTCAGCCGGTGGCCGGCAGCGCTCGGCGTGGACCGGATGGAGGAGTGGAAACGAACAGGCGCTTTGTCCTTCTACCACTATGCGGACCGCCGCGACCGGAAGCTTAGCTATCGCTTCATTGAGGACGGCCGCTGCTACGAAGATTTTCCCGATGTGCAGCAGCCGACGCTGATCATTCACGGAAGGAACGACACAACGGTGCCCTGCGAACTCTCGCAGGCGTTTGCGAAAGGACGGCAAAACGTCGAGCTGGAACTTGTCGACAGCGATCACGAGCTCACGGACGTCCTCGATCACCTTTGGAGCCGTATCAGCCAGTTCCTGCTGGCGTAGCCGGAACCGTCCCCCACTCCACCGGCAGTTGAGATAGAGTGTGGAGAGCCCTAGTTCCAGATCGAGAGGTACCTATGAACCGGAGATACTTTTTGTTGAGCTCGGCCGTGGCGGCTTCGGCAACCGCCAGCAGCCTTGCAAGCGCCAATGACCGAGTTCGCGTTGCCTGTGTCGGTGTACGAGGGCAGGGACGCTCGCACATCAGAGCCTACTCCTCCATGCCGAACGTCGAGATCGCCGCGCTGTGCGACGTTGACGAGTCGGTACTGAACAAGCGCCTGGAAGAGATTGAGAAGGCAGGCAAGAAGCGTCCGGCCGCTTACACCGACTTTCGGAAGCTTCTCGAAAATAAAGAGATCGACGCCGTCTCAATCGCCACGCCCAATCATCACCACACCCTGCAAACCATCTGGGCCTGCCAGGCCGGCAAGGACGTGTACGTCGAAAAGCCAGGATCGCACAACGTCTTTGAATCGAAGCAGGTCGTAGCAGCGGCCCGGAAATATAACAGGATCGTGCAGCACGGCGTAAACGCCCGTTCGGCCGCAGCTTTGAAAGAAGCGGTTCAGAACCTCCGGGAGGGCGTGATTGGCGACGTCTATATGGCCCGGGGTCTCTGCTTCAAGTGGCGGGATACCATCGGCAGGAAGCCGGTAGAGCCCGTGCCGGCCGGCGTTCACTACGACCTCTGGCTGGGCCCGGCGCCGAAGAGAGAGTTCACGCAGAATCGCTTCCACTACAACTGGCACTGGTTTTGGGATTACGGCAACGGCGACATCGGGAATCAAGGCATTCACGAAATGGACATCTGCCGCTGGGGCCTCGGCGTTACGTACCCGACGAAGGTTAGCGCCATCGGCGGGCACTTTATGTTTGACGACGATCAGGAGACGCCGAACACGCTGGTGGCCACGTACGAGTTCAATGAGGGCGGGCGGAAGAAGATGCTGGTCTTCGAGGTCCGCCATTGGATCTCCAACCACGAAGCGGGCATCGGAGAGGGAAAGAGCTTCGGCGCGGGGAACACCGTCGGAAACATCTTCTACGGATCGAAGGGCTATATGGCGATCGACGGATACGACAGCTACAAGACGTTCCTCGGCCGGGAGCAGCAGCCCGGGCCGGCGCGAAAGGAAGGCGGCAATAACTGGGCGAACTTCATCGAAGCGGTGCGCCGGCGGGATCGGTCGGTGCTGAACGGGGACATCGAGGAAGGGGCGATCTCGTGCACGCTGATGCATCTCGCGAATATCTCCTATCGCGTTGGCCGCACCCTGAACTTCGATCCCACGACGATGACGTGCGTCGGCGATGAGGAGGCCAACCGCCTGCTCACCCGCCAGTACCGCAAACCGTTTGTTGTGCCTGAAAAGGTCTAGCCCAGAATCAGCGGCGCCTGCCGATCTGAGAACGGAGGCGCCGCCCCCTTCAATCCTCCACAAAGCGCGAAATCTCCCTAGCAAGGCGTGAAATCGCCGGAGCGAAGAGTGATATCCTCAGGCTTGTGAAGCTGAAGATTATCCTGGGCCTTGTCATATTAGCGGCAGTCATTGTCGTCTATCCACCCGCGCGGTTAGCAGCACTCGTCGTACTTGGGCGCAGCCCGGTCTGTCCGATGGCCCAAGCTGTCAAGAGTGCCGACAACTTGAAGCGCCAGATTGCGCTGAAGGATGAAATCCTCAAAGCCAGCAAACTCGTGAAGAAGGACGAGAGCGGCTACCGCCTTTACGAGACCCCTGACGGGCCCTACTGGATTCCGGAGGGCAGCGAGTACGTGCTTCCCTTCAACCTAGCCGAGATGAAGCGGAAGATTTACGGAACCGGCAAGCACGACGTACAGCCTGGAGATGTCGTACTCGACTGCGGCGCGAACGTGGGCGTCTTTACGCGCCTCGCCCTCAACGCCGGAGCAAGCCTTGTCGTGGCTATCGAACCAGCACCGGAGAACATTGAGTGCCTCCGGAGGAACTTTGCAAAAGAAATCACTGACGGCCGTGTGATCGTCTATCCAAAGGGAGTCTGGGATAAGGACGACTTCATGACGCTTCACGTGGATCCGGCAAACTCGGCGGCGGACAGCTTTCTGATCGAACGCGTCGGGTCTGTTCCGGTGCACAAGGTGCCGTTGACCACAATCGACAAGCTGGTCGACGAACTGAAACTGACTGCTGTCAATTTCATCAAGATGGACATCGAAGGCGCCGAACCGAAGGCGCTGCTAGGCGGCCGCGCGACGATCAGAAAGTACCGGCCGCGCATGTCACTGACCGTCTACCATGCGCCGGATCATCCGTATGTGATTCCGCAGATCGTACGAGAGACAGTACCTAATTACCAGATCGAATGCGGCCCGTGCGCGGAAGCCAACTACGGAATCAGACCGGACGTTCTCTACTTCTATTGACCTGTAGTAGCTTGCTCGATGATTCCTGCAGTCCAGATTGTGGGAGGGGGCCCCGCTGGAGCGTCCGCGGCAATCTCGGCTCTCCTCCACGGGGCTCAGGTTGAACTCTTCGAAAAATCCACCTTTCCCCGGCACAAGGTGTGCGGAGAGTTCCTGTCGCCGGAAGTGCAGCCCGTCTTTGAAAAGCTTGACATCTGGCGTCATTTCCTTGGCAAGCTTCCGGCCCCCATCAGGCGCATGGAGCTTCGTATCGGTTCGGCGGTGAAGCAATGGTCGCTGCCCGAACCTGCTTACGGCCTCAGCCGCTTCAGCCTCGACAAGATGTTACTCGACCTTGCGGCTGAGCGTGGCGCCCGCATCATCAAGCACTCGCATAAGGGCTCGACAACCGGGCCATTGATTCTGGCGGCGGGCCGGCAGGCAAGTGCGCCGAAAGGTCACCGGATTTTCGGCTTCAAGGCGCACTTTTCGGGCCCTGCCGAAGATTGTGTTTCGCTTTGCTTCTTTCCGGGTGGATATATAGGAATCGGCCCGATAGAAAATAACGCCACAAACGTCTGTGGATTGGCTCGCGAAGATACTCTGGCGGCGGTGCGGTTTGACATCGATTCCTTCGTCAATAACATTCCATATGTGAAAGACAGGCTCACGCCGATGACTCGCACAACGCGCTGGCTAGTTACCGGACCTCTTATCATGTCGACTAGTCTGCGTAAGCCTGGGCATGACCTGATTTACCCTGCGGGCGATGCCCTGTCCTTCATTGATCCGTTTACGGGGTCTGGCATGGCTTCCGCGATCCTTACGGGATCGCTGGCTGGCGCCGCGGCTGCCCGCGGACGGTCTGTCGAAAGCTACTTTAGCGAGTGCAGGAAATCACTGTCCCAACCTTTCGAGCTCGCGCATCTGTTTCGAAGGGTGCTCGAACGAGGCTGGGCAGACCGCGTCGCGCGTTTCATCCCTGCCTCAGTTCTTTTTCGCATGACTCGAATACATCCCTTCGCAATATGACCGATTACTAACAAACCGGTGTTTCGTATTTCGAGACTCGAAATCAAACAAAAAACCGGTGAGCACTCGGAGGAAGATGCTCACCGGAAACTGACTACGCCAACCCCTAGAAGAGCCAGCACAGCCTGTCATGTATGACGATCTTAGTAGCTTGGGCGTTTCTAATGAAGAATGTTAACTAATAACCAGGATGGCGTAATAGAGCATCACTAAGCACGTCGCCACGGCAGCAATCCATAATGCAACCGTTGACATGAGCCCCGGCCGTACTTCCCTGGGAAGCCGGCAGTGGCGTAAGTACAGTGCGCCGATGGCGATCACTGGAAGCATGAGGGCTTGAGCAACACCTCCGATTTTCACCATACCCACCGGAGACTGAACGAGCAAAAACAGCCCGGCCGGAAACACCGTCAGAAACCAAACAAAGCCGCTGCGGAATCGGAGCCTGGCTTTGTAATCCGTTCTCTCAAAGAAGCCAAGCAGGTGGCACATATCGGCGAATACGCGCGAATGCGCGGCAGTAGCGGCAAAGATGGTGCCGTATAGAGTTGCGATCGCGCCGGCGTAGAAGACCCAGAGCGACCAGGGGCCGAGCGTTTGCGTATACATATTCGACAGAACCGGAATCATGTCGCTGGCGGCGGGCACCAGTCCCTGCGGATGCAGAATGCCGGCCCCGAGCAGGTAGAACGCAACGGTAGCGACCGTGTAGATGAACATGGAGGCGACGATGTCCATGTTCATCACGCGAATCCAGCCAAGCGCGCGCCGTTTCCACGCCGGCGAACCGTCCCGCTTTCCGGCGTACCGTGCGTAGCCCTTCTCAACGCACCAG
>Ga0207864_1002584_pt1 | contig 16745 bp, 13 predicted proteins | sample HigsolmetaAR202D_FD_184834 | JGI IMG/M metagenome (GOLD analysis project Ga0207864, IMG submission 184834) | Ionic liquid and high solid enriched microbial communities from the Joint BioEnergy Institute, USA - AR20-2-D (SPAdes) (version 2) ... | reverse complement strand
CCCGCCCGGCGCGCCGGTCGGCGTCAGCGGCCTGGAGAAGGCGTTCGACGCCCGCCTGACCGGGAAGCCCGGCGGCACGCTGCTGGCGGTGCCCGCGGACGGCGGCGAGCCGCGGGTGCTGGCCCGCTCCCGCCCCGCCCCCGGCGCTCCGGTCCACACCACCGTCGACCCCGACCTGCAGCAGGCCGCGGTCGAGGCGCTGGCCGGGCGCGCCGGCGGCATCGCCGTCCTCGACGCCCGCAGCGGCGAGGTGCGGGCGCTGGCCGGCCAGGCCTTCTCGGCCCCGCAGCCGCCCGGCTCGACCTTCAAGCTCGTCACCACCGCCGCGGCGCTGGAGAAGGGGATCGTCGACCTCGACGACCGCTTCGAGGTGACCGAAGGCGTCCACGTCGGCGGCCGCTTCATCCACAACGCCAACGGCGAGCTGTGCGGCGGCAGCTTCCGGGAAGCCTTCGCTCACTCCTGCAACGCGGTCTTCGCCCCGCTCGGGCCGCAGGTCGGCAACGACGACCTGGTGCGCACCGCGGAACTGTTCGGCTTCAACTCGCCGCCGACCCTCTACGCGGAGCGCTACCAGCGCCCGATGGAGCTGCCCGAATCGACGATCCCGCGCCGGATCGGGGCCGAGATCGACCTCGCCGTCTCGGCGATCGGCCAGGGCGAAGTGATGGCGACGCCGCTGGAGATGGCGAGCGTCGCCCAGACGATCGCCGCCGGCGGCGTCCGCCGCCCGACCGCGCTGGTCCGCGACCGGGCGCTGCGCCCCCGCGCCCGCCCGGTGCGGGTGATGCCGAAGGGCGTCGCCCGCCTCCTCACCGAGCTGATGGTCGGCGTGGTCACCGAGGGCACCGGCTACGCGGCGGCGATCCCCGAGGCCCAGGTGGCGGGCAAGACCGGCACCGCGGAGCTGGGCCCGAAGCCGGGCGAAGAGGGCTCCGACAACCCGGTGCAGATCAAGGACGCCTGGTTCGCCGCCTTCGCCCCGGCCCGCAAGCCGCGGCTGGCGATCGCGGTGCTGCTGATCGAAGCCGAAGCCTCGGGCGGCGAAGTCGCGGCCCCCGCTGCCGGCTCGGTGCTGGCCGCCGGGCTCTGAGGAGCGGCGCGGCCCGCCGCGCGAGCCGCGCCGACGCGGCTACAGGTCGAGTTCGACCTCGGCCCCCTCGTCGCCGTCGGGGCCGGGGATGTGGAGGATGAGCGGCCGGTTCTCGGACGCCTCGGCGGGAATCAGGAACAGCGCCAGCGCGCCTTCGATCGCCCCCAGCTGGGCGGCGGAGTCGAGCACCGGGACCTGTTCCTGCGGTTCGACCTCGGTGCCGAACGGCAGCGCGAAGATGCTCTCGCTCTCCAGCGCCTCGAACTCGTTGCCGTCGGTGTCGGTGACCGTGAACGAGTCGGGCAGCGGCTGCGGCTCCTCGCTCTCGTTCTTGATTTCGAAGAAGACCCCGAAGTACGAGCTGCCCTCGGGCGGCTCCGGCTGGCCGACCAGGTAGGCGACGTCCTCGTTGTCGTTCGGGTTCAGGAAGCGGGAGAAGGTGACGTTGTACTCCAGCTCGCCGACCTTCACCGGGTGGCCCTCGGCGACCTCCTTGGAGTCGCTCTCGTGGCCGCAGGCGGCGAGCCCGAGAGCGAGCGCGAGGGCGGCGAGGGCAGCGACGGGCAGGCGAAGTTTGCTCTTGGTGACCATGGGCGGCGGGGAGTCTATTAGGGGACGCCGGTCAGGTACCGGTTGCCCCCGGCGACGGCGACCCGGGGCGCGCTCTCGCGCCCGTCCTCGAGCCGCGCGCGCAGCCGCCGCAGCGCCTCGCGCCACTGCCGGCCACGCCAGGCGGAGACGGCGCCGAGCAGCTCCACGGCGCGCGCGATCGGGCCGGCCGGGTCGCTCCAGTGCACGACCCGCACCCGGGTCAGCGGCCCCGGCCCCTCGGTCAGCTCCCAGACCGTGTGGTAGCGGTTGCGGTTGGCACGCCCTCCGCGCCCCTCCTCGACGATCCGGTAGGGCTCCTGCAGCTCGACGATCGCGGTGTCCATCCAGACCGAGCCCAGCGGCGAGCGGGCGCGGAAACGGGCGCCGGCGCCGACCCCGGCCGAGTCGAGCCGGGTGAGCCGGTAGGCGGAGAGGAAGTGGTCGGTGAACGAGGGCCGCTCGGCGAGGTCGGCGAGCAGCGCGAAGGCCCGCTCGCGGGGGACGTCGATCTCGATCTCTGCGCTGACCGGGCCCATCGGCGCCGCGATTCTATTCCCCGCGCCCGCGCCCGGCCCGCCCCGCGATCGGATCAGAAGATTTGAGTGACAGGCCGCACATGCCGCGGTAGCATCGGCATCGGACGCAGGAAGGAGGTTCCCTCATCTTCAGCAGCGTCAGCCCCAGTCCCTCCGGCACGACCTTCATCGCCGGGGCCCTCCCGGGCGCGGGCACCTTCTACTGCGTCGACTGCGGATCCGATCTCGTCCTCGAGGAGCCCGAGCCGCTGCCGCGCTGCCCCGGCTGCGGCGGGCGTCGCTTCCGGCGCGAGTCGATGTTCGAACAGCTGCGCTCGCGGCGCCACCCCACCGCCGAGATGCCGCTGCCGCGGCCGAGCGGCCCGCCCGACTGGCTGCCGCGGGCGCGGCGGCTGCCGCCGGGCCGCGGCCCGCGCCTCGCCTGGCGCACCGACGAGGGCGAGATCGCCACGCACCCGATCGAGCGCGGCTGGACGCGGATCGGCCGCAGCGCCACCGCCGACCTGCGCCTCGACGACCCCAGCGTCTCCCGCCGTCACGCGCTGGTCGTCGCCGAGCCGGGCAAGCGGCTGCGGGTGCTCGACGACCGCAGCCTCAACGGCGTGCTGATCAACGGCGAGCGGGTCGAGTGGGGCGCGCTCGGCGACGGCGACGAGCTGGCGATCGGCCGCTACAAGCTCTACGTGCTGGAGCGCTGAGGCGCTCACCGCGCGGCGCGGGTTCCGCCCTCCGCGCCCCTACGATGGGCGCGTGAGCGCCCCCGACGCACCCGGCCCGCAGCAGCCGCCGCGCGGCGAGGACCCCGGCGCCGCCGCGGTCGCCGCCGCCGCCGAGCGGGCGCGGGCGGAGCTGCGCGAGGCGATCGAGCAGCTGCGGCGCGAGATCGGCGCGCCGCCCGAGGAGCCCGGCGCCGAGCGGGCGCTGGGCCGGGTCGAGGGCCGCACCGAGCAGCTCGAACGGCGCGTGGCCGAGCTGGAGGCGCGCCTGGCCCGCGTCGAGGCCGACCGCGTCGCGGCCGAGGTGCGGATCCACGCCCAGACCGAGCGCCTGCTGGACGAGCTGCTGCGCGAGATGCGGGAGATCGCCGACCTCCTCGCCAAGAGGTGAGCGAGAGGGGTCACCCCGCCCCTCCCGCTCAAGCTCGGGTCACTCGGTCGAGATGCTCGGGTCGGCCTGGACCTTGTGCGGGACGATCATCAGGAAGTTGCCCGGCGCGTCGTCGGCCAGCGCCAGCACGCGCTCGGCCTCGTCGTCCTGGCCGGTCGCCCGCAACTCCTCGGCGTAGGCGTTGAGCAGCTCGTCGACGTCGATCAGGCCCTCGGCGTCAAGGTCCTTCAGCTCCACCTTGGCGCCCTCGCCGAGCCGCCGTTCGATCGCCGCTCGGTCGATGCCGAAGGCGTTGTAGCGGACGTAGACCCGGCCGCCGGTCATCCCGGCGCAGGCCCAGGGGCCGATGTCGCCCAACACCAGCGCCCGCCCCGCGGTCATGTACTCGAACGCGAAGCCCTTGGCGTTGGCGCGGTCGACGATGCAGCCGCGGCTGTCGTCGATGTCCTGCTCGGGCTCGCCGCCCAGCACCACGTCGGCGCCGGAGAGCCGGATGCAGAACCGCGAGTCGGCCGAGCCCTGGACGATCAGCCGCCCGCGCTGGGCGCCGTAGGCAAAGGACTTGCCGACCGAGCCGTTGACCCGCCGGCCGTCGGCGCCCTTGCCCTTGAGGATCGAGATCGAGCCGCCCAGCATCGCCTTGCCGACGCCGTCCTGGGCGCCGCCCTCGACCCGGATCGCGACGCCGTAGGAGTTGAAGGCGCCCAGACCCTGGCCGGCAACCGAGCCGCCGTTGAACTCCAGCCGCGCCAGCTCGCCGTCGCCCGGCTCCGGCCCGTCGCCGAAGATGCGGGCGCGGGCGATCGCCCCCGCCAGCTCGCTGCCGAGCACGCGGTCGTTGGCGTCGGTCGGGCGCGGGAACTCGGTCCGCACCGGCCGCCCGGCGCACACTTCCGGCGCCAGCTCGGCGAGCCGCGCCGAGGCCTCCTTGGCCTCCATGCGGATCGGCCGCGCGACGACCAGGCCCGCTTCGGCCCGCTCGTCGGCCAGCTCCTCGGCGACCGGCATGTCGATCGGCTCCAGGTCCAGGAACTCCTCCAGCGGCGTGATCAGCGGCGCCAGGTCGATCCGGTCCTTGGCCGCGATCTGCTCCAGCAGGTCGTAGCGGCCGACCAGGTCCTGGGCGCGGGTGTAGCCGAGCGAGGCGACCACCTCTTTGACCTCCTCGCCCATCGCCTTGAAGAAGCGGGCGCAGTTCTCGGCCGCGCGGTCGACCTCCTGCGGGGTGAACTTCTTCAGCCCGTGCTGCTGCGCTTCCTCGGTGGTCTCGATCTGCGTCGCGATGCCGACGTGGCAGGTGTCCAGCTGGCAGCCGCGGCAGATCGTGCAGCCGAGCGAGACCATCGCCAGGGTGCCGAACCCGACCCGGTTGGCGCCGAGGCAGTGCAGCTTGACGATGTCCCAGCCGGTGCGGTAGCCGCCGTCGGCCCAGATCTCGACCCGGTTGCGCAGGCCGGCCTCCATCAGCGCCCGGTGCACGGCCCGGGTGCCGATGTCGGACGGCAGGCCGACGTGCCGCAGCGCGTGCTGGCGCGCCGCGCCGGTGCCGCCCTCGAACCCGGACAGGGTGATGATGTCGGCGCCCGCCTTGGCGATCCCGAGCCCGATCGTGCCGATGTTCGGCACCACCGGGACCTTGACCGAGACGCGCAGGTCGGGGTTGACCGTCTTCAGCTCGTCGATCAGCTCCGCCAGGTCCTCGATCGAGTACAGGTCGTGGTTGTTCGACGGCGAGATGAGGTCGGTGCCGGGGGCGGCGTTGCGCGCCGCGGCGACCTTCTCGGAGACCTTCTTGCCGGGCAGGTGGCCGCCCTCGCCGGGCTTCGCCCCCTGGCCGATCTTGATCTCCGCCACGTAGGAGCTGTTCAGCATCTCCGCCGAGACGCCGAAGCGCCCCGAGGCGACCTGCTGCCCGCGCCAGTTGCGGTACTGCCCGTACATGTCGCGGATCTCGCCGCCCTCGCCGTTCATGCAGAGGATGTTGATCTCCTTCGCCGCCTCGGCGTAGGCGCGGAATGCCGGCTCCGACTGTGAGCCGAAGCTCATCGACGAGATCACGATCGGGTAGTCGTGGTGGCCGACGCCGGCGTCGACGGCGCTCGGGTCGACCGGCTCGCGGTCGCCCTTCAGCCCCATGATGTGGCGCATCGAGATCGGGTTCTGCTGCTCCAGCTCGCGCACTTTGCGCGAGTAGTCCTCGTAGCTCCCGGTCCCGTTCGCGGTCGCGATCGCCGCCTTGTAGACCTTCGGGTAGAAGCGGAAGGTGCGGGCCGGTTTCGGCGCCTCCTCCTCGCCCGCCAGGGTGCGGGCGCGCTCGTTGGCGTCCTCGTCCAGCTCCGCGAACCCCACGCCCGCCTTGTCGGAGGCGGCGAAGGTCTCGGTGCCGAAGATCTCGGCCAGCTCCGGCTTGATCCCGATCGAGGAGAACTGGCGCGCGTAGCCGCGCAGTTCGTGGATCCCGATCGTCGAGATCACTTTCTCGATCCCCTTGATCAGGGCCGAGCAGAAGTCGCTCACGTCGGCCTCGTAGTCCTCCACGCAGGCGACCTCGAACAGCGTGTACGGGCAGACGCCGTCGGCGCCGAGCCCGATCGCCAGCATCACGTCGTGGACGTTGCGCAGCGCCGCCGAGCGCAGCACGATGCCGCAACGGCGGCGCAGGTTGTCCTCGTCGGGCGCCACCTTGAACCCCTTCAGCGCCATGTCGATCGCCGAGGTGGCCAGGTGCGGGTCGAGGTAGCGGCGCTCGCCGTCGTAGACGGTGCGGTCGCTGAGCACCAGCAGCTCGGCGCCGTCGCGGACCTTCTTCACCGCCTCCTGGCGCAGGCGCTCGATCGCGCCCTTGGTCGTCTCCGACTCCAGCAGCGAGATGTCGATCACCGCCGCCCGGCCGCGGAACTCCTCCCAGAGGTCCTCCAGCAGGTAGGTGTTGTGGCTGTTGGCGATCTTGCGGTAGGTGCGGTCCGAGAGCGGCGCCATGCCGTGGTGGCCGCCGAGGACGATCGGCAGCTTGCTGACCACGGTGCCGGTGTCGACGTCGGCGCGGTGGATCGACGGCCGGCGGCCGAACACGGCCCGGATCGAGAAGTGCTCGATCTCGCGCTCGCGGTCGATCGCCGGGTTGGTGACCACGGCGACCGTCTCCTTGAAGTAGTCGGCCAGGTTCTGGCGTTCCGGCGAGAGCGCCGCCAGCGGCCCGTCGTAGCCGAGCGAGCCGACCGGCTCGGCGCCGGTCGTCGCCATCTGGTGGATCAGTTTGACGTCGTCGCGCTGCCACCCGAAGCCGGCCAGGACGCGGTCCGGGACTTTGACCGGCTCGGCCGGGCCGGCGTCGGAGTAGCCGGGCACCTCGTCGCCCTCCAGCGGCCCGCCGCACTCCATTGCGCGGTCGTAGGGGGCGACCTCGTCGGCTCCGTTGCGCTTCAGCCAGCGGTCGCGGACCAGCCGCAGCATCTCGTCGTGCGGGCGCAGCGCGGCCCGCCGCCGCTCGCGGTCGATCTCCACCAGCGCCTTCTCGCCCGGCCCCAGCGGCTTCGGCTCGGCGACCATCTCCCCCACCGGCACCACGCCGGGCTCGGAGCTGAAGACGTAGTCGTCGGCGGTCTCGACCTGCCACAGCGGCCGCAGCCCGAGCGCGTCGGAGGAGAACACGCACTCGTCGTCGTGGCGCGCGATCAACGCCACCGGGCCCTGCGCGAACGGCCCCATCGCCTGGTGCAGGTACATGCAGAAGGCGTGCAGCTCCTGCGGCAGGTGCCCGATCTCGGCGATGATCGGCGGCAGCACCAGCTCCATCGCCTCGGCCAGGCTGAGGCCCTCGCGGCTGACCAGGGTCTCGATCGTGCGGTTGAGGTCCTGCGAGTCGGAGCCGCCGGGGGCGATCGGCACGCCCAGCATCCGCGCCTCCTGGCGCAGCTGCTCGATCGTGTTGATCTCGCCGTTGTGGCCCAGCATCGAGAACGGCTGCACGCGCTTGAACGAGGGCCAGGTGTTGGTCGAGTAGCGGTTGTGGCCGAAGCAGGCGACGGTCTCGAAGCGCTCGTCGCGCAGGTCGGGGTAGTACTCGCCGAGGATCCGCGGCGCCCCCATCACCTTGTAGACGCAGGTGGTGGCGGAGAAGGAGGCGACGTGCAGGCCGAGGCGCCGCTCCAGCTCCACCGCCAGCTCGAACAGGATCGAGTCGCGGCGCGCGGCGTCGGGGACCAGGCCGGCGATCTGCCAGAAGACCGGCTCCTCCTCGCGCGCGGTCGGCCCGAGGGCGGGCGAGCTCACTTCGCCGACCCGCTCGGCGAGGATGCGGAAGCCCCCTTCGACCAGCAGCTCACGGGCGTCGTGCTGGGCCTGCTGCAGGTCCTGGGAGCGCTCGATGAAGACGTGGGCGACGGCGAACGCGTCGTCGAGGGTGAGCGAGGGGTCGTGGCCGCCGGCGCGGACCTCCTCGGCCCAGATCTTGCGCGGGATGTCCAGCATCAGGCCGCAGCCATCGCCCTCGCCGTCGACGTTGCCGGCGCGGTGGAGCATCTTCTGCAGCGCCGTGATCGCGATCCCGATCGAGTCGTGGCTGGGGGTCGCGTCCTTGCGGACGGAGGCGTAGATGGCGCAGGCGTCGCGGTCTTCGACGCTGGGCGGCGGGACGAGGGGCTTGTAGGGTCGCTCCGGCGAGTAGCGCGGCGTCTCGCCCGCGCCGTGGGACTGGCTTCGGTTCATATGTCCTCCCGGGTTCCGCGCCTTCTTCGAGCGGGCGCGCGACGGGTTACACGTTCGGCCGCGAAGTATAGGGACCGATCTGCATCACGTTTCGGCCGAATGACGGCGCGAGTTGATGCGGCTCGCACGGGGGCGGGGGCGCCGCTCAGAGCTCGGGGACGTCGACCCCGTGGGGGCTGAAGGGGAGGCGGCGGACGCTCGCCCAGCCGGCGCAGCGGCTCTGCAGCGCCGCGGCGACGTTGCCCGCCTCCTGCCAGGTGGTCCAGACGAGGACCGACGGGCCGGCGCCGGAGATCGTCGCCCCCAGCGCCCCCAGCTCCCGCGCCGACTCGACGAGCTCCATCGAGCGCGGGTACAGGCCGCGGCGGCGCGGCTGGTGGATGCGGTCGCGCAGGCCGCGGGCGACGAGGTCGAGGTCGGCGCTGCGCAGCCCCAGCACCAGCAGCGCCGCGGCGGAGACGTTGGCGACGGCGTCGGCGAGCGGCAGCTCGGCCGGGATCGCCTCCCGGGCGCGCGCCGTCGGCACCCGCTCGTCGGGGACGACCAGCACCGCCTCCAGCCCGTCGGGCGGGTCGAAGCGGGCCGCGAACGGCTCCCCCTCGGCGCCCTGCCCGCAGACCACGAAGCCACCGTAGATCGCCGCCGCGACGTTGTCCGGGTGGCCCTCCAGCTCGGTCGCCCGGGCCAGCAGCTCCTCCTTGCCCAGCGCCAGCTCGAACAGGTGGTCGGCCGCCGCCAGCCCGGCGACGATCGCCGCGGCGCTGGACCCCAGCCCGCGCGAGAGCGGGATCTCGCTGCGCAGCCGGAAGGCGATTCCGTCCGCCGGGTGCAGGGACTCGAAGGCGCGCACGACGAGGTTGCCGCGGTCGGTGCGCACGTCGAGGCCGCCCGGGTCGAGGCTGAAGCTCCCCGTCTCCTCGACTTCCAGCTCCAGGTGCAGCGACACCGCGGCCGCCATCGCGTCGTAGCCCGGCCCGAGGTTGGCGGAGGTGGCGGGCACGCGGACGAGCCGGCGGCGGCTGGTCATCGCTACTCGAAGACGGCGCGCTCCACGGCGCCGAGGTCGTTCTCGCAGTGGATCACCGCCGGGGCTTTGCCGAGCGCCGTGTCGGGGTCCTTCAGTCCGTGGCCGGTGAGCACGCAGACGACGCTCTCCGGCGGCGCCGCGCCCTCGGCCACCGGCAGGCCGTGCGCCAGCAGCCCGGCCACCGAGGCGGCCGACGCGGGCTCGCAGAAGACGCCCTCGGCCGAGGCCAGCCAGCGGTAGGCGTCGAGGATCTGCTCGTCGCTGACCGCCGCGACCCGGCCCCGCGAGGCGGTGAACGCGGCCATCGCCTCCTCCCAGCGCGCCGGGTTGCCGATGCGGATCGCCGAGGCGATCGTCTCCGGCCGCTCGACCGGCCGCCCGCTGACCAGGGGGGCCGCCCCGGCGGCCTGGAAGCCGTACAGCACCGGCGCCGTCCCGTACTCCTGGAACCCGCGCCAGTAGGCGGTCACGTTGCCGGCGTTGCCGACCGGGATCGCCAGCGCCCCCGGTGCCTCCCCCAGCTCGTCGACGATCTCGAAGGCGGCCGTCTTCTGCCCTTCGATGCGGTGCGGGTTGATCGAGTTGACGAGTTCGATCGGGTGCTTGTCGGCCAGCTCGCGCACGATCCGCAGCGCGTCGTCGAAGTTCCCCCGCAGGGCGATCACTCGGGCCCCGTGCATCAGCGCCTGGGCCAGCTTGCCGATCGCGATCTTGCCCTCCGGGACGATCACCGCCCCGCGCAGCCCCGCGCGCGCCGCATAGGCGGCGGCGCTGGCGGCGGTGTTGCCGGTCGAGGCACAGATCACCGCCTCCGCCCCGCGCCCCTTGGCGCGCGAGACCGCCACCGTCATCCCCCGGTCCTTGAAGGAGCCGGTTGGGTTGGCGCCCTCGAACTTGAGGTAGGCGCAAACGCCGAGGCGCTCGGAGAGCCGCGGCGCCTCGATCAGCGGCGTCGAGCCCTCCTGCAGCGAGACGACCGGGTCGTCGGGCTGCAGCGAGAGCCGGTCGCGGTAGCGGTCGATCAGCCCCGGCACTAGAACTCCTCCTCGATCACCCGGATCGACCGCGGCGCCGCCCGCACCTCCTCCAGCTCGGCCAGCTCTTCCAGCGCCGCCGCGAAGCGGGACTCGAGGCACTCGTGGACGACCATCACCAGCCGCGCGTCGTCGCCGATCCCGCGCTGGACGACGCTCTTGACCGAGATCTCGTGCTCGCCGAGCACGGCCGCCACCCGCGCCAGCACCCCCGGTCGGTCGGCGACCTCGAGGTGCAGGTAGAAGGAGGAGCTGACGTCGGCGACGACCGGCAGCCGCGCGCGCGTCTCGTGCACGGGCGCCTCGCCGGCGAGGATCGAGACCAGGTCGCCGAGCACCGCGGAAGCGGTCTGCACGCCGCCCGCGCCGGGCCCGGACATCGTCACCTCGGTGATCGCCGGCGCCTCGACCATGACCGCGTTGAACGGGCCCTCGATCGGCGCCAGCGGGTGTCCCCGGTACAGGAAGCAGGGGAAGACGCGGACGCTGATCCCCTCGCCGCGCCGTTCGGCGACCCCGAGCAGCTTCAGCGACAGGCCGAGCTCCTTCGCGTAGGCGAGGTCGTCCGGCTGGATGCGCTCGATCCCCTCGTAGGGGACCTGGTCGAGGTGGACCGGGGTGTGGAAGGCGAGCCGGGCGAGGATCGCCATCTTCGCCGCCGCGTCGGCACCTGTGACGTCGTCGCTGGGGTCGGCCTCGGCGTAGCCCAGCTCCTGTGCCCGCGCCAGCACCTCGTCGTAGGAGGCGCCGCTGGCCGCCATTTCGCTGAGGATGAAGTTGGTCGTGCCGTTGACGATCCCGAAGACCTTGGCGATCTCGGTGACGCCGAAGCTCTCCTGGATCGTGCGCACGATCGGGATCACCCCCGCCACCGCGGCCTCGAAGCGCAGCTGCACCCCGGCCGCGCGGGCGAGGTCGAACAGCTCGTCCCCGTGCTGGGCGAGCAGCTGCTTGTTGGCGGTCACCACCGGCCGCCCGGCCCGCATCGCGCGGGTCACGTACTCGCGCGCCGGCTCGGTGCCGCCGATCAGCTCCACGATCACGTCGGAGGCCTCGAGGATGCGATCGAAGTCCCCTTCGCTGCGGGTCAGCACCCCGGCAAGCTCCGGCCGCCTTCCGGTCACCGCCTCGACGGCCGCCGCGCGCTCGCGCAGCAGCTCGGCGAAGGCGCCCCCCACGGTGCCCCGCCCCAGCAGCCCGATGCGGACCGGTTTTGCCGGCTCCTCGGCGCTCATCGCCGCGCCCGTCCTCCGCTGCCCTCAGACATCGCGGGCGGTGAGGTCCTCGTAGGTCTCGCGGCGCACCACGACGCGGGCCTCGCCGTCGCGGCAGAAGATCACCGGCGGGCGCGGGACCCCGTTGTAGTTGCTCGCCATCGCGTACCCGTAGGCGCCGGTGGCCGGCGTCACCAGGACGTCGCCGACCTCCGGCTCGGCCAGCAGCGCGTCGCGCACGATCACGTCGCCGGACTCGCAGTGCATCCCCGCCACGGTGGCGACGGTGCGCGGCTCGGCCGCGGCGCGGTCGGCGATCAGCGCCTCGTAGCGGGAGCCGTACAGCATCGGGCGCAGGTTGTCGGACATGCCGCCGTCGACGGCGACGTAGGTGCGCACGCCGGGGATCTCCTTCACCGTGCCGACCCGGTAAACGGTGATCCCCGCGTTGGCGACTAGGGAGCGGCCCGGCTCGACCAGGATCCGCACCCCGTCGCCGAAGACCTCGGCCACGCCGCGCACCTTGACGTCGACGTAGGCGTCGATCGAGGGCGGCTCGTCGTCGGCCGTGTAGGCGACGCCGAGGCCGCCGCCGACGTTGACCACCCGGCACCAGTCGCCGGCCAGCTCGCCGAGCGCCTCGATCGCCAGCTTGTACGGCTCCAGCTCGAAGATCTGCGAGCCGATGTGCGCGTGCAGCCCGACCAGCTCCAGCTTGTCGGAGGCCAGCACGCGCTCGATCGCCCGCGCCGCCAGCCCGTCGGCGATCCCGAAGCCGAACTTGGAGTCGAGCTGGCCGGTGGTGATGTAGTCGTGGGTGGACGGCTTGATCCCCGGCGTGACCCGGATCAGCACCCGCTGGGGGCGGTCGAGGATCCGCTCGCAGCGCTCGATCTCGTCGAAGGAGTCGAGGATCAGGTGGCGGATGCCGGCGCGGGCGGCGAGCAGGATCTCCTCGTCGCTCTTGTTGTTGCCGTGCATGTGGATGCGGTCCGGGTCGAAGCCCGCCTTCAGCGCCATGTGCAGCTCGCCGCCGGAGGCGACGTCGACCGACAGCCCCTCCTCGGCGAAGAGGCGGTAGGCGGCGGTGCAGGGGAACGCCTTGCTGGCGAAGAGGACCTCGTGCTCCACGCCCCGCTTCGCGAACGCCTCGCGATAGGCGCGGGCGCGGGCGCGCAGGTCGTCCTCGGCGTAGACGTAGGCCGGCGTGCCGTGCGCCTCGGCCAGCTCGACCACGTCGCAGCCGGCCACCTCGAGGCGGCCGCGCTCGTTTACGCGGCTGCCGAGCGGATAGACCGCCGACCCCTGGATCGGGTCGCCGTCCGCGAGCGACCCCGCCTGTGCCTGCGCAGCCATCGGGACGGCATTCTGACGATTGGGCGGGGCTGGAGGTTCAGCGCTTGCCGCCGAGCAGGCCGTTGACCGTTTTGCCGACCCCGTCGAGGACTTTGCCGACGGTGGATTCCGGCCCCGCGACGCCGTTGACGACGTCTTCGGTCACCTTGGTCACGCCGCTTTCGCGCAGCGTGCCGCCCAGCACCGTCTGGTCGACTTTGTTGACGGTGTCATAGACGGTGCGCGTCAGCCTGCCGCTGGTCGAATCGCGGCCGCCGGTGGAGCCACCGCCCCCGCCACCGGAGCCGCCGCCGGATGCGACTTTGCCCCCGCCGCCGCCACCGGAGCCGCCGCCCCCGCCGGAGGCCGACCCGCCGCCCGCGGCCGGTTGGCTGCCACCACCGCCGCCTTCGCCACCGGAGGCCGGGGCGCCCTGCGGCTCGCCACCCTGTGCCGGAGCGCCGTTGCCGCCCGGCGCCGCGCCGCCCTCGTCGCGCGCTCCGGGCGCGGTCCGCGCGCGCCCGCCGCTCCGTTTGCCGCCGCGCCGCTTGGCGGCCCGCCGCGCCTGCGCGGCGCCGCCGCGTCGCGCCTCGGCGCCGTCGCCCGTGGCCGCGGCGCCCCCGGCGCCGCGGCCGCCCTCGGGACCGGCGGCGAGCGGACGCGCGTCGGAGACTGCGGAGTCGTCGCGGCCGCCCAGGGCCGCGAGCGGCCAGTCGGTGAAGACCTGCGCCGTGATCAGCCCCACGAAGGCGACGATCGCGACCGCGATCAGGGTGGCCCCCGAGACGGCGCTCAGCAGGTAGTTGCGCGCCTGGCGGATCATTTGCTTCGCCAACGGTAAACCATTCCGCGGCTCCTATCGACCGCCTCACGGGCCGGATCGAACGTCGGTCCAGGGTGCCGCGCGGCCGCCCGGGCACGGGGCGGGCGACGGCGCTCAGGAGGGCGGGGCGCCCTCGATCCGCAGCAGCTCGGGGCTCGCCTCCTCCTCCATCTGCAAGGTCGTGTGCTCGATCCCGAACCGCTCCCGCAGCGCCACCTCGATCCGCTGCCGCACGGGGTCGCGAGCGGCGCCGCGGGCGACGACGACGTGCGCGGCGAGGGCGGGGAGGCCGGCCGTCACCGTCCACACGTGCAGGTCGTGCACCGAGCGCACCTCCGGCTCGGCGCAGATCGCGCGACCCACCTCCTCGACGTCCAGCCCCGCCGGCGCCCACTCCATCAGCACGTCGAACGGCTCCTTGATCAGCCGCCAGGAGGAGGCGAGCACGAGCGCCGCGATCAGCAGGCCAACGATCGGGTCGACGACCGGGGAGCCGCCCGCCAGCACGACGACCCCGGCGACCAGGACCCCGACCGAGCCGAGCGCGTCGGCGAGGCTGTGGCGCAGCGCCCCCTCAAGGTTGATGTCCTCGCGCTGCCCGCGCGCGAGCACGAGCGCGGCGGCGACGTTGCCGGCCAGCCCGAGCAGGCCGAGGCCCAGCACGCCGTCGCCGTCGATCCCCGGCGGGTCGCCGAGGCGGCCCACCGCGGCGACCGCGATCCCGAGGCTGACGGCAACCAGCAGCAGCCCGTTGACGAGCGCCGCCAGCACCTCCGAGCGCTGGTAGCCGAAGGTGCGCCGGCCGCCGGCGGGCAGCGCCGCCAGCCGCGCTGCCGCCAGCGCCAGCGCGATCGAGCCGAGGTCGGAGAAGACGTGCCCGGCGTCGGCGAGCACCGCCAGCGAGCCGGTGACGAGCCCGCCGACGACCTCGATCGCCAGCAGGGCAACGTTGATCCACAGCGCCATCCAGAGCCGGCGGCGGCTGTCCGCGCGCCGCGCGTCCAGCGCGTGCGAGTGGCCGTGCCCCCCTCCGTGTCCATGGGCACCACCGTGGCCGTGAGGCCCACCGAGTCCATGAGCACCGCCGTGGCGGTCGGATCCACCGTGGCCATGAGATCCACCGTGGCCGTGGGATCCACCGTGGCCGTGGGATCCACCCTGCGAGCGCTGCGGTCCGGGCACGCAGCCAGCCTAGGCCAACCAACCCCCCTCCGCCTTTTGTCGCCCCCTGGGCTACAAACGGCAACCGGGCCGCGACTGCAGCGCGGGACGCTGCCGACCAGGGGCCGACAAGTTGTTTTTTGTAGCCCTCTGGGCTACAAGCCGCAAGCGCTGAGCCGGAGCAGGCCTGGGCGGCCCCGGCGGCCTGGCAGGCCTGGGCGTCCGGGAGGCCTAGGCGGGGACCGGGGCTTCGCCTGCGGCGGAGCCGGAGTCGGCGGTGGCGCGGGCGGCCACTTCGGCGCCGAACCGGAGCCGCTCCGCGTACTCGCGCGCCTGCATGCGGGAGATGACCAGGCGCTGGATCTCCGCCGTGCCCTCGAACAGCTGGTAGATCTTCGCGTCGCGGAAGAACTTCTCCAGCGGGTGCTCCGGGCTCCAGGCGTCGGGCCCGACGAGGTCCATCAGGGTCGTCGTCGCCCACATCGTCACGTCACCTGCCTTCAGCTTCGACATCGAGCCCTGGCCGCCGGTCATCGGCACCCCGTTGCGGCCCATCCAGGCCGCGCGCTGCACCAGCAGCCGCGCCGCTTCGATCTCCGTCGCCACGTCGGCGAGCGTCTGCTGCACGCGCTGCGTCTGCAGCAGCGGCCTGCCGCCTTCGCTGCGCCCGTGCAGGTATTCCAGCGTCCACTCGTAGGCCGCCTGGGCGATGCCCAGCGCCGAGGCGCCGACCAGCGGCCGCGTGATCTCGAAGGTCGCCAGGGCGTCCGCGCTGCGCGAGCGCTTGCCTTCGCGGGCCCGCTTCAGCTTCCGCTGCAGCTTCTCCTCGCCGCCGAGCAGGCAGTCCCCGGGCACGCGGCAGTCCTCCAGCACCACTTCGGCGGTGTGGGAGGCGCGGATGCCCAGCTTGCTCTCCTTCTTGCCCTGGCGCAGGCCGGGCGTCCCCTTGGGGACGACGAACGAGGCCTGGCCGCGGGTGCCCAGCTCCGGGTCGACGGTGGCGACGATCACGTGCACGTCGGCGATGCCGCCGTTGGTGATGAAGACCTTGGTCCCGTTCAGCACCCAGTCGTCGCCGTCGCGGCGCGCGGTGGTCTTCAAGCTCTTGACGTCGGACCCGGCCCCCGGCTCGGTCACCGCGTAGGCGCCGAGCTTCACGTCCTCGCCACTGCCGAAGCACTCCGGCACCCATCTCGCGATCTGCTCCGGCGTGCCGGAGGAGGCGATGCCGGCCGCCGCCAGCCCCGAGCCGGCGATCGCGAGCGCGATCCCGGCGCAGCCCCAGTGGAACTCTTCCGCCGAGATCACCTGCAGCTGCCCCTGCGGGTCGGAGGCGTGGTACTGCACCGCCTCCAGGCCGCCGAAGCCGCGCCGGCGCGCCTCCTTGATCACCTCCCAGGGGACGCTCTCCTCTTCGTCGTGCTTGCGGGCCGCGGGGCGGATCACCTCGCGGGCGAACTCGCGGCAGCGCCGCCTGTACTCGAGCTGCTCGTCGGTGGGCGCGAAATCCATCCTGTCCTCCTGGGTGCCTGATTGACTGGTCAGTCAACCAGTCCTGCCAGCTTACCCGACCGGAGGGCGCGGACCCCCGGTGTAGCTTTTCCGCCGTGAGCAGGGACCGCCCGATCAACGCCGACGCCCCGGCGGACTGGCCCCCGGCCCCTGCCTCGGACGCCCCGCAGCCCGCGCCCGAGCCGAAGCCGGCGCCGCAGGACGCGCCGGCACCGGCCCCCGCACCGCCCTCGCTCGACGTCAAGCCCGACGCGGACGCAGTTGTTTCCGGTATGCGGAACAAAGTGCGTTCGGACCGCGGGGACGGCGGGGACGGCGCGGCGTCCGGGGGCGGCGCGGCGGCCGGGAGCGGCGCGGCGGCGGAGGGGGCCGCGCCGCCGCGGCGGGCGCGGCGGCGGGTGCCCGGGGCGCTGAAGCTGGTCGGCGGCCTGGTGGCGCTCGCGGTGCTGTTCATCGTCGTCGCGATCGTCGGCGGAACCGGGGGCGGGGACGACGGCGACGACGAGGCCCCGGCCCCCACTCCGGTCGCCGCGCCGCCGCGCGAGGAGGAGCCGCGGGGCGGCGAGGAGGCGGCGGCGGAGCTCGGCTTCCCCGCCTTCGCCACC
>Ga0207864_1002582_pt1 | contig 16768 bp, 13 predicted proteins | sample HigsolmetaAR202D_FD_184834 | JGI IMG/M metagenome (GOLD analysis project Ga0207864, IMG submission 184834) | Ionic liquid and high solid enriched microbial communities from the Joint BioEnergy Institute, USA - AR20-2-D (SPAdes) (version 2) ... | reverse complement strand
TTGGCTGGCCCGGAGCGAATCCGAACAATATCCTAACACGCTCTGGCTGCGCGTCAAGCACTCGTGAGAAAAATTTTGCGATGCGTCAGAACCAGCCCCGACCGCCCTGCCGCGGGGTATCAGGTTCTGCTTCGGAGGATGAACCCGGCCACCCACATCACGATCCCGAGGATCATCAGGATATAGAAGAATGGATCGCGGAAGCCGCGGACGATGATGGTCAGCGATCCGCCGATGGAGGTGAGCATGCCCAGGAACTGCAGGGCCTGGGCGACGGTCTGGCGGGTGGAAGGGTCCATCGATCTCCTGGGGGTGGCGAGGCGGGAACGTCGGCTCGGCGACAAGCGCACGGGAATTTCAGGAAATCACGGGCTGGTGAACAGGTGTCTGGCGTGTCCAGCGGCCGGTGTCGCGGCACATCTTGACGTGACCTGCGACGATGGTGGCGATCGCCCGGCCGGTCACCTTCCAGCCATGGAACGGGCAGTTACGACTCTTGCTCTTGAACTCGTTGACGTCGATGGTCCAGTTCTCGTGCGGGTCGATGATGGTCACGTCGCCATCCGCACCGGGTGAAAGCGTGCCCTTGTTGTCCAGCGAACACAGCTTCGCCCCGTTGATCGTCATCATGGCGATCATTCGCGACCAGTCGATCGTCTCGGTTTCGATCAGGGCCTTGATGTAGAGTGGCAGGGCGCAATCCAGCCCGATGATGCCGTAGGGCGCGGCGGCGAACTCCAGTTCCTTTTCCTCGGCGGTATGCGGAGCGTGGTCGGTGGCGAGCACCGTGATGGTGCCATCGCGCACACCTTCGAGGATGGCTTCGATGTCCCGGCGGCTTCGCAGCGGCGGGTTCATCTTGTAGTGGGTGTCGTAGGTTGCGCAGCATTCCTCGGTCAGCAGCAGGTGGTGCGGACTGACCTCGGCGGTGATGGCCGCCTGGCCGAAGAGGTCGGCCCGTGCCTGGCGCACCATTTCGACGCTGCCGCCGGAGGAGATGTGCTGCACGTGGTAGCGGGTGGCGAAGTTCTGGTGGCGGTTAAGGAGGATGTCGCGCTGGATGATGACCTCCTCGGCGACACGGGGCCAGCCGGCCAGGCCCAGTCTGGTCGCCAGCGGGCCGGCGTTCATGGCTCCCCCACCGAGCTGCGGGTCCTCACAGTGCTGCATGAGCACCTTGCCGGTCATGGCGATGTAGGCCAGTGCCTTGGCCATCACGCCTGCGGAGGCGACGGCCACACCGTCATCCGAGAAGGCGACCGCCCCAGCCCGTGCCATGATGCCGATCTCAGCCAGCTCCTTGCCCTCGCGGCCCTTGGTGACGGCACCCACGGGGTAGACGTTGCACAGGTTGGCCCTGGCGGCCTGGGCATAGACGAACTCGATGCGGCCGTCATCGTCCAGGGCGGGCCTGGTGTTGGGCATGCAGCAGATGGAGGTGAACCCCCCGTTGACCGCCGCAGCCGCCCCGGTGGCGATGGTTTCCTTTTCCTCCTGGCCCGGTTCGCGCAGGTGGACGTGAACGTCGATGAGGCCGGGCGTGACGATGCAGCCGGAGGCGTTGATGACTTCGGCGCCCTGTGCGGCTGCCTGGCTGGCCGGGCCAACGGATGCGATGGTGCCGTCGACGATGAGGACGTCGGTAACCTGGTCGATGTTATTGGCCGGATCGATCACCCGGCCGCCTTGGATCAGTAATGCGGGCATGCGGGGAGTTTAGCAGATGGAGGAGAAACGGACGAAATGGGTAGCGGAACTGAGGGGGATGGACGCGGTGGGGAAGAGAAAGCGAGGCGATTTGTCGCGGTCTCAGGGTTCCTCTTCGACGAGTTCGACGTCGTTGCCAACCCGGCGGCGCTGGGTGATGGCGTCAATGTAGCGTTGCCGCATTTCGCGGGATTCGCGGACCAGGTCGTGCACCTCGATCTCGCGCTTCCATGCCGCAGCCAGGGTACGGAGGATGCACGTGACGGTCACGACGAGGATGATCGCCAGAAGGGCCGGCAGTACCAGCGGCGCATCGAAAGGCATGGCAGAGTTGGCATCGGCCCGGTCGGCGGGCGACTTAACCGGCGGGCGTGCCACAATGGGTGGCTCTGGTAAGATGAATGTCATGTCGTCACGACCATTTCGAGGGCCGGGGTGGATCGTTCTGACCATGCTGCTGTGGGCATGGACGTCACATGCCGCGTTCGGGCAGGATGGGGACATCCAAATCATCATCGAGCCGAACGATGTGGGGCTGGGGGTTCCGAGTCACATGCGGCCGGGCTGCTGGACGCCACTGCGCGTAAACCTGATCTCACGCGGACAGGCCGTGCGGCAGGTCGTGCTGCAGTGGGTGCTTCGCGATGTGGATGGCGACTACATCGTGTCGGAGCAGCCCTTCACGCTCAGCCCAACGCAGAGCGTACAGCAGCAGTCGCGATGGCTGTACGCCCAGCCACCGGTGGATACCTCGCCAACCACCCAGTGGAACGTCTACGTGCGCGATGCCGAGTCACGCGAGCTGTTGGCCGCGCAAACGGTTGGCCCTGTGGGAATCGTGAATCTGCAGGACAACACGATCGGCATCATGGGGGTCAGCTCTGCAGCCATCGGGCTGTTGCGTTACCAGGATCGCGATACGCAGCACGAAGAAATCAAATTTCTGCAGATCGATTCACTGGAGAATCTGCCCGACCGTTGGTATGGGCTGTCGATGCTCGAAGCGTTGATCTGGACCCGAGCCGGCGGTGACCCGGAGGCGATGCCTCGCAGCAGCCAGATGGCGCTGCGGGAGTGGGTACAGCGCGGCGGGCATCTGGTGATCGTGCATCCTTACGTGGGCGATCCCTGGGTGCGATCGTCGCTTCGCGATCTGTTGCCGGCGGTACGGATGACAGCTCTGTCGGACCAGCCGATGCCTGAGTTCATGGGGCTGGGTGATCTGGAGTCGATGCGGCTGGATTACCGCGTGCTGACGCCGATGAGCGACGACGAGGCCATACAACAAGGGTTGCGGCCAGGCAGTGATGTGTCGGTGCTGCTCAGTGCGACCGGTCCCAACGGCGAGGAGCGTCCGCTCGTTGTCACGCATCGCTACGGTTTCGGCCGGGTCACGCTGATTGGAACGGACCTGACCGATGGCCGCGTGACTCAAACAGGATTGCCCAACACGAACAGGTTCTGGCGGGCGGTGTTTGGCTGGCGCAGCCCGGCGTACGACCTGGCGACGATTAAACGCCAGCGCGATGAGAACTACATGCCGCGTATGGCTCCACAGGAGAGCCGCTCCGATGTCATACTGGTAGGTCGCGAGATCGAAGGGCTGATCGCGATGCGCGAGACCGCCGCGCCCGGTCTGCTGCTGGCCATGCTGCTGTTCATCATCTACTGGCTGGCGGCTGGGCCGGTCGGTTTCGCCTATCTGCGCAACAAGAGGATGCTACGCCACAGTTGGCTGGCCTTCGTGGTCGTAATCGCCGTCACCTCGGTCATCGCGTGGGGCGGTGCCTATCTGTTGCGGCCACAACGAAGCATGGTGCGTCACTTCACCGTGCTGGATGGCGATGTATCAGGCAATACAGTCCACGCGCACAGTTGGGCAGCCCTCTTCGTCCCGGCGCACGGTACGGTTGAAGTTGCCCTCGACCCCGATCACGAAGGGGCGAACACGAACGTACTGGGTGGTGCGGGTGTGCTGCCGAACATGAGTTCGGGTGGATACCCGGACCCGCGGCGGTATCTCATCAACGCTGGGGCGCCTGCATCGGCACAACTGCCCTTCCGCTCCACCTCGCGCCAACTGGAGATTGATTATCTGGGTGAACTGTCCGGCAAACATCGCTGGGTGGCGGACGAGTGGGTGCTGCCCCGCCCGGTGGATGCGGGCCTGCGGATGGTATGGCGGCCCGGGGAAACGTCACCGATTCCGGTAGGCAGCCTGGTCCACAAACTGCCCGGACCGTTGACCGAGGTGCTGCTGGTCTTCTGCCCGGGAAATGGGCAGGAGCCGGTGGTGCATCGATTGATCGAACGATGGAAACCCGATGAGTTGCTGACGCTCGCGCCAACGCTGGCATGGACGCCGCTGGTGATCGACGCGAACATGATGCAGACGCGAAACTTCAACCGCGAGGGTTATCTGGGGCAGCTCCTCGCCGCGTTTTCAAACATCCGGATAAGACAAGAGGAGGAAGCAATTGCACCGGTGGTGAAGGTGCTGCCGCAGGATTTCGTGCGTCGGATGGAGATGCTGTCGTTTTACAGCACACTGCCACCGCCTGACTTTCGTCGCAATGACCTGCTGAGACCAGCATATAACTACATCCGCCCGGTTGGCCGATCGCTGGATCTGTCGCACCTGATCGCGACGCGGCAGTTGCTGGTGATCGGTCACCTGGAAGGCGCATCACTGCCAATCCCGCTGAGTGTGGACGGCGAGATGGTGGCCAGTGAGGGCTGGACGGTGGTGCGGGCGATCTGCCCGGTGGACTCAGCCGTACAGGGGACGGCTTCCACGATAGCTTCTTCCGCGGGCGAAAACAGGTAGTGCGGATGCGCGAGCACGGGTGTGCATCCATCGCTTTTGATTGCCCGGCTGTCGGTGATTTCAAGCGCTGCGAGTTTCTTTCATGGCGATGATTCAAACGATCAACCTGAGCAAGCGCTACGGCGACCTGATGGCGCTGTCCAATCTCAACCTCACCATCGAGGCGGGCGATTCCTTCGGGTTCATCGGTCCCAACGGCGCGGGCAAGACGACAACCATCAAGATCCTCGCCACGCTGCTCAAACCGACCTGGGGCGAGGCGCGGATCGACGGCCTGAGCGTCGGCCCCGTCAATGCCCGGCAGGTGCGATCGATCATCGGTTACGTGCCCGACTACTTCGGCTCTTACGATGACATGGTCGTGCGCGAATACCTGGCCTTTTTCGCGGCGACCTACGGTATCCACGGGAAGAAACGCGATCAGGTCATCGACGATGTGCTGTCGCTGACCGATCTGGCTTACAAGGCCGATGCGGATGTCAACGGGCTGAGCCGCGGCATGAAGCAACGACTGTCAATCGCGCGTGTGCTGCTGCACGACCCGAAGGTGCTGCTGCTGGATGAACCCGCAAGTGGCCTTGATCCACGCGCCCGCATCGAAATCCGCGAGTTGCTCAAGGAACTGCACCGGATGGGCAAAACCATCCTCATCAGCTCGCACATCCTTCTGGAGCTGGCCGACCTGTGCAACAAAGTGGGCATCATCGAACAGGGTGAACTGAAGTTCTTCGGCACGATGCAGGAGATCATTGAACGCGCTCGCACCGGCAGTGTGGTCCACGTTGCGGTGGCGCAGCGTCTGCCGGCCGCATGCGATGCGATCCGCACTCTGCCGGGTGTTCTCGAAGCGGAGATGGTGGACGGTCACATCCGCGTGTCGCTGGACCCGGACCGGGGCGACCCGTCACTCATCGCCCACCACCTGGTCACCAACGGCTTCCGCCTGACCCGACTGGAGCAGGAAAAGGTCAACCTTGAAACCGCGTTCATGCGGTTGACCAAGGGGCTGGTGCAATAATGACGGTTACAGGCAGCATTGCCCCGAAAATGAATCGCATGACCAATACTTCACTCGGGGGAATGAACCTTTTGCCCTGCTTGCACACTGAATAGTTAAGCGTTCGGGAGGCGTTGTCCTGTGCGATACATGATGCGCGTTCCCATTGGATTTCCCACCTTTGCAGGAGGTATTCAGATGCGACGGTTCATTCGGTGCGTCATGCCTGCCATCATTGCGATGACAGTAGTGGGTTGCCAGTCTCGCACAGGGCTTGTGACTGCGGATCATCCAGTGCCGGAACGGGCAATCAGGGATGCGTGGTTCGATGCCCCCATCTTCGTGCGCGATTCGCCCTATGTATTGTCGCCTTACTCCGTCGAAGTGGACTATGGGCAGATCAGGTCCGCACGGATGAGCGAAAGCGCGGCAGCCGCATCGATCACCGTTTGGCAGGCCCCGCGGATCCGATGGAACAACATCGCGTTCACCCATGTGGAGACCGGCGAAACTCATCTATTGCTGGATCGCAGGGCGCTGATCACACAATTCTGGTACCACGACCCCAAAGCGGAGTACAGTGCAAAGCTCCCGGCAGTGCTCATCATGGGCATCGTTGAGCGGGACACGACCAGAGATGGGCTGATTGACAGCAGGGATAACGCGACCGGTTACATCAGTAACATCTCCGGAAAGCAAATGTGGCGGATCACACCCGAAAATACGGATATGCTCCATTTCTCCTTCGATCCTTCCGGGCGATGGCTTATCGTGTGCATTCGCCGCGACAGGAACAAGGATGGCAAGTTCAACGAGGATGATGGCAGCGAGTATCTGATCGTTGATCCCCTGCAGCCCGACATCGGCCGGCCGCTGGTCAGCGAGGATCTGCGCGAGGATGCGCGACGAATCATCACGCGGTGAACGGCCAGAGGAAGGTGATGCCATCGACGAAGAACTTTCTATTGGCTTGGGTTTTCCCTGCCACACCGATTAGCATTCTGCTCCCCGTGGCACCGGCGTGTTGTGACCTGATGGCGGGGAAGAAAAACGGACACTGCCGGTAAGCAGTGTCCGTTGATGATTTTCGTTACTCGATCGAGGTCGTTCAGTCGAGGTTGCGGGGAGCGGGGCGACGACCTTCGGCCGGACCACCTTCGCCACGCTGACGACGGGGGCGTTCACCCTCGGCGCCTTCGCCGCGCTGACGGCGGGGACGTTCGCCTTCAGCACCCTCACCGCGCGGACCACGCGGCCGCTGACCTTCCGCGCCTTCGCCCTGCTGGAAGCGCTGACGGCGCTGCTCCATGCGTTCACGCTGCTCGGCCTCGAGCTCTTCCAGCCGCTGACGCTGATCAGCAGTCAGGACCGCCATGACCTGCTTGCGCACTTCAGCTTCACGGGACCGAACGTGCTTTTCCTGGAACTCGTTCTGGAGCTGGCGGGCCTTCTCACGGTCACCGGCCTCGATAGCCTGGCGGACCTGAGCCTGGTGGGCGTCGATCATCGCCTGGTTCTCTTCACGCCACTTGGCGGTCGCCTCGCGGTGGTTCTGGAGAATCTGGCGAATCTTTTCGTTCTGGTCATCGGTCAGCTCCAGCTGGCGCAGGAGCGGGACGAACGCCGGCTGGCCCATACCGACACCGGCACCGGGTCCTCGCTGGCGTCCTTCGGCACCGGGGCCGCCTTCACCGCGTCCCCGACGTTCGCCGGGCGCTGCTTCCCGATCCGGACGTTCACGGCCTTCGAGGTTGCGTCGCGGACGCTCCGCCCGGTCGCCCCCGCGTTCAGCCGGAGGCGTCCGACGCTGCGGCGCATCCTGAGCCGAAACCGTGGTACCGCCCACCAGCACAGCCGCACCAATTGCGGCCAGCCATCCGATTGTCTTAACCCGTTGCATACAAAGCTCCTTGAAAAAGGTGAGGGTTCGGGTCTGTTCCTGATGGATCAACGACGGCCGCAACGGGCTATTGCACCCCCGCGCGCACATTTCTCCGATCCTATCGCCCCCGGACTGCTCCATTGGCCCAGCACCCCCCACCCGACTATGATTCCGTTCCCGCAACGACCGCCTGCCCCTTTTTCGATTGGAGCTTTGCCGTCATGGCCATCACTAAGGATCAGATCATCGAGCAGTTGCGCAAGGTTAACGACCCGGAACTGCATCGCGACCTCGTCACCCTGAACATGGTCAAGCACGTTGCTTACTGCGACGGGGTGGCCAGCGTGACGATCGAACTGACCACGCCCGCCTGTCCGCTGAAGGATCAGATCGAGCGTGACGTGACGGCGGCGATCCGCGCCCTGGGCGACGAAGTGAAACAGGTTCACGTGGAGTTCACCGCCAACGTCCAGGGCACGCCGCAGGATAAAGCTCGTGGCAACAACCCTTTACCGAACGTGAGGAACATCATCGCCATCGGGGCAGGCAAGGGCGGTGTGGGCAAGAGCACCATTTCCGTGAACGTGGCGGTCGGCCTGGCGCGTCAGGGGGCGAAGGTTGGTCTGCTCGACGGCGATATCTATGGCCCCAGCCTGCCGACCATGCTTGGTCTGGAGGATCTGACCCCCAAGGCCTCGGGTAACACGATCCTGCCCTTCGAGGCCCATGGCATCAAGGCGATGACCATCGGCTGCCTCGTCGAGCCGGAAAAGCCCCTGATCTGGCGCGGCCCGATGGCCCACGGGGCGTTTCGCCAGCTCGCGACGCAGACGGCCTGGGGCGAGCTGGACTACCTCATCATCGACCTGCCGCCGGGCACGGGCGATGTGCCGCTGACCATGAGTCAGATTCTGCCGCTGACCGGGGCAGTGGTCGTCTGCACGCCGCAGAAGGTGGCCCAGGACGACGCCCGCCGGGCCATACGTATGTTCCAGCAACTGGGCATCGAGGTGCTGGGCGTGGTCGAGAACATGAGCTACTTCATCGGCGACGACGGCAAGGAGTACGACATCTTCGGCCGGGGCGGGGCGCAGATGATGGCCACGGAAATGGGCGTGCCCTTCCTCGGAACGGTACCGATCAACATGGGCCTGCGCACACGCAGCGACTCAGGCAACCCGACGGGCAACTTCGAGGACGATGCCCAGCTTGCCGCGGAGCTGGAACAGGTGGTGAAGAACCTGGCCGGTCAGGTGAGTGTGCACAACCTCAGCGGCAAGTTCGTGCAGCCGACCATCAGCGTGAGCTGAATGCTCTGAGATGTCCTGAACATCGCGTGAATCGTTGAATACACGTGCGCCCGGCAGTAGGATCGACGGTTGCAGGCACGATTCTGTTTAAGGGAGATGTGATTCGATGGAAATGCGGCAGATTGGCTCGTTGCGGGTTTCCGTTCTCGGCCTGGGTTGCAACAACTTCGGCTGGCACATCGATGAGGAGGCTTCGCAGCGGGTGATTGCCGCGGCGCTCGACGCGGGCATCAATCACTTCGACACGGCGGACGTCTACGGCAACACCCAGAGCGAAGTGATTCTGGGCAAGGCGCTGGGGGCGCGGCGCGACCAGGTGGTGATCGCCACCAAGTTCGGCCATAAGGTGGATGAGACGCGCTTCGGCGCCAAGCCGGATTACGTCAAACGCGCCGCAGAGGACAGCCTTCGACGTCTGGGCACCGATCGCATCGACCTGTACTACCTGCACAAGCCCGACCCAACCACGCCCATCGCTGACACGCTCGGGGCGCTGCATGAACTGGTCGAGGCTGGCAAGGTGCGCCAGATCGCGTGCTCGAACTTCAGCCCGGAGCAGCTTCGCGAGGCGGAGGCAGCCGCCAAAGGTGGTGTGCGGTTCGTCGCGGTGCAGAACGAGTACAGCCTGTTGCACCGGGAACCGGAAAAAGGCACGCTGCAGACCTGTCAGGAGTTGAATATCGCGTTCGTGCCCTACTTCCCGCTCAAGAGCGGCCTGCTGACAGGCAAGTACCGCAAGGGTGTCACGCCCCCCGAAGGTCGTCTGTCGGGTCAGAAGGGAAGCTACTTCGAGCGCATGGGCAGCACCCACCTGACGGAGGAGAATCTGGAGAAGGTCGAACGGCTGATCCAGTTCGCCGAATCACGCGGGCACTCAATCCTGGATCTGGCATTCGCGTGGCTGCTCGCCCGACCGCAGGTGGCGTCGGTCATCGCTGGTGCGACCAAACCCGAGCAGATCGAAGCCAACGCCCGCGCGGTGCGCTGGACACTTACACAGGACGATCTGCAGGCGGTCGACCAGATCGTCCCTTCCTGAGCGGTTGGCAGACTGCTGCGGTACGCCGTTCCGTACGCAAAATTTTTGACAGAACGCACCCAGCGGATTAACCTTAGGTTCATACTGGGCGTTTTGTCGCACGTCCCGTCCTAAACCCGCTGATTGACAGTCTCGTATGCGGGGGAAATGCCGGGGGTGACCTGTCATCTGGGGAACAGTTTGAGGCCTATCGTGAAATCACCAAGAGCTTGGATCGTCGCGGGTGCAGTAGCGGCCGCGGGAGCATGGTCTGCGCCTTGTCCGGCTGACGAATTCGTCGGCTGGGAAACGATGCGGGTGATCCGCCTGGAGGGACGCGCCGACCAGGTGCGCGTCGCGGATGTCACCGGCGACGGCCGCGATGACCTGATCGTCATCAACACACGACAGGCACGGCTGGATCTCTATCGTTGGCTCACACCCGGCGAACGCGAACCGGAAGGAACCAGCGACCCGGATCGGCCCAACGAACTGCCCATGGCGCCGGAGCTGCGGCACGATGAAATCTCACTGGACAGCCTGCCGCGCGACGTGGTCATTCACGATCTGGACGGCGACGGGCAGGCCGAGCTGATCATCCTCGCCTCGCCTCCCAATCGCGTGTTCGTCTACGGCCGCGATAAGGAGGGCGAATGGCATAAGCGTCAGAGCTATGACCTGCTCGCCGGGGATTATCAGGGCATCGACACGCTGATGCTGCTGCGCAAAGTGGGCAACACGCATCAGCTTCTGATCAGTTGCGCTGAGGGCGTGCAGACGCTGACGCTCGCCCCGAACAGCCGGGCAAGCTGGGTGCAGCCGCGCGAGCGTGTCAACCGCATGAAGTGGTGGCTGGGTGATCTGGACGGTGACGGCGACGTGGATCTGGTCGAGTGGACGCGCCAACCGCGTCAGACGGTGCGCTGGTACGAGGCGGTGGGCGATCAGTTGCTGCCCGCCCAGGTGGTGTACGACGGTGACGCCGCCGCCGTCGAGGCGCTGCGCAGCAGCGACAGCCGCATGGAAGTGCTGCTTTTGGGTGGTTTGCAGGACGGGCTGTTGCGTCGCTACCGGATGTCTGAAGCAAATCCAACGCCTCTGGGCCGCATCCAGGCGCTGCCGGTCAACAACGCAATGAAGGCGGTTTGGACGGGCGTGGAACTGGGCGGCGAGCCGGCGCTGGTCGTGGTCGACCCGGCCCAGCCGCGGCTGCTCGCCTACATGCTGACCGATGCGGGCTGGCGGTTGCGTGGCGATGGCTACCCGATCATCACCAAGGTGCAGGCGCTGGCCGCCCCGCAGGCGCAACCGGGCACCGTGCTTCTGTGGGCCCGCGATGCCACCGATCTTCACATGAGCCGCTGGCAGGATGGTCGGCTGACCTACCCCACACTGATGCCACAGTCGCCGGACGTGAGCGACCGGGCGATCCTGGCATTGGGCACGGCTGGTCGCACCACCTGGTGGGCACAGAAGGTGGGCAAGGATGTCGACCTGTATGTCTGGGAGCCGGACAGCTCCGAGCCGGTACGCACGCGGTTTGAAAAAGTGGGTGAGAAGGCAGACCGCATCGCCTGGCTGGGTGGGGCGCGGCTGCTGCTGATGGAAAAGCACGCTCGCAGTGCCAAGTACGTCGCGCTGGATGCCGAAGGCAGGACGGTGGTGAGCGAACCGGGCATCCTGCGGCAGGCCAAACTGGAGGATTTCGCGCTCTACGGTGAGGGCCATGCCCGCCGACTGGGCATGATCAGCGAGGGCGTGCTGCAATGGCTGGACGACAATCTCAACCCGATCGACCAGATCATGCTGCCCGAGGGCGAGGCGCTGGCGAGCTACGTACCGATCGACAACATGGGCAATGCCTGGGCGCTGGCGGCAGGCGGGCAGTTCATGCACAAGCTTTCGCCGGATGAGAACGGCCTGCCGCGGATCATGGAAAGCCATCGCGTCTATTTCGGTGCAGCAGCCCTGCGCGACCCGGTGCTCGGCCTGTTATTGGTTGACAACGAGCGCCTCACACGGTTATCCGCCGGTCGGCCGCGCGAGCTTTCGCTGGTCGACAGTCTGGACGGCCGGGTTGGACGCCGCTCCGGTGTGCGGGAATCGACCATTCACCGTCTGCTGACCGCCGATGTAACCGGCGATGGCCGTGAGGATGTGATCGTCAGCGATGATCGCCGCCATCATCTCACCGTGCTGGCACGCGATGAGGAAAAGATGCGGCCGCTGATCGGCTGGCAGGTGTTTGATGACTCGGCTTATCCCTACGGGGGTGATGAAAGACAACAGCGGCTGGCACCTGAACCCCGCACCGTCGTCGGAATCGACATTGATGGTGACGGCGCACGCGACCTGGCCATGCTCTGTCATGATCGGCTGCTTATCTACCTGGCACGGCAGGAGAACAACGAATGATGACGCAACCATTCCCCAACGCGACCGTTCTGCGTTCACTGCTGATCGGCGCCGCAGCGGTCACGCTGACGGCAACACTCGCCCCGTTCGGCGTCGCGGATGACATTGCCCGGTCCGACACTTCCACCGATACGGCCAAACTCTCCGCGGAGAACACCGAGCGTGTGTCGACGGTGCGCACCGCGGAAACGGCCATCGCGGGCGAACCCGAAATCCAGATCGTCTCCGTCACCGTGCGCGGTGGCGCGAAAGTGACCGGCGAACTGCTCCGCGAAAACGATCGGGGGCTGGTCCTTGACCTTGGCTTCGACGTCGTGGCGATTCCACGCAACCAGATTCTCGACGTCCGACGTGTCAGCGATTCGGCGGAAACCGAAACGAATCAGATTCAGACGCGCGACATCTATGTGACCGGCCGACTGGAGCCGGCCCCGGTGAACAAGCTCGTCGAGCGCTACGGCGACGCGGTGCTGATGGTGAAGACGCCCAGCGGTCTGGGCAGCGGGTTCGTCATCAGCGACCATGGTCACATCATCACCAACTACCACGTCGTCGAAAACGAGACGAAGGTGACGGTGACGATCTTCCAGCCCACACCGCAGGGTTACCAGAAGCGCGAACTCAAGCGTGTGCGCATCATCGCGGTGCATCCAATGCGTGATCTGGCCCTGTTGCAACTGGATCAGGAGGAACTTGGCGGATTCCAGCCGCGCAAGGTCATCATCAGCTCGGATAGCGATCTGACCGTGGGCGATCTGGTGTTCGCGGTGGGCAACCCGCTGGGGCTGGAACGCTCGGTGACACAGGGCATCGTCAGCTCGACGACGCGCACGCTGGGCCACCTGCGCTTCATTCAGACCGACGCCTCGATCAATCCGGGCAACAGCGGCGGGCCGCTTTTCAACGCTCGCGGCGAGGTCGTGGGCGTCGCCTGCGCCGGCTACAGCTATTTCCAGGGGCTGGCGTTCGGGATCCCCGCCAGTGACCTGATCGACTTCCTCGAAAACCGTGACGCGTATCTTTACGATCCGTCCCGGCCTCAGAACGGCGTTGTTTACCTGCAGCCGCCCATCATCAGGAAGGACGGTGCGCAACAGGATTCCGCCGCGAACCGTTGACACGACTTTTACACCATTAATCGCTTTCCCAGTTCATCTTCCCGACACGAGACTTCTCATGTTTCATCGCAGAGCCTTGTCAGCGTTCCTCATCCCCCTTACCTGCTTTGCCGTCAGCGCAGCCGCACAGGAAGTGCGATCGAGCTGGCAATGCCTGCCCGATGAGACGGTCTTCGCCGTGCGCATCCCGCAGGGCAACGCCTTCATGGAAGCGATGCGTCGCGACACGCAGTTGGGCGCGGTGATGCTCAACCCGCAGCGACTTGAGAAGGCCAAGGCCTTTTTCAAGGAGCACAACCCCGACGGCTGGAAGAAGATAGAGGAGACGCTGGATCGCCACAAACTCTCACTGGACGACTGGACGCGTCTGATCGGCACCGATTTCGGTTACGCGGCACTGCTGGAGCCGCGTGAGGATCGCGAGCCGTTGCAGATTGGCCTGCTGTGGATGGAGCCGGGCGAAGAGCTGGCCGAGCGTTTCTACCAGGCCATCGCCGACATGGTCGAGCATCAGGACGAAAAGGAAAACCCGGTCACCCGCGTGGACATCGAACTTGCCGGCTGCCAGGTGATGCACCTGACGGAGCCGCAGATCGGTTTCGACTTCGCGGAACTCTGGGGCGCGCCCCCCGACTGGGAGAACATGGACGAAGAACAGATCGAAGCGTGGTTCCGACAGCAGGCCGAACGCCGACGCAACGCCAAGCCTCAGGTCGTGGACTACAGGCACTTCATGATTGCCCGGCTGGGCGGCCGCCTGCTCATCGCGCATACGAACCCCCAGTCCTCTGCGTATGTCCTCGAAGCCAAGCGTCAGAATCAGCAGATCGACATCGCTGGTCTGACAGGTGTGGAACCGCTCACCGGTGTGTTCGCGCGTTTCCTTGAATCGCATAAGAACGGCGGCACCGAGTTCGCGGAACGCATCATGAGCACGCACGGAGTCGACACGACGCTGCCGGGCGGTACCCCGGGCATCGAACTGGTGTTCGATATCGGCCGCATCATCACGATGACCCGCGAACAATCGCCCGAATCCCTCGCGGTATTTGAACGGCTGGGGCTGGCGAACCTCGGCCCGATGGTTGCACGCCTGTCGCTGGATGGCTCCAACCTGCGGGCGACCGTGCTGGCGAGCATTCCCGCGCCGCGTTCCGGCCTGCCCGAGCTTTTTGAATCGCTTCAACGCAACGTCGAACCGCCCGCATGGGTTGGCGCCGATGTCGTCGAGTACTCGCACTTCGTGCTTCCGCTCGACAAGATCTTCCTGAAGATCCGCGAAGTGGCGACCGCAACAGATGCCGGCGCCCAAATGATGTTTGACTCCATGGAGGAGCAGGCGCAGCAGATCGCGCAGACGGACGTCGCATCTTTGCTGGCGGGCCTGGGCGATCAGCTCGGTATGTTGCGATTCATGCCGCGCATCCCCCCTGCGGACGAGGTCGAGAAAATTGATGAGTGGGATGTTGCCGAACCAACGGAACGGTACGCCGTAATCTGGCAGTTGCAGGATGAGGCGCTGTGGCGGCGGACGATTCAGGGATTTTCCGATATGCTTGGCGGCGCACTGCCTCCGCCGGGCGAGGAGCAGGGCTTCACGAGCTGGCGTTCGTCCGATGAAGACTCACCGGGCGGCCTGTTCATCGGCCGGGGCTACATGGTCGTGGCGATCGGTGAGAACGTCGCCGAGGAAACACTTGCCATGCTGCGCAATCCGCCCGTGGGTGAAGCGGCGCTGCGTAACAGCGAGAATTTCCGACGGGCCGCCGCCCTCGTCCCGCCGCGCCAGGCGCTGGCCTACGGCGTGACCGACACGCGACGCCACCTCAGCGCGTTTGGCGCCATGTTCAAGGCCAACTTCTTTGACTACATCATCTACAGTGGCATGTTCCTGAACGATGAGGGCGAGTTCGTCAACGGCCTGACATCCGCGCAACTCGGTCAGGCGATGGAAGAGTTGCTGCCCACCGCGGAAGAATCCGACGGCTTCTTCGGCATCAGCGCGTCCCAGCTCTACATCAACGAAGCGGGACTGGTGCTCGAGGTCGTCATGGAAGTACCCGCCCCGCAATAACGGGTTGACCTGAGCGGATAGCGTTTACGCTGACTTCACAGCCAGAAAGAGCGTTCCTGCGGCAGCGGTCACTTACCGCTGCCGCAATCGCTTTATTACTCCGCGAGCAGAACGCGGTCAGGAAGCACGACCTCATCGCGATCTGGCGTGCGGACGGCCGTATTAAAGCCCGGTCGCAGACACGCGCTTGCCCAGGAGCCGTCGGCCCGCAGCCCGATCATCGCCACCTGATGCTCGGGCCGCAGATCGTAACTGTCAATGATACGCTGCAGCACCTCGGTAAGCGCCTCCAGCGGGCTGGCCCCCCGCCGCATCAGCTCGACCGCCAGGAACGAACCGCACACGCCCATCACCAGTTCACCCGTGCCGGTGGCGACGGCTGCACCGTGATCCGGATCGACGTACATCCCGTGGCCGATGATGGGTGAATCCCCCACGCGGCCGGGCGCTTTGAACGCCATGCCGCTGGTCGAGCATGCCCCCGCCAGCACACCGCGCGCATTCTGCGCCAGCACGCCAACGGTGTCGTGGCTGGCGTTCGGGTCGACGCGTTTGGCCTCGCCGTGCAGGCGTTCCTCAATGTTCGCGGGCGGCAGATAGGTTTCGCTGCAATTGCGCGCCGCTTCGGGATTTTCTGCCCGCCATTTCTCCCAGGCCTGCCGCGCTTCATCGGTCAGCAGTTCGTCCGGCTCCATGCCGTAAATTTCCGCCAACCGCTCCGCTCCCTCACCGGCCAGCATCACGTGCGGTGTGCGCTCCATCACCCAGCGTGCGATCGTGACGGCGTGCGTGAACCGCCGCACGTAACAGACCGAGCCACACTTCGCCGGCGACAGCATGATGGACGCGTCCAGCGAGACCTGCCCCGAGCGATCCGGGTAACCGCCCTTGCCCACGCTGTTGTTGGTGAGGTCCGCTTCAATCACCCGGCAGCCTGCTTCGACGGCATCCAGACTCGATTGATTGGGCCCCGTCAATAGCGGCCACCCCGCCGCGTTGGCGTGCTTTCCGAACGACCAGGTCGAAAGAATGATCGGTTGCGACATGGCCGGGATTATATCGGCCGCGCGTGCCGCCGTGGTCTGGGTCGCATTCGCACGAGGCCGTCCTACCGTTCCGCCCTGCCTTCATTGAACAGGATGAATGCGCCACCCTTGCCCGAGACAACGATGTCAATGCGACCATCCTTGTTCAGGTCAGCCTAGAGTGGTCCAAACCTTCTTCGAGAAGCCGGAACCTGTTTTTGTGGTGCTGGCCCGCTTTTCTCAACTTTTTTTGTTGGGATCCGTCACGCTTCGCGCTCGTTGGGCGGCGGGACCAGAAATGGAAATGAGGCTACGCCGAAATTCGCCCGCTTGGCACGTCTGCGGGGGTGGTCCATAATGTCGGGCTGTTGCCAATCCTGGACTTACGACATTCG
>Ga0207864_1002578_pt1 | contig 16808 bp, 17 predicted proteins | sample HigsolmetaAR202D_FD_184834 | JGI IMG/M metagenome (GOLD analysis project Ga0207864, IMG submission 184834) | Ionic liquid and high solid enriched microbial communities from the Joint BioEnergy Institute, USA - AR20-2-D (SPAdes) (version 2) ... | reverse complement strand
CGTTCGCGTTCACCGGACCGGTGGCGCCGCCGGACGCGGCGGCGGTCACTCCCGGCCGAACATCTGGGTCCAGGCGCCGTTGGACTCGCCCACGCCCAGGGCGCGGTTGTTGCAGTTGAGGATGTTCTGGCGGTGGCCAGGGCTGTTCATCCAGTCGCGCATGACCTCTTCGGCGCGCTGGCCCTTGGCGACGTTCTCACCGGACCAGGCGGTGTAGCCCTGGGCCCGGGCGCGGTCGGCGGGGGAGCGGCCGTCCAGGCTCGTGTGGGACATGTAGTTGTTGCGGTCCATGTCCTCGCTGTGCAACTGGGCGGCGGCGGTCAGCCGGTCGTCCGCGCGGACCGGAGGACAGCCCGCCTCCGCACGCTCCTCGTTGACCAGCTGGAAGACCTGGGCGCTCAACGTGGTCATGGACCCGGTGGAGCCGCCGGAGGACGACGAGCCCTCGCCGCCCGACCCGCCGCGGCCTCCCCCGGAGCCGCCGGAACCGGAGCCGGAGCCGCCCCCGGAGGACGAGCCCTCGCCGCCGGAGTTGCTCACCTCGGCCCGGGTCTCCACCCCGTCGAGCCGCTGCTCGGCCCGGACGGTCGGAGAGGGCGCGGCGGAGGGCTCCGCGGCCCCCTGCGACGGTTCGGTCGCGGGGAAGAACTCGGTGGGCAGGGCGTCGTTGGGGAGCAGTGAGTCGGGCGCGTGGGCGAGCGGGTCGCCGTTGGGCAGCGTCACCGAGCCGAGCAGCAGGACGGCGGCCAGGGCCAGCCCCACGGGGACGGAGACCACGGCGGCGATCAGTGGGCCGCGCCAGCGGCGGCGGGGACGGGAAGCGCGTCGTTTCCGGGAGTGGGCGCGGCGCCGATGCGACCGGGAGCTGCGTGAGGGCAGCTCGTCCTCGGGCATTCGCCTGCCTCCGTTCGTGTGCGGGACCCCAAGGGTCGGATGTCGGATTCTCCTGCCTTGGGGGATGATCGTAGACGAAAATAGCGCTTAAAGTGTTACTCAGTCGATATCCGTTCCATGGTTGTCGATGACCGGATCCGGGAAAGGTGTCGGGGTCGCCCTGGTGGAGGGCGTCGGCGACAATGGGAGAGTGAGCCTCTACCGCGACGAGGGCATCGTCCTGCGCACCCAGAAACTGGGTGAGGCCGACCGCATTGTGACCCTGCTCACCCGGCGTACCGGGCTGGTCCGCGCGGTCGGCAAGGGAGTCCGCCGTACCAAGTCCCGCTTCGGTGCGCGCCTGGAGCCGTTCAGCCACGTCGACTTGCAGCTCTACACCGGCAGGAACCTGGACGTGGTCACCCAGGCCGACACCCTGCACGCCTACGGCGGCGTCCTGGTCGCCGACTATCCGCGCTACACCGCCGGAACCGCGATGCTGGAGACGGCGGAGAAGATCGTGAGCGTGGAGAAGGACCCGTCGCTGCGGCAGTTCCTGCTGCTGTGGGGCGGGCTGCGCACGCTCGCCGAGGGGGTCCGGGAGCCCCGCCTGGTCCTCGACGCCTACCTGCTGCGCTCCCTCGCTGTCGCCGGGTATGCCCCGGCTTTGGAAGAATGTGCCCGCTGCGGCTCGCAGGGCCCGCACCGGGACTTCGCGGTGCACGCCGGGGGTATGGTGTGCTCGCTGTGCCGTCCCGCAGGCACGGTGAAACCGTCCCCCGCGGCGGTGGCGCTGATGGCCGCGCTGCTGCGGGGCGACTGGGAGACCGCCGAGGCCAGTGCCGAGCGCGACCGCACCGAGTGCAGCGGCCTGGTGGCCGCCTACCTCCAGTGGCACCTGGAGAACGGAATCCGATCTTTGCGCCTTGTGGAGCGTGCGTGAGTCCCAACACCGCCTTCTCGTCCCGGACCGCCCGACAGGAGCCGGTCCCGCCGCGACCGCACCCCAGCGGCGCCCGGCCCCCCGAACTGCCCCGGGAGCTGATCCCCCGCCACGTGGCCATCGTCATGGACGGCAACGGCCGGTGGGCCAAGCAGCGCGGGCTGCCCCGCACCGAGGGCCACAAGGCGGGCGAGTCCTCCCTCTTCGACGTGATCGAGGGGGCGCTGGAGCTGGGCGTGCCCTACCTGTCCGCCTACGCCTTCTCCACCGAGAACTGGAAGCGCTCGCCCGACGAGGTGCGCTTCCTCATGGGCTTCAACCGCGACGTGATCCGCCGCCGCCGCGACGAACTGCACGCGCGCGGCGTCCGGGTGCGCTGGGCGGGCCGGCAGGGGCGGCTGTGGAAGAGCGTCATCAAGGAGCTCGCCGACGCCGAGGAGCTGACCAAGCACAACACCAAGCTCACCCTTCAGTTCTGCGTCAACTACGGGGGCCGCGCCGAGATCGCCGACGCCGCCGCCGCGCTGGCCCGCGACGTCGCCGCGGGCCGCCTCGACCCGAAGCGGGTCACCGAGGCCACGCTCGCCCGCTACCTGTACCAGCCGGACATCCCCGACGTGGACCTGTTCGTGCGCTCCTCGGGCGAGCAGCGCTTCTCCAACTTCCTGCTCTGGCAGTCCTCCTACGCGGAGTTCGTGTTCCTCGACACGCTCTGGCCCGACTTCGACCGGCGGCACTTCTGGCACGCCTGCGAGATCTACGCCAGCCGGGACCGCCGCTACGGGGGAGCCGAACCCAACCCGGTGGAACCGCCGCCGTCCTCCGCGGACGCGGGGGAGCGCTGATGGGCGCGATCGGCCCCGGGATCCCGGTCGACTACGTGGCCGTCGGCGACAGCTTCACCGAGGGCGTGGGCGACTGGTACCCCGACGGCACGCCGCGCGGCTGGGCGGACCGCTTCGCCGCGCACCTGGCGCGGTACTCGGGCCAGGTGCGCTACGCCAACCTGGCCGTGCGCGGCAAGCTGCTGCGCCAGGTGATGGAGGAGCAGTTGCCCCGCGCGGTGGAGCTGCGCCCCACCCTGGCGACGCTGAGCGCGGGCGGCAACGACCTGCTGCGGCCGGGCGGCGACCCCGACCGGCTGGCGCGCGCCCTGGAGATCGGGGTGCGCAGGCTGCGCGCGGTCGGCGCCGAGGTGGTGCTGTTCACCGGCGTCAACATCTCCACCGGGTACATGCGGGGGCTCATCGGCCGGTTCGCCCGCTACTACCTCAACATCCGCGCCATCGCCGACCGGCACGGCTGCCACCTGGTCGACCAGTGGTCCATGGCGGTGCTGACCGATCCGCGGGCCTGGGACGCCGACCGGCTGCACCTGTCCGCGGAGGGCCACCGCAGGCTGGCGCTGCGGGTGTGCGAGGTGCTCGGCGTGCCCACACAGGAGCGCTGGGACGAGCCCTGGCCCGAGGCGGAGCCGCTGCCGCGGTCGCGGGCGCTGCGCGAGGACGCGCGCTGGGTGCGCGAGCACCTGGCGCCGTGGGTCCACCGGCGGCTGACCGGCCGCTCCTCCGGCGACTCGGTCACCGCCAAGCGCCCCGACCTGGAGAAGTACCGGCCCGAGGAGCAGTTCGAAGCGAGCGGCTGAGCCGGGTCCGCGCCGCACCGCGGCCCGCCGGGAACGGTGTGAGGAGTCCGACAAGAGTCGGCGGTCCCGAAACTTACTGTCGCGTAACCATGGATTCGCGATGCATCATCGTCTACCATGAGCGGCTTTCAGATCGGGAAGGACATCCTCTCCTACGTGGCCCTCGGCGACAGCTTCACCGAGGGCCTCGACGACCCCTACCCGGACAGCGCGGACACCCCCCGCGGCCGCTACCGCGGCTGGGCGGACCGCTTCGCCGAACACCTGGCCCAGCACACGGGCGAGCTGCGCTACGCCAACCTGGCCGTGCGCGGCAAGCTGCTGCGCCAGATCCTCACCGAGCAGTTGCCCCGCGCGGTGGAACTCCGCCCGGACCTGGTCACCCTCTGCGGGGGCGGCAACGACATCCTGCGCCCCGGATCGGACCCCGACGCGCTCGCCGACGCCTTCGAGACGGGGGTGCGCAGACTCCGCGACGCAGGGGCGGACGTGGTGGTCTTCACCGGGTTCGACACCGGGTTCCAGCCGGTCATGAAGCACCTGCGGGGCAAGGTCGCGACCTACAACATGCACCTGCGCGCCATCGCCGACCGCTACGGCTGCGCGGTGGTGGACCTGTGGAGCATGAAGATCTTCCAGGACCGCCGGGCCTGGAGCAGCGACCGGCTGCACCTGTCCGCGGAGGCGCACCGCAGGCTGGCGCTGCGGGTGTGCGAGGTGCTCGGTGTGCCGGCCGAGGGGAACTGGGACGAGCCCTGGCCCCCGGAGCCGCCGCAGCCCTGGCGGCGGGCCCGCCAGGAGGACCTGGTGTGGGCGCGCCAGCACCTGGTGCCGTGGATCCACCGGCGGCTGACCGGCCGCTCCTCGGGCGACGGGCTCCAGCCCAAGCGTCCCCACCTGGAGCCGCTCGTCCGGCGCTGAGGCGCCGCCGGGTCAGTCCTGCGACCGGGAGGCCGCGCAGTCGGAGCAGGTGCCGAACAGCTCCAGCGTGTGGGTGAGGTCGACGAAGCCGTGCTGGGCGGCCAGTTCGTCCGCCCAGCTCTCCACCGCCGGCCCCTCGATCTCCACGGCCTTGCCGCAGGAGCGGCAGACCAGGTGGTGGTGGTGGGTCGGGGTGGCGCAGGCCCGGTAGACGGCCTCGCCCTCGTCGGTCATCAGGACGTCGACCTCGCCCGCGTCGGTGAGAGCCTGTAGGGCCCGGTAGACGGTGGTCAGTCCGATCTTGGCGCCGTCGGCCCGCAGAGTGGCGTAGAGATCCTGGGCGCTGCGGAAGCCGCTGCTCCGGTGCAGCGCCTGACGGACGGTCTCGCGACGTGTACTCATGACGAAACGCTCCCGGGATCGGTCCCGGAAATGGTACCCACCGCGGGCGGGGAAACCTCCTCCGGGGTGATGCGGGACCGCCTGCCGCGCAGCAGGATCCCGCCTCCCGCGGCCGCGACGAACACCGCGATCGCGACCAGCACGATGGCGGCGCCCGGGGCGGTGTCGGTGTAGAACGCGGTGGACAGCCCGGTCAGGGCGGCGAGCACGCCGAGCAGCACGGACAGGCACACGGTGGCCCGGAAGCTGCGGGCGAGCTGCTGGGCCGCGGCCACCGGCACCACCATCAGGGCGCTGACCAGCAGCACCCCCACGACCCGCATGGCCAGGACCACGGTGACCGCCGCGACGACCGCGATCACCGTGCTCAGCAGGCGCACCGGGAGCCCGTGCGCGCGGGCCACCTCCTCGTCCTGGCACAGGACGAACAGCTCCCGCCCGAAGTAGCCCATCACCGCGAGGACGGCCGCGGCCAGGAGGGCGACCACGAGCACGTCCTCCTCGCTCACCGTGCTGACCGAGCCGAACAGGAAGGACGTGAGATCGGCGCTGTTGACCCCCGGGGCCAGCCCGGTCAGGAACACACCCCCGGCGATGCCGCCGTAGAACAGCAGCGCCAGGGCGAGGTCGCCGCTGGTGCGGGTGTGGGTGCGCACCAGCTCGATGAGGACCGCCCCGAGGGCGGAGACGACCAGTGCGGTCAGCACCGGGGAGTTGCCCGTGAGGAACCCCAGGCCCACGCCGGTCAGGGCGACGTGCCCGATCCCGTCGCCCAGCAGGGCCAGGCGGCGCTGCACCAGGAAGACCCCGATGACCGGGGCGGTCAGGCCCACCAGCGCGGAGGCCACGAGGGCGCGGACCATGAAGTCGAGTTGGAGGATCTCAGGCACTGCGGGGGACCTCGACGACGGGGAGGGCCGACGGCCTCCGGTCGGCGTCGGCGTGCGGGTGGACGTGGTCGTGGCCGGGAGCGGCGCAGTCGCCCTCGGGGGAGTGCGGCGCGCCGTCGCCGACCAGCGTGCCGTTGTCCAGGGTGAGCGCGCGGCCGATCAGCGGCTGGAGCGGGCCGAGTTCGTGCAGGACCAGCAGGACGGTGGCCCCCCGCTGCGACAGCGCCTCCAGGGTGCGGGCCAGCGCCTGCTGGTTGGCGGCGTCGACGCCGGCCATGGGCTCGTCCATGACGAAGATGTCGGGCTCCCCGGCCAGGGCGCGCGCGATGAGCACGCGCTGCTGCTGGCCGCCGGAGAGGCCGTACACGGAGTCGTCGGCGCGGTCGAGCAGGCCCACGGCGGCCAGGGCGTCGGAGACGGCCGCGCGGTCCCGCGCGGAGGCGGGACGGAACCGGCGGCGCCGGTTGATCCGGCCGGAGGCCACCACCTCGCGCACGGTCGCGGGGACGCCGCCGCCCACGGACAGCCGCTGCGGCACGTACCCGATGCGCGCCCAGTCGCGGAAGCGGCGCAGCGGGGTGCCGCAGATCGAGACCCGGCCGGAGGTGAGCGGGACCAGGCCGAGCAGGGCGCGGGTCAGGGTGGACTTGCCCGACCCGTTGGGGCCCATGACGGCGACGGTCTCGCCCGGGGCGATCTCGAAGGAGACGCCGCGCACCACGGGTCTGCGGTCGTAGGACACGACGACGTCGTGCGCGGCGAAGGCGGGAACGACGGGTGCGGCGGGTGCGGCGGGCTGTGTGGATGACGACACTACTCCAGTGTCGCGAAAACGAAAATGATTGTCAAAACATCCCGGACTGGAGCACCCCGAGGCCGAGCAGCACCGCCACCACCGCGCACCGCATGGCCCGCTCGGCCCCCGACAGCCGGGGCCAGGCCAGGTAGCCCAGCCAGGCGAAGAAGGCGGCCAGCAGCACCAGCAGCAGCGCGCCCGCGATCCCGGGCAGCAGCAGGCCGGAGAAGAACACCCCGACCACCGCCACCGGCAGCACCCACCTGGGTGCGTTGTGCAGGACCAGCAGCGGGACCGCGCTGCGCTCCTCGACCGTGCGGCGCAGACGGGACGCTCCGGGGGCGGACGGCTCCCCCGCCGGGGAGCGGCGGTCGGCGGGCTCGGGACGGTGCTGTTCGGGGGACAACCCGGCTCTCCTCCACGGCGTTCGGGGCGACGGTCCAAGAGTACTGAGTCCGGCGCCGCCCGCCCCGGCCGTGCGGGCCGCCGTCCCCGCCCCTCCGCCGGGGCCCGCGCCCCGGCGCGTCCTCGGAGATCTTCATCAAAAAGAATGAAAAATCCTCTGGAGAAAATTTCTTCGGGCCTTGACCTTCTGCGCTGCGGCACCGGGACCTAGACTGAACGGTGTCCCCGGAACCGGAGAATTGTGAGACCCCGATGGCTGTGTTCCCTGAGCCCAAAGGCTCCCCTCTGCCGATGGCCGCACGAATCGGTCAACTGCGGGAGGCGCTGGGCGCCCCCGAAAACTCCGGACTGCTCGCCGAACTGCTTCCCGCGCGCGTCTCCCCGACCGGCGAGACGGCGGTCCAGGAATGGTCGGACTGGGTGCAGTTCACGCAGTGGTACGAGTAGAAACCCCTGACGCGCCCGCGGCGGAACCCCGGCGGACGCTGGTCGTCCTCCAGCCGACGACCTTCTGCAATCTCGACTGTTCGTACTGCTATCTTCCCGAACGCCACCGGACCGTGAAAATGCGCCCGGAAGTACTGCGCGCCGTGTGTTCGGGAATTCTCTCCAGTTCACTGGTCGGGGATTCAGTGGTGTTCCTGTGGCACCTCGGTGAACCCCTGGCGATGCCGCGGGAATTCTACGAGGAGGCTTTCGAGACCGCCGCCCGTGCCGCCGAGCGCCACGGGCGGCGGGTCCAGCACGGTTTCCAGACCAACGCCACACTGCTCGACGGCGCCTGGGTGGATCTCATCCGGCGGCACCGGGTCGGCATGGGAGTGAGCGTGGACGGCCCGGCGTTCATCCACGACCGGGTCCGCACCACCCGCAGGGGCGGTCCCACGCACGCCGCGGTGATGCGGGGGGTCGGGCTGCTCCAGGAGGCGGGGATCGGGTTCGGCGCGATCAGCGTCCTGACCGACTTCACCCTGGACCACCCCGAGGAGTTCTACGACTTCTTCGTCGACCACGGGATCAGGGAGGTCGGGTTCAACATCGACGAGATCGAGGGGGTCAACCGCACCTCGTCACTGGGCTCCGCCGACTCCACCGAACGCTACGAGGAGTTCCTCGCCCGCCTGCTGGAGCGTGCGGAGCACCACCGGGGAGCCGTCAAGATCCGCGAGGTGTGGACGAACACCGCCGCACTGGCCTACGGCGGCGCGGACCCGGTGAACACCACCAACCAGCCCTTTCACATCTTCAACGTGGACCACCTGGGCAACGTCAGCACCTTCTGCCCCGAACTGGTCACCGCGCGTGCGGCCGACGGTGCGGGGTTCGCGATGGGGAACCTGGTGGACCGGCCCCTGGACGAGATGCCCGAGCACCCCACCTTCCGGGGGGTCCGCGACGAGATCGCGGCCGGCGTCCAGAAGTGCCGGGAGACGTGCGACTACTGGGCGTTCTGCGGGGGCGGGTCCCCGTCGAACAAGTTCTTCGAGACCGGCCGCTTCGACGTCGCCGAGACGCGGACCTGCCGGGTGCACAAGAAAGCCACCGTCGACGTGCTGCTGCGGCACCTGCAACGGCGCACCGGATCGGCCCTCGCACCGTGACCGTCCCCGTCGTCGTCTTCGCCTTCCGCCGCCCGGACCTGCTGGAGCAGACCCTGGCGGCGCTGCGGGCCGACGGGGTCCCGCTCCTCATCGCCTTCAGCGACGGTCCGCGCGACACCGGGGACGTCCCCGGTGTCACGCAGGTCCGGCGCCTGCTGCGTGAGGTGTCGTGGTGCCCGGTGGAGGTCCACGAGCGCCCCGTCAACCTGGGGCTGGGGCGTTCCGTGGTGGACGGGGCGAGCCGGGTGCTGGACCGGTACGAGGCCGCGATCTTCGTCGAGGACGACCTGGTGTGCCAGCAGGGCGCCTACACCTACCTGACCGCCGCGCTCGAGCACTACGCCGACGACCCGCGGGTGATGAGCGTGACCGCGTGGACCCACCCGCGGATCACCCCCGACGGTCTGGACGGACGCCCCTACTTCGACGGCAAGGCCGAGTGCTGGGTCTGGGGGACCTGGCGGCGCGCCTGGGAGGGGATGGACCGCCCCGCCGTGGAGACCATGGAGCGGTGCGCGGCCCGGGGCGTCGACATCGAACGCTACGGCAGCGACATGCCCAAGATGGCGGCCGAGGCCGGTCCGCGCAACCTCTGGGCGGTCGGCTGGTGGTACCACCACATGCTGTCGGGGGGACTGTGCCTGCGCCCCCCGCACTCCCTGTGCGAGCACACCGGGTGGGACGAGCGGGGGACCACGGTCACCCCCGGGGCGCTGCGGTGGCGCAACCCGCCGCTGCGCCCGTGCCCTCCGGTTCCCGAGCGCTGGCCCGAGCCGGCCGAACACCCCGACTGCGCCCCCCTGTGGCGCGCCGCCGTCGACGGCGGATGAGGGCCCCGGAAGGCCGGCGGGTGCCCGCCTGCGCCGCCGCTGTGGCAGCATGGCCGGGTGATCGTCATCACCAGGCACACCGTTCCCCCCGAGGACGCCGACGACTTCGCCGTCCGCGCCGCGACCGCGCTGGAGGCCCTGGCCCGCAGGCCCGGCTACCGCCGGGGGTCGCTGGCGCGCGCCGTGGACGACCCCGCCCTGTGGACGCTCGTCACCGAGTGGGAGGGGCCGGGCTTCTACCGCCGGGCGCTGTCGGACTTCGACGTCAAGGTCTCCGCGGTGCCGCTGCTGTCCACCGCCCACGACGAGGCCAGCGCCTTCGAGGTCCTGGCGGAGCAGCCCCCCGCGGCGGGCTGAGGCCCCGGGGCGGCCCGGCGGCCCGCACCCCGGTGACCGCGGAAAACGGTCACATCACCGGATGAGCGAAGACGTCTGCGGGTCCAATAGGCTTGGGGAGCTGTATCCACTTCGAGCGTCGCGCCTTCCCGCGATCCGCCGACCGCCAGCCGGATGGATGGAGACAACAACTATGGCCGCCAAGTCAGAGGCAATGGACACCCTCGTCAGTCTCGCCAAGCGTCGTGGACTGGTCTACCCGTCCAGCGAGATCTACGGAGGTCTGCGTGCCTCATGGGACTACGGCCCGCTGGGCGTGGAGCTGAAGAACAACATCAAGCGCCAGTGGTGGCGCGCGATGGTCCAGGAGCGCGAGGACGTCGTCGGCATCGACTCCAGTGTCATCCTGGCCCGTGAGGTCTGGGAGGCGTCCGGGCACGTCGAGGCGTTCGTCGACCCCCTCACCGAGTGCCAGTCCTGCCACAAGCGCTTCCGCGCCGACCACCTCGCCGAGGCGTACGAGGCCAAGCACGGCCGCGAGCCCGCCGGGGGCCTGGCCGACCTGAACTGCCCCAACTGCGGGGCCAAGGGCGCCTTCACCGAGCCGCGCATGTTCAACGGCCTGCTCCGCACCTACCTGGGCCCCGTGCAGGACGAGAGCGGGCTGGCGTTCCTGCGCCCCGAGACCGCCCAGGGCATCTTCATCAACTACAAGAACGTCGAGCAGTCGGCCCGCCGCAAGATCCCGTTCGGCATCGGCCAGATCGGCAAGTCGTTCCGCAACGAGATCACCCCGGGCAACTTCATCTTCCGGACCCGCGAGTTCGAGCAGATGGAGATGGAGTTCTTCGTCCGGCCCGGCACCGACGAGGAGTGGCACGAGTACTGGATCGACGCCCGCATGCAGTGGTACGTCGACCTGGGCATCAACAAGGACAACCTGCGGCTGTACGAGCACCCGAAGGAGAAGCTGTCCCACTACTCCAAGCGCACCGTCGACATCGAGTACCGGTTCAACTTCGTCGGCAGCGAGTGGGGCGAGCTGGAGGGCATCGCCAACCGCACCAACTTCGACCTGTCCACGCACTCGGAGAAGTCGGGCACCGACCTGTCCTACTTCGACCAGGAGAACAACGAGCGGTTCGTCCCCTACGTCATCGAGCCCGCGGCGGGTGTCGACCGGGCGATGCTCACCTTCATGCTGGACGCCTACTCCGAGGACGAGGCGCCCAACGCCAAGGGCAAGATGGAGAAGCGCGTCGTCATGCGGCTCGACCCGCGCCTGGCCCCGGTCAAGGCGGCGGTGCTGCCGCTGTCGCGCAACGCCGACCTGTCGCCCAAGGCCCGCGACCTGGCCGCGCAGTTGCGCAAGCGGTGGAACGTGGAGTTCGACGACGCCGGCGCGATCGGCCGCCGCTACCGCCGCCAGGACGAGATCGGCACCCCGTTCTGCGTGACGATCGACTTCGAGACCCTGGAGGACAACGCGGTCACCGTGCGCGAGCGCGACTCCATGGCCCAGGAGCGCATCTCCCTGGACCGGGTCGAGCAGTACCTGTGGGAGCGGCTGCCCGGCTGCTGACCCGCAGACCGGCACGGGAGGGGCCCCGGACCGCGCGGTCCGGGGCCCCTCCCCTGTTCCGGGCCGCCTCAGCCCGCCGCGTGGACAACGAGGAACACCGCGACGTACTGGCAGACGAAGGCCGCGATGGTCAGCACGTGGAAGATCTCGTGGAAGCCGAACCAGCGCGGCGCGGGGTCGGGGCGCTTCAGGGCGTAGACCAGCGCGCCCAGGCTGTAGAGGATGCCGCCGGCGAGGACCAGCACCAGCGGGGCGGTGTCGACCCCCCGGACCAGGTCGCCGAGGAACAGCAGCGCCACCCAGCCCAGGGCCAGGTACAGCGCGGTGGACAGCCAGCGCGGGGCGTTGAGCCAGAACATCGTGAACAGCACCCCGGCGGCGGCGCAGCCCCAGATCAGCGCGAGCATCGCGGTGCGCAGCGAGCCCTCCAGCACCAGCAGCACGAACGGCGTGTAGGTGCCGGCGATGATCAGGTAGATGTTGGAGTGGTCCATCCGGCGCAGCGCGGCCGCGGTCCGCGGCGACCAGCGGCCCACGTGGTAGGTGGCCGAGGTGGCGAACAGCAGGACCGCGCTGAGGCCGTAGACCGCGCTGGCGAACCGGGCGGCGGCGGTGGGCGCGAAGCAGACCAGGACGATCCCCGCCGCCAGGGCCAGGGGGGCGGTGCCCAGGTGCAGCCAGCCGCGCAGGCGGGGCTTGGCCGCGTGCAGCAGGTCGGACGCTGCCGCCTCGACCCGGTCCAGCGGCCCGGTGGTGTCGGGGGAGACGTGCGGGTTCTCTGCTCTGGATCGGTCCTCAGACTGCACGGTCACGCTCTTCTTCGCCGCCTCTGAATCTCCGGACGCCCGTGGGCCTTCTGTCTGGAGAGTAACTTACGCCTACGTAGGTTACTCATTGGTACAACTGTGGCGCTGGGCACATTCCGGGGGTGTCGGGTGGTGTTGTGGACCAGTTCCGGGGGTAGCTGCGGGGGTGAGTGGTCTAGATCTGCTCTGACCTCTGGTTCTGAGGGTCACTGGCGACGGCTGGCGGAGGGGTTCGGGGTATGAATCAGTACAAAACAGACAGACCATTGGTTTAAACCACTCAACAGCTTCTGACCTGCGTAAACACTAGAATGGGGGGTGTGCTGAGCAAAGTTGCTGGACGGTGTCGGGTAAAGTCGCGCCATCCCAGGTCGCCCGGCCGTGACAAAAGGAGTTCCCGTGCCCAAGTACGTCTACGAATTCGCCGAGGGGAACAAGGACCTCAAGGACCTCCTCGGGGGTAAGGGTGCGAACCTCGCCGAGATGACCAACCTCGGTCTCCCGGTCCCCCCGGGGTTCACCATCACCACCGAGGCGTGCCGGCACTACCTGGAGCACGGCACGATGCCGCCGGGGCTGGACGCCGAGATCGAGGAGAAGCTGGCCGCGCTCGAGGCGAAGATGGGCAAGCGCCTGGGTCAGCCCGACGACCCGCTGCTGGTGAGCGTACGCTCCGGCGCCAAGTTCTCCATGCCCGGAATGATGGAGACGGTCCTCAACATCGGCCTCAACGACGACTCGGTCAAGGGGCTGGCCGCCCAGTCCGGCAACGAGCGCTTCGCCTGGGACTCCTACCGCCGCCTCATCCAGATGTTCGGCAAGACCGTCCTGGGTATCGACGGCGAGCTGTTCGAGGAGGCCATCGACGTGCTCAAGGCCGGCAAGGGGGTCACCAGCGACCTCGACCTCAACGCCGACGACCTGGCCGGACTCGTCGAGACCTTCAAGGACATCGTGCGGGAGGAGACCGGCGCGGAGTTCCCCACCGACCCGCGCGAGCAGATGCGCCTGGCCATCGAGGCCGTCTTCCAGTCCTGGAACGCGCCCCGCGCCGTCCTCTACCGCAGCCAGGAGCGCATCCCCGGCGGGCTGGGCACCGCCGTCAACATCTGCTCCATGGTCTTCGGCAACCTCGGCATGGACTCGGGCACCGGCGTCGCCTTCACCCGCGACCCTGCCACCGGCCAGCAGGGCGTCTACGGCGACTACCTGCAGAACGCGCAGGGCGAGGACGTCGTCGCGGGCATCCGCAACACCGTCCCGCTCTCCGAGCTGGAGCGGATCGACCCCAAGAGCTACGCGGAGCTCCTCTCCATCATGGAGAAGCTGGAGACGCACTACCGCGACCTGTGCGACATCGAGTTCACCATCGAGCGCGGCAAGCTGTGGATGTTGCAGACCCGGGTCGGCAAGCGCACCGCCGCGGCGGCCTTCCGCATCGCCAACCAGCTCGTCGACCAGGGGCTGATCACCCTGGAGGAGGCGGTCGGCCGGGTCACCGGCGACCAGCTCGCCCAACTGATGTTCCCCCGCTTCGACGAGAAGGCCGAGCGCGACCGGCTGGGCCGGGGCATGAACGCCTCCCCCGGCGCGGCCGTGGGACGCGCGGTGTTCGACTCCTACACCGCCATCAAGTGGTCCCGCAGCGGCGAGGCCGTCATCCTGTGCCGCCGCGAGACCAACCCCGACGACCTGGAGGGCATGATCGCCGCGCGCGGCATCCTCACCAGCCGCGGCGGCAAGACCTCACACGCCGCCGTGGTCGCCCGCGGCATGGGCAAGACCTGCGTGTGCGGCGCCGAGGAGCTCGACATCGACACCAAGAACCGCCGCATGGTCGCCGCCGACGGCCGGGTGGTCGAAGAAGGCGACGTCATCTCCATCGACGGCACCACCGGCGAGGTGTTCCTCGGCGAGGTCCCGGTCGTGGCCTCCCCGGTCGTGCGCTACTTTGAGGGCGAGCTCGACCCGGACTCCGCCGAGGCCGACGAGCTGGTCCGCGCGGTGCACCGGTTCATGCAGTACGCCGACGCCGCCCGCCGCATGGACGTGCGCGCCAACGCCGACACCCCCGAGGACGCCGCCCGCGCCCGCCGCATGGGCGCCCAGGGCATCGGCCTGTGCCGCACCGAGCACATGTTCCTCGGCGACCGCCGCACCCTGGTGGAGCGGCTCATCCTCGCCGACACCGACAAGGAGCGCGAAGAGGCCCTGGCCGCCCTGCTGCCCTTGCAGCGCGAGGACTTCACCGGCATCTTCGAGGCCATGGACGGGCTGCCCGTCACCGTGCGCCTGCTCGACCCGCCGCTGCACGAGTTCCTGCCCGACATCACCGAGCTGTCGGTGCGCGTGGCGGTGGCCGAGGCCCGCGGCGAGGAGCACGAGGGCGACCTGCGGCTGCTCCAGGCCGTGCACCGGCTGCACGAGCAGAACCCGATGCTGGGCCTGCGCGGCGTGCGCCTGGGCCTGGTGGTCCCCGGCCTGTTCACCATGCAGGTCCGCGCGATCGCCGAGGCCGCCGCCGAGCGGATCAGGCAGGGCGGCCGCCCGCGCCCCGAGATCATGATCCCGCTGGTCGGCACCGTCCAGGAGCTGGAGATCATCCGCGACGAGGCGGTGCAGGTCATGCGCGAGGTCGGCGAGGCCCACGGGGTCGAGCTCGACTTCCCGATCGGCACCATGATCGAGCTGCCCCGCGCGGCGCTGACCGCCGGGCAGATCGCGGAGAGCGCCGAGTTCTTCTCCTTCGGCACCAACGACCTCACCCAGACCACGTGGGGCTTCTCCCGCGACGACGTGGAGGCGTCCTTCTTCTCCAACTACCTGGAGAAGGGCGTGTTCGGCGTCTCCCCGTTCGAGTCGCTGGACGTCGACGGCGTCGGCCGACTGGTGCGGATCGCCGCGGAGGAGGGCCGCGCCACCCGGCCCGGCCTCAAGCTCGGCGTCTGCGGCGAGCACGGCGGCGACCCGGCCTCGGTGCACTTCTTCCACGAGGTGGGGCTGGACTACGTCTCCTGCTCCCCGTTCCGGGTGCCCGTCGCCCGGCTGGAGGCGGGGCGCGCCGCCGCCCGGTAGCCCGCGGCAGGGGGACGCTTAGACGCTCCGTCCGGGCCCCGGGTTCGCCCCCCGGGGTCCGAACCCCGCCAATGGCTGATAGTGGACATACCGCCGTGGTGATCGTGTCCCTCTCATAGCATTGACCTCGGGAAGCGTGATCCGGGCCGGTCCCGGCGGTGCGCGGCCCCGGTCAGGGCGGCGCCGACCGCACGGGCGCACCGTGGCCGCCCGTACCCGCGGCAGGGACCCTGCCCGTGCCCCGGGGAGCGGTACCGCACGACCGTGCTCGATCGGCCAGGGGGTGAAAGTGCGCGCGACCGGCGACGGACCTGAGAGGGGGAACCGGGGGGAGCCTGACGACGAGGCCACCCGGGTGTTCCCCAGGCCCGCCCCCGCCGCCGAGCCCACCGCCCGGTTCGAGCGGGACGGCCACGACGACCGGGCCAGGACGTTCGTCCGGCCCGCGGACGGCTTCGGGGCCGCCCGCCCCGGCGGCCCCGCGGACGAGGCCACCCGGCGGTTCGCCCGCGACGAGGAGCCCGCACCGCGCCGCCCCGAGCCCCGGGAAGCCGTTCCCGAGGACCCCTTCGGCGCCGGGGACCCCGGCGACACCCGCACCCTGCGCCGTCCCGCCCGCGGGGGCTCCCGCAGGATCCGCCCGGGGCGGCTGGTGCTGCGCGCCCTCGCCCTGCTCGTGCTCGTCGCGGTCCTGCTGCCCGTCGCCACCTGGGGCTGGGTCTGGTACACCGCCCGCCAGGACCAGCGCCCGCCCTCCGACGCGATCGTGGTGCTGGGCGCCAGCCAGTACAACGGCCGCCCCTCCCCGGTCTTCGAGGCCCGGCTGAGCCACGCCGCCGAACTGTACGCGGAGGGGGTGGCGCCCGTCGTGGTCACCGTCGGCGGCAGCCAGCCGGGCGACAACTACACCGAGGGCGACAGCGGCGCCCGCTGGCTGGTCGAGCAGGGGCTGCCCGAGGACAGCGTCGTCCCCATCGGGGAGGGCAGCGACACCCTGGAGAGCCTGGAGCTGGTCGCGCGGGTCTTCGAGGAGCAGGGCTGGCGCAGCGCCGTGATCGTCAGCGACCCCTGGCACTCGCTGCGCTCCCGGGAGATCGCCGAGGACTTCGGGATCGAGGCCGCCACGTCCCCCGCCCGCTCGGGCCCCGCCGTGCGGGAACGCGAGACCCAGCTCTGGTACATCACCCGCGAGACCGCCTCGCTGTGGCACTACTGGGTCTTCGGCGAGAGCGCCACGGTCCGCGTCGACGCGCTCTGATCCGGCGGCCGCGGCGCGCCCGGGAAACACCGAACTTCCCTCACAAATCTCCATAAAGTGGGGCAGAAGGTACTGGCGCGTCGTTGGGACACCCATGGTCGAGACCCCGGACAGCGGTTACGGCGACCACGACCGGAGCAGGTGGGTCGCCGAACCGCCCAAGAGGCGGTCCCGGGGCGACTTCGAGCGGGACCGCGCCCGCGTCCTGCACAGCTTCGCGCTGCGCAGGCTCGCCGCCAAGACCCAGGTGGCCCAGCCGGGGGCCAGCGACTTCCCGCGCACCCGGCTCACCCACTCGCTGGAGTGCGCCCAGATCGGCCGGGAGCTCGGCGCCGCCCTCGGCTGCGACCCGGATCTCGTGGAGGCGGCCTGCCTGGCGCACGACCTGGGGCATCCGCCGTTCGGGCACAACGGCGAGGCCGCCCTGGACGCGGCGGCGCGCCCC
>Ga0207864_1002577_pt1 | contig 16817 bp, 19 predicted proteins | sample HigsolmetaAR202D_FD_184834 | JGI IMG/M metagenome (GOLD analysis project Ga0207864, IMG submission 184834) | Ionic liquid and high solid enriched microbial communities from the Joint BioEnergy Institute, USA - AR20-2-D (SPAdes) (version 2) ... | reverse complement strand
CAGCGGCACCCTCTGGTGACCCTAACGGGGGAGGCGAAAGCCTCCCCCGCCCCCCCTGGGAGCGCAGCAATGGCTAAAGTCGCAACCCGCCGCATCAAGGTCAACGGCAGATGGCACCTCCCCGGCGAGCCCGTGGAGGGCGTCGCAGCCGCCGACATGAAGGAGCTCATCGCTCGCGGTTACGTCACCGAACAGGTCACCGCCGCCGAAGCCGCCCGCGCCGAGAAGGTGGCGCAGAAGCTCGCCGAGCTGCGAGACAAGCGCACCAGCCTGGAAGCCGAGATCGCCGAACGCACCGAGCGCCTGACCGCCCTCGCCGCCCTGGAAGGCGACGAGGCGAAGGCCGCCGAGAAGGAAGCGAAGAAGCTCCAGGCCGAGGTCGCCAAGCTCCACTCGCAGCTCAACGAGGTAGTGGCGGCCCTCAAGCACCTGGAGTGACATGACGCCGTCCGAGATACTGTCAGCCGGTGGCCTGCGGCCACGCCACTTCGGCGTGTCCGAGGACCCGATGAGCGACGGCTCGGGCGGAGTCGTCCTACCCGTGGACCAGCCGGGCAACGTCGTCTACTCCACCATCGCCGCCGCCAGGTTCGCCTTCGACGACATCGTCACCGACCAGAGCGACGAGACCAGGGCGGAGCTCGCCTTCACCTACTTCGCGCTCAGCCGCCTCTACGGCGTCCTCGCCGACCGAAAGGCGCAGTTCGTCGGCCTGGTGACGCAACCCGGCGGGCAGGTCAGCACCCCGCTCGGCTCGTACGCCGAGCTCATGCGGGCCGCGAACCGCAACTACCAGGAGGCGAAGAACCTCTACCCCGACGCCGCCTGGCCGCACATCGACGGCGAGGTCTCGGGTGGCTCGTTCAAGGTCGCCCGCAGCTATGTCCCGTGACCCCGGCTACTACACCAGCATGTTCGAGTACGGCATGGAGGTCCTCGACGAGGCCGCCGAGGACGTAGCCGCCCTCGAGGAGCAACCCGTCTACGTCACGCTGCCCCCGAAGCCCGGCCGCAAGGCGGTCACGCTCGAGGTCAGGGGCTACTTCGAGGAGAACCCGGCGGTGAACACCATCGGCTCCACCGGGATCGGCAACAGTCTGAACGGCGTGCTGCACGTCAGGCGCAACCAGACGCCCGAGGACCTGCGCCGCAGCGCCGAGGACGAGAGCATCGCCGCCGGCCTCCGCTTCTCCCTGCGCGGTCGTGACCTGCGCTGCATCAAGGCCGTCTACCAGCGCGGCATGTACCTGTTCACCCTCCAAGACTTGCGCGAGACGACCCATGAGTGAGCGCCGCATCAGGTTCGGCGTGCTCATGGAGAAGACGTTCCGCACGAACCGGGCGTCCGCCGAGCGCATGGCCCTGGAGGCCTCCGAGCGCTTCAAGAGCAACTGGGAGAGCCGCTTCGGCGACCACACGATGATATGGGGCGACCGACAAGGCGGTCCGCCCGAACCGCTCTCCCCCAACACCATCCGGCAGCGCATGAGCCGTGGCTACTACAGCGACGCCATGCTCGACGACCCGACGCTGCCGCACGTCGCTGTCGAAGGCCAGATCAAGGACAGCATCAGGCTGGAGAAGCTGCCCGACCACAAGCGCGGGTGGGCCACCGATGTCGGCTACATCATCGCCACCGACCACCCCAAGTTCCCCTTCAACGAGTACGGCATCGGCGTCCCGCAGCGCATGACGCTCGAACCCACCAAGGTCGAGGTAGGGCCTAGGTTCATCAAAGAGCTCTTCAGCGAGTTCATGGAGAACATGATGGAGGTGCCGGAGTGAACCGCGTCAGCCTGGAGACCGACATCAGGTACGCGCTCCGCACCTACTACGCGACCCGCATCGCCTACCCGCAGACCGGCGGGTACGACAGCGAGGGCGTCACCGAGGTCACCGGCAGCATCGACGGCGTGCCATACGGCGACCTCTACCGCGAGGGCGACGTGTTCACCGACCCCGTCGGCTCCGGCCTGCTGGGCGCCATCTACTACGTCGTCGCGGCTACGCCCGGTGACCCGACCATCCGCGTCCAGCCCGAGGTGTCACCCGGCACCGTTAGGCCGGTCGTGGTGCTCGTGGACGACATCTGGAAGCCCGAGATCAAGAAGGGCGCTTCCAGGGTCCACATCGGCATCCGCAGTCGCCCCACGGCCAGGGCGGGCCACGTCCGCGCCTTGCACTCCGGCCGCGTGCTGCACGAGGACAGGCGGCACGTCCTCATTACCGCGCCCATCTGGCGCGGCGGCTTCTGGCTGCACGTCGACGGCATCGACCGCCTCGAAACGTCCTACGTCCTCGAGATGGTCAACAGCCGTGCCCAGATGACCAGCGACATCTACAAGCTCGCCATCGACGTTCGACCCCGCCAGGTGAACCTCAGCAACCTCGAGTCCAGCGGCATGTTCCGCAACGTCATCGCCATCGATGTCGACGCCGGGCTCACCGCCAACAGCCCCCTGGACGACCTGCCCGACGGCCTGCCCGACACGACGCACTGGCCGTGGGTGGAGATCACCGGCGTCACCCCCGTCATCGAGCCTCACAACGAAGAACCCCTGCCTCGCTACGCCGAGAAGGTCGGTGACTACCCGACCTCCAAGACGGCCGACGAGAGCGGCATCGAGTTCGGGATGCCGAGAACCGAGTGAAGGAGACAGCCATGCAGCAGTACCGAGTCATGAAGCCGGGTCACAAGGTCGGGCACGTTCGCTTGCCCTACGGTGAGATCGTCACAGCCAAGGAGCTCAAGGTCAAGGACGCCGACCTGCAAGTCTACGTCGCTCGCGGCATCCTCCGCCCCCACCGGGCAGTTTCTCCCACCCCGAAGCCCGAAACGGGTAACAAGGACGACTGAGCGGCCTTGGGCGGCCAAGCGAAAGGACACGCATGAGAAGCGCTGACGTAGTGAAGATCAGGGAGGTGTTCGAGGGCGGCATCGGCTCGCTGCCCACGGAGGTAGCACCACGCCTGGTCCTCATCGGTGACCTTCCCGCTGGCAGGCCTGGGCTCCAGGCCCGGCCGCCGGGATCGTCGATCGGCCTCAACGAGTTGCTGCGCGAGTACAGCGTAGGCGACTTCGACTACACCCTCGACTTCGCCAGGGTGTTCGCCAGCCAGTCCACCCAGGGCTTCCGCCCGTCGGGCTTCGACGTTTACCGCATCGTCGCCAGCGACGCCACGGTCGCCGAGACGGACGTGGCGACCGACGCCGCCGCCACCAACGCCGTTGGCCTGTTCCGCTTCGAGGCCATCGGCCCTGGCTCGGCTTACAACGGCAAGCAGATCGTCATCGAGGTCACCAGGGTCATCGCCAGTGGCCACCCCGCAGGCGACAACGTGGCGGTCTGCACCGTCACCCTGCCCAGCGTGAACCCCGACGCGCAGCCCGAGGTGTTCACCAACATCGTTTTCACCCACGAGGGCAGCACGGCTGGTAACAGCGGGGCGCACCGCACCCGCGACGCGAGCGTGATCAACGACGAGCTCTCCGGCAGCAGCGCGTGGCGACTGGTGTACGAGGCGACGGCGAGAACGTCGAGCTTCGGCGCGAACCGCGTGGTCGGCGACACCGTCACCCTCACCGCCGCTGGCGGCACCGACGGTGGCACCCTAGACGACGCCGACTGGCAGGCCGCCATCGACGCGGTGAGCGCCTTGCCGTTCCGCTGGTTCGTCATCCCCGGCGTGCCGAACGACACGGTTCGCGCCTACCAGCACAACACCTTCGCCGCTTCGCCGTTCGCGATGACGTTCCTCACCCAGATATACGGCGAGACGTTCTCGGCGTTCGCCACCGCCCTGAACGCCTACGGCACCGACGCCGACGACGGCCGCTCGGCGGCGTTCTTCGGTTGGGGGCCGCACCCCGCCGCGCTCGGCCGCGAGGTCAGCTTCGCGGCTGGCTACCTCGGCAAGTGGTCGGCGAAGATCGCCGCTACCGGCCTGGGTGGCGACTACCCGGTCGGTAACCTCGCGCTCGGCTACTCCGGCATCAGCGCCGGCGACAAGCTCACCAGGGCGCAGCAGGAGGCGGCGGCGGCCGCCGGCATCAACTACGCCGTGCAGCTCCCCAGTGGCGGTTACGGCGTCCATGGCTACTGGACCCGCGACGACCAGCTCGACCGCATGGGCGACATGGGCGTGCGCTCGATGGTGAACGACGTGGCTCGTCGCCTCGCCATCGCGTTCGCTCCGTTGGCGCACAACCGGGGCAACACCATCCTCACCCGCAGCAAGATCAACGCCCTCGGCACGCAGGCCATCCTCCCCTACATCAACAAGGGCGCTCTCAAGCGGGCCTCGGCCGGGACGTTCGACCTCACCGAGGTCCAGAACCGCTGGCAGGGCATCAGCTTCCCGAACCTCCCCGGCTGGGCGGTGTTCATGGCCTCGCTCCAGTTCAACGGTACGCTCGGCGGCGTGTTCGCACACCTCTCCGACGCCGAGATCGAGGGCCTCGCGGCCATCGCGGGCGAAGCCGCGCCCACAGCGGGGGCCCCCGCCGGAGGTAACGCCTGATGTACGAGGTCGAGTTCCACGTCGATGAAAACCGCCTCACCGATGCCTTCACCGTCGCTCGCCTTCCCACCAGCGACATCAACATCGCCGGTATCAATGGCAAGGTGTTCAACGCCATCGGCGAGGCTCCCGCGACGAGCATGGGCTTCTCGCCCTCCTACGACGCTGGCGCTCGCGGCCCCACCCCCCGCGTCAGCGCGTTCCAGCCCATCCGCATCACCTGCACGTTCCCCGGCTACATCGTCAAGGGCACCGGCGACGCGAGCCGTTACTACCTCTCGGACAACGAGACGCGCTTCTTCGAGCGCCTCGCCAAGCTGTTCGCCCGCCGCAGCGACCTCGCGCCGATCATCACCATCGGCGTGACGATCCGCAGGCTGCTCGAGGAGAACGAAACGCCGACGGACGTGAACACGCAGAGCGCCAGCAACCTCTACTCCGCCGTCACCAAGTACGAGAAGGTGTTGGTGTTCGAGGCGGGCGGCAACAACACCTCCTACACCATCGGCTTCGACGCCCTCACCCGGCCGTCGGAGACCGAAGTGTTCAACTACGGCATGGCGGACCAAGGCTAAGGCTTTACCGCCCCGTAGCACGGGCGTATGGCACCAGGGCCCCGCTGGCTACGCGGCGGGGCCACGCATACTCCGAACGTAGCTAAGGAGTCCGACATGAAAGTCAAGCACCTTCGCCTGCCCTACGGTGTCGCGCTGGACGGTAACCGCATCCTGCCCGCCTCCAAGGTGTTCACCGAGTACACCCTCAACCTGCTGGAAAGCGTTGACGGCATCGACGCCGTCACGGTTCGCATCGCCACCCTCAAGGACACGCTCGACTCGCACGCGCAGGCGACGAACGACTACTCACCCGGCACGCCCGCGTACAACGAGGCGGTGTTCCGCGCTCACGTCGAGCGCCGCGTCACGCCCGCGCTCACACCCAAGCAGATCGACCTCCTCTCCGGCCCCGACTACGACGCGCTCAGGACGTTGGTGAGCGACGGCATGACGCCCGAAGGCAAGCGGGCGCACCAGGCCATCGAGGGCGTCACGCTGGAGCGCAACGCCTACCTGCGGCTGCACTTCATGAACGACCGCAAGCGGGCCGAACAGCGCCTCTCCACCTCCCGCGCCGACAACCCGATGCTCTACGAGGCGTACCTCGTCCACGCCGTCACGCGCTTCGGTGACGTGACCGAGGCGTCGTTCGACCAGGTGCAGGTGGAGTGGAACGACCTGCTCAACATCACCTTGTTCGACCACTTCGCCCTCAGCCTGGCGCTGATGGGCCGCGACTACAAGGAGATCACTGAGGTCCTGGACGGGGTAGTGGAGGTCGATGGCAAGCCCCTCCCGTTTCCGGGTGGTGCTGGGGATGACGCTGCGGAGGTTCCGGCGTAAGGCCAACGACGGCAGGCTCCCGCATTGGGAGTACGCGGCGTTCGTGCAGTCGATGAGCGACGCCCGCGACCGGGTGCGCATCGGGAAGATGCTCTACCTCAAACATTCCGGCGAAAGGTGGGCCGACCTTCGTACCTTGCCGGATGATGAGCTGCACGAGTTCTACACCCTCACGCGGCAGACGCACGAGCGTCAAGCCAAGGAGCGCGAGGCGCAACTGGAGCGCCTCAGGAACCGGCGGCCCCCACGGATGGTTTGACCCGTGAAGCGTCGTGGTGATAGCGCACAGGTGAGGTCGTGAACGGCTACGCGGATGGCGTAGCACGCGCGGTCCCTTCGCGGAGAGCGCGATGAACGGCAACGGCGATACTCTCCAACTCTTCGGTGCGCGCTTCGAGGCCAACGTCGACTTCAACAAGGCCATCCGCGACGCGCACACGCTCGACAGGCAGCTCGATCGCATCCAAGAGAACATCCGCTGGCTCGGCACGCAAGGCGTCGGCTACATCAACGCCTTCGCCGCCGCGCTCGCTCGCGTCGCGGCGGCGAGCGGCGGCCTCCTCAACGCCAGCGGCGGGATGCTGCTCGGTTCCGGCACTGGCATGGCCATCGCCATGCTGCCGGGCGGCGGAGCGTCGTTCGCGCCCTACTCGCACCTGGGCACCGTTACGCCCGTCATCGCGGCCCTACCCGCCTGGCGAGCCTCTCAGCCACCCGTCATCGTCATGCCGCCCTCGTGGACGGGCATGGCGACGCCGCGTGTCAGCCAGTGGGGCGAGGTCAGCTTCCCGCACGCGCAAGCGGCGGGCAGGTTCATCGCTGGACCCGGCGGCATCACCTTCGGCGGCGGCTACATTCCGCCCCGCTTCATCGCCGGCCCGGGCGGGGTTTCGCCCGCGCCCGAGATCGTGCCGTTCCACCGCGGCGCGTCTCTCGTACCGTGGCAACGCCCCAACGAGCTCATCCCCCACCCGAGCCTGTTCGGGCGCGGCTCCCCTCCGGGCGACGGCTTCACGCACGTCCCCGGCTTCTGGCAGACCTTCCGCGAGAACTTCACCGCGCCCGCTGCCGCCGCGATGGGCAACCTGCGCAGGAACATCAGACTGCTCTCCCCGCACAACATGATGCGGTTGGCGAGTGGCATCTACATCGTTCAAAGCGTAGGGGACCTCGCCCGCTTCGTGGCCAACCAGACCATCGGGCAAGCGATGCTCCTTGAGGAGCGCCAGGAGCTTCTCGAGAACGCGCTCACCGGCCCGCAGATAGGCATCGACCGCCAGTTAGCCGCGACCCTCGCCGCCCGCCTCACCAGCAGCAGCTTCTTCGCGGGGATGCCGGTCACCGCCGCCGAGATGGGCCTCTCGCGCCCCGAGCTCGCCGAGCAGTTCCGGCAGCTCGCGCCCATCATCCGCATCACGGCTCGTAACCAGGACGAGTTCCAGGCCGGGTTGCAGACCGGGGCGTTGGCCCGCGCCCTCCTCGTCGCGCGTGACCCGGTGCAGGGCACACAGGGCGCCATGGTCGCCCTCTCCGAGCTCTACTCGGGCGGTCCCGACCGCTTCCGCTCGCTCTCCCTGCGCTTCGAGCTTCCCAGGAGCCGCCTGCTGGAGATCGAACAGGAGATGGGCGGCGCCGGCGTCGCCGACCCCGGCCGGGTCGTCATCCAGATGCTCCGCGAGATGGGCTTCGGCCCCGAGTACCTGACGCGCAGGGCTGACACCCTCGCCGGGCAGCTCGCACGCTCGGGGGCGCTATTCCAGAACTTCCGCGTCGACCTGTGGGAAAGGTCGATGAACAAGGTCAGGGAGAACCTGACCGCCCTCAACGACACCTTCGAGGCGTTCCTCAACTCGAACGCCGGCGATGCCGTCATCGGCACGCTCGACACCATTTTCGGAGCCATCACTGGCTTCCTCGTCCGCGACCCGGTGAACCTCATGGTCGGTCTCATGCGCGGCGAGGGTCCCATATCTAGCGACAGGCTCGCTCGCAGCATCAGCGAGTACATGCAGGCCCGCGAGGGTAGGTGGGTCGATGCCGCCGGCAGGTTGGCAGACGCCGCGACCTCGTTCCGCGAGGCGGCCGACCTCATCACGAGCAAGGGCATCGAGCAGGCGATTCGCACCGCCGGCTACGGTCTCTCCCTCACCAGCGGCACCACGTTCGGCACCATCGCCGGGGTTGCCGGCCTGGGGATGCTGGATAGGGTGTTGACGGGCGGCGCGATGGCCCGCGCCAGCAGGCAACTCGTCACCAGCGGCGCTGCGGCGGCGAGGGCCACGGCTGCGACCGGCCTCGCCACGGCGGGTGGCACGCTGCTTCCCATCATTGCCATCGCCGGCCTCGCGGCCCTCGGCACCGCCGGTTACCAGTCGTTCCGGGGTGCTCAGGACTGGCAACGCTTCGCGGCGATGTACCCCGACCTCGCCGCCGCCACAGGCCTCGACCCCAACATGAGTGGCGTGGCCATGTTCGGCGACCGCATCGCCACTTGGGCGCAGCGCGTGGCGCGCGTCGGCCCTCGGGTCGCCAGAGGCGTCTCAAGCTTGGTGACGGGCCAGCCATACGAAGACCCGTACCTCGACGACCCGCTCGTCTCCGCTCTGGCCAAAGCCAGGGAGGCCGTCGAGCAGGGCAACATCGTCGGCCGCTTGCAGCAGCAGGCCGCACTGCTCTCGCTGGGGATCAGCGATGAGATGGTGGTACGCAGTCACCTGCTCGGCACGTTGCAGGAGATCATCGCGAACAACCCGGACAGCGACCTCGCGAAGCGCGTAGCCACCGAGGGTCCGAGCGTCCTCGGGGCGCTCGTCGAGCAGGGTATGCAGGGTTACGGGCAGACGGACGTGACCGGCACGGTCCTCTCGGGCGTGGTGCTCGAAGCCGCCGCCGCTCGCAACGTCGCGGTCGTATACGGCGGCAACACGCTCGTCCCCGACCCCGCCTCGCAGCTCGGAGCGGCGGGTCAGGCCACCCTCTGGTCGCGGGTGCTCGACCTCTCCGGCGGCGACAGCAAGCAGGCGCTGCGCATCCTCACCGAGATTCTTGAGTACACCGCGCAGACCGCCGTGAACACCTCGGCGCTCAACCCCGAGGGCCGCTTCACCTTCATGCGCCCCTCGGGTCATGGTGACATCTTCACCGGCTTCATCACCGACCCCGACATGCGCTTCGTGCGCAGGAGCGGCTACCAACAGGGCAGCATCACGTTCAGCATCCCGACCGCGACCGACGCTACCCCCGGCATCACGGTCACGCTCGGGGCGGGCGCTGGCGGCACGCAGTACGTCACACCCGCCGACTACACCAGGGGCGCTTACAACGAGTTCTTCCGAGGCACCCTCAGCGACTACTACGGGCAACCTCGCGACTACGGCCCTCACGGCGGCCTCGACTACGTGCTCGGCGCCGACCAGCGTGGCATCCTCACCGCGCCTTATGCCGGTCGCGTCGAGTACCTGTCCACCCCCGAGGACTACGCCCGCTACCCGATGCTGGACTCCTACGACCCCGTAGGGACGTTCGGCAACACCGCCGTGTTCATCGACCCGCTCGGCGGCCTGCATACCTACTCGCACCTGTCGGACGAGACCCTTGCCCGCTTCGGCAACCTCACCGAGGTCAGGGCGGGCCAGCAGTTCGCGATACAGGGTTCCACGGGCCAGTCCACCGGGCCACACGTCCACTACGAGATGTGGATGCCCGACGGTCGCGGCGGGTACGTGTCGGTGAACCCGCTCTACGCGCAGGACTACTTCACGAACGTCATCCCGAACGTCGAGCGCACCGTGCGCGGCGGCGGCAGCGTGAACATCATCATGGACGGCGTGACGTTCAACCTCAGCGGTACCGTTGATGAGATGGTCGAGCAGGCCACCGCCGCCTTCGAGTCGCGCTTGCGCGAGGAGCTGGAGTCCTTCGTGCGCGACGAGTCCGTGAACATCGTCTCCACCGCCCACCGCACCCTCGCCAGACAAGGACTGGCGCGCTGATGGACCTGCGATCGCACCTACCACCGCCCAGCTTCTACCTCTCCACACCGCGCGACGGCGGCAGGCTGTGGCTGTTCACCGACGCGCCCGTGTTCCCCGAGCGCTACGGCTCCAACCTCAACGTCGTGCCGCTACCCGGCATGAACAGCCCCTACGTCAGCCAGGGCGCGGGCGTTGGCTGGGTGTGGGCGCTCGAGGCGAAGCTCAACCCGTGGCACAAGTTCCTCGCCGACGCCTCCGACACGAGCACCGCCGCCCGTGACCCTAGGTCGGGCAGCGTCTACGCCGACTACCTGGAGATCAAGCGCTTCATCGACAACTACGGCCCCTCCCCCCTGCTGCTGCTGCACCGCCCCGGTGAGGACGCCATCGTCGTCGCCCTGACCGACTTCTCCTCCGAGTTGGCCCTGTCCCAGGACACTATGACCTACGACGGGCAGCTTCCCAGCGCCATCCCGGTGTCGATGACGCTGGTCGAGGTGCCCGAGTACCGCGTGAGGTTCGACTGATGCCCATCCGCCTCGTCCCCGAAGGCAAGCGCGTGTGGCAGGAGGTCGCGGAAGCCTACCGGCCACCCAACGACCCCTTCGCGCTCTACGCGCAGGACGAGCGCATCGGCACTTACCACGCGGCGACACTGGCGATCAACTTCCAGATGGGCGTGAACACGCTGTCGCTGCACAACGCCTGGACGGTGGGCGACTGGTTCGGCCCCTACCCGCTGCGTATCCCCGACGAGGAGCGCGCGGCGACCTTCCCGCGCATGGTCACGCCGCAGGAGGCCGCCGACGCCATCGGCTACGACATCCCGGCGAGCGAGGGCGGGGTCGCGACGCAGGTCACCGCCGGTGACGACGTGCCCGAGTGGGTGCGGGCGTACCTCGGTTGGCTCCAGAACCAGATCGACAGGTACGGGTACGTCGTGCGCCGCGAGGTCAGGGGTGATTACCTCTGAGCCTCCTGTCGATGATCCTGGACGGCGCGGCGCAGCCGGGCAGGCAGCATCCGCTCGGCTTCCGGCCGCGCTTCTGGCTGTTCGTCGATGGTGTCGAGGTCAAGGCGGTCAGGCAGGGGCGCGGCGCGGTCACCACGCCTGCGGGCTACCACTGTGCCATCTCGCGGGTCGAAGTCACGCTGGGCCTCGACCAGGTGAACACACTGTCGTTCGTCGTCACCGGCGAGGACTCCGCCAGGTTCGTCAAGGAGCGCTTCGAGAAGCGGATGCCCGTCAGGATCGAGGTCGGCTACGATGACCACCCCGAAACCAGGCAAGCGCTGTTCGACGGTCACCTGCTCCAGGCCACGCCCGCAGGCGTGAACCCCGTCGAGGTGGACGTGGAGGCCGACAGCCTCATGTACCAGGCGCGGGAGGACCGCAGCACCGCCGCCACCACCGACGCCTCACGGGCGGCCTTCATCAAGACGCGCCTCTCCGAGCAACCGACTAGCATCAAGTGCAACCTCGAGGGCGTGCTGGAAGTCGAGCAGGACGAAGGCGGAGCGCAGGGGGAAGGCAGCCTGCTCGACTTCATCCAGCGCTGGTCGCGGGACAACTTCGTGCATTGGCTGGACCGCATGAACGGCGAGGTCGCGTTCTTCTACCCTGGCGAGAAGCCCACCCTCTACCGCCCGTTCCGCACCTGGCACCTCAGCGGTCGCAGGGTCAGGCCCGACGACACCGACCCGCCCATCCTCAACACGTGGTCACCCAAGCAGTCGTTCGTCGAGGCCCCGTTCACCATCACGGCGACCTACTACCTGGAGGACGCGAACAACATCGAGCCGAAGGTCGTGACCGCCGAGAACGAGCGCGGCGTGCCCGAGTCGAGCCTGCACCTGGGCAACTTCTACGTCAAGAACGAGGCTGCCGCGCAAGCCATCGTGGACGCCGCCGCCGAGTTCTACTACTGGCACGTCATCGAAGGCGAGTTCGGCATCAGCGCAGGCCTACCCATCCTCCCCCTGGACGAGGTGGTCGCCAAGAACCCGCCGCCGGGCCTGGAGGACTACTACGACCGGCCCTTCGAGGTCGTGCAGGTCAGGCACGTGCTCGACCACCGAGGCTGGACGGTCAGGGGCAAGGTCAGGGCCGGGAGGGGCGCGTGAAGGCCTACATCACCGAGGTCGTCGAAAGCAACTACAAGGACGAGCCGCGAACCAACCGCGACGGCCGCCCCTACCCCCGCAACTCGGCCTGGGTGAAGATGCCGTGGCTCGCCACCCCGAAGAACCCCGACCCGGTCAGCGCCGCGCCCGTACCCGTGTTCATCGGCCAACAGCACAAGGGAGGCCGCCTCGGCTGGGAGCCGCTCAAGCCCGGCACGAGGGTCGTAGTGGTGGAGCTGGAGGACCGGCGTTACAGCCCGACCGGCCTAGCGATCATCGCCTACGGCCCGCCGAACACCGACGAGCTCTACACCGACCTGCGCGAGACGGCCGCCTACGAGCAGCGCGTCGGTAACGCCGGGTTGGACAAGTGGGTCGAAGCCGAGGAGGACCCGGTGTTCGGCCCGAACGAGGACGTGGGCCGCACGCACCTCGACGGCAGGGGCTACGGCTGGCAGACGCGCCACCCCTACCCGGGCGACGCCACCAGGGACGAGATGCTGCTCACCGGTCCCGCCACGACCATCCTCGACGAGCACCGCACCGACGAGTCGGTGGTCAAGCGCGTCATGACCATCCCCGGCCCCACCTGCACCTACACCGTCACTTACGACGTGGTCGCCGGCACTTACACCCTCGCCGACGACAAGGGCAACAGCGTGACGCTCGACAGCGTAGCCATGACCCTCGCGCTGGTGGCGGTCACCTCGATCAAGCTCGAGGCTCCGGCGCTGGGTTTCTTCGGCGCCGACCCGGTCGCCAAGCCGGTCGTCACCGGCACCAAGACCGCCACCGACGGCGCTCCCGTCGCGGCGCTCACCAGCCTGCTCTCCGCCCTGGCGTCCCTGGGCCTCATCACCGACTCGACCACCTGACTTTCCCCCCACGTACAAGCCCACCTTCATAGCGTCGGCTTGGCATGGTCGGTAGTCAGTTCATCGCGTACTTCCAGATCGGCACGAGCGAGGCGGTCACCGTGACGCCCGCGACGCGGCCGACCTCGCCGCTGGAGCGGCGCATCGCCGACGTGCTGCGAATCCGCACGAACACCATCGCGGGCCGCCCGAACGTCGGCAACCTCGCGCTGGAGTTCACGCACAAGGGTCGGCATGTTCCCGCCACGGTGCTCAGGGACTACGTGCTCCGCACCCTGCGCAGCTTCATCCCCAACGTCACCTTCGACGTCAAGGTCGCCGACGGCCTGGACGCTAACGGCTTCCAAGAGGTCGCCATCCGCTACGAGGCCGCATGAGCCTGGTCATCGACCAGGAGGCGTGGGTCGCGTACTACGCCGAACGCCTGGGCGTCGAGGTCACTGACCTCGGCGAGGCCGACCTGAGGCTCGCGCTCGCGCTCTACCACGCCGCCTACCTGCCGACCGCCGCCACCGTCGAGTACCGCGCCAACGAGCTCGACCTCAAGCAGCGCTACGCCGAGTTCGGCTTCAAACCCAACGTCCCGACGTTCGCCACCGGCAAGGTCAGAGTCACGCTCGCGAACAGCGCCACCTCCACCTACCACCTGCCAGCCCCGTTCATCGTCAGGCAGGGCGACCTCAGCTTCGTCGCCACCGAGGCGCTGACCATCCCGGCGGGCTCGACGACGGGCGAGGCCTCGATAGTCGCGCAGATGCAGGGCGAGGACGGCACGCCGCAGGAGGCCGCAGCCAGCATCACCACGGCGGTTGCTTGGCTCAGGGGCGCGGCCATCAGCATCACCGACGTGAGCCCCGGTCGGAACGGCGGCACCAGCGACGAGATACAAGCCGAGTTCCGCGCCTACGCCTTCAACCCGCAAGCCCTGGTGAGGGCCGAGGACCACGCCAGCTACCTGGAGAACGAGTTCACCTTCGTCGGCCGCGCCTACGCCCACCCCCGCACCAGCATCACCGAGTTGGGCGGCACCTACACCAGCGAGTCCCCCGTCGAGGGTCACCTCGCCATCGCGCTCGTCTCCTCTAACGGCGGCATCCCCACCGACGATCAGATCGCCGAGGCCAAGGAGGCGCTGCTTCGCGTCACCGTGCCATACGGTGAGGAGGCGTTGCACGTCGTCAAGGCCTCGCCGGTGCCCATCAGTGGCTCGGTGAGTGTCACGGTCGAGCCGGGCGTTGACGAGGAGGAGGTCGCCGAGCTCATCGCCGAGGCGCTCAACGACTTCCTCGACTGGCGCACCTGGCCGTCGGGCAGGAACGTCCACGCCGGCGACATGTGGCGCGTGATCGACGACGTAGCCAACGTGCGCTACGTCAACAGCGTCGTGCTCGCCGGGCCGAACCCTGAAGTCATCACCCTCGAACCGTGGCAGTACCCCGTGGGCGCGTTCACGGCGGCAGGGATAACGCTGATCGAGGCGTCGTGATACGCGCCTACCACGACCCGGCCCTGCTGCACCCGATAAGCCGCGACGGCACCTGGAACCGCGCCGTCGAGTTCGTCTGCGCCCGCAGCGGCAGCCGCAGCAAGGCCATCTACCTGCACAACCCGACCAGCGCCACGGTGCTGCTCAAGCTGCAAGCCTCGGCGCCGGGCTTCGCGGTCACCATGCCCGAGAGCGTCAACGTCGCGCCCGGCGTCACCCGCCTGGAGGTGAGCGTCACCGCCGGGGCGCTGCCCCTACCAGCCGTGGTGGACTTCGTCATCACCGGCACGGTCGCCGCCGACGACCCCGGTTACGGCGCCTTCACCGAGAGCGCCTTCTCCAACGACGCCTACACCATGGAGCCCGGCACCCTCGGCGGCACGCTCCTCAAGGCTGAGGCGAGCGCGTTCGCGCTGCCCGTCGGCGACGAACGCTTCGGCGACCTCAACGACAGCCCCCTCGCCACGGTCGATAAGTTCACCGACTACATCGCATCGGGCATGGGCTTCGTTGACGACGACTACCGGAGCGTCGTCGTCGGGATGCTCGCCGAGCACCTGCGCGACTGGAGCGTGTGGGCGCTCAACAAGCACTACATGTTCGACGCCAACTACGGCCCCATGCGCCACGCGAGGGCCAGGGCCGACAGCATCGGCTACAACCCGCCCGGTGTGTCCGGCCTACACCCCGCGCTCAGGCGCAGGGTGTACGCGAGCGCCTACGAGATAGCTCGAAAGGTCGGCAGCGCCGACGGCATCAGAGCCGTGTTCCAAGCCCTCGGCATCCCCCAGATACAGCTCGACGTGTGGCGCGAGGGCTTCACCTGGTACGTGCGCGTCCCGCAATGGGTCGCGAACGTCTACGGCACCGACTTCCTCGGCGTCCTCGCCCTGTACCACGTAGACCCCTACTGCACGGTAAACCTCGCCGTGAACGAGGGTACGTTCGAGTGGGACTTCACCGACATCGACTACACCGTCGAGCCCGGCCACGCCGTGCAGCCACCCCCCATCGGCATGGGAGGGCACCTGCTCCTCGAGGGCGGCACCGCCTACCTGCTCCTCGGGGGCGGCGCCCGCATCGAGCTTCAAGGGAGCGCCGTGACGGTCGTTTAGGGCGGCAACGCCGTGACCTACGGCGACGACACGGTCACCTACTAGGGGAAAGGCATGTCAGACAAGAGGCTCACCGAGCTCGCGACGGGAGCGCAGCCCACCGGCGCCGAGTACCTCTACGGCGTGCAGGGCAGACAGGCCGATGCCTGACTTTCTCCGCCGTAGAAGCCCACCCTTGCTACGAAGGGCGACATGAGAACCCGGCGCTTCGCCAACACCGAGCGCATCCGCAGTAAGGAGCGACGTCTACAGGAGGTGCTCAAGCGCCGCGACCTCGCGTTGCTGCTCGGCACCATGCCCAAGGGCGTGCTTACGCCCGTGTCGCACACCACCATCGGCACGAGCAGCACCATCCACACGCCGCTCAGGGCTTTGGTCGCCACCGCGCAGGAGACGTGGCGGGTGGACTTCGCGGACGTGCCCGACCCCACCGGCGGCTTCGAGGACGTCGTCATCCCCGCCGCGAAGCAGATCGGTGAGCTCGCCAGCGACCAGGTGCTCTCGTTCGCCGGCCAACCGGTCGGCACCTATGTCGTGTACGCGCAGCACAACCTCGTCGACGAGAACCCCGAGCAGCGCGACCCGCCCGGTAAGTACGCCGGGGGTACGGGCGTGTTCCCTGAGCATCGCGACTTCTTCGGGCACGGCAAGCCAGACGGCACGCCGATCCCGCGCGAGGGTTACGACGCGACCCTCACGCCCGAGGTGGTCAGCGAGGCCGTCGACCGCCTGACCATCGCGTTCGCCCCCGAGGGCAGCGTGCCCACCAACGCCACGCCGCTCATCAGTGTCGTGTGGAACGGCACCTCGATCGCGTCAAGCACGGTCATCGCTCGCACGCTCGACTTCACCACCCTCTACGACCACATCGGCGCGGGCGGCAACGCTCACGCCACGGCGACGACCTCCACCGCGGGCTTCATGTCCGCCGCTGACAAGCAGAAACTCAGCGCCGCGACCTTCCTGGAGTCCCCAAACACCCTCGCCATGCGCGACTCCAACGGCCGACTGCGCGTCGCCAACCCCAGCCACGACGACGACGCGACCAACAGGGGCTACGTTGACGATGCCATTTCAGACATCGCCAGCGCCCTGGACGACCACATCGGGTCGGGCGGCAACGCGCACGCCGTGGCGACCACGACGACCGCTGGCTTCATGAGCGCCACCGACAAGTCGAAGCTGGATGGCGCTACTTCCGCTCCCACCGCCAATCGTCTCGCGATGCGCGACTCGTTTGGCAGGCTAATGGTCGCTGCGCCCGCCACTGCTAATGACGCCGTCAACAAGCAGTACGTGGACGACACCGTCGGGACCCCCCT
>Ga0207864_1002574_pt1 | contig 16828 bp, 14 predicted proteins | sample HigsolmetaAR202D_FD_184834 | JGI IMG/M metagenome (GOLD analysis project Ga0207864, IMG submission 184834) | Ionic liquid and high solid enriched microbial communities from the Joint BioEnergy Institute, USA - AR20-2-D (SPAdes) (version 2) ... | reverse complement strand
CATCCCCCACACCCGCCGGCCGAGCACCGATCCGCTCACCCCGGGCGGGCGCGGCCTGCTCCTGGTCGCCTCCCTGGCCACCCACTGGGGCCACTGGACCACCGAGGCAGGCGGCACCACCGTCTGGGCCGTCTTCGCACCCCCGACCACCACCCCCACCCAACTCCCCTGACCCCGCACCCGCCACCAAGGACCCGCACCAGACCAACGGTGTCCCCTGCCGGGGCGAGCCTCCACGCAGCCGCACCCGCGCGTAAGCCGTCCGCGCCGCTCGCCCTCGCCCCACCCCAAGGACCACACCCAGGCCCCAACCCGGCCGACCAAAAGGGCCTTCACCCAGGCCCCAGCCCTCTGGAAACGCCCGCCTTCCCGATCCCTCCCGCGCCCCAGCCCAGGTCAGGGCTGCCGGGCCTCCCGGCCGAAACCCACCCGCACCCGAAAAACCTTGGGTTCCCCAACCGGAAACCCGATCCCTCTGCTTCGGCCGCGAGGCGCGGCAGCCCTGAGGTCGCCCCGGGCCCGGGAGGGATTCGAACCCCTCCCTCTCCACACCCATCCCAGGCCCACCCCAAGGACCACACACCGGCCAGCTCAAGGACCTTTCACCCCGGCCCCTGAGAGGCCCGCCTTCCCAGCCCTTCCCGCAGTTCCGGAAGTCCGCCTATGACCGCACCCGACACCGACGCCATGCCCGACACCGCCCACACCGCGCCCGCATCCGGCTCCGACGTGTCCGACCCCCGCCATGAGCCGCTGCGTTTCGGCTACACCCTCACCGAACTCGACGACATCGCCGAAACCGCCGCCGTCACCGTCCACCACCGCAGCCATCTCGACCGTGCGGTCCGCGTCCAGGCCGCGTGGGAGGCCGCCACCACCCACCTCTACGCGGCCGACACACCGCCCACCCGGCACGACCTGCTCACCGTCGCCTGGAACGCCATCCGCCAGGCCGCCCGCGCCGACTGCGCCTTCCGCGGCTGGCAGCCCGGCTACGAGGCGGTCACCCGCCCCGGCTTCGAGCGCTACTGGGCGTTGAGCGCCAACCCGCACCCCAGCCCCGAGGCCGCCGTCGTGGAACGCCTCGCCCTCGCCCAGATCTGGCCCCGGCTGCGCCCCCGCCACCGCGAACTCCTGCTCGCCCTGGCCGTGCACGACGACTACACCCGCGCCGCCGAAGCCGTCGGCCTGAAGTACCACAGCTTCGTGTCCTGCATCTCGCGGGCCCGGCGCGCCTTCCTCGCCCTCTGGCACGAGCACGAGGCCCCGTCCCGGCCCTGGGGCCACGACGTGCGCGGCAAGCAGCCCACCACCCGCACCGTCACCGGAACCGTCCTGCGGCTGCGCGAACGCCGCCGCGCCCAGCGCGACACCCCGCCCCGGCCCCGCGGCCCCCGCAGGAAGGACGTCGGCGTCCCCGACGCCGAGCTCGCCCGCCGCTACCTCGCGGGCGAGTCCCTCGCCTCCATCGCCCGGTCCGTCGGCCTCGGCAAGACCACCGTCCACACCCGCATCCAGCCCCACCTGGGTGAGCGCCGGTGAAACGCGGTCACACCCGGTTCTCGACCGGCGTCTGGACGCTGATCTGGTTGGTGATCGGCGTGTAGATGTCCACGTCGACGTCCGGAGCCGACAACGACACCAGCAGGGAGTAGCGCACAGCACGCTCCCGGCGGTCGCCGAGCTTGGTCTCCTTCCACCACCCGTTGACAGGAACGACACCGATAAGGCCCGACTCTGCCAACTGAGCCCCGGTCCCGCTCCAGATGTCGCAGCTCACGGATCCCTTATTCCGACTCTCCGGGCCGATAAACCAGTTCTTGTCCTCCCCCTGACTCTTTTTGGAGCGACTGTTCTCCTCATCAGAGGCTTCTCTGCCGATCCGCTTCACGAAGTCCTCATCGGATTCCTCTGGTTTTTTGACCGCGAAACGCAACTGGTGGGAAGCGTAGCTGTAGCGGCCTCGCCAACCTCGGCGGGAGGGGTTCGGTTCCACGAAATAGGAGAGCGTCACCTTCATGTGACACTGTACGTCCCACAACTGCCGGAACACCTCAGCCGGCCAGGGAAGTTCGTGCAGACGGAACTTCCGTATGGAGAACCTGCCAGACTTGCTTTTCTCAAAGGGGTGGAACTCGTCCTCAATCAGCATGGTGACGGTGTTGCGGAAACTGTTGAGGACGGCTTTCTCCCGTGGGACCCCCCAGCCGTACTGTCGCAGCAACTGCTTCCTGTCCGTCTTCCTCTTCGCGCCGTTGAACTTGGCCTGCATCGGCTCGGTCCACTCTGCGGCGTGCACGAGGAGTCCTCGCACGGTCTCCGGCCACAGCTTCGGATAGCGTTCCCACACGAGCGCGCAGAGGCGGGCGGCCTGAGCTGTGGCCGCGCTGGTGGCGTTCGCCGTGTGCAGCAGATCCGGTGGAGGCCCCGTGGTCACCAGGCTCACCGACTCGTGATCGACTGCATGGGTGAAGTTCTTGTCCCGCAGGAGGTTTCCGCCTTCCAGGACGATGTCGGGCTTGTTGGGCCACGGCTTCCTGAACTCGACCGCGGTCCGGCTCCAAGGTGACAGTTCACCTCGGGGAGCGAGCGGCGTGTAGCCCTGGAGCTCCGGAACGCTCGGATCTCCCATGAGTTCCGTGTACGCGCCAACCGTCAGGACGTTCCACGCCTGAGCTGGAGCCTCGATGACTGACGTGACATTGACGTCCAGATAGTCGTCCCCGCTGAAACCGTGGTTTCTGCTGTACCTGTTGTTGTCGACGTTTCCCGCAGAGACGACGTAGAGTCGCGCTGCCTCGGGATCGGGGTCTCCGAGCAGCTCAATCCCGTTGTCACTGCGCGCAACGTCGGTACCGAACGCCAGTGCGTCAAGCGATGCGGACCACGCGGTCGGGAGTCCTTGTGTCGCGGGGCTTTTGAAGTCGGTAATGGGCAGGGAGAAAGCTCGTCTGCGTTCCGGGTCCGCTGCCTCCGCCAGTGCGGTCCCCGCAGCCGTCACCTCCCCGTACAACGGAAGTTCCGTCGCCCGTCTCGCATCGACGATCTTGACCGACTCCAGAAGAGTGCGTATGACGGGTGCCTCGGATCCCACCAATGCCTTGTCCAAGCTATCCCCGAACAGCGCGAGACCGGCCATACGGGTTCCGTGGTAGTTACCCCCGTCCGCAGGAGTGGTATCCGGCAGCGCGGTGAGCGGCGGGTGGGCCAGGAACGGCCGCAACAGCGGGTGCTCCCCCAGAATCCCGGTGTCGAGGAGGCAGACGGCCGGCGCCCGTCGGTCCGGTGGAGTCAGCCTTCTCGCCAGGTCGTAGACAAGTTCGCGTCGCAGGTCGGTGTCGGCTCCGGCGAGCTCGTGGATCTCGCTGGGCCGGTGCAGTTCGGCGAGGGAGGCGTCTGTGGCCACGATCGGGGCGAGGTCACGGGCGCTGGCGTAGACGTTGACGATGACATGGTCGTGGATCGTGAGCGCTCCGCTGACCGTCCACCCGTACCGCTGGGCCGCGATCCGCAGCGATTTCAACGGCTGGTGTTTCGGTGAGCGGCGAAGCAGCCACACCTCCCACCAGAGAGGGACGTCTTCATCGGGGAACTCCGCCTCCTCCACCCAGAAGTCACGGAGAGCCGCGGTCATCAACTGCTGGATGTGAGCGACGGTTTCGGCGTGCCTGGGTTTGCCGTTCGGACGGTCTTCTGTGGCGAACTCGTCGAGCCGCTTGAGGAAATCCTCCTGCGCCTTCGGTGGCAGCCAGACCACTGCCCGCTGAGGGGCGTCCTTGGTCTGAGGGTGCTCCACCAGCAGTCTTCCGCCGTCGGCTCTGGTGCTGTCCAGCCCTCCCAATGAGAACTGGTAACCCGAACAGCCCACAACGGAGACGGTGATCCCTTTGTCCTGAATCTCGGTGGGAACACTGGCCTTTCGTTCTTGTACCTCTTCTTGGACACGGGTGAGTTGCGTACGGAGACTGCGGGCGTGTCCTCGCCGATCCGTGATCGGACGTATGGCCGGGGGTCGTCCTCCCCCACCGGGTTTATAGGCTCTGTCCTGGCCGGTTCCAGGAACGACAAGGTGCGGGAGCCCCGACCAACGGGAGCCCCCGGAGGGGTTCTCGGTCATGCGTGAGCCAGGCGCCTTTCATCCAGAGCGCTGATCAGATCGGTGTTGGTGACAGATTCCGAATCGCTCAGGATAGCGTTCTTCGCGGCGGTTTCCGCTGCTCGTACGAGCTCGGCATGGCTGAGGCCGTCCACGTGGTCATGCAACTGTTCCCAATCGACGCCCGAGGTGTCCATGACGGCCAACCGTCCACGGAGCACCCGCACGGCTTGTTCCGCATTGGGACGATCGTAAGCGACAACCATGTCGAAGCGCCGGAAAAGCGCCCGATCCAGTAGATCAGGATGATTTGTCGCCGCTACAACTAGACTTTCCGGACTTGTCTCATCCAGGAAGAGCAGGAACGTGTTGAGAATCCTCCGCGCCTCGCCCACGTCGTTTCCTGCCCCGCGTTCACCGCCGAGCGCGTCGAACTCATCGAACAGGTAGACCGCACGGGTCTGAACCGTGGCGTCGAAGATCACGCGCAGCTTAGCCGAGGTCTCCCCCATGAAACGGCTGATCAGACCGTCGAGGCGGATGGTGAAGAGGGGGAGGCCCAACTCCTTGGCGAGGACGGCCGCCGTCATGCTCTTGCCCGTCCCGGGCGGCCCCACCAGCAGCAGTCGGTGCATGGGAGCGAACCCGAAGCCCTCCAGGCGCTCCCGCTGCCGCTGCTCACGGATCACTCGTTCCAGGCGCGCCCGCACTCCGTCGGCAAGCGTCATGTCCCTGAGCCGAATCTCCGGGTACTCGGCCGTGACGAGTTCGGCGAGTTCCCCCTTCGGCTTGACCACCGGTATGGGCCCCGTCCTGCGGGCTGTCGGCCTGGACTGCGCAGCGTCAATGAGTTCACGCAGATCCGCGGCGAACCGGGTGTGCCCCTGCCGTGCCGCCTTGGCCGCGACCTGAAGCGCGACCGAGTAGAAGCCCTGGTCGTCGTCTCGGGCGTGTGCACGAACGAGTGCCCTGACGTGGTCCGCGGTCGCAGCCATGTCGCCCTCCTCGCCGTGCGTGGGGTACACCTCCGGAGGCCAGTTAATGACCTAGAGGACTGACTTAGTCACTCTGCGCTCAGGCGTGTCGCCGTGTTGACGAGCATCTCTTTTTGGGTTCTACCCAGAACCGAAGCAACTAGCACTGTTGCCCACCGGTCTGACAAGGATTCCCCCAGGATGTCCACTATCGGCCACCCTGGAAGCAGATGCCGCATACCAGCACAGAAGTCTGCTTCTTGCGCCCCGGAGATCCTAACGGCTCCATTCCACACGATGACAGCAGCATCCGGGACCAAAACGATTACATTCCTTGCCGTTCTGCTCTCCTCAGTCGACAGCCCTCACCCGTTCCGGTGTGCTCATAGTTCCCGTAAGCCCTGGTCCGCACGCCGGCTCCTCGGAGAACAGTGGCGGGCAGAAGAGCGGCAGAGGACTCTCCCCTTCCGGCTTCCACACCGGACAGGCAGGGGTGGGGACCCTCAATCGACCCGCCAGCGCACAGATGCGTCTGGTCACCTCTTGTCAGCGCGCCGTGTTCGACGCTGCTGTCCAAACGTTGGAAGAATACGTCTGGGCCTACAAGAACCTCGTGGTCCCTGCCTGCCCGGAGCTTGTCGCCCGCGCCTGGCGGCAGTGCCGCATCCGTCCGGAGGACTTCGAACCCCAGTCGCTCGCCTGCGTCGGCCTGACGCTCGAAGCGGTGTGCGGCACAGGACTCCTCAGCGTCCTTGAAGGGAAAGAGCAGCGTTGACGCGCCCCGAACGGGTCTCCCGCACCACCGTCTACACCAGCCCGTGGCTGACCCTGTTCGAGGACGAGATCGTCCGCGGCGACCAGCCCGGCCGCTACGCCGTGGTGGAACGCGCCGACTCGGTGGTGCTGCTCGTCCGCTCCGAGCGCGACCGGCTGCTGTTCGTCCACACCTACCGGTATCCGACCGGGGAGCTCTCCCTGGAACTGCCCATGGGCGGCATCGATCCCGGCGAGGAGCCCGTGGCGGCGGCACTGCGGGAGCTCGCCGAGGAGACCGCCCTCACCCTGCGCCCCGGCGACCTGCGCTGCCACGGCGTGTTCCGCGGCTGCCCCGGCCTCACCCCGCAGTCGGTGTGGGTCTACTCGGCCACTGTCGACGACGCCCTGCTCGACTCCGCCACCACCCGCCACAGCGGGGACGACCTCGAAGGCACCCGCGTCGTCGCCCTGGCAGAGATGCCCGCGCTGATCGCCGCGGGCCGCATCACCGACAGCTTCTCCCTGAGCAGCCTCGCGCTCAGCGGATGGCTTTCCGCTGCACCGGACGGCGGCCCACGGCGCTGACCCCGGCCAGGAGCGGCGGGGCCGCTTCCGGTGCCGACAGAGCCGGGGCGCGTCGACGTGGTCAGAGCCCCGCTTCAGTGAGGAAACGGGACAGCGGCACCGCTTCGGCCCGCAGTTCCAGGGCTCTGGCCTCCAGTTCCCGCACCGCGTCGGGAGCGCGGACCAGCCAGCCGCCGGTCTGTTCGCCGACCGGCCCCTCCCCGTAGTCGTGGACCAGGGCAACATCCCGGTCGAACAGCAGGAAGTCGAAGCAGTCGCGGCTCGGTAGCGGCACGCCGGGGGCGGCGCGCACCACTTCGACGGTCTCGCCCATGCGGGCGCGGATCCGGTAGGCCAGCAGCTCGTAGCGGAGGTAGTCGGTCAGCGGCTCCCGCAGCACCCGGATGCGCGCGAACTCGATCCCCCGGGATCGCACGTCCTCGTACAGCGGCCGGTCGGCCTCGGCCTCCTCCCGCAGCAGTTCCACGGCCCGGTCGTACTCTCCCTGCTCGTAGGCGCGCTGGGAGGCGCTGTTGACGTTCTCCCGGTAGGACTGCCAGCACTCGACCTTGAGGAACCGCCTCCCCAGTTGCGCCCAGGCGCGGGAGAACTCCGAAGCAAAAGCGTCGAGGTCGAGCCGCTTGCCGCGGTCCACTGCCCAACCGGGTGGTCGCATCTGTTCCTCCGGGATGTCTTTCCTGATCATTGCCGGGGCATTGAACGGAATGCGCATGGCGCTCTGTTTGTTCACCGCGCCTCTGGCATCGGGCAGCAGCGTCCCACCGAGCTCTTCGATCACGTCCCTGCCAATGACCGCGAAACTGCGTCGTCAAGTCCCAAGGTATCCGGTGAGCCATTCACTCCAGTGGTGTTTCCGGGCTCCTCCGAAAGCCTTCCCGGCACTGAGCCGCCTTCGCCCCCACCGTTCATCGCATCCTTCGCGATGTCGGGGAGATGCGAGGGCCTGGACCTCTCTTCTGAGCCTCTCTCGGCTCCCCGCAGTCAGCACCAGCACCCATGGCTCCTGGCCCAGCAGGTGATCCCGGCTTCATCGTCCAGCCCTGGTCACAGCAGCCCTGGCTGTTCCTGGACAGGCCCGTGATGTGTCCCCGGCGCGTCCTGCCGGACGGGAGCAGCCGGGGATTGCCCCGAGCGCTCTTCCTGTGATGCGGGCGAACCTGTGGGAACGGCGCAACGGCTCCAAAACAGTCGTCACCGTCTGGTTATCTGAGGCCGGATACCACGAGCAGGAATTTCGTGAAGAATGCCGACAACTACGGCTTCTGAACCCCCGGCAACCGTGTTGGAGCCACGCGTGCTGACACCGAACCAGCAGGTGAGGAACAGGATCGCTCGGACGGCGATGGAGATACTCGCCGAATCGGATGACAGCAGAGGAGTGCACAAGGACGACCTCTGGCGCCAGGTCAAGGAGCGTTACCCCGAAGTCGACCGGGACTGGGCAAGGCACGCCAATGCCAAGAGCGGCCCGTTTGTCTTTCTGACCTGGCATTCCTCGGGACTGTCCACTATCGGCTGGCTCTACAAAGACGGCTGGGGACACTGGCGGATCACCGGGGCAGGGCGGTGGTCGTTGGAGGAGTATCCGTCCCTGGACGCCTGGGCTGCGGCCATCGACCAGCGTTACCAGGACTGGAGCAGGAAACGCGACCGGTTCGAGCAGGCCGAGAAACTGCTCTCCTCGCTCCCCGAGGACTCCTAGATCAGCGCCGACGCCCTCTCCGCTCAACTGGGAGTCTCCAAGGAACTGCTGGTCCAGCGGCTGCACCGGTTTCAGCCGGAAGGCTGGTACCGGGTCCTCGACCCTGAGGGCACTCCCCCGAAAGACGCCCACCTCACCCCGGCCGAACGGGCCGAGTTCGAGAAGCTCCTGGTCGAGAGCGGCACAGCCGGTCCCGACGGCCGCGCACCGCTCCACCGGCGGCTCGACCTCGCCGACATGGCGCAGTACCTGGACGCCGAGGACACCTCCGGCTCCGACGAGGCCAAGCGCCGTGCGTGGCTGGTGCGCGGCTCCAACGTGCAGGGCGAGAACCTGGTGCGCTCCCTGTGGCTGCCGCAGGGCGTGTGCTCCCTGGCGGCCTCCCGGCTGCGGGAGCTGCCCGCCGGCAGCAGCCGCGAGGACGTGCAGGCCGCGGTCGCCGAGGACTACGCGCACCTGAGCGCGGCCGAACGCTCCCGGCTGGCCGTGGAGTACCACGCCTTCCTCACCCGCATGCGCACCGGCGACATCGTGCTCACCAACGACGGCTCCGCGGTCTACATCGGCGTCGTCGGCGGCCCCGCGAGCTTCACCGCTAGCAGCGGCAACCGCGCCAACCTGCAACGCGCGGTCTCCTGGCACAACCCGCGCCGCCCGCTCGACTACGCCGACGCGCTGCCCGCCGACGCCGCCAACCGGATGGCCAACCCCGACACGACCGTCGTCGACCTCACCGAGTTCGTCGGCGACCTGGAGAAGCTGCTCGGTAAGGAGCCCGAGCAGCCGGTCACCTCGCGGCCGTTCACCCTTCCCGACGCCACCGGGGCGCTGGCCGCAGAGCTCCACCTGCCCGAGGAGTGGCTCCAGGAGTGCGTGGAGCTGCTGCGCGACCGGCCGCAACTGGTGTTCTACGGACCGCCCGGCACCGGCAAGACCTACGTCGCCCAGGCGCTGGCCAAACACCTGACCGGCGGCAAGCCGGAGAACATGCAGCTCGTGCAGTTCCACCCCGCCTACTCCTACGAGGACTTCTTCGAGGGCTACCGTCCGCGGCCCGGCGGCGACGGCCAAACGGGCGGGTTCGAGCTGGTGCCGGGCCCGCTGCGCACCCTCGCCGACGCCGCCCGCAAGCACCCCGACGAACCGTTCGTGCTGATCGTCGACGAGATCAACCGCGGCAACCTCGCCAAGGTCTTCGGGGAGCTGTACTTCCTGCTGGAGTACCGCGACCGGTCGGTCAACCTGCTCTACGGCTCCGACGGCGGCCTCGGCTTCACCCTGCCGAAGAACCTCGTCCTGCTCGCCACGATGAACACCGCCGACCGCTCCATCGCGCTCATCGACGCGGCGATGCGCCGCCGGTTCTGGTTCCGGGAGCTGCACCCCAGTACCGAACCGGCCGCCGACGTCCTGGAGCGCTGGATCGCCGCCCGCGCGTCCGCGGGCGAGCCGGTGCACGAGGACGCGGCCCGCCTGCTGGCCGCCCTCAACGAACGCATCGAGGACCGCGACTTCCGCATCGGCCCCGCCTACCTGATGCGTCCCGCCGTCCACGAGCATCCGCGCGGGCTGGAGCGGGTGTGGGAGCACCAGATCCTGCCGCTGCTCCAGGAGCACCACTACGGCGACGGCACCGACGTGGCCGGGCGGTACGGGCTGGCCGCGCTGCGGAAGCAGCTCGCCGGGGACGAGGGCTGATGCCTCCGCTGCTCATATCGGTCGCCGAGAACAAGTCGTGCTCGGTAGTGTCCCTGACTCCCGAGCAGAGGGAGACCCTGGACTCGTCGGAACTGGTGTCCTCGGTGCGGAAGCAGCGGGACGGCACCTGGACCGTGACCGTGAAGCAGGGGGTGGCGGGCGCGGTCGTGCTCGGCAGGGGCGCCGGCGCGGTGGAGCTTCGCATCGAGCCGAAGCTGCCGATCCAGCGGCTGCTGTTCCTCGTCGGCTACGCCCGGCGCGGCGTGGACTGGCGGATCGACGAGGTGCCGGTGGGCGCCGAACCCGGCCTGCTGCCCGCCCTCGCGCACGTGTTCGGGAGGATGGCCGACCGTGTCCTCGCCAAGGGGGTGCTCAGAGGGTACCGGTCGGTCGAGGAGCCGCTGCCGGTGGTGCGCGGCCGCATCCGGGTGGCCGAGCAGGTGCGCCGCCGGTTCGGGGTCGCGCCGCCGGTGGAGGTCGGCTACGACGACCACACCCCCGACGTTGCGGAGAACCGCATCCTGCTGACCGCCGCCCTCCGCCTGCTGGCCCTGCGGGGGATCGGCGAGGCGGCGCGGTCCCTGCTGCGCCGGGTGCTGATCCGGTTGGACGGGGTCACCCCGCTGCCTCCCGGGTCGTCCCCGGCCTGGCAGCCCACCCGGCTGAACGCCCGCTACCACTCCGTGCTCGAGCTGGCCCGCCTGGTGCTGGACGGCGAGTCCTGCGAACTGGAGGACGGCACCCGGGTGCGGGTGGAGGGCCTGGTCCTGACCATGTGGCAGGTGTACGAGGACTTCGTGACCCGGGCCGTGGCCGACGTCCTGCGGAGGTCCGGGGCCCGCTGCCTCCTCCAGGACACCCGGTTCCACCTCGACCGGGCGCGGACCCTGCCGCTCAGACCGGACCTCGTGGCCGAGCGGAGAGGGCCGGACGGGACCGTGCGCCCCTTCGGCGTCCTGGACGCCAAGTACAAGCAGGACACTCCCCGCGAGGATCTCTACCAGGTGCTCGCCTACTGCACGGTCCTCGACCTGGCCGAGGGGCACCTCGTCTACGCCGCGGGCTCGGACTCCCGGAACGCCGCGGGCGCCGACACCGTCCGCCGCGTCCACCACCTGAACACTCCCGGCGGCATCACCGTCTACCAGCACGCCCTGGACCTGGACCGGCCTCCGGAGGAGGTGCTGGCGCAGATCCGGTCCATCGCGGCGCGGATGCTCGGCGGCTCTAGGTAAAGCCGCATGCCGTCCGTCGGCTGACACCGGACGTTGCCTCCCTGTTCGGTGTCGGCCGACGAGTGCCGGTGGTCGGCTGCTCGTTTGGCGGGTGACTCCGAGCTCACCGGCGTGAGAGCACCGCTGTGGCTCAGAGACACGCCCCAGGATCATCCGGTTTTGCCTGAGTTTGCCCCGAGGCGCTGTCCGCCCGGTACGGAAGTCCGCCTCCACGACACGGCGGCACTTTCTACCGCACCTGGGGGCGGTCAGCGGTGCGGCACACATCCCAACCCGCTGATCCGCCGCACTCAGTTACAACCCTGTGTACGCGAGCACCCGCCGAGCGCAACAGAGGAACGTCAGCGGGGAGCCTGTGGACTCCCACCGCTCCAGGGATGTCGCCAATCCCCAGAACTCAAAGAAGCTTTCGGACCCACAATGTCCCAGAAAGCGATCTCTAATCCCTTTTGTCCGCATCCAGATTTCCGACTCCAAGCAATATTTTGCAAAAAACGGCCAAAAATCCACAAACCTCCAGAACGCGTCAAAAGATTACCCTTCCCCCTGCGCCACCCAAACCAACAACCCAGATCCAACAAGGGACAAAACAGACAAAACTCTCTACGCGCCACAAATTCACACCTGGAGAGCAGGGGAGCCGAACAGAGAGACGCCTAACAAAATTTATGGAAAAATCGCTACCCACCGACCACCACCAATGTGGACAGATACGGTGAAGCTCGATACAGCAGCCGGACAGGGGGGAGCAATGCGGACGACAATCATGACCGTTACGCCCGAGCTGGCACAGCAGTGGCTCGATGAGAGCAATCTGCACAACAGGCCACTCCGCGAGGCCGCGGTACGCGCACTGGCCAAACAGATCGAGCGCGGTGAGTGGCAGCTCTCTCACCAGGGAATCGCGTTCGACGAAAAGGGGATCCTCCTCGACGGTCAGCACCGGCTCGCCGCGATCGCACGTGCTGGCCGACAGGTCGAAATCATGGTCACCTTTGACGCTCCCCGGTCCTCGTTCAGCGTCCTCGACACAGGACAGAAAAGGACAGGACGGGACGTTCTCGCCCTGGCGAACGAGGACAACCCCCTGTACCTGGCCTCGGCACTGCGAGGGCTGTACCTGTATCAGAACTTTCCAGAAAACTCCTGGTCCGGGCAGACGTCCATGATCAGCAACGACCAGCTGCTCGATCTGCTGGAGGAACACCCCGGCATGCGAGAGGCCGTAGTACGCGGCATCGCCATCGGCAGGGAGATCGCGATGACCCCCACGGCAGCGGCGATCGGCTGGTACGTGACCACTACCGCGCGCCCCGACGTCAACCAGCACGAGTGGTACGTCGGTCTCACCACTGGCGCGAACCTCCCCATCGGGGACCCCCGGCTCGCCCTGATCAAGACCATGCGCTTGCTCGCCAGCGGCAAAACGACCCGGCGCCGCGACGACTCCCGTATCCACCTCTTCTACTACCTGAAAGCGTGGAACGCCTGGGTCGAGGGACGCAGCATCAAACAGCTCCGTATGTCTCCCCGGGAGAAGGCTCCCCGTCCCACCACCCGTCCCGCCATTTTCTGAACTCCTGACACGCCCCTACGGCCTCCTCCCCCTGCTGCCCGCGCCCCAACTGTGCGCCAAGCAGCAGGGGCCCAGGCCGCGTACCAAAGACCTCAGAGGCAGCCCCAAATGCAAGGGTTTGCAAGCACGTGTGCGCGTAGAGAGTCGTCACGCCTCCTCGGCCCGTCTGTCCACGAGCACGCCCCTGAGATGTTCCCCCGCTTGGAGACCGATCGTGAGTGACATCCCAGACGAACAACAGCAACCGTTGCCGGACCGCAACGGGTCCAGCAGCGCTCCCGCCCCGGCGGAAATCACGCAGAAAGCCTCATACGACCACATCTACGAACTGTTTGATCATGAGGTGACCGCCGTCCAAATCAACAACTTGAAGGCGGAACTGCTGCTGGCCCGAATCTACCGGGAGGTGTTGCACCTCTCTCAGGTCTTCCCGAGGACGTCGGGTACGTGGAACGACACTGGACAGAATCAGCTCATCGAGTCCCTGCTGCTGGTCAACCTACTCTCGACGTTCTATTCGGCGAAGTTCGGCGACGACACGGACTGACTCCACTCACCGGAGTGAACTCCACCGATCCCGCGTCGGTCATCGCAACAACCGTTTTTGGTCTCCAGAGGTCCACTGGCCGATCCTGGCTCCAGCGAAAGATCCCCCGAGATCCAGGACACGTTGCCCGCCCCAAAAGACGTCTGGGCATCACCGTCACGGCCAGCATCCAGGAGAGAAGCAGACCTCTGCCCACAGAGCTGATCGACGGAGCTTGTTTCCGCGCCTTTGCGCCGAGCGGCTCTCCTCCCAGAGGAAGGGGGCAATCAAGCGACTGACCTGCACATTCTCCCCTGAGACTGCAGGAGAAAGATCAGCTGTACGACCATTCGCGCCGTGTCTCCTGGCTAGGAAACGGCAGGCGAATCCGGCTCTGAGGACAGGCCCGCGACATCCGGACACGGGTACCGCGGGCCTGTCAAGCGGAGTTGATAGATCCGGCCAGGATGGAGCTGCGTATTCGTCCCTCCCCGGCCCGCCAGTACACGTCGTCGCTGTTACGGCTGACGACGAATGCTGCGACAGACACTGTCAGCATTGCCGATCACAGAGCCCCTCAACCTCTCTGACCTCGCCTGCTTCCCGGCTTCGGTCCGCCTGCCCAGGCGCGCCGACACGGTCTTTGCACTTCCCTGGACTCATGGCAGTCCCCTGCTCCGACTCACGCACCGCAGTCGAGTCCTTGCCCACAGGCCCGGTTCTGGCCCTCTCGTCTGCTCTCCCCTGTCTTGCTCCCTGGGCGCGGAACTTCCCTCCGGGCATCAGACCGCTGCGTCTCGGGCAGTGGCAGCGCATGACCAGTCAGTCTCCTGTGGCTCAGACCCGGCTGCCCGGGCTGCTGCTCGCGCTCACCTTCTCCACAGGTGTCGTCGACGCGGTCAGCTTCCTCGGGCTGGACCTGGTGTTCACCGGCAACGCCACGGGAAACGTACTGCTTGTCGGCATGTCCGTGGTCAGCTCTTCCGGTCCTTCCCCGCTGCGGCCTGCGGTGTCCCTGGTCGCCTTCGCGGCGGGCGCCGCCCTGGCCGGGCGGGTGCTGCGGGGCGTGCCCGCCGTCTGGACGCGCCGCACCACCGTGCTGTTGGCCCTGGTCGGCCTGGTGCTGCTGCTCTGCTCCGGGCTGTGGCTGGGGTGGGGGACAGCGGGGGGACGCTGGCGGTCACGGTGGTGCTCGGCCTGGTCATGGGCGCCCAGGCCGCCACGGCGCGCCGTCTGGCGGTGGCGGACCTGAACACGGTGGTGGTCACCGTGGCGTTGATCGGTCTGGCCGCCGAGTCCCCGCTGGGGGCGGGCACCAACCGGCGGTGGCGGCGCCGGGCGGGCGCCATCGCGCTCCTCTGCGCGGGCGCGGCCACCGGGTCGCTGCTGCTCCAGGTGCACCCCGGTCTGGGCTTGCTGCTGTCGGCGGCCGTGGTACTGGCGGTGGCCGCGGTCGGCGCGCGAACCCCCTCTCCCCCGGCGCAGGGGGACTCGGCACCGCACCACCGGTGACGGCCCGCCCACGGGCCGGGGTCTCAGCCGACCAGGCCCGCGACCGTGTCTGCGGCGCCGACGAGGGCCGTGAACAGCACCAGCACGCCCGCGCAGCCCCCGCTGTTCCTCGCCGCTGCACCGGCGGCGGAGGCCGACGACGGGGTGAAGACCGGTTCCGGCTCGTCGGCGAACCGGTCGACGAACCTGGCGCGGTACTCGGCTGCCGTCAGTTCGCGGGGCCTCCAGAACCCGTGCCACTCGGGGACTTCCGCACCTTTGTCGCTGGCCTGCTCGGCAGCGATGCGTGCGGCCACCTCCTCCGCCCGGTCGTCGGCGACCAGCGCCTCCTCCCGCTGGTGTCGTTCCACTTCGGCGGTCAGCAGCTTCCTCGCCTCCTCGGGGGTGAGGACCGGCACTCCCCTCTGGCGGGCCTGGGCGGTTTTGGGGGTCTCGACGCCTTCGGCAGCGATGACGAGCCGGACCGTCTTGGTGACGTTCACCGCGACCGCGGCCCCGTGGTCCACCGCGTAGTCCATCACCTCGGCCAGTTGCTCCCCCTCGCCGACGGGGAGCAGCCGCCATCCCTTCAGCGGCCCCGACCGGCGTGCCCGTTCGGCTGCTGCGGCCTCCTCCAGGTCGCTGATGAGGTGGCCGACCGCCAGGTTCTTCGCGGCGCGCTGGAGTTCCCGGAGCTCGGCGGCGGTGACCACGCCGTCGGCTTCGGCCCGGTCGCGGGCCCGGAGCAGAAACTCCCCGTGGACGCCGCGCGCGGTCTCCTGGGTGAGTCCGGCGCGGGCCGCCAGCAGCGCCAACTGTTCGGCTTCTTCTCCCACGACCCGGCCGTCGGCGAGGGCGTGGGCCAGCATCGCCTGGTAGTCGTCGAGTCCGCTTCGCCTGGGCGGGGGTGCGTCCGCCATCAGCGGGAGCCGCGCGGTGAGGGTGGCGAGCCACCCTTCGCTGCCCTTGCGGAGTCCTGCGGCGCGGGGCGCGATGAGCCGGGTGCGCGGCAGTTGCGGCAGCGCCGAGGGCGGCGGTCCGTCCCAGTACAGCGGCTGCGGGGCGGCGCCGACGAGTTCGGTCAGCAGGGCGGCGAGCGACCGGGCGTCGCCGAGGGCGCTGTGTTCGGCTGTCGGCCACCGGCCGGTGAGCAGGTGGTGCAGGTGGGGCAGGCGGTAGCCGTAGCGGTCGAGGTGGGTGCGGGCGGCGACGAGGGTGCACAGTCCCGGTATCCCGGACAGAGGGGTGCCGAGGCGGGCGAACTCCGCGGCGAGGAACCCCTCTTCGAAGTCGAGCTTGTGGCCGACGACGATCGCGCCGTCCAGGCAGGCGAGCAGGTCTCCGGCGATCTGCGCGAAGCTCGGCGCCCCTTTCACCCAGGTGTCGGTGATGCCGTGGAGTTCGGCGTTGGGGATGGGGACGCCGGGGTCGACCAGGGTGGAGTACTCGTCGAGCACGGTTCCGTCGCCGCGCATCCGCACCACCGCCACCTCGCAGACCCGCGCTCCCCGCTTCGGGTCCAGACCGGTCGTTTCCAGGTCGAGGACGGCAAAGGTCAGGGCACGCGGGTCGAGGCCGCCGCTTCGGGTGAGGCGGCCGTAGCGGAACACCATGGGGGACCTCCGGGAAAACTGTTCGCGTCCGCAACGGTCCCGGATCTGCCAGGGGTTTTCCAGGGAGAAGCCGGAAATTCCCCAATTTTGCGGAAGCCGGACGGCCGTCCACCATGGCCCTGGTGCCATTCCGGCGCGCGATCATGGCTTCAGGGACAGAACCGCGGTACCCCGGTGCCCCGGACGGCCGTCCGGTCGGCACCGCCCGGCTCACTCCCCGCTGACGAACCGGGTCGGCTCCGCCAGTGCCGCCCGCGCGCCCTCCACGTCGGCCAGCCGGGCCGCGAGGGTGCGTTCGGCGAGGTGGCGGGGGAGCGCCGCGGTGAACTTCAGCCCTTCCAGGGCCCTGTCGTCCACCTGCGGCAGCGCGACACGGTCGGCCGCGGCCTCCCGGACGGCCCGCCAGCGGGCCGGGTCGGTGTCGTCGCCCAGCCGCAGGTGGGTGTCGCGGGCCTGCTGGGCGGGGTCGGCGATCCCGGTGAGGGTGGCGCGCAGGGTGAGGTTGGCCCGGGTGCCCGCCCAGGTCCACCAGCGCACGTCGCCGCCGCGGCGGGTGAGCACGGTGCCGTCGGGGTG
>Ga0207864_1002570_pt1 | contig 16857 bp, 14 predicted proteins | sample HigsolmetaAR202D_FD_184834 | JGI IMG/M metagenome (GOLD analysis project Ga0207864, IMG submission 184834) | Ionic liquid and high solid enriched microbial communities from the Joint BioEnergy Institute, USA - AR20-2-D (SPAdes) (version 2) ... | reverse complement strand
TCCCAGCCTGCCCTTCGCCGCCACGCTGGGCGACAGGCAACTGGAAGCCTGGCTGCACAGCATCGGTGACATCTTCTTCTTCCACCACGCGCTGGATGCCCAGCCCCACGAGTTTGCCCTGCACGGGCTGGCGATAATCATCTTGCTGTACAACGTCGCGCTGGTGGGGCTGATGCTGGATGACCGACGCGGGCGTGATCTGCTGTCGCGCTGGCGGCGCAGTCGCATGGCCCGCGCCCGGGCCGCTGTCCGCACCCGGGCCATGACGCTGGTCGGCTGTGAGGAGGAGGCCGGCGAGCCGGTGGTCGCCCGGATTCGTTCCAGCCACCTGCAGCGAAGCGCCTGAAAAACCCTCGCCCCAAATCCTTTGACAGCATGTCCGAGGCGCTTACGATGAAACCTATGCGCAATCACCTCTGGCTCGTGCTGATAGGGCTGCTGCTCGCCGTCGCGGGGTGCGATGAGCGGGACCTGGCCACGCCGATCGACAACCCGCAGAACAATTTCGGCAACGGGACGATCAGGCGGATCGTCTGCCTTGCTCCGGCACTCACGCAGATGGTGGTCGATCTGGGGCTGGGCGATCAGATCGTGGGTGTCGCGATCAATGATGCGGCTGCTCCCGCCGGGGCGGTCACGCTGGGCACCTATCAGCAGATTGATTACGAGCGACTGCTTCAGCTCAGGCCCACGCATGTGCTCATGCTCACCGATAAGGATGGCGTGCCGGCCCGCCTGGAGGAACTGTCGCGCACGCACGGCTTTACACTGGCGGCCTTCGATTACCCCAATGGCATGTTCGACGTCTACAACCTGCTCGTCATCCGCACCATTACCAGCCAGACGCCCACCTATGACGGCGACCCGAGCGTTGCCAGCGTGCTGGGCGTGCAGGATGTTGGCGTCGATCTGCTGCAGAAGCTGCAGGATCGGCTGGACGCGGTGGCGAGCATCACCAGCAACGCGAAGCTGAAGAACGTGCTGCTGGTGATCGGCACCAACCCGCTGACGGCCAGCGGCCCGGGCACGGTGCACGATGAGGTGCTGACAAAGTTCGTCTATGCGAACAACGCCGCCCAGTTTGCCGCCAACACGGCTCCGGTGTACGACCGCGAGCGGCTGCTGGAGCTGAAGCCGGAGGTGATCCTGCTGCTGCTGCCCAACGCGGCTCCGCTGCAGGACATCGATCAGGACCCGCGACTGGCGGAGCTGCGCGGGCTGGACATCCCTGCGGTGCGCAATGGCCGCATCCACCTCATCAACCATCCGCTGGCGGCACTGCCCAGCACGTCGCTGCCGGAGGTCGTGGTCGAGATGGCCAAGGCGGTCCACCCGGACCTGGCCAGCCAGATCGATGCTGCCGCGGCGAAGAAGAAATAGACAACAGGGGTGGAGCACCTGTTTCACCAAGTGTGGCTATCCTGTAGTCCATGCAGCTTGCCCACACGCCTGAACGGTTGGCGATTCCCGCGGGTCGCACGGGGGCGATCATCGCGGCCCTTTTTGCTGCCATGTTCGGCGCGGCGGTGTTACGGCTGTGTCTGGGGGCAACGTTCGGCTTGCCCGATGCGACGCTGCTGACACTGCGCCTCTCCGATGTGATGGCGGCAGGCGCGGCGGGATTCATGCTCGCCGTCAGCGGTGTCGGATTGCAGGCCCTTCTACGGAATCCTCTGGCCGAGCCTTACATCCTCGGCCTGTCCAGTGGGGCGGCACTGGGCGTCATGGTGCAGGCGATCATTCGGCTGGAACTGGGGCTGGCGGCCGGGGCCAACCACCTCGGCGCGATCGGCGGGGCGATGGTGACCATGGCGGTGGTCTTTCTCGCCGGCCGACGTCGCGGGGTGATTGACCCGCTGGGACTGCTGCTCACCGGCGTCGTGCTCATGACCATCAACGGGGCGCTGGTCATGCTGCTCAACTACTGGGTCGGGCCGGGCGGCATCAAGGAAAACGTCAGCCAGTGGATGATGGGTTATCTCACGCAAAGCCTGTCGCTCACGCAGATCGGCTTCGTCGGTGCGACGGGGCTGGTGGGCCTGGGCATCCTGCTCGCGATCGCGCCTGCGATGGATGTGGCCAGCTTCTCCGATGCCGAGGCGATCAGCATGGGCGTGAACCTGCGACGGTTGCGGACAACGCTGTTCGTGGTGTCGAGCGTGCTGGCGGCTGGTGCGGTGGTGCTGGCGGGCCCGATCGCGTTCATCGGCCTGGTCAGCCCGCACATTGCGCGGCTGCTGCTGGGGCCCGGCCATGACACGCTGCTCATCGCCTCCGCTCTGATCGGTGCGACGCTGCTGATCCTGGCCAACTGCGCTTCGATCGCGGTGAACAACGCCTTTGAAACCGGCATCCTGCCCATCGGCGCTTTCGCCGCGCTCCTGGGCGGCCCCGTCTTTCTCTGGATGCTCCGCCCCCATCTCGGCCGCGGCGTTTCATAATTCACTATTCAGCTTCGCGCGTTCTACTCAGCCCCCTCGAGCGTGAACGTGTAGATCGACGGGTTGTATTCCGTGCGGGCCAGGCCCGTGTTGGTGAGCATGGCGGACTGGCCGGCTTCCAGAAGCATGGGCGGTGTGCCATCGTGGGGGATGACTTCGACCTTGCCTTCGATGGTGGCGATCTGGAAATTGCCGCCCTTGCTAGCGAAGACGCCCACCTGCGTGCCCCGGTCGACGATGCGGGCGGTCATGGTGGTGATGGTGAAGCCGGTCGCCTGGGGCGGAACGGTGGCAGCGAGCTTGCCGCGGTGCAGGTCGATGCTGTTGGGGCCGGTGAAGGTGAACTCCGCGGGGGCTTCCAGCACGATACGGGTGCCGGCAGCCAGTTCCAGCTCCGCCCGGCCGCGCACCAGCTTCATCGGCTCATCGTGAAAACCATCGCCCGGCCGGGGCTGCGGTTCCAGGGCACGCCACACGGCCTGATCGGTACGCACCAGCTTCGCCAGCGGTGTTCGTGGTGCGGCTTCCACCGGCTCGGGGGAGCGCCTCATCGCCCAGATCGTGCCGAGCACCAGTACCATTGCCGCCGCGAGCAGTGCGCCCACCAGTGGCCGTCTGGCTCCCGATACCCGTGTCGACCCGTCCATGGCGAATCCCCCATGAATGGCATGCCGCCCGTCAGTGGCCGCGCGTTCGCGACTCGATGTCCTCGATGTACGCCATCGTTCGGTCCAGCTCGCGTTTGAGGTGACGCACCCGCAATAGCGACTTGACGCGCGTGATCAGCTCCAGCTTGTTCACCGGCTTGGTGACGAAATCGTCGGTGCCCGATTCCACGCCGCGCTCGATGTCGCCCAGCTCGTTCAGAGCGGTCACCATCATGATCGGGATGGTGCGCGTGGCCTGGTCTTCCTTGATCTTGCGGCAGACCTCGAAGCCGGACATCCGCGGCATCATCACGTCCAGCAGGATCAGATCGGGCAGGGGATACCTGCCAGCCACGGCCTGCTCGACGTACTGAATCGCCTCGATGCCATCGCGGGCGGTCACCGTGCGGCAGGACAGCGACTCCAGATACGCCTGCAGCAGTTCCAGGTTCTGTTCGTTGTCATCGACAATCAGGATCAGCGAATCGCTGATGTCCACCTCATGCGGCGGGTTGGTCGTCGGTGCGGGATGCGAGGAATCAGCGGTCATTGTCGGTTTTCGTCAGCGGTTGATGCGGGGAAAAAAACGCCCCAAGTGTCTGATGGTACACGTTCGACGGGGCTGAGTCGACGCCCGGGCCAGGATTCCATGTCGGGAGGGCCATCGGGGCGAACCTGAGCGGTAGTTCGGACGTATCAAACGACATCAGCCCGGTCCGGGCTGTCGCGTCCACCTCCGCAGGGGCGACCTTGCATCGGCGATGCGGCGGGGGATGGGCGGGCCTGTCGGGCGGTAAGTGTGTCGTAAGCAAACATTTAGAAAGAATGGCCCATTTGCCTGCGGGCGGCAAATCGGGTATAATCAGTTTCCGGTCGATGTTCGGGCAATAGCCTGTAAGGTTTGCGTTTGAGCGGAATTGCGGCCCGTGGTTCATCCGGGCGCTTTTGAACATGGGGCTTGCATTCGGACACGCATCAGGTCGTCGGCTTGAGCCGGCGACCGCCAGACCTGGGGGACACGAAGGGATGTCGCGTCAAGTGTATAAGAATCGCTCACCTTGGGAAGATCGCTGGTCGCAGCCGAGCCTCAGCCAGTTGCTGGAGCCGATTCGCGAACCATACAGGAAGCCATTCGAACAGCTCATCGAGGAGATCGAGTCCTGCCAGGACCTGCGGCAGGAGCTGACCTGGTACGGTGATGCGTGGAAGTGGACGCTGCACTACACCCAGCACGATGGCACAGGCCGGGAGGTCGGCACGCTGTGCTATCTCGTCCCGAAGGCGGAAAGCCCGCTGGTCTGTGTGCCCCTGACCGGTGAACAGATCGAGCAACTGCCCCTCAAGCGGCTGGGCAAGGTTGTGCGAGAAGGCATCCGTGCCGCCAAGTGTGCCGTGGAAACGCACTGGGCGACCTGGTCGCCGAGCAACTCGTCGGACGTGTCACAGATCGTCGACCTGATCAAGCGCAAGCACAAGCTGGTGCTGGGCCTGGTCGAGGCAGTGGAAAACAACTGACGGGGCAAGGTGCGAAGGCACCTGGTCACCGGGGTACCGCGGTTTATGGAGCGGCGTGATTTGTCGCGTTCCACGGCTTTCGCCGTGAAATTTGCCCGTTTCTTTTGATTGACTCGCCCCTGATTCGGCCGATAATGATTGTGCGACTGGTGTTGCCCGTTGAGCGGGTGGGGAAACCCCGCTCGTCTGGCGGGTGATGCCTTCGCCGAGCGTCGGAGGTGTCTCCTCCTCCGGCGGGCGTGGTGCTCCCCGGGACGCCGGGGGGCGGAAGAGGTCCGGCGGCGAAGACGGAAACGCGGGCGGCCAGACGACCACCTTCGATTTCGCTCGACGCGACGGCTGGAGCAAACCCTTTCTGAAAGGAGGTGGTCCAGTGTCCAGTGACTGTATCGGAGGGCTGCGCTTCTGAGCAGCTCGACGGTGCTGCACCGCAGCCCACCAGACTTCGCCCGCCCGTGTCCAACCGACCGGGCGGGCTTTGTTTTTGGGGCTAATCGGGGGGCCACGAAGGCGGGAAGAGAAGCCAAGGGAAGAAGTTGCAGGGCTGAGGCGCGTTCTCAACTCATCACTAACTAGCCACTCACCAGCGCCGGCACTTCCCGATGCAGAAACCACCGTTCGACGACGATGCGGCGCACGAACCAACTGGTCCGCATAAGACAGGCTGCCAAAGCGGTTCGCAGCCATGCGGGCAGGGGGATGTCGTCACCGTTGCGTTCGGGGCCGAAGCGCTGCGTGAGAGCGATTGCATAGGGTTGCAGATGGTTGCGGTCGTATCGGCCGGCCGCATCGATGGCCGTGCGGGCTGCGAGGATGGCTGATTCGATCGCGGTGCGGATGCCTTCGCCGCTTTGCGGGTAGGCCATGCCCGCCGCGTCGCCGATGAGCAGGACGCCATCGTCGATGCGCTTTCGCCGCTGGTGGCCGTAGAGAATGTACGAGTGGCCGTGCATTCGCGTGGGCGTGTCGGGCGGGATGCGGCCGCGTTCTTTCAGTTCCTCCATGAACGCCTGCACGTGTGCCGCCAGCCGGTGCGGATCCTCCCGGCCCAGTCCCACGTTCAGATAGTCACCCTTGCGAAAGCACCAGCCGTAGCCTGCCAGGTCGCGGCAGAAGAAAAGCTGCGGTTCTTCCGAAGCAATGGCGCAGGCCGCCCGTTGTGATTCGGTCAGACGGAACTCGATCTCCTGAGCTGCAACCACGCGCTCGCGTCGCGATCCTTCACCCCCGTTGATGTGCCGCGCGACGGGACAGGCGTGTCCACCCGCACCGATGAGCAGGGGAGCAGCGTAAGCATCATTCACGTGCCATAGGCCGTCCGCCCGCCGCAGTGACTGCACCGGCTCGCCCAGTTTCAGCGTCGCACCACAGCGTTCGAGCAGATACGCATCGAACTCGCATCGGCGAATCCCGTAGCTCACCGGCTCATCGTAGCGCAGCCGCTGCTCCGGTCCGCCCATCATGCTGACACGAAACGCGGTGATCGGCTGCAACACATTCGCCGCCGCATATTCGGCCAGGTCCAGCCCCAGCGTTTCCACGACAGCCGGCGTGATCCAGCCCGCACATGTCTTGTCGCGCGGAAACGTCCGTCGATCCAGGAGCAGCACATTCAGCCCCGCACGAACAAACCGGGCCGCACAGGTCGACCCCGCGGGCCCGCCGCCGATCACGATGGCGTCGAAGGTTTCGATCATGGCTGACACCAGGAAGCTTAATCACGCATCATTCGTACACATGCCTCCTCGTCCAGGGCACCGTGTTGTCCGCATGGCGTGCGAATACCACCTGATAGAGCTGCAGCGTGCCGGTGGTGAAGGCTGCTGTGGAACCCGCCAGGTACAGCCGCCACATGCGCACGAAGCGTTCATCGAACATCGTGGCCACTTCGTGTCGGGCTGCTTCAAAGCGCTGCAGCCAGTGTTCGAGCGTTCGCGCGTAGTGCAGACGAAGGTTCTCCACGTCCAGCACGCACAGGTCGTAGGGTTCGAAGATGTCCATCATCTGCCGCAGTGTGGGCGGTTCCGCGCCGGGGAAGATGTTGCGTTCGATCCAGCGGCTGAGCCGGGCCGGCCGGTGACGACCGATCGTGTGAATCAGCCCGCGTCCCTCAGCGGTCAGGCAGCGATCGATCACGCCGCCCAGTTCGCGGTAATGTTCCAGCCCGACATGTTCGAGCATTCCCACGCTGACGAACGCATCGCACGTGCCGGTGATGTTGCGGTAGTCATCCTCGATGAACCGCACACGGTCGGTCATCCCCTCACGTTCAGCACGCTGTCGGGCGCAGGCAATCTGCTCGCGTGAGATGTTGTACGCCTGCACCGTGACACCGTAATGCCGGGCCATGTGCAGCGCCAGCGCGCCCCAGCCGCAGCCCGCTTCGATGACGCGCTGCCCGGGCTGCAACTGCAGCTTGCGGCAGACGTGGTCCATCTTCGCCACCTGCGCTGCCTCCAGCGACATGTCCGGGTCGCGAAAGTACGCGCAGGTGTAGAGCATCTGCTCATCGAGCCAGCGTGCGTAGAAGTCGTTGCCGATGTCGTAGTGGTGATGGATGTTGCGGCGAGACCCCGCTTGGGTGTTGCGGCTTCGTGGTCGCAGGCCCGACCGGGTTGTCGTGGTGACGCGGTAGGCCATCTCGAGCAGGCTGACCAGATCGCCCTCGACACACACGCGGCCGTCTGCGTAGGCGTCACCAAAGGCGGGGTCGGGCTGCCACATGATCCGCAGCAGCGTGAGCCGGTCGGCCAGACGCACCGTCCAGCGCGGCGGGGCGCTGGTCACCTCGATCGCTTCGCCGTTCCACAGCACCAGCCGCAGCGGCGGCCGGCCCATGCGTGTCAGCAACAATCGCGCCAGGTGACGATCGGCTTCCCAGACGGTTGCAGTCGCACCGTCGACAGGCGCGGCTGCGACCCGTGTCCGTTCCTCCGGATAGATGCTGCCCCGTGACCGCGACATGCCCGCCTCCCACGCTCAGTGAAACGAGGCCACCTCATTGCGGTATGGCCATCTTAACACCGGGGCGCGGTGGGGCATAGGAAATTGTGGCGAGTGTGCGCGGAGAAAACGTTCCACCCGGCAGGTGGTTACCGGGTGATTCCGGGGAATTCCGGGGGAACGCTGCGCGACGCCGCAGGTGACGGCGGGCGTTACAGCAGCAGTTCGGCGATCTGAACCGCGTTGAGTGCTGCGCCCTTGCGGATCTGGTCGCCGCAGACGAACAGGGCGATAGCGCTGCCGCCCTGACCGTTGTGGGAAATATCGTTGCGGATGCGACCGACGAAAATCTCATCCTGCCCCGAGGCGTCCAGCGGCGTCGGGAATCGGTTGGCAGCCCGGTCATCGATGATCTTCACCCCGGGCGCCTGACGCAGGATTTCCCGCGCTTCATCGGCATCCAGAGGCTGCTCGAACTCCAGGTTAATGCTCTCGGCATGAGCACGCATCACCGGCACACGCACACAGGTGGCTGTGATCCGCGGCCCGTCCGAGCCGTTGCAGTGCCACATCTTGCGCGTCTCGTTGACCATCTTCATCTCTTCCGCGTTGTAGCCCTCCGGGCCCAGGTCGCTGTTGTGCGAGAAGAGATTGAAGGCGTACTGCTGCTTGAAGATGTTGCAGGTCGGCGGCTTGCCTTCGAGCACCTCGCGGGTCTGCTGCTCCAGTTCCGCCATCGCCGCGGCCCCCGCGCCGCTGGCTGCCTGATAGGTGCTCACCACCATGCGCTTGATCTTCGCCCGGCGGTGCAGCGGCGTCACCGGCACCAGCATGATGATCGTCGAGCAGTTGGGGTTGGCGATGATCCCACCCTTGCCCAGCGTGATGCCCCTGACATCCTCCGGGTTCACCTCGGGCACCACCAGCGGAACACCCTCAGCCATGCGGAACGCAGAGGAATTGTCCACCACCGTCGCCCCGGCATCGGACGCGATCGGCGCGTACTGCCTGCTGATCGACCCGCCAGCGCTGAACAGCGCCAGGTCCACCCCTTTGAAGCTGTCCTCGGCGAGCGGCTCCACCGTGTAGGTTTCGCCCCGGAAGGTCACCGTTTTACCCGCACTGCGCGGGCTGGCGAGCACTTTCAGTTTCCCGATGGGAAACTGACGCTGCTCCAGGACCTTGAGGAACTCCTGCCCGACGGCGCCGGTGACGCCGACGATGGCAACATTGGGGGCGGAAAGAGACACGGGGAATAAGACTCCTGTCAAGGTGCAAAGCACCGCATTTTAACCCGGTTCGGGGAAAGGTAAAGCAGGTGGGCCTATGGCGTCGACCTGCAACCGATCGACTGAGAACAGTCAACACCCCGGAGAGGATTCGAACCTCTGACCTGCGGATTAGAAGTCCGCTGCTCTATCCAGCTGAGCTACCGGGGCGTGGGGGATAGCGATTATAGGTTGGTGTGGCTGGCGCTGGGTAGGTGCGGGGCGACAGTCAGGTCCAGGTTTGTTTGAAGCGGATCGGGTCGAAGCCGACGGTGTGACGTTTGCCATCGGTGAGGATGGGCCGCTTGATCAGTTTGCCGTGGGCGGCGAGCAGATCGAGCAGTTCATCCGCGGAGGCGGTTTTCACTTTCTCCTTGATGTTCATCTCGCGATAGAGAACACCGGAGCGGTTGAACAGATCCTTGAGTTCGTAGTCGCCTGATGTGGCGATCTGCCTGAGCACCCTGCGGCTGGGGGGATCGGTGGTGATGTCGTGCACCTGATAGCGCACACCATGCTCATCGAGCCACTGGCGGGCTTTGCGGCAGGTGGAGCACTTGTCGTAGCCGTAGTAGTGAAGCGTCATGGAGTCGAGTGCAAAGTTCAAAGTGCAAACTGCAAAGTGCAAAATCCAAAATTACGTGGGTCGCTGAAGCGATCACGCGCGATTACTGGCCCAGTTTCTGCTTGATCAGTTGGGTGACGAGTTTGGGGTTGGCCTGGCCCTTGGAGAGTTTCATGACCTGGCCGATCAGCGCGCCGATGGCAGCCTCCTTGCCACCCCTGATGTCGGCGATGGCGCGGGCGTTCTTTTCATTGGCGAGCACTTCATCCACGAACGCTTCCAGCGCCGCGGTGTCGCTCACCTGAAGCAGGCCGCGCTGCTGAGCCAGCTGTTCCACAGCCGCGCCGCGATGCGCTTCCTCGCAGCACAAACCGAACAGTTCATCCGCTGCCGATGAGCTGATCTTGTCCGCCTCCTGCAGCGCGGCGATCCCGGCAATCTGTTGTGGTGTGATGCCCAGCTCATCGATGCGCACGTTCCGCTCGTTGGCGCGCTTGGCACCGTAGTTGAGCAGCATGGCAGCAGCGCGGCGCGGTTCAATACCGGTGGCGAGCACCTCTTCAAAGAAGCGGGTCACCGCGGGTTCATCGATGATCGTGCGGGCATCGACGGGCTTGAGGCCAAGGTCGTGCACGTAGCGATGGAAGCGTGCGGTGGGCAGTTCGGGCATCTGCTGCTGCACGCTTTCAAGCCATTCCTCACTGATGACCACGGGCACCAGGTCCGGGTCGGGGAAGTAGCGATACTCGTGGGCGTCTTCCTTTTCACGCTGCAGCACGGTGACCTGTTTCACATCGTCCCAGCCGCGCGTGCGCTTTTCGCCGCGTCCCTGCACCCGGCCGGTCTGCAGCCATTCCTCCACCTGACGCTCGTACTCGTACTGCACCGCGCCGTAGAGAGCCTTAAAGCTGTTGAGGTTCTTGATTTCGACGACGGGCGTGCGGTATTCCCGGCCATCCTTTTCGATGATGACGTTGATGTTCGGCTCGAAGCGCATGTGGCCGCGCTGCATGATGCCTTCGGAGACGCCCAGATGGCGACAGATGTTGCGCAGCGTCTGAGCGAAGATCACGCACTGCTCAGCCGACTCGAAGTCCGGCGCGGTGACGATTTCCAGCAGCGGCGTACCCGCGCGGTTCAAATCGACGATCGAGTAGTCGATCGGGATGCCACCCGGCGCTTCATGCAGCAGCTTGCCCGCGTCTTCCTCCAGGTGCGCACGAATGATGCCGATGCGCTTGGTTGGTGCGCTGGGTTCGTCGCTCAGGGGAATATCGATCGCACCGTCGAAGCACAACGGCAGGTCGTACTGGCTGATCTGGTAGTTCTTGGGCAGGTCGGGGTAGTAGTAGCTCTTGCGGTCCCACTTGGTGAAGCGGGCGATCTGGCAGCCCAGTGCCAGCCCGACGAGCATCGACATCTCCACCGCCCGCTTGTTGATGACGGGCAGCGTGCCGGGCATGCCCAGCACGACGGGATCGGTGAGCGTGTTGGGTTCCGCTTCGTAGTAATCGGGATGGGCGACGTTGGGGGCGCTGGTGAACATTTTGGAGCGCGTGGCCAGTTCCACGTGCACTTCCATGCCAACCATCAGTCGCGTCTTGATGCCGGGTGCGGCGATGGACACGGAGCAATCCTCATGAGTACAGGTTCAGCATTTGCCCGCGAATGCATCGGCGCGGGCGGATCGAGGGCACACGCGGCGTTCAATGCCGACCCTGATCCCGCCCTTCGATTCGCTCAGGACGGGCGTGAGGCCCTCGTGAGGCATTGTAGCGAAAGCAGGGTTACTGGGCGGGACGGATGCGCAATACCTTCTCGATGTTGACGAAAAGTTCCTCCGGGTTCTGCGCGGCCCCGTTGAAGGTGTATCGACCCAGCACGAGCTTGGGCAGCACGCCCTTGCCCACCTTGTCGAACAGGTCAGCGTATCGCACCAGCCGGGCGGTGACGGCGTGCTGATTGAACGCGGCGTCGAATTCCTGCTGGCTGCCAAAGAGTTTGGCGGCGTGCTCGCGGGCTTCATCGGCAGTGCGCGGCCGGTCACCCGTGAACAACCAGTGGTGGAAGGCTTCAAAGTCCTGCGGCCGATTGAGCCAGACCGCCAGTGCGGTGCGCGCCAGATCGCACGAATCCTCGTGGCCGCGCGCCGTGCGGATCACGTGCTGATTGCATCGGCGGTTGAGCGGCACGGGAATGGCGATCACCGCAAACTGCCTGCCGTAACGCTGCCGGGCGGCCTCCAGATGTTCGTGCATCTGTCGGCAGTAGACGCAGGCGTAGTCGAACATCTCCAGAATGACATGCTCGGCATCGGGTGAGCCGAGGATCGGTTCGTCATAGGTGTTGATCGGGGTGCGCGGGTCGAAGGGGTAGATGCGGCGTTCGGGCCTGGCGATGCGGCTTGTCGTGGTGGTGGTGATCGCCGTGGTGGTGCCGCCGACCGGGTTGGTTGGCGCCGGAGGCAGGCCCGCCACCTCAGACGGCAGGGTGGCCGCTTGCGTCGCGTCAATGGTGAAGCCCCGGGTTTCGACGAGCTGCGCCGTTGACTGAGGCGGCATGAGCAGCTGGCCCGCGATGACCACGGCGAAGGCGGCCAGGCCCCCGCCTGCCAGCAGGGCGGCCGTGCCGGTGGGAATGTGCACGCGGCTGGCGGCGTCGGCGCGAACACCCAGCGGCGCGCTGAAAAGAATCATCCCCGCCAGAAGGATGCCCGAACCGTGGATCGTCAGGCAGTAGACGCAAAGCTCCCCGATCGCGACGAACTGGATGGCGAGGAACCATACCGCGGCTGCCAGCGCCATCATCGCCAGTGGCAGCAGGATGCGCCAGGCTGCACGCTGTTTGCGGGGCGGTTCATCGGCATGGGTGAAAAGCAGGGCGGTGAGAATGGATCCGTACACCACAAGCCCCCCCAGCGACACGGGGATGCCCAGCCAGGATGACCAGCGGCTGGCCAGCACATCACGGCAGCCACCTTCGCCACAGCCGGCCGCGGTTGAGCCTTCCAGAGTGACCCACGTGAGATAGCCGCTGAGCGCTGCAGCCGTGACGGCCAACAGCATCATCACCATCCGCAATGGTCGACTCGGCGCATGGTCCCTGATCGAAACGGAAGCGATCGACGACATGATGACTCTCTCATTCCGAGGTGAACACACGAAAGGTCGTGCGATTATACCGCAACGGCTGAGAAAGAAGAAAGGCCAATGATGCGGGCAGGGGATGGGGAGCCGTCGAGCAGAGCCGTTACCCCGCCCCTTTCCCTGAGGGAGAGGGGGTCAGGGTTGGAGCTTGAGGTTGGTTTCGAGGTAGTCGAACAGGGCGTCGGCGGTGGGGCGGCCGCGGATTTCAAGGTGACGCAGGTAGAGCCTGGGCAGTTGCTGGTCGATGGAGTGGCCGAAGAGGTCAACACCCACCGTCAGGATATCGTCGACCCGGGTGTCGCTTGCGGCAATGGCGAAGGCGGTGGGGCCCAGAAGCTGGCGGGCGTAGGCCTCGGCTTCGGCAGCGGTTCGGGGTGTTTCAGGTTCGAACAGCCAGCGGTCGAACTCGGCGAAGTGTTGAGGCGATGCCTTCCACACCCGAAGCGCCCAGCGGGCCAGATCGCAGGCTTCTTCATGGGGCGGTTCGGTGACCTCGATGTGTTCGTTGCAGCTCGCGTTCAGGGGGGTGGGCAGGGTGAGCACCGCCAGTTGGTCTTCACCATACCGGGCCAGCGCCTGCTCCAGCACGCCATGCAACTGGCGGCAGTGTGGGCAGGTGTAGTCGAAGAGGTAGACCAGCACGTAACGGGCGTCGGGTGAACCGAGCATGGGGTAATCACCCTTCCTGAGCGGCACGATCAGCTCGGTTTCCCCGCGCACGATGATATAGGTTTCGTCCGATGTATCGGGCGGCAGAGCAGCGGCGGGATCGACCACGACGGCGCTGGTGCGGCCGGGAAGGGCGTGTTGCAGGCCCACCAGCACTGCGACAGCCAGTGCCGCCGCGGCGAACAGCCCGATGGCCCTGGGCGGGGCGATCATCATCGGGTCGTCCGGATCATCCGGCATCACTTTCGTCGCGCCGATCGGTGCTGTTGTGAAGATGAACGCCGCCAGCGCGAGGCTGCATGCGTGGGTCGACATGCAGTAGATGCAGGTCTGGCCGATGTGGCGAAACTGCACATAAATGAACCACGCCGCGGCGATGGCTGCGATGCTCGCCAGCAGCAGCAAAGCGCCCCACGCGGCACGTTGCACGGCATGGGGCCGGCCCGGGCCGATGCGCGTGAGCATGAAACCGATGCCCAGATAGACGAGCACGGCAGGGGCTGCGACCGGGACGGGGCCGATCTTCGACCAGGCGCTGGTGAGCACGGCATCGCAGGATGATCCACCGCCGCAGCCGGGAAGATCCGCCCCCAGCGACTGCACCAGCAGCACGATGGAGAGGATCAGCCCCGCCAGTGCAATCGCCAGCATCAGTCCGCGCAGCGCGGCCGATGGCGGTTCATATCGCGTGGGTGGGACGGCAGTGTCGTTCATGATGCAGTCGGACGTTCGTACCAGGTGATTGTCGTCACGGGCTTGAACCCCAGCCCCTCATACAGCCGCAGGGCCTGCTCATCGTCCGATTGGATCTGCACGATCACCTGCTCGAAGAGGGCACGTCGGCAGTGCTCGATCGCGTGCCCCAGCAACGTGGCGGCAACGTCCTGACCGGCGGCATGGGGCAACGTCTGCACCTTGTCGATCACGCCGATCTGCCCCAGCGTGATGACGTTGACCCAGCCGGCGATACGGCGGTCGAGCCGACCGAGGAACATGTCGATACGCGGATCATCCAGATGATCGATGAGCATGGCAGCCGTATCGCTGGCGCGGCGCTCATCCAGATGCCAGGCATCGCGGGCAAGTTCCTCATAGGCGGCGCGAAGCTGCGGATAAACAGCCCGGCCGGGCAGAACCTGCAGCGCGGTGTTGGTTTGGGCAGGGGGGCGATAGCCGTGCAGGAGCAGAAGCGTATGGTCGACCCGCCGGTAGCCGCGCGACTCCGCCTCGGCGGCAAGCGCGGAGGGCCATTGCCGCTCGCTGGGAACCAATCGGTGGCAGATGACGCCCGCTTCGGTGAAAAGCGCATCGATGGCGTCCAGCACCTGTGCCGGTGTGCGACCGGCGGGCAGCCGCACATCCAGCGCGAAATTGGCGAAGGGGACGCCCGGTCGCTGGGGATGCGTCAGGGCGGTGGCGACGTCAAGCTGCGTCTCCTCGCACGCGGTGCGCGCCAACAGCAGCTCGACACGCTGCATCGCACGAACCAGCGTATCCGCCGAGGGCTGATAGGTCTGCGGAGCGATCGGCAGTTCCATTGCCGGGATTGTAGCTGCACAACGAAAGGTTCGCCCCCATCCGTCGCGCTCATCGTGACACTTCGGATTTCGGGCTTCAGATTTCAGATTCCCGCTATCTCAGATCGCGGAAGTTCACCTCAAACCCCTCCCGCTCCAGCCGATCGCGGACCTCGTTGATGTGGTCCGCATCCCGCGTCTCCAGCACGCAGTGGACGACCACGGTGTTGAGGTCCTCGCCGGCAAAGGCACGATCGTGGGCAATATCCTTGACGCTGGCACCGGTGTCGGCGATGACGCGGGTGAAATGCGCCAACCCGCCCGGCCGGTCGCTGATGGTGGCATCGAAGCGGCACAGTCGGCCGTCAACGACCAGACCGCGTTCGATGATGCGGCCGATCACCGTCGTGTCGATGTTGCCTCCACACAACGGCAGGACGACGTTTTTGCCCTGAATGTCGGGGATGAGCTGCTGCATGCACGCCGCCAGCCCCGCGGCCCCTGCACCTTCGACCACGCTCTTTTCCAGCTCGATCAGCCGCAGCACCGCCAGCGCGATGGCGCGTTCGCCCACGGTATAAACGGCGTCGACATGCTGTCGGGCGAGGGCAAAGGCGTGCTCGCCGACCTTCGGCACGGCAAGCCCGTCCGCCAGTGTGGGCTTGATGTCCGCCATGACGGGCCGGCCTGCCGCCAGCGCCGCCGTCAGTGATGCGACGCGCTTCGGCTCCACACCATACACCTTCACCTGCGGTTTGAGCGACTTGATGGCCAGCGCGATCCCCGCGATCAGGCCCGCCCCGCCCACGGGCACGATCACCGCGTCGACGTCGGGCACCTGTTCGAGAATCTCCAGTCCGATGGTGCCCTGACCGGCGATGATGGCCGGGTCATCGTAGCCATTGATGTAGGTCAGCCCCTGCGATTCGACAAGCGTCATGGCGTGCTGCCGGGCCTCGTCGATGTGGCTGCCGTGCAGAATCACGGTCGCGCCGCGTTGGCGGCAGTTGACGATCTTGGTGAGCGGAGCGCTGGTGGGCATGACGACGGTGACCGGAATGCCCAGCAGCCGCGCATGTTCGGTGAGCGCCAGCGCGTGGTTGCCCGCCGAGGCTGCGATGACGCCACGCCGCTTGCGTTCATCATCGAGCAGCATCAGCGCGTTGCGTGCCCCGCGTTCCTTGAAAGAGCCGGTGCGCTGCATGTATTCGAGTTTGCAGTAGATGTTGCAGCCGGTGATTTGGGAAAGTGCTTCGGACCAGGTGCAGGGCGACACGTAAACCTGCCCCGCAATGCGCTGCGCCGCATCACGGATGTCCTGCAAGGTCACCGCCGATTGCTGAAGCGTGGGCATACGCCGGATTATACGGTGACGTGACGGCGCGACGCTGGGGCGATGCGTCGACGTCAGTCATGTCGTGTTTGTCGTGGGGGTGACATGGACGGAAAAGATGTAAGGCGTTTAACGTCAAATACTTATGTGATTGTGGCGGAAAGTGAGGGGGTGGGGGGGTGACATCCGGCATGAGCCGGGGACAGCCGTCCCGCCTGTTCTGGCGCCGCAGGTGAAAGAGAACTATTTGTTCCGCGGGCGGCACTGGTACAACCGCACATCTCCCAGCCGACGCAACGGTGGACAGAGCCGGAACAACGTGTAATCCAGCCACATCAGTTTGCTGTAGTGTTGGGGCAGGAAGCGCGACAACCGGTTCAACAACGAAAAGCAGGTCACGCTTTCGATGTGAAAGTACTTTTCGATGAGGCGAATGTCCTCGCACGTGAGCTTGCGTTCATCATCCGTGATGTGGACGTGCTTATCGAAGGAAGTTTCGCGCGGGGCCAGCGCCTGGAGCAGCCGCGTTTCCCGCACCCATTCCAGCAGGGGGATGGCGTAGGGTTCCTTGAGAATCGCCACACCGTTCGGCTTGAGCACCCGGGCAAGCTCCGGCAGGGCCTGAGCCAGCTCCACGTGATGGAGGATGTCGATCCCTACCGCAACGTCGAAGTGGTTGTCGGGGTAGTCCAGCTTCTCGGCGGGCATGACCCGGAAGCGGCATTGCTGGTCGAGGTTGTATCGGGTGGCGAGTTTTTCCGCAGCCGCGATATTCGCCGGGGCGACGTCGAACCCCTCGACCTGATAACCCAG
>Ga0207864_1002567_pt1 | contig 16889 bp, 13 predicted proteins | sample HigsolmetaAR202D_FD_184834 | JGI IMG/M metagenome (GOLD analysis project Ga0207864, IMG submission 184834) | Ionic liquid and high solid enriched microbial communities from the Joint BioEnergy Institute, USA - AR20-2-D (SPAdes) (version 2) ... | reverse complement strand
GCCCGCCGAGGCGCTGGTCTCCGGCTTCCACCTCGCGTACCTGATCGGCGCCGCCCTGGCCGCCGCCGCGGTCGCGATCGCGGTGCTCGTCCTGCGCGACCCCGAGGCGCACCGCGGCCGCGGCTCCGAGGCACCGGAGAGCGCCGACGCGCCGCTGCCGGAAGCCGGCTGAGCGCGCGGGGGCCCCGCGCGCTCAGGACTCGATCGGGGCCGATTCGAGCACGCCGAGGATCTGGGTCACCCGGCAGACCAGGAGGCGCTCCTCGTCGACTTCGACCCACACTCCCGCGGAGGCGGGGAAGACGACGTGGTCGCCCGGCTGCACGGGCATCTCCACCCCGGCGCCGGCCCACCAGTCCAGCCCGGGGCCGACCGCGAGCACGATGCCCTGCTCGGGCGGCGGCTCGTGCGTCCCGGGCGGAACGACCAGGCCCGATCGCCGGACGCGGTCCTGGTCCAGCTCCTTGATCACGACCTGGTCGAACAGCGGTCGCAGTCGATGGCGCACGGACTCCGTCGGGTCTGGCAGCTTCGCGGTTCCCACGGCCCACAGTCTCGCAAGGCGCCGCCGCTGCCGGCGCCTCGCCCGAGGCTACGGGAGCCGGCCCTCGGCGCGGTGGCCGCACGTACAGCTCGGCGACCCCGGGGGGTAGGGGCGCCGTATTCGCGGTTGAAGGCGTCGAGCAGGCGGGCCACGGCCGGGGCGTCGGCCGCCAGGGCCGGCCGGACCTCGATCTCGGCGGAAGCCACGCGCGCAGTCTCCCTCCGCCCGCGGACGGCCGGACGGTCCAAGCCGACATCCGTCCAAGCGACCGTCGCGGGCATAGCATTGGCACATGCCGGAGCAGAAGCAGACGAGCTGGCGCGCCTGGGTGGCCGGAGTCCTCGGCGCCCTGGTGCTGATCGTCGCGGTGCAGAACAGCCAGACCACCCACGTCAACGTGCTCTTCATCAACGTCACCGCGCCGCTGATCGTGGTCATCCTCGCCTCGGCGGGGATCGGGGCCGTGGTCGGCTACGTCGCCCCACTGGTTCGCAGCCGCCGCCGCCAGCACTCCGGCTGAGCCCCGCCCGCCCCGTGGGGGCGGGGCGTCGCCGCTGCCTCCCCGCCCACCGGCACACGGACCCTGAGCGCTCAGGCAGCGTTGTGTAACCTTGGCGGCGTCGATGAGCGTCCTTCGGGAGGAGATACCGCGCGACTGGTACGCGACCGCCTTCGACGGGTCGACCGCCCGGATGGCCTGGACCGAGCGCACCGAGCAGGAAGTCGACCGGGCGCTGAAGATGCTGCGCCCCGCGGGCGGCGAGCGCGTGCTCGACCTCGCCTGCGGCTCCGGCCGCCACTCGATCGAGCTGGCGCGGCGCGGCTTCGACGTCGTCGGCGCCGACATCTCGCCGGAGCTGATCGAGATCGCGCGCCGGGACGCGGCGGAGGCCGGCGTCGAGGCGGAGTTCGTCGAGGCCGACCTGCGCGAGCTGGGCTACGAGGGCGAGTTCGACTTCGTCCTCAACCTCAACGACGGCGCCGTCGGCTACTTCGAGACCGACGAGGAGAACGCGCGCACCTTCGAGGTGATCTCGCGCGCCCTGCGGCCCGGCGGCCGCAACCTCGTTCAGCTTCCCAACGTGCTCTACGCGCGCGAGCGCCTGCCGCAGCGCTCGTGGATCCCGGGCGAGAACGTGGTCGAACTTGTCGAGCACCGCTGGAACAAGCGCGAGCGCTGCCTGGAAGGGATCATGATCCCGCTGCGCTTTGGCGAGACCCTCGAGTCGCTGGACGGGATCGAGTTCCGCCAACGGCTCTACACGGTTGACGAGCTGCGAGAGTTGTACGACGGTGTCGGCATGGAGCTGCTCGCCCTCTTCCACGGCTCCGGCAAGCGGCGCGATCCGACCCCGAAGCAGTTCGAGATCTTCGCCGTGGCGCAAAAGCGGTGAGGGCACTTCCTGCACCTAGCGGGATTTGTCCGTCGTAAACACCCTCGACTGGATCGAAACCGTCGTCTAAGCTCGGACGTGTCTCCAGAGGGGGTACGGAGAGGAAGCGACCGGTTCCGCAAGGAACTAAGGGGGTGTTGGAAGTGGCCAAAGCCGCCGCGGATTGGTATGCGCACGCGTTCGACGTCATGACCACTCAGTTGCCGCGCCACAAGCACACGGAGGAGGACCTCGAGATGGCGCTCAAGGTCCTCCGCCCGCGGGGCGACGAGCGGATCCTCGACGTCGGCTGCGGCGAAGGACGGCACTCGATGGCGCTCGCGGCGCGGGGGTTCCGGGTCGTCGGCGTCGACATCAGCCGGGAACTGATCGACCTCGCGATCCAGGGCACGGACGAGGACCTGCACGCGGCCTACCTGCGGGCCGACCTGCGCGAGCTGCCGTTCGAGGACGAATTCGACATCGTGCTCAGCTTCGACGGCGCGATCGGCTACCTGGAGGACGACGCCGAGAACTACCGCGCCTTCGAGCGCATCGCCCGCGCGCTGCGCTCCGACGGTCGGGCGCTGTTCCGGCTGCCGAGCCTGGTCTACGGCGAAGCGCACCTGCCGGAGAAGTCCTGGGAGGTGGAGGGCGACTTCGCCGAGCTGATCACCCGCTACTGGGACGCCGACCGTTACATGGAAGGCGTGATCGAAGCGATCGAGCTGCCCTGCTACCTGCGGCAGGACCCGATCCGCTTCCGCCAGCGCCTCTACGCGGTCGACGAGCTGCGGGACATCTTCCGCTCGCTGGAGATGGACCTGCTCGGCGTCTTCGACACGGACGGAACGCCGAGCCACCCGCAGCCGCACGAGTACGAGATCGTCGTCCTGGCGCGCAAGCGCTGAGGGGCCCGGGGTCGACGGCGCCCGCCGCCGCTCAGGCGGCGGCGGGCTGCCGGAACAGCTCCGGCGACGGGATGCCGATCACCTCGCCGGCGAACCGCTTGCGGGTGCCGTAGACCACCCACGTGGTGTCGATTTCGCCGATCTCCTGCACCAGGCGCAGCTCATCGGGGTGCGCGTGCAGGTGCTCGAGGTGCGTGAGGCCGGCGTCGTAGCGGCCTTCCAGCAGCTCGGCGGCGACGATCGGCTTCGACTGCACGTCGATGACCCGCTCCCACTCGGCGGCATCGATGTAGCCGGAAGTGGCGGGAACGAGGCCGAGCGTCCTGGGCCGCTCGACCTCGCGGCGGCTCAGCACCGCCAGAGCCTTGGTCGGGTAGATGAAGGTGTCGACCACGAATACCTCCTTCCAGTGCCGCTCGGTCACCTCATGGACCCTCGGGTGGGCGCTGCACTGGATCAGATAGGCGCCCTCTCGCCCCCGGATCCGCTCCAGCCCGTCGAAGAAGTCGTCGATCAGCTCGATCTCGAACTCCTCGACTCCCTGGAACCCCATGTACGCGATCGCGGCCCGCTCGTGGCAGGTCCCCGTCGGCCCGAGCGTCACCAACGTGATCTTCCCTTCCTGTCCGGACCCAGGCTCCATCCCGCCAGACAAGAGTAGTCGAGTAAACAGGAAAGTCAACCGGGCGGAAGGCGGGCGCCGTCCCTCCTCGCCCCGCCGGCGGTACGGCGCTATTCGTCCAATTCAGCTTGCTTTTACAAAGCCCAATGCTATAAACGAGCAAGCTTGACTATCGCTGTCGGGTTCTGAAAGGGGGCCGCCTTGTGAAGCTGCGAGCCGGGGGTCACGCGCTGTCTCTGCTGTCGACACCGTTGAGCGCGCAGGTCTTGGAGGCCCTCCGCGAAGGCCCTACATCGCTTGTCGACCTGCGCCGCGCGACGGGATCGCCGCCGGCGACCACGATGCGCGGGCATATGCGCAGGTTGGTCGAGATCGGAGCTCTCGAGCGAACACGCGAGCCGGGCTTCCCGGGCGCGACGACGTACGGGCTGACCCGGTCCGGCGAAGAGCTGGTCGCCGTCGGCGACGAGCTGCGGGCGTGGCTGGCGGATGCGCCGACCGGGCCGATCGAGACCGGCACGCCGGCGGCCCGCAGTAGCGTCAAAGCCCTGATCGATGCCTGGTCGACCGGGATCGTCAGGGTGCTGGCGGCGCGACCTGTCTCGCTGACGGAACTCTCGGGCCTGATCACGTCCACCAGCTATCCATCGCTCGAACGGCGCCTGTCGGCGATGCGCCTCTGCGGCCAGGTGAGGCGCCTGGAGGGCGAAGCGAGCAAGGGAACGCCCTACGCCGCGACCCCGCGGCTGCGGCGCGCGGTTGTCCCGCTGGTGGCTGCGGTCAGATGGGAGCGACGGCACCTTCGGCCGTTCCCCCAGGTGAGGCGCACCGACGTCGAGGCGGCTTTCCTCCTCGTCGCATCGCTCCTCGCCGACGTCGGTGACCTCTCGGGTTCGTGCCGGTTCGCGGTAGAGCTCGACCGCAACGGCGGCGCTGCGCCCGCAAAGACGGCGGGGGTAGTTCTAACCGTCAGCGACGGGAGAGTGACCTCATGTGTGACCCGCCTTGGCGAACCCGCGGACGCTTGGGCCTCAGGCTCCGTCGGCGCCTGGCTGGACGTGGCGTCGCGTGGCAGCTTGGTCGAGCTGGAGATCGGCGGCACAACAATGCGGTTTACACCCTGAAACCCCGGCTGCTGCCGGACAAGGGGTACGCGATCAGCATCGATGCGCCGGCGCTGCCGAAGTCTCCCATCTTCCTTGGGGCGGACGTGACGCTGTGCAGTTTCGGAGCGGTGGTGCAGGACGGCGGTGCGCAGCTTCTCGGTGGCCCACAATTCGTGCGCTGCCTGAAACCGGGCGAGTCCGGAGCTTTTCAGCGTCCCCTGCTGACCAACCCACCGCGGTGCGCCGGCGGGCCGCCGGTCACCACCCTTCGTGCCGATTCCTGGGAGCATCCGGGCAGTTTCGTCTCCAAGTCGCACGCCGCACCGCCCATGGTCGGCTGCGACAACGTGCGGTTTGAACCGCAGATTGAGCTCGAGCCGACGACGAATCGCGCCGACTCGCCAACCGGGCTCAACGTCTCTATCAAAGTCCCTTCCACCGGTCTCGAGAGTCCGGCGGGCATCAGCCAGGCGCACCTCAAGCGGGCCGTCGTCACGCTGCCGCCCGGGATGACCGTCAACCCGGCGTCAGCGGACGGTCTCGCCGCGTGCACGCAGGCGCAGCTCGGGATGGAGAACGGCGTCCCCGACGACCAGCCCGCCCGCTGTCCGAACGGGAGTAAGATCGGGACGGCGGTCGTCAAGACGCCGCTGCTGAAAGACCCGCTGGAAGGATCCGTGTACCTCGCCAAGCAGGGAGAGAACCCGTTCGGGACGCTGCTCGCCCTGTACTTGGTCGCCGAATCCAAGCAGCATGGGATCGTCGTCAAGCTGCCCGGTGTTGTCGAGCCGCGCGCGGACGGCCAAATCGTGTCGACTTTCGACAACAACCCGCAGGTGCCGTTCTCGGAGTTGGAGCTCCGCTTCAACAGCGGTCCTCGGGCGCCGCTGTTGACGCCGCCCCGGTGCGGGAACTACTCGATCCGATCCGAATTGTCGCCGTGGTCGGCGGCCGACCCGGACAACCCGACGCCGGACGAGACGGTGGTCTCCGTGTCGCACTTCTCGATCCGCTCCGGCCCGGACGGCACGCCGTGCCCGAACGGCACCGTCGATGCCTCGCTCGAAGCGGGCCTGACGGATCCGACGGCGGCGACGCGCAGTTCGTTCGTGATGCGCTTGACGCGACCGGACGGCAGTCAGCGCCTCTCGTCGCTGGCCGTCGACATGCCGCCGGGATTGAGCGGTTACCTGGCGGGCATCCCGTACTGCTCGGAGGCGGCACTGGCTGCGGTGTCGGAAGCACCGGGTAGCGGGACTGCCCTGATCACTTCGCCGCCATGCCCCGCTGCCAGCCTGCTCGGTCGCGTCTCGGTCGGCGCGGGCGGTGGCACGCCGTTCTTCGTCGACACGGGCAGGGTCTACCTCGCCGGCCCGTACAAAGGTGCGCCCATCTCGCTGGCGATCATCACGCCGGCGGTGGCGGGGCCGTTTGACCTCGGCTCGGTGCTGGTGCGCGCGCCGGTCTACGTCGATCCTGTGACCGCACAGATCAAGGCGGCCTCAGACCCGCTGCCGGCCGTTCTGCACGGCATTCCGCTCAGCATCCGCGACATTCGTGTGAGCATCGATCGGCCTGGCTTCATCCTGGCGCCGACCGGCTGCAAGCCGAGCGCGGTGCGGGCACAGGTCGGCGGTGTCGATGGCGGCTCGCAGTCGGTCGCGTCGTACTTCCAGGTGCGGGGTTGCGAGCGTCTCCGTTTCAAGCCCCACCTGAGCCTGAAGCTGTCGGGCGGTACGCGGCGCGACGCAAACCCGAGCATGCGAGCGGTCCTGACCGCAAAGCCCGGCCAAGCCAACATCAGCCGGACGGTCGTGGCGCTGCCGCGTTCGATCTTCCTCGACCAGGCGCACATCAGGACGGTCTGCACGCGGGTCCAGTTCGCGGCCAACCAGTGCCCCAAAGGATCGATCTACGGCAGAGCCCGCGCGTTCACGCCGCTGCTCGATTACCCGGTGGAAGGCAACGTCTACCTGCGCTCGTCGAGCAACCCCCTGCCGGATCTGGTCGTGGCCCTGCGCGGGCCCGAGCACCAGCCGATCGCGGTCGACCTGGTCGGGCGGATCGATTCGCACCGCGGCGGCATCAGGACCACGTTCACTACGGCGCCCGACGTTCCGGTAAGCAAGTTCGTTCTCAACATGCGCGGAGGCAGCCGCGGCCTGCTGGTCAACAGCCGCAATCTCTGCGCGCACGTTACGCGGGCAACTGTGGAGATGGACGCTCATAACGGAGCGACCTACGACTTCCGCCCGGCGATCAAGAACGACTGCGGCAAGAAGAGGAAGAAGAAGCAGGCAAAGCGTCACCGGCGCAATCCACGGGCCGCGGCGCGCAGCAAAGGCTGAGTCACCGCCGCTCAGGCCGGGCGGGCTGCCGGAGCACCTCCGGCGACGGGATGGCGTCCCCCGTCGGCGGACGGCCTGTGGTGTCGGCGGTCACCCGCCTGGTGGCGACCGCCGACCTACCAGCCCGGTTTTCCCGTGGGACAAGAGTAAGCGAGTAACCAGGGCTTTCGACTCGCCAAGCCGTTTTCTCCTCCCGACGAACCGCGATAAGGAAGCTAATATACAACAACAAGTGCTGAGTGCTTCAGCATCGGGAGGTCGGAGATGGATTGGCACGCCGTTTCATCGGAGCACGATTCGTTCGCCTCGGCGCTAGGCGAGGACCCACGATGAGGAGGCCGGCAGCGGGGGCACGGGAGCCAAGAAGCGCGCGCCGGTATCGCCGGCTTTCGCCGGGCCCGGGAACAGACCGAGCCGCAGTACGGGCTCACCAAAGGGGGCGGATCATCGCGGCGACCTTCGACCTGGTCGCGGAGCGCGGCTACGGCAAGACGACGGTGCGCGAGATCGCGGCGCTGGCCGGGGTCTCGAAGGCCAGCTTCTACGAGCAGTTCGACGGAAAGGCGGCGTGCTTCGTCGCCGCCCTGGACGTCGCCCTGCGCGAAGCCGCGCGCGTGCTGATGCCCGCTGCGGCTGGCGGCCCAGGCGACCGGGAGCGACTGCGGGCCGGCCTGATTGGATTGGCGGACCTTCTGGCGGAACAGCCGCAGGGGGCCCGTTCGGTGCTCGTCGAGAGCATGGGGGCGCCGCCGGAGGTGAGGTCCTATCTCCGCCGCCGTTTCGGCTTGCTCGAGGCCCTGGTCCGGGAACGCCTCGCGGCGGCGCCTTTGGCGGGCAAGCTGCCGCGCGCCCTGACTACAGGCATCGTGCGGGGGATAGCCCATCACGCGACCCGCTGCGTGCGCCTCGGCGTGCCGGAGCAGTTCCGCACGCTGGTCGACCCGCTGCTCGACTGGGGGTTGAGCTTCCATGATCGGGAAGTGCTGGTTCCGTTCGCTGCGCCTTGCGCACCGGAGGCGCGTAGCCCGAGGTGGGCAACGGTCCCGGAGAGTTGGGCAGAGCTACCGACCACGCGCGACCTGCTGACGAGCGCGGCACTACGCCTTGCCTTGAATCGCGGCATTGATGCGCTGACGCCGACCCGAATCCGCCGCGCCGCCGGAGTTGCGAAGCGCGATTTCGATGCCTACTTCCAAGACGAGACCGCATGCATTCTCGCTGCCCTCGACGAGCGCATCGACGAACTGTTGTCGACCGCTCTTCGGAAGGTTGTGGTGGACGACCCGTGGGTCGAGCGCATCCGCTCGCTTCTTGCCCACGTCACCGAGCTCCTTGCCGCGGATCCTGCGATCACCCGACTCGTCTTCGTTGAAGGCGCGGACGCGGCGCCCCAATCGCTTCCCTGGCGCGAGAGGCTGATCACTGAATGGGCTGACGCGATCTACCGCGAGGCACCCAGCAACGCGAGCCCGGACCCCCCGGTCGCCGAAGCCACGATCGCGGCGATTTGGGGACTGATCGGCGACCTAACGGCAGCGGGACGGGCAACGGACCTGCCGGCCCATGCGGCGCGGATGGCTTCCTTCATCCTCACGCCGGTGCTCGGAGCGCCGCGGGCAGCAGAGGCCATCGTCGGGCAGGCTGCCTGAGCGGGCAAAGTTAGGAACGCATTCTCGTTTGTTCTGGATCTCCCAACCCAATCGCTCCAAGATTGGCCCGTCGGATCCGAGGATCGGGCCGACGCACTAACGCCATCCAGGTGGATGGCACGAGAAACACAACATGGGAGAGATAGACATGAAGCGACTCATGAGGACACTGGGAGTCAGCCTCGCGGCTGTCTTCGCGTTCAGCGCCATTGCGGTGGCGAGCGCCTCTGCTGCTGAATTCACAGCGAGCGCAGTCGGCGAACTCACAGGCGAAGCGCTCGAAAGCCAGGTCTTCACGACCAACGCTGGCACCGTCGTCTGCAAAAACGCGCATACGACTGGCACTATCACGTCGACCAAAGACACTGAACAGAAAGTGACAGTCAACTACAGCAACTGCACGGCCTTGGGCTTCGTCGACGTTGACATCTCGACCGCTCACTACAATTTCACAGCGAGCGGTAGTGTCCACGTTGAAAAACCCATCACCATCACCGTGACAGTTCCGTTGCTCACGTGCACGATCACCGTTCCTGCGCAGACCGTGGGCACGGTTGGCTTCGAAACCGTCGGAAACAACGTGAAAGTCACGCCTGAAGTCACCGGCATCACCTACACGACCAGCGGCGGCCTCTGCGGCAGCGGCGGTAGCAACGGCACCTACGTCGGCGCGAACGAAGTCCATCGCGTCGGCGGCGGCTCGGTCGCTTACCACCCGTAGGGCGTATCGAGCATCGCGAAATCGCGACCGAAGGGCCGGGTGTCACCCGGCCCTTCGGTGTGCCTCTGATCACGGTCGGTCGCTTGCCAGAAGGAGCCTCCCAAGCCGAAACGCCGCGAATGAGGACCGCCACGTCCGTACCCTTGACAAACCACGCGAGCTTGTTTAATTTGCGTATGGCGTCTTAGGCCGAAAGGGATACGGCCAAGCCGCTTTGGGGACTCGAGCTGAATCGGCAGGGGTCCGGTCGAATGGGCACAGCCAGACGGCAGTTTCGTCCGCGGGGTGGCGGCGTTGGCGCCGGAAAGAGGCTGGCCGCCCCAATCGACTGGCCGAACAACCGACCGGGACTATGAGAGGAGAGTGAAATGTTTCGCAGAGTGCGAGAGCCCTTCGGCAAGACGGGGACGATCGTCGCCCTCGTCGCTTTGGTGATGGCTCTGGCAGGCGGAGCCTACGCGGCATCCGGCGGGTTCACGTCGAAGCAGAAGAATGAAGTGCGCAAGCTCGCGCGCGCGGCCGCCAAGCAATGGGCAGCCAAATTCGCCAAGCCCGGTCCGGCAGGACCACAGGGAGCGCCGGGTGAGAGAGGACCGGCCGGCGAAGCGGGTAAACCGGGCGCGCCGGGTCCTCAGGGCGAAAAAGGCCCTCAGGGAGAAAAAGGCGAAAAAGGTGACAAAGGCGAGAAAGGCGAGAAAGGGGATGCGGGAGAATCGGTCAACGTCATTCCTCTCGATCCCGGTGACACGAACTGCCCGGCCGGCGGCGCCAAATTCACCAACTTGACCGGCACGGCCTTCGCCTGCAACGGGGCCGAAGGTGGCGGAGGCGGAAGCTTCCCGGAAACTCTCCCGTCAGGCGCTGTTCTGCGTGGCTTCTGGTCCATCAGAGGCGATACTGATCTGCAAATTGAACTTGGCCCGGAAAACCCGGTCGCCGTCGAGCTGATCACCTTCCAGCTACCACTGGCAAACAAAGCTGCCGTCGTCTACATCGATTCGGGTGCCAGCGAAAGCGACAAAGAAAAATGCCCGGGGAACGCGGCCAATCCGACGGCAACGCCGGGCGTCCTGTGCATCTACAAAACTACGGGAACGGCGACGCCACTCCTCACTTCCGCGGAAGAGTACGGCGCCGTCATGTTCTTCGCCACCAGCGCAGAGGCCTGGGGCACCTGGGCGGTGAAAGCCGAATAGGCAGGACGCCGACCGACTGCCAGGAGCGGGCGCCATGCGGGGCAACAGCAGAACGCGGCGAGCCATCCGAGCCGCCGGCCCAACCGTGGGAGCGGCGTTCTCGGGCCTGCTCCTGGCAGTCGTTCTCACCTCTGGCGCGCGCGCTGACGGCTGCCCTAACGAAGCAATTCGCATACAGCAGGGGGCAGCCGCCTTGTCACTCAGTGACTGCCGCGCGTTCGAGTTGGCTAGCCCGTCTAGTTCGCCGCACTTATCCTCGTCCGGCGGAGTGTCAGATATGGGCAAGGTGGCGCCTGGCGGCAACGCGGTCGCATACACCGCGCGCTATCCATCGCCTAGCTATTCGGTCAGCAATAAGGTGTGGTTGGCCCGCCGATCAGAAACTGGCTGGGCGGTCGAGCCAGCCGAACCGCAGATGACGCCGAACATCAGCACCTTCGGGCAGTGCGAATCCGGTCTGGCGCTATCCGGAGATCTGCGGTCGTCGTTGCTTTCGGCCGGTCTAGATCTAGACGAAGTTCCGGGTGCCGATGGCCGGTGCGGGCTTCCCATGTTCGAACTCGTTCCGGGCGAACCCCGCGGTTACGCAAACCTGTACCTGAAGGACGAGGAAGGATCCTATCGGCTCGTCAACGATCTGAGCGCGCCTGGGAATGCCACGTTTCAGGCAGCGTCGGAAGACATGACCCGGATTGTGTTCAGTTCGCGGGCGAACCTGGAACCGGGCGATCCGGCCGGCCACAAGTTGTATATCTGGGCGAACGGAGTGGTCCGCCACGTCGGCATCCTTCCGAACGGCGACCGGGTGCCCGCGCTGTTGGCAGCGGCCACCCGGAATCTCGACGGCACTGGCGGTGCGACCGTGGGACGCGCCCCCGTCCACAACGCGGTCTCGGCGGACGGCGAACGGATCGTCTTCGAACACGAAGGCAAGCTTTATCTCCGGGAGAACGCGGGCAAGCCTGCTGGCACGAGCGCAAACTGCCTGACTTCCGAACCCGGGAAAGCGTGCACGCTCCAACTCGACAAATCGTTCGGTGCGGGAGAGGACGGGGGCGGAGTCTTCCTGTTCGCCAGCAGCGACGGGGCGAAAGTGTTCTTCCTCAGCGACCACGCGCTCACGTTTCCGGCGAGCGCACAACCGGGCCGCCCGGATCTCTACCAGTACGATGTGGCCACGCGCAAACTGACCAATCTAACTCAGAGTTCCCCCGTTCCCGCGAACGTTCGTGGCGTCGCGGGTTGGTCGGCCGACGGGAGCCAGGTGTACTTCGTCGCTCGCGCTGTGCTGACCGGTACGGAAGAGAACGAGCACGGCGAAACTGCACAGGCAGGGGAACCCAACCTCTACTTGGCGCGGGCGGGGACGATTACCTACGTTGCCACTCTGATGCCGTGGGACCCCGATAGCGAAGGTGCGGATAGGGACAACTGGTGGGCAACGACGGCAGCGTCGGGGGTGAGGAGGGTGCTGAGCACGGCATGGAGCGCGTCGGGGAGATACCTCGTCCTGTCTTCGTACAAGGCACTAACCGGTTCCGACAACGTACCGGCCGAACCGGGTCCAGGTGTATGCGGGAATCGACCCACCTGTAGGGAGTTGTTTCTTTACGATGCCGTCGTCGGGTCGCTGACCTGTATTTCGTGCCGGCCCCACGGACTTAAACCGATTGCGAATACCACGCCGCCGATCGAACGGTATGAGTTGGCGCGGTTCGGGATCGGCCCTGCCTATATTCCAAAGAGCGTTCTCGATGACGGCCGGGTGTTCTTCGAGACGGAGACGCCTCTTGCGCCAGCGGATGTCAACGGTGCCGCTGACGTGTACGAATACCATGACGGCGAGATTCGACTGATAACGAGCGGTAAGGCAATTGGCGGCGCGGCATTCTTTGATGCAACCCCTGACGGCAAGAGCGTCTTCTTCATCACTCCGGAGTCGTTGGTCGGGTGGGATATCGATGGCGGGCGGCCGAGCCTGTACGTAGCGCGCGTGAACGGCGGGTTCAGCGAACCGCAGTTGCCAGTAAGCCCCTGCGACAGCGACGCGGCATGCCGCCCGGGTCCTTCCAACGCGCCGGTCGGCGCGGGCATCCCCGCGACCACGTCATTCGAAGGTTCAGGCAATCTCAGGCGGCGCGCATGCAAAGGTGGGAAGTTGCGGCAGAATGGGCGGTGCGTCCAGAAGAAGGCTGTTCGCAAGCGCAAGGCCGAGTCGCACCGGCGGTGCTCGGTGAAGGCGAAGAACGGCAGGAAGATCCGACGTCCATGCTCACGGAAGCAGGGGCGCAGGCGCGGCATGGGCCGAGAGACGAGGCGAGGTGCGCGATGAGGGCCGTCGGCCGCTACCGGCGAACTGTGGGCGCGCTCACGTTGATTGCCGCTACGGCGCTGGGTGCCCTCGCCTTTCCGAAGCTGGCATTGGCGGCGACGATCCAGTCGGAATCAGCCATGCCGCACATTGATGGGGCGACGCTCGAAGCCGCGATAGATCCCGATGGGGAGGACATCGAGTGCGCCGTGGAATACAAGCGGCTTCCGGATTTCGAAGCGGACGGGTGGACCGGTGCGGAAACGATCACGTGTTCGCCCGAGGCAATCGGCGCAGCAGAGGCTGTCACGGATGTCCAAGCATCGCTCGTTGGCCTGGAGCGCGACCAGCGCTATCGCTATCGATTCGTGGCTACCACGCCGACGACTACCACTGTCGGTCCAGGCGGGACATTTCACACCTTTGGCGTGGAGGAATTCAACGTTGCCGCCGTCGATCAGTCTGGTGAACCGGGAATCGACGCCGGGATCCCTCCGCACGAACTGGTGACGCGACTGGTCGTCTCGTATGGTGAGCTCGCCGGCGTCCTCGGGCCGGCGGGGTTCGTCAAGGACGTGATGGTTGAGCTGCCCCCGGGATTGATCGGCAATCCGACCGCCGTGCCCCGCTGCCCCGTTAGGTTGGCGGAACAAGAACAGAAATGTCCGGGGGAGAGCCAGGTGGGGATGATCAAGGTAGTCTCGGCTTCGGAGCGGTCGGGTTTCGACCCGAACGATGGCTTCAGGGGCCGGCTCTACAACGTGGAGACGGGCAAGGGCGAAGCTGCGCGGATCGCCGGGTTGATCAACCTTTCGACCAACGCCTATATCAGCGCCGGCGTGCGAACCGGGGCAGATTACGGGGTGAACGCCGGCGCATCCAACTTGCCGACGCTGTCGAGTCCCTTCGATTTTGAAATCCGGATCTGGGGCGTGCCCGCTGATCCCAGCCATGATCCCGAGCGGCGGTGCCCGGGTGTGGTGGGTCCGTGTTCACTGCCGCCCGAAACGGCCAAACGCCCATTCCTTCGCAATCCGACGCGGTGCGGAGAGCTGCTTCGGGCTCGAGTCAAAGTCGAGTCCTACAACCTGCCCGGCGTCTACTTCACGCGCGAGGTTGACCTGCCGCCGATCACCGGCTGCGACCAGGTTCCCTTCGACCCTTCCTTGACGTTGCGCCCGACGACGGAGGTCGCTGACAGCCCCACCGGCCTGCACGTGAATCTCGAGGTTCCGCAGCACGAGGACCCGGCTAAACCTGCTAGCGCCGATCTTCGCGACGCCGTCGTCCGCCTGCCGGACGGTCTCACCGTGAACCCGGCCTCGGCGCAGGGCCTCGCCGCCTGCACGCCACAGCAGTTCGGGCTGACCTCCCAGATCGGCGCGTCGCCGGTGCAAACGACTGCGGGTCCCGCCACGTGCCCGGACGCCGCGAAGATCGGAACGGTCGAGATCGACTCTCCGCTGCTTGACCACACGCTTCGCGGCGGGGTCTATGTGGCGGAGCCCTACAACAACCCGTTCGGGTCGCTGCTTGCGATCTATATCGCCGTCGACGACGCCGAGTCCGGGATCGTGATCAAGCTGGCCGGAGAGGTGGCGATCGATTCGGACGGGAGGCTGACCGCCATGTTCAAGGAGAACCCGCAGCTGCCCTTCGAGAGCTTCCGTCTGAACTTCTTCGGCGGACCCCGCGCGGCGCTCAAGACGCCTACGGTTTGCGGGTCGTTCGAGGTACAGGCTGCGCTGACGCCCTGGTCGGCCTCGCAGGCCGCGACGCCGGAAGTGGTCGACTCCTTTGACATCGGCGCGCCTCCGAGTGGCGGAAGCTGTCCGCGATCGCATGCGGGGCGTCCTGCCGACGCCACCCTGCAGGCGGGCTCGGACGGGACCCTTGCCGGCGCCTTCACGCCGTTCGGGGCGCGGGTAAGCCGGCAGGACGGCTCGCAGGAGCTGGTCTCGATATCCGTCACGCCGCCGAAGGGCCTATTGGCTCGGCTGGCCGGAGTTCCCTACTGTCCCGACAGCGCCCTGGCGGCTGCCGCGGCCCGCAGCGGAAGCGATGAGCGGCATGCCCCATCCTGTCCGAAAGCCTCCGAGGTCGGCTCCGTCGTGGTCGGTGCCGGCGTCGGCCCCGACCCGATCCACGTTGTGGGCAAGGCCTACTTGGCAGGCCCCTACAAGGGCGCGCCGCTGTCGCTGGCGTTCGTGACGCCCGCCGTCGCAGGGCCCTATGACCTGGGGACCGTCGTGGTGCGCGCTGCGCTTGAGGTGGACCCGGTCACCGCTCAGGTGACGGTCAACAGTGACCCGATCCCGACTCAGCTGAAGGGGGTTCAGCTGGCGCTCAAGACCGTTGACGTGAAGATGGATCGGGATCGCTTCACGCTCAACCCGACCAACTGCGAAGCGACCAACGTGCGGGGCACGGTTGTCTCGAGGTCCGGCGCTGCGATCCCGCTGCAAGCGCGGTTCCAGGTCGGTGGCTGCCGACAACTCTCATTCAAGCCCAAGATCGCGCTGCGCGTCTCCGGGCCGACCCGGCGTGCCGGCCACCCGGCGTTGAAGGCGGTGGTCCGGTTCCCGACCGGCGCGCGCTCGGCGAACATCGCCCGTGCTCAGGTCGGCCTGCCTCCGGCGCACATGCTCGACCAGGGGAACATCAGGTCGGTATGCACCCAGGCACAGCTTCACACCCGCTCATGCCCGAAAGGTTCCATCTACGGGTGGGCAAAGGCCTGGACGCCACTGCTGGAAGAGCCGCTCGAGGGCCCGGTCTACCTGGGTGTCGGCTACGGACACAAGCTGCCTGACCTCGTTGCCGACTTGGACGGCCAGGTCCGCATCCTGCTCAACGGTCGTATCGACACCACGAAGCGCCTGGGGCTTCGCAGCACCTTCCAAGCAGTCCCTGACGCGCCGGTAAGCCGATTCGTCTTGCGGATGAAGGGCGGCAAGCGCTACGGCTTGCTCACTAACAAGGAAAACATCTGCCGCAAGCCACAGCGAGCTAGCGTGCGCTTCATCGGCCAAAACGGCAAAGTGGCTCAATTGAGGCCGTTGGTGGCCAACGACTGCGGCCGCGCCAAGAAAAAGGCGCGGCGGCGCTGACCTGGGCTTACGTCCGCCGCCCCGGACCCGGCTGCCGACAGCGAGGCCGCCACAGGGGCTTCTGGCTCAAGGCGAGCCACAGTTATGAACCGCCGCCACCGATTGCTGGCGGCGGCGTGAGGAATTCGTGATGCTCCAGAAGCTATGGTAGGCAAGAGCCAACGGATGGTACGCAGGCGGCGGCTAGCGATAGCGCTGTTGGGCGCGGCCGTGGTCATTGCACTGGCGGCGCCGACTCGCAGCCTTGCGGCGGAATTCACATACAGCGAAACCGGCGAGCTTGCGGGCATTTCGCTTGACACGCAGGTGTTTACGGTAAACGCCGGCACCATAGAATGCGCAGCCGGCACTGCGAGCGGCGAAGTAGCCAGTACCGATTTCACGCGACAGCGCATGACGGTGACCTACGGAGGCTGCGCGGCTTTCGGCATCGCGGATGTCCACATCTCGCCGGCCAAATACATGTTCTTGGCAACCGGGGCAGTCGAAGTCCTGGAACCGCTGACGATCAACGTCACAATCCCTCTGCTGCCAGATTGCCAAATCACTGTACCGGCGCAAACCGCCGAAGGCATCGCGTATTCGAACAACAGCGGCAAAGTAGTTGTTACAGCGCACGTATCGGGCATCTCGTACGCGATTTCCGGCAACACGCTGCTCTGTGGTAGCTCAGGCGGGAACGGAACCTACACAGGGTCCGGTGAAGTCTGGCGAGTCGGTGGCGGCTCGGTCGGGTTTGATCCGTGATTGCGGAGGTAAGGCCGGGGAAGAGGGCGAAGGCGGCGGTGACGCGGCCCGGGTCCAGTTCGAGAGCGCGGCGGGCTCACGTCAGGGCTTGGTCGGCGGGCTGTCTTCCGGGCGGTCCGCGGACGCGGCTTCCTCGTTCGGCGGGTCCCACGGCTGGTCGGTGGTGAGGTAGGCGAGGAGGAGCTCTTGGGCGGCGTAGATGCCGGCGATCCAGGCGTCGGTGAGGTATTGCCAGGCGAGGGCCGCTTGGG
>Ga0207864_1002562_pt1 | contig 16903 bp, 13 predicted proteins | sample HigsolmetaAR202D_FD_184834 | JGI IMG/M metagenome (GOLD analysis project Ga0207864, IMG submission 184834) | Ionic liquid and high solid enriched microbial communities from the Joint BioEnergy Institute, USA - AR20-2-D (SPAdes) (version 2) ... | reverse complement strand
TAGTAAAGCAAGACACACTTCGTTGCGAAATGGCGTCTAGATGCGATTCTATTTCGTGGAACGTAATGCCTAAACGCGGCACGCGCGTGAGATGGCCGGGGCGGCGCGGCGGCTACGCCTCCGCACAGCCTGGAGGGGTTAGAAGAAGCGTAGCCGCGCCCGGAAGCCGCTCTTCTGCCGCTCTGCGGCGCGGCGCTCTGCGGCGCGGAAAAAGGCTCTCGGCGGGCTAGCGGCCCTCCACCTTCTGGGAAAGAGGACACGCGGGGCGGCTCACGCGCCGCCGAAGTAGCGCAGGGCCAGCCGCAGCCGCTCAGCCGGGTCCTCCGGGGCATCCGCGGGGAGCGAGTTGATCGCCTGAGCGGCCTCGGCGGCGCTGAAGCCGAGGCTCACCAGCATCTCGGCCACCTCGGCGTTGGCGGCCGCGAGCGCCGGAGTGGCCGCGCCGGGCGCCGGCAGGCCCTTGATGTCGATCTTGCCCTTGAGCTCCAGCACCAGCCGCTCGGCGGTCTTCTTGCCGATGCCGGGGACGCGCGAGAGGCGCGCCGTGTCCCCGGTGGCGATCGCCATGCGCAGCTCGTCGGTCGTGCCGGAGGAGAGCAGGCTCAGGGCCACCTTGGGCCCGATCATGCTGACGCTGAGCAGCGACTCGAACAGGTGGCGCTGGTCGGGGTTGGCGAACCCGTACAGCTGCAGCGCATCCTCGCGGATGTGCAGGTAGGTATACAGCAGCACCTCGCTGCCGATCTCGCCCAGGCTGCTGAGCACCGGGCGCGGCGCGAAGATGTGGAAGCCGACCCCTCCGGTCTCGATGACCGCGTGGTCGACGCCGAGGAAGATGAGTTTACCGCGAATGGAAGCGATCATGCGGCGATTATATCACGCAGTGCGCGGCTGAGAGTCGGGCTGGAGATCGCGCAGCAGCTCGGCCGCCTCCTGCACCACCTGGCGCACGCGGTCCCGGTGGATGGACTGCAGCGCCTCAGGCACGCTGACCCAGCGCACCTCGGCGATGTCCTCGCGCTCGTCCGGCCGCGGCACGCCGTCCGCGGCCCGGAACAGGTAGTAGGTCACGATCTTGCGCCGGGGCGGCTTGCGCTTGGGCGTGGTGTACTCGACCGTGCACACCTTCTGGCCCACCTCGCCGCCGAGGCCGACCTCCTCGGCGACCTCGCGCACCAGCGCGTCCGCCTCGGACTCCCCGCGCTTGCGCTTGATCTTGCCCTTGGGCAGCGTCCAGTAGCCGTCGCGCTTGCGGATCAGCAGCAGCTCAACGGAGCCGTCGTCGCTGTAGCGGTAGATGATGCCGCCCACCGCAGCGATCGGGCGCTTCTTCTCGCTCGGTTCCTGCTCTGCTTTTCGCGCCATCGCGAGGCCTTTCTTATCAGCACCTGCTACGATCGGTACGACCACATACATCTCATGTGACAGGAGTTACGCGGTGCGGTCAGAGCGTGCTTGCGGGCGAGAGGGGTTGCGACTCCTCTCGCGCTCTCCCCCGCCGGAAGGGGCTATGCAGCCCCTTCCGAACCATCCCCGCAAGGAGTGCCACCTCCCCTCGCTCGCCCGTTGTCATGCCTCAGCACACCAGCCGCACGTCTCAACCGCACTGGCCGTTGCGTTGCAGCGCATCAGCCGTTCGTCTCAGCCGAAATGGGCATTGCAGCGCATCAGTCTGTGCCTGGGGCACAGGCATGGTGGAGGCGGGCATGACAACGAGCAGACTGGCACGGTACGCGTTTCCTTGCGGGTCCAGGGCCGCAGGCCCTGGCGCGGGTGGTGCAGGGCGGAGCGCCTGCACACGCGCCTGCGGAACAAGCTTGGGTGCAGGACGGACCACCGCGTAAGTCCTGTCATGTGAAGTTTAGCAGATTGTTGTGCGCCCGGCATCGCCGGCGGAAGAAGGCGTCCCCGGCGGGCCGGCGGCCCTTCAGCCCACCCTGCGGGTAAGCGGCGCGGCGGGCGCGGCGATGCTATAATCAGGCTGCAAGCGCACGGGCGCGGCGGAGCCGCGCGGGGGCACGGAACAGCACCCGACGGCGGGCGCAGCTCTGCGGGGAGACCCCGCTCAAGGAAGGGAAAGGAACGCACAATGGAGTACGCGCTTCCCGAAGACCTGAGGCTGCTGCGGCAGACGGTACGCGAGTTCGCCGAGCGCGAGATAGCCCCGATCGCTCGTGAGATCGACGAGGAGGAGCGGGTGCCGTTCGAGATGCTGCGCAAGGCCGCCGACCTCGGCCTGCTCGGCGTCCCGTTCCCCGAGGAGTACGGCGGCATGGAGGCCGGGATCACCGGCTACTGCGTCCTCATGGAGGAGATCAACCGCAAGTGCGCCTCCACCGGGACGATCATGGGCGCCCACATGGCGCTGTGCTCCACCTCCATCCACCTCGCCGGCACCCCGGAGCAGAAGGACCGCTACCTGCGCCCGCTGATCGCCGGCCGCAAGTGGGGCGCCTGGGCGCTCACCGAGCCCGGCGCCGGATCGGACGCCGCCCATATCCGCACCAGCGCCGTGCGCCAGGGCGACGAGTGGGTGCTCAACGGCTCCAAGATGTGGATCACCAACGGCTCGTTCGCCGATGTGATCGTCGTCTTCGCCACCACCGACCCGTCCGCCGGGCCGCGCGGTATCTCGGCCTTCATCGTCGAGAAGGACTTCCCCGGCTTCAAGGTCGGCAAGGTCGAGCCGAAGATGGGGCTGCGCGCCTCGCACACCGCCTCGCTGTTCTTCGAGGACTGCCGGGTGCCGGCCGCCAACCTGCTCGGCGAGGTCGGCAGGGGGTACGCGCTGGCGATGCAGACGCTCGACCTCGGGCGCTGCGGGCTCGGCGCTGGCTCGCTCGGCGCCGCCAAGGAGGCCTACGAGCTGGCGCTGCGCTACTCGATCGAGCGCCAGCAGTTCGGCCGCCCGATCGCCGACTTCCAGGCCATCCAGTTCAAGCTGGCCGATATGGCGGTCAAGATCTACACGCTGCAGCAGATCGTCTACGACTGTGCCGCCAAGGTGGACCGCGGCGAGCCGGCGCGGCTCGAGTCCAGCATCGTCAAGCTGTACGGCACCGAGGTGGTCTCGCAGATCATCGACGAGGCCATCCAGATCCACGGCGGGATGGGCTTCTCGCGCGAGGTGCCGCTGGAGCGCATGTACCGCGACGCGCGCGTCTTCCGCATCTACGAGGGCACGAACGAGATCCAGCGCTATGTGATCGCCAGCGAGCTGCTCAAGGCCGCCGGGCACAAGGTGCGGCTGTACTGACGTGACGCGCGCGACGACACACGGCCACCTCGGCCGGCGGCGCTTCCTGGCGCGCTGCCTCGCGGGCCTGCCGCCGCTCGCGCTCGCCGCGTGTGGGGCCGAGCCAGCGGTGCGGAGCCAGCCAACCGAGCAGCCTGCCGCCAGCCCAAGCGCGCCGCCGGCCGAGGAGCTCAGGGACACGCCGCGCCCAGCTCCCACGCCCTCCACGGGGCCGGGGGCGCCGACCACGGAGCCGACCATGCCAGCCAGCCAGGCAGAACCAACCGCGCAGCCGAGCGAGGTCGGCCGTCTTGTCTCACGGCCCCCGGCGGCCGCGCCCGAGCTTCCGCAGGAGCCGGGCGTGCGCCCGATGGTCCTGACCGCGCAGCGCGACACGCTGCTCTACGTGCCGGAGGGGTACGACCCGCAGCGGCCCGCGCCGCTGGTCATGCTGCTGCACGGCGCCGGGGGCACCGCCGAGCGCGGGCTCTCGCTGCTGCAGCCCTTCGCCGACGAGCACGGCCTGCTCCTGGTCGCCCCCACGTCGCGCGCGTCGACGTGGGACATCCTCGCCGAGGGCCGCTTCGGCCGCGACGTCGCGCTGCTCGACGCCGCCCTCGACCGCGTGTTCGCCCGCTACGCCATCGACCCGGCGCGCCTCGCGATCGGCGGCTTCTCCGACGGCGCGTCCTACGCGCTGTCGCTCGGCGTCGGCAACGGCGACCTGTTCACCCACGTGCTCGCCTTCTCGCCGGGCTTCGTCGCCGACCTGCAGCGGGTGGGCGCGCCGCGGATCTACGTCTCGCACGGCATGCGCGACGAGGTGCTGCCGATCGACCGCTGCAGCCGGCGGATCGTGCCGCGCATGCGCCGCGACGGCTACGATGTGCGCTACGTCGAGTTCGATGGCCCGCACATCGTCCCGGACGCGGTCCGCCGCGACGCGATGGCCTGGTTTGCCGAGCCCACCTCGTAGCGTGGCCCTCACACGGCCGGAGGCGCGCCATGATCCTCCCCCGCGAGACCGTGCCGGTCGCCGCTGTCGCCGCGCACTACGACGAGCTTGACCGCTTCTACCGCGAGATCTGGGGTGAGCACGTCCACCACGGGCTGTGGCGCACCGGCCGCGAGCGCCCCGAGGAGGCGGTGGTGCAGCTCGTCGAGCTCGTCGCGCAGCGCGCCGGGATCGCACCCCACGCCCGCGTGTGCGACGTCGGCGCGGGCTACGGGGCCACCGCCCGGCACCTGGCGCGCCGCTACGACGCGCACGTCACCGCGCTGACGATCTCGATCGTCCAGTGCGCCTACGCCCGCTCCCTCGACCCGGCGGCGGACAACCCGGTCTACCTGCTCCGGGACTGGCTGGCGAACGGCCTGCCGGACGAGTCGTTCGACGCCGTGATTATGATCGAGAGCACCGAGCACATGGCCGACAAGCGGCGGGCGTTCGACGAGGCGCGCCGCGTGCTGCGGCCGGGAGGGCGCCTGGTGGTGTGCGCCTGGCTCGCGCGCGAGGAGGCGCGCCCCTGGGAGGTCAGGCATCTGCTGGAGCCGATCTGCCGCGAGGGGCGCCTGGCTGGGATGGGCACGCAGTCCGAGTACGCCGAGCTGATAGCGGCGGCGGGGCTGGCGCGGGAGAGCTTCGAGGACCTGAGCGCGCAGGTGCGCCGCACCTGGCCGATCTGCATCGGGCGCGCGCTGCGCGGCCTCTGGCGCCACCCGCACTACCGCGCCTTCCTGCGCGACCGCTCCAGGCCGAACCGCGTCTTCCTGTGGGCGATGCCGCGGCTGTGGGCCGCGTACCTCACCGGGAGCATGCGCTACGGCCTGTTCGCAGCCCGGCGGTCGCAGTAGCTGGCCCGCCGCGCCCGCGGGCCGCACGAGGAGGAGCACATGCATTTCGGCATCGAAGTGGTTCCGTTCGGGCCGTTCAGCGACCCGCGGCTGGTGGCGCAGGTGGCGCGCACCGCCGAAGAGGCCGGCTGGGAGGCGATCGCGCTCTGGGATCACCTCAGCTTCCCCTCCAGCGGCGACCCGTGGGTAACGCTCGCCGCCGTCGCCGCCGCCACCAGCCGCATGAAGCTGATCACCGGCGTCGCGCCCCTGCCCCGCTACCGCCCGCACCTGCTGGCCCGCACGCTCACCGCGCTGGACATCCTGAGCGGCGGGCGCGTGATCTTCGGCACCGGCCTCGGCGTCACCTGGGACCTGGTGCCGTTCGGCGACCCGGGCGACGACCGGGTGCGGGCGGCGATGACCGATGAGGGGCTGGAGCTGCTCTGCCGCCTCTGGACCGGCGAGCAGGTCACGCACCGCGGCGCGCACTACACGGTCGACGGCGTCGCGATGACGCCTACGCCGGTGCAGCGGCCGCGCATCCCGGTGTGGATCGGCGGCGACAGCCGCCCGGCGCTGCGGCGCGCCGCCCGCTGGGACGGCTGGATCATCGGGGTGATCAGCGAGCAGCGCGCGATCATCAAGACGCCCGAGGAGGTCGCCGCGCAGGTGGCCTACATCCGCGAACACCGCGCGCCGGACGCCGGCCCCTTCGATGTTGCCGTGGACGGCACCTCGGAGATCGGGGACGACGGGGAGACCGCCCGCGCCTACGAGCGCGCCGGCGCGACCTGGTGGCTCGAGTGCATCTACGGGTCGCGCGGGCCGGTCGAGGCGCAGCTCGAGCGCCTCGCCGCCGGCCCGCCGTCCTGAGGATCGCCTACGACGCCCGCTGCAGCACGAGCTCGACCGTCGTCGGGTGGCCCTGGGTGATCACCAGGACCGCCTCGGTGGTGGTGAAGAGCAGCTGCCCGCCGGCCTCGATCGTCGCCCGCACCGCGTACGTGTTGCGCTCGTTGATCTGGCGCGGGTCGTAGGTCAGCGTGAACGGGATCGGCACCTGCTGGGCGCCGGGCTCGATCAGCGCCTCGGCGATCTGCGTCGCCGGCGCGTCCTGGCGCGAGATATCGAGCAGCAGCACCTGCACGCGCGCGTCTGGCGGCAGGGCGATGCGCTCGCGGTACGTCACCGTGCCGGTGACGGTGGCGGCGGTGGGCGGCTGCGAGGCCACGAACGTCAGCGTGGAGCCGTCGTAGAGCAGGCGCAGCTGGTTGGCCGAGAGGGCGTAGCGCACCCGGCCCTGCAGCGCGCGCAGCACCTCGCGCTCCTGCTGGTTCACCGGCCCGTCGCACGCCCTGAGCGTGCTGATGATGCTCTCGAACACGATCTCATCGCCCTCGACGCGGTAGGAGCCGCCGAACCCGTTGCAGCCGGTCATGCCGCTGACCCTCGAGTCGCTGCCGAAGTCGATCGTCGCCGGGCTGGCGGCCACGGCCTCGACCGGCGCGCTGTCCGGGCCGAACGACTCCAGCCGCCAGAGCGTGCCGATGAGGGTCGCGGTGGGGGCCTCGTTGTAGCCCACCAGCGCGGCGCCGAGCCGCCCGAGCAGCACGTCGTAGGGCGGCTGGTTCTCGGGGTGCAGCTCGAGGCGCGCCCGCTCGAACCACTGCACGGTGTACTCCTGGCCCTCGACCGTCTCGGTCATCGCGTCGCTGAGCGGCAGGCCGAAGAGCGCCAGGCTCTCGGCGTAGGGCTGGGCGCCCGCCACCGGGCCGCTCCCGTCGAGGTCGATCCCGTTGGCCTGCCAGGCGCGCAGGAAGGCGCCGCAGACGTTGTGGCCGGTCTCGGGGAAGAAGAGGCACTCCTCGCGCGGCTCGCTCCTCGGGAAGACGAACCAGTCGCGCCCCTCCTGGAGGAGCTGGAGCGCGCCGAGCCGCCCGAGCTGGACGTCGTAGGGCGGCTGGTTCTCGGGGTGCAGCTCGAGGCGCGCCCGCTCGAACCACTGGGCCTGGAAGGGCTCGCCCTCGAAGCTCTCCTCGCGCTGGGGCGAGATCGGCAGGCCGAAGACCGCGAGCCCGCCGTTCTGCTCCCAGAACGTGCGGATGCGCCCGCTGATGCAGTAGCCCGTCTCGGGGAAGCAGCGCTCGTCCGCCTGCTCCTGGGCCTGCGCCTCGCTCACGGCGAATCCCGCCAGCAGCAGCGCGGCAAGCAGAACGCGCCACCGAAGCGCCCTACGCACAATATCGAACATCCCTGATTTCCTTTCGTCGTGTGAAGCACATTCCTGATTCGTGTAGCAAAGCGTGTTCCAGGGATGCACGGTCTGCTGGAGAGCGTCTGCAAGCCCTGTTTGCGGGCGAGCATCTCGGAAGCGAGCACCGGCTCCCGCCGGCTGCCGAGGAGCGCGCGCCTCGCAGCAGTGCCAGGAGCAAATGCCGGGCCAGCGCGATCGGGCGGCGCGGGGCCGCGGTTGCCGCCCGGCCGTTCGCCCGGTACAATGGCGGCGGCATCCACCGGCAAGGCTCGCCGGGAGCCTGATCGACCTGTCAAGCGGAGCGCAGATGAACCCACCTATCCTCTTCGGGCCCTACGGCAGCAGCGCGCTGGCCTACGTCGACCGGCTGGCGGAGTACGGGGCCAACGCCTGCTGGTTCCATATGTTCGACGAGCGCGCGTTCGAGGACTGCGCGCGCCACGGCATCGCCGCGTGCGTCGAGTTCAAGACCTTCCGCGCCGACTTCAGCGCGCGCCCGGAGCTGGTGCCGATCGGCGCCGACGGCCGGCCGATCCGCTACGGCAAGCTGGTGCAGGGGGTCTGCCTCTCGCAGCGCGACTTCCTCGAGGAGACTGAGGCGAACCTGGTGGCGGGCGTGCGCGCCTTCCAGCCGGCCGGCATCTGGCTCGACTACCTGACCTACGCCGGCTGGTTCGAGGTGCCCGATCCGGACCTTCAGGAGAGCTGCTTCTGCCCGGCCTGCATCGCCGAGTTCTGCGAGGCGACCGGGGTCGACGCCACGACGCCGGCCGAGATCCTGGGCGAGCACGCCGCGGAGTGGGCGCGCCACAAGTGCGAGCGGGTGGCGAAGTTCGCGGCGCGCTACGCGCAGATCATCCGCGAGCACCTCCCCAAGTGCGTCATCGGCGCCTACATGTGCCCGTGGACGCCCGACGAGTTCGACGGGGCGCTCACGCGCATCTTCGCGCAGGACTACCAGCTCCTCGCGGAGTCGATCGACGTGTTCACGCCGCTGATCTACGGCACCAAGAGCGGCCGCCCGGCCACCTGGGGGCGCGAGTTCCTCACCGCCGCGCCGGGGTTCGTGCCCTCCAACCGCCGCGTGCAGCTGATCCTGGACGCGCTCGACGGGGTCGAGAGCCTGCGCGAGACCGCGGCCTCGCCGGTGCCCTCCTACGGCCTGCAGGTCTTCGGCGGCGCGGCGATCTTCGCCGACGACGCGCTCGCGCAGGTGTTCCGCGAGAGCGCCGCGCAGATCCGGGCCGCGCTCGGCTGAACGACGCCACGATGTTGCCTGGGGTGTGGTTGCGCGTCTTCGCCGCGCCTGTAGCGGGCTAGGGGAGCCGGCTGATACGTGGGGCGAGCCCGAGCGCCCGCCCGCGCTCTGCGGCGGATGCGCGGCTGGTGACGCCGAGCTTCCGCAGCACGCTGGCGACGTGGTGCTTGGCGGTGTGAAGGCTGATCACGAGCGTGTCGGCGATCCGCTGGTTGCTCATCCCGCCCGTCAGTAGGCCCAGCACCTCGACCTCGCGCGGGCTCAGCGTCTCGCCGGTCGCCTCGATGTACAGCGCGCCATCGGGGACGACCGGCGGGCGCCGCTCGCCCGCTGCGGGCTGGGCGCACAGCTCCTCCAGCATCCGCAGCAGCCCCTCCCCGCCGTCCGCGTCCGGCGCCCCATTGTGCGCCGCGGGGCCGCCCTGGGCCGGCAGCGTGTCGCGGAGCGCGGCGATGCGCGCCAGCACGTCGTGTCTGCCCGGCGCGGACACGCTCGCCGCGAGGACGGAGCCGGCCTCCCGCTCGCGGCCCTCCGCGATCAGCACCAGCGCCAGGCTGTAGGCCGCATCTGGCAGGAACAGCCTGAGGCCGTCCCGCACCAGCAGCAGCAGCGCCGCGCACCCCTTGCGCGCATCGGCGATCTGGCCGCGCCGCGCCTCGACCTCGACCAGCACGGCGCGGCTCATCCCGTAGGACCAGGTGTCGCCGAGCGTCTGCAGCGTCGCGCAGCTCTCCGCCAGAAGGTAGTACGCCTCGTTCAGATCGCCGCGCGCGAGCGCCAGCGCGCCGAGGTCGTGCAGGATCCGCCCGACGCCCGGCATATCGCGGAGCGTGCTGCTGATCCGCAGGCTCTCCTGCGCGTACGCCTCGGCGTCGCCGAGCCTCCCGTCGCGCAGCGCCGCCATGCTCAGCCCGGAGAGCGCCGTGGTGACGCCGCGCTCGAAGCCCTGGCTGCGCCACTGCGCGAGGCAGCTGTGGAAGCACTGCTGCGCGGCGGCGAGATGGCCTGTGTACATCTCGATGTTGCCGCGCAGAAAGGTCGCCCAGAGCCGGACGAAGTGGTTGCCGGTGCGCTCGGCCAGCGCGGCGGCCTGCTGGTAGCGGGCGCGCGCCGCGGCGAAGTCGGCCGCAGCCACCTCGGCGGTCCCGAGGTGCAGCAGCATCTCGGCGCGCCCGTCGTCGTCGCCGGCGGCCTCCAGCAGCGCGATCCCCTCCCGCAGCAGCGGGGGCGCGGCGGCGGGGCGTGTCAGGAGCAGGAAGTAGCCCTGGAGGCCGGTGGCAAGCCCGCGCGCCGCATCAGCCACCGCGCCGAACGCTCGCAGCGCCCCGGCGGCCTGCCCGAAGAGCTCGACGGCGTCGTGCCGCCAGCCGTACAGATCGTAGAGCAGCATCAGGCCGCGGGCCATGCCGCGGACGATCGCCATATCGCCGGCCGCCGCGGCCCAGGTCCAGGCGGCGCGGATATTGTCGAGGTCGCGGCCGAGCCGCAGCCACGCCCCCGGCTCCGAGCCGCCGGTCTGCTGCGTGACGAGCCGCTGCAGCAGGCCGGCGTAGTAGGCGGCGTGGCGGGCCTCGGCCTCCTGGCGCAGCGCCGGGTCGGCGGCGAGCTGCTCGGCGGCGTACTGCCGCACGAGCTCGTGCAGGCTGTAGCGGCTCACGGCGTCTGCGGCGCCGGCCCGGACGAGGGACTTGTCGATCAGGGCGGAGAGGATCGGCAGGGTGGCGCCCGCGACGGCCTGCGCCGCCTCCCGGTCGCAGCTCCCGCGCACGACCGACAAGCGCGCGAGGACGCGGCGCTCGGTCTCGTCCAGCAGCCGCCAGGAGTGGTCGAGGGTGGCGCGCATGCTGCGGTGGCGGGCCGGGGCGTCGCTCAGGTCGCTCGTCAGCAGGTCGAGCGAGCGGTCGATCTCGGCGGCGAGCTCGCCGGGCGTGAGGGCCCGCGTCCAGCCGGCGGCGAGCTCGATCGCCAGCGGCATGCCGTCCAGCCTGCGGCAGAGCTGCGCGATCGCGGCCCAGTCGGAAGCGCGCGGCGCGAACCCCGGGTTGACCCGCCGGGCGCGCTCGAGGAAGAGCTGGACTGAGGCGGCGCGCTCGACGCGCGGCCCGCTGTCGGCGGCGGGGAGGCCGAGGCCGCCGAGCGCGACCACGTGCTCGTCGCGCAGGTGCAGGCGCTCGCGGGAGGTGGCGAGCACAGCGAGGCGCGGGGCGCCGGCCAGCAGGCGAGCGAGCAGCGCGGGGAGCGTGTCGTCGCCGCCGCCGAGGAGCTGCTCGCAGTTGTCGAGCGCCAGCAGCAGGGCGCGGTCGCGCAGGGCGTCGAGGAGCTGGTCCGCGGCCGGGCGCCCCTCGGGGAGCGGCACCCGCAGGGCCTCGGCGATCAGCTGGCACGCCTGGGCCGCGCTGGCGGCGCCGGCCAGCAGAACGACCGCGACGCCGTCGGGGAAGGCCGGGTCTGTAGCGAGGTCGGCGGCCACCTGGAGCGCCAGGCTCGTCTTGCCGGCGCCGCCCGGCCCGACGAGCGTCAGCAGGCGGTGTCGCCCGCCGGAGAGCAGCGCGGCGAGGGCCGCGCGCTCCGACTCGCGCCCGATCAGCGCCGTGGGCGGGGCCGGCGGCAGAGGGCGGTGCCACTCGGCGGCCGTGTTGTCGTCCGGGGAAGGCCGGCCTCCGGCGCCACGGGCCGCGGGCGGCTCCGAGACGAGCTGGAAGAAGTCGACGCGCTCGGCGTCGTGAAGCTCGAGCGCGTCGGCCAGGAGCACGGCCAGCGTGTGGGATGGCATGCGGACGCCCTGCTCCAGCTTCTGCAGAGTCGCGCTGGTGTAGCCGATGCGCGCCGCGAGGGCGTCCTGGGTGAGCCGGAGCTGGCGCCGGCGGCGCTTCAGCCACTGCCCGAAGGGGGTGCTGGTGTGTTGCGGCGACATAGCGTGCTCCCGGATACGGGCACCGGCCTGAAGCTGCGGGATCACCACGAGTATACCAAATCTGTCCGAGTTGTGTCCGAGTCGTGTCCGAGCTGTCCGGCTGAGCGGGAGCGGGGTCCCCCGCTCCGGCGCCCTGGCCCGCACGCGCCCGGACCAATAGCTCCCGCGATAGCTCTCGCGGCGAATACTCCCCGCCGCCGCCGCCAGATACCATAGCCACACGCGAAAGCGGTGCTGACGACATCGCACGAACGTGGGGGAGCTATGGCCTTGTATGTGCTGATCTGGCTGGCGCTCGTGGCGGGCGCCGGGCTGCTGATCTGGCTGGCGCGCCGGGCGCTGCGCCTCCGCAACCCTGGCGCGCGCTGGGCGCTTGCGGTGCTCGCGATGGCGCCGGCCCTGCTGCTGGCGGCTACCGCGGCGCTCATCGCGAACGGCTACTACCAGTTCTACCGTCCCCGAACAGCGCCGGCCATCGAGCTTGCGGCGGCGGCCGGCCCGGAGCAGATCGCCCGCGGGGCCCATCTCGCGCGGACGACCTGCGCCGCCTGCCACTCGCAGACCGGCGATCTCCCGCTCAGCGGCGGCGTGGACCTGAGCAGCCACTCGCCGGTCCCCATCGGGGTGATGGTGCCGCCGAACCTGACGCCGGGCGGCCCGCTCGCCGGCTGGTCCGACGCGGAGATCGCCCAGGCGATCCGCAACGGCCGCCACCAGAACGGCCGCACCCTGCTCATGCCGACCGCGTCGCTGCGCAACCTGAGCGACGACGACCTCGCGGCGCTGATCGCCTTTCTGCGCAGCCAGCCGGCCGTGCAGAACGACACCCCGGAGTCGATGCCCTCGCCGCTGCTGGCCTTCTTCTTGGGCACGGGCCTCGTCGAGCTGAACTCTCCGCCCGTCGAGGGGCCGGTTGTCGCGCCACAGCGGGAGCGGAGCGTCGCCTACGGCCGCTACGTCGCCAGCTACCAGGACTGCCGCACCTGCCACGGCGAGCGGCTGGAGGGCTCGAGCGGCGGCCTCACGCAGCCCGCCCCGAGCGCGCGGGCCTTCGCACGGGCGTGGACCGAGGAGGAGTTCATCCGGACGATGCGCACCGGCATCGACCCGGGCGGCCACCAGGTGCAGGAGCCGATGCCGTGGGAGATGATCGGCCGGATGGACGACCTGGAGCTGGCGGCGCTGTACGCCTATCTTCGGAGCGAAGAAGAGTAGACCTGGCCTGCGCCCGATCGCCTGTTGATGCTTAGCGATCGCGGAGGCGGCCTGATGGGCGGCGCCGCGCGTGCGCCGCCCCTTGGAGAGACACTATGTTGCACAACATCCTTCGCATTATGAGCTGGACCCTGGCCGTAGCCGTGCTGGCCGCCGTCGCGCTGTTTGGCGCGACCGGTGTCCGCGCCGATGGGGACACCGCCATCTACCTGCCGATGGTCGTCACCGGCAACCAGTCTGCGCCGAACCAGCCCGCGCCGCCCCAGCCTACGCCGAACCAGCCAACCCCGACTCTACCGCGCGGCTCCGTCCCGGCGAAGCTGGTCGGCACCTGGTTCAGCGGCCAGCTGCTCAACCTGACCTACTACAACCGCGACACCGGCGTGTGGGGCAACGCCGGCGGGCTCGGCCACATGATCGTCATCGCCGCCGACGGCAGCTACACCCGCGTCAGCCACCTGGAGATCGGCGGCGGCTCGACCTGCGTGAGCAGCGTGGACGTGTACAGCGCCGGCGTCGCGCGCGCCGAGGGCAACCAGCTGCTCCTGACGCCGAGCTACGCCCGCACCCGCACCGTCACCTGCGGCACCACCGTCTCGGACACCGAGGGGCCCTACGACACCGCCGCCATCCCGTGGCGCGTGGGCGAGGACGAGCAGCGCCACACGCGCCTGTGGCTGAGCGAGGCCCAGGGCGAGACCGCGTACTATCGGGACGGGGTTGGCCCGCAGGTGATCGGCGGCTGGGCCACCGGCGATGGCGGGGCCGTCGAGCTGTACGACCCGGCGACCGGCGCCTGGGCCGATCCGACCGGCGCGAGCAGCGTGTGGTATAACTTCGGCGCCGACGGGAGCTACCGCCACGGCCGGGTCGAGGCCGGCTACGGCGGCGACCCCTGCCGGCCGATCGCGATGACCTACGAGGCCGGCACGCTGGAGGGCAGCGGGTCCGAGCTTCGGCTCCAGCCGACCGCCGTCCTGCGCCACACCGTCAGCCTGTGCGACCCGACCGACTTCTACGACGAGGCGCTCGCGCCCGGCGCCCAGGAGCGCTGGACCTGGCTGTTCGCCGCCGACGGCGAGACGCTCAGCATCATCCGCGTCTCGTCCGGCTTCCAGCAGCATATGCTGAGCCGCGTCCCGTAGCGAAGCCGTGTCCTTCTCTGGGGAGCAGTGGAGGGCCTTGGCCCTCCACTGCTGCTTTTCGCCGGAGGATTCGGTGGGCCGCGGCGCGCTACAGCGCGACGCCCTCGACGATACTGAGCGGCGAGCTCGTCGGCACCACCCGCCGCAGCCGGAAGCCCGCGGCGCTGAACAGGGCGGCGTACTCGCGCTCGGTGCGCTCGCGGCCCCCTTGCATCACCAGCATGTTGATGTCGAACAGCTTGCCCTCCGCCGGCCCCGTCCCCGGCGGGATCACACGCTCCGCCGCCAGCACGCGCCCGCCCCGCTCCATACCTGCGCGGCAGCGCCGGAGGATGAGCGCGCTGCGCGCATCATCCCAGTTGTGCAGCACGCTCTTGAGCAGGTAGACGTCACCCCCGGCCGGCAGCTCCCGGAAGAAGTCGCCGGCGACCAGCTGGCACCGCGCCTCCAGCGGGCCGGCGGTCAGTTCCGCCCGCGCCTGCGCGATCACCTCCGGGCGGTCGAAGAGAACGCCCTGCAGCGCCGGATAGGCCTTCAAGATCCCCGCGAGCAGGGCGCCCTGCCCGCCGCCGACATCGACCAGTCGCCTCGTCCCTGTGAAGTCGTACGCGTTCAAGATGGCGGACACCTCCTGGTTCGAGAAGCCGGACATCGCGGCGTGAAACACCGCGGCGGCCTCGGGGTGCTGCGCCAGGTAGCCGTAGAGCGGCATCCCGTGGACATGGTTGAACGCCGGCTGCCCCGTTGCCACGCTGTAGTCCAGCCGCGCGTACGCCTGCCAGAGCCACGGCTCCCCGAACAGCACCGCCAGGCTGTGGGCCGAGCCGGGGCGCTCGCGGCACAGGCCCATCCCCAGCTCGGTCAGGCCGAACTGCCCGTCGTCGGTCTCGGCGAGCACGCCGGTGCTGGCGAGCGCCCGCAGCAGGCGGTAGAGCGCGGCCGGCTCGGCTCCCGTCTCGCGCGCGAGCTCACGGGCGGGCCGCGGCCCCTGCGCGAGGAGGTCGGCCAGGTTGAGCCGCGCCGCGACCGAGAGCAGCTGCGTCGTCCGGAAGCCCATGATCATCTTGCGCAGCGCCGCCGCGGTGTCGGGCGCCGGCGCTGTCATCGGTGGCTTAGCCATGCCTCCTCCTAGGTGAAGATAGCCTGCCCCGGGTTGAGCAGGTGCAGCGGGTCGAGCTGGCGTTTGGCGGCGACGAACGCCTGCCACAGCTCGCCGAACTGCCGCTCCCAGTCGGCCTGGGCCATCGGCACGGAGTCGATCGGGTAGTAGCACCCGCCGAGCTCGACCGCTCGCTCGTACAGGCGGCGGTTGTCGGCTACCTGGGCCTGCACGTGCTTGGGCGTGGGCGGAATGGTCGTCCGCATCAGCCCGACCAGCAGCACGCGTGGCTCGGCCGGCGCGCGGAAGAAGGGCGTGCGCAGGTGATCGCGCTGGTAGGGGTACACCAGGACCGGGCCGGCGACCTCCGCCGGGTCGAGCGACGCGAGCATCCCGGTGAGGAAGGCGTGCGCCTGCGAGCCGGGGAGGATCAGGTCCAGCATCGGGTGCGGGAGCTGCCACAGCCCGAGCTCGGAGAGCCGCGGCTCGAGCGGCGCGAGCCGGTCGATGTAGGCGAGGTAGGGCAGATCGAGCGCGAAGTGGCCGCCGGGGAGCCAGTCGCGGCGGCGGGGCGCCGTGCTCTCCAGGTCTGCGGCCTCGTCGAGCAGCTTCACCGCCTCGATGCAGTACACCCACCGCCCGCTGCCGGCGGGGGCGGCGAACGCGGCGGCAGCCGGGCCGAGGTGGCCGACGATCGACTGCGGGTCGTTGCCGAGCGCGAAGCCCTGCACGCACTCGTACTCCGCCTCGTCGACCAGCGCGTTCAGCGTGCGGAAGAACACGTCGAAGTCGCTGTAGAGCGCCCGGTGGTAGTGCGCGCGCTGCGGGGCGGCGACGAGCCGCAGCCGCGCCTTGGTGATGATGCCGAACTGCCCGAGCCCGCAGCGCACAACATCGAAGAGAGCGGTGTTGTGCTCCGGCGAGCAGCCCACGACGTCGCCGCTGGCGGTGACGACCTCCAGCTCGAGGACGTGGTCGGTCTGTGCGCCCATCTGCCAGGTGCGCGAGCCGACGCCGCCGACGGAGAGCGTGCCGCCGACGGTCGTCGTGAGATCGTCGGTGAAGACGGGGAAGGTGCGCCCGATCGTCAGGGCCGTCTCCGCCACGGTGCGCCAGAGCGCGCCGGCCTCCACCAGGATCGATTCGGGCGCCAGCTCGAGCACGCGGTCCAGCCCGCGCAGCTCGAGCACGAGGCCGTCCTCGGCCTGCGCTTGGCCGTGCGTGCTATGCCCCGCCCCGCGCGCCGCGAGTTTGATACCGTGCTGCGCAGCGTGGCGCACCGCGGCGACGACATCTTCGACGCCGGTGGCCCGGATCGTCCCGCGGGGCACGCGGTGTACGTAGCCGCCGTAGTCCCGCGCGACGGCGCGGCGGCTGGCTTCGTCGCGAAGAATGGCGGGCGCAGTGTTCCCGATTTCTCTCTGCATCCCAGTCCTCCTGACGGCACTTCGAGCGGCACAGCATTGAGGAGCAGAGCGCGGCCGCTCCCTCGGCCTGCCTGCGCTGCTTCCGCCGCGATGGGGCGCTCATGCGCAATGGCGGTGGAGGATGGGTTGTTCGAACGGGGATCGTCGCGTGTCGTCGGTCGTCGGAGGGGTGGGGAGGGCGGGAGCAGCGGGTGTACAATACGCAGGCGGCGCCGCGCCGGCATCAGGCCCGCGACCGATATCCGCCTGAGTCATCGGAGAGGCGCAGGGGCGGTGCTGCGGCGCCTTCGTCGGTGCAGAGCCGCGCAGAGAACGACGAAACCCACCGAGATACTCGGTGGGTTTCTAGGTACTGGAGCGGGAGACGGGATTCGAACCCGCAGCCCTCTGCTTGGGAAGCAGATGCGCTACCATTGCGCCACTCCCGCGCTGTGCCAAATACTGTAGCAGCTTTCGCGCCAGGTGTCAAGCGTTCGTGAAGGGGCGAGCGGGCGACGCTGCGGCGGTGTGGCGCGGCGAA
>Ga0207864_1002560_pt1 | contig 16913 bp, 16 predicted proteins | sample HigsolmetaAR202D_FD_184834 | JGI IMG/M metagenome (GOLD analysis project Ga0207864, IMG submission 184834) | Ionic liquid and high solid enriched microbial communities from the Joint BioEnergy Institute, USA - AR20-2-D (SPAdes) (version 2) ... | reverse complement strand
CATCAGTGAGGATTTTCGCCGGCGCTTCCTGTCCACTCCGGGTTCCGAAGATTGCTTCATATCTCGCGTCGTGGTGTTCGATGGTCCGGAGGACTACCGGCGGAGAATCAACGATCCTTCGCTGGAGATTGACGGGACAAGCATGCTCGTAATTCGGGGAGCTGGCGCGGTCGCGTACCCCGGATCGGCGGAGGTGGTGAACATGACGCCGCCCGACTATCTCGTCAAAAAAGGGACGCGCATGCTGCCTTGTATGGGCGACGGGCGGCAGAGCGGCACCTCCGACAGCCCTTCCATCCTCAATGCGTCACCCGAAGCGGCGGCGGGAGGCAATCTCGCAATTCTGAGGACCGGGGACAGGGTGAAGGTCGACTTACGCAACCGCAGAGTGGATGTGCTGTTGAGCGATGAAGAGATCGCCGAGCGCCGCCGCCAGCTTGCGCAGCAGGAGATCCAGCACGATTCACCTTGGCAGGAGCTGTACCGCGCGCACGTCGGACAGCTCGAAAGCGGCGCGTGCCTTGAGTTTGCGGTGAAGTATCGGAATCTCAAGTCAATTGTTCCGCGCCACTCTCACTAGGTCATGTAATTTGGGCTCTGCGCGAGAATCTGACAGGCTCTCGATCTAACGGGCATTTCAATGGTTTGGTCTTTCGGCTACACTCGGCAGTTTGAGAGACAGCGACTGGACGAAGATCCTGGGCTGGCCGGGCTACAGGGTTTATCAGCACGAGATCAACGAGCAGGCCAAAACTTTGAAGCTTTGGGTGCGGCGGAAGCGCGGGAACCGGAAACTGGTGTGCTCTGGCTGTGGACGCCGGGTGAGCGAGTTCCACGAGGTTTATGAACGGGAGGTGCGCGATCTGCCGTGCTTTGAGTACCGCACGACGGTGGTGATCGAGTTGTATCGGGTCCGCTGTCCGAACTGCGGAATCAAGGCCGAGAAGATCGAGCAATTGCCAAGCAAGGCGCCGTTCAGCAAGCGGTTCGAAGAGGTTGTGGGCCAAGCGTGCGAGAGCGCGGCGGCGCGACAAGTGGCGCGGCGATTCGGATTGGCGGAGAGCACGGTGCGGGCGATCGACCTGCGGTATCTGGAGCGATGGGCCGCCGCCAGGCGCAAGCCGGCCCTGCGCCAGATGGGCGTGGATGAGATTCATATAGGCAAAAAGCAGAAATTTCTGACGGTGGTGTGCAATCTGGAGACCGGGGAGCCGCAATGGTTCGGCCGGGAACGCAAGAAGGAGACTCTGGACACCTTCTTTCAGGAGGAATTAAGTCCCCGCCAGCGGCGCGGCATCGAGGCGGCCTGCGTGGACATGTGGGAGCCGTTCCGGTTGAGCCTGGAACAGTGGATTCCGAACTGCCGGATCGTGTATGACAAGTTCCACATTATGCAACACGCCAACGATGCCATCGACGAAGTGCGTCGCGCCGAGTTCTTCCGCAAAGGCGGATGGATGCGCGGCATGGTGAAAGGCAAGCGGTGGCTCCTGCTGAGCCGATGGGTCAACCTCACGGCTGGCAAGCGCCAGCAGTTGAACCAACTCTTCGCACTCAACCGGAAGCTGTTCAAAGCCTACGTCCTCAAGGAGAGTTTGGACCGGCTGTGGACGTACCGCTACGAAGGCGCGATGCTGAACTACCTGCAACGGTGGATCGATCAACTCCGGTGGCAGCGTCTGAAGCCCTTTCAACAACTAGCGAAGATGTTGCTGGATCACCTCGACGGCATTCTCAACTACTGCCGGACAAAGGTGCCACTTGGGGTCGTGGAAGCCGTGAATGGGAACATCAAGTCACTGCTGCGCCGCGGGCGGGGATACAAGAACCTGCGTTATCTGCTTCTGAAATGCCAACGCATGGCGGCGACCAAGACCGAATTCGTGGTTTTCAGGAAAGCGGCTTAAAATGCGGACTCCGTCGAATTCCTGCGGAGAGCTGTAATTTGTTAGAAGGACGACTCCGGGGCTATCGAACCGGAACGCTTCGACGGACCGAGGGCTTACGAGAGGATCGGATATCGGAACTCTGAGCCGTTCCCCTTGACAGTTTCCGCGTTACAGGTATCATGCGATTCGCCAAGAGGACTTTCACACTGGCTGGAATTTACGGCCTGTTGCTTGTGGTTCCCATGTACTTTTTGGAGACCCGCGTAGGGCTTGATACTCCTCCGCCCGTAACACATCCGGAGTTTTACTACGGCTTCATCGGCGTCGCGCTAGCCTGGCAGGTTGCATTCCTGCTGATCGCGCGGGATCCAAAGGGATTACGGATAATGATGCTACCAGCGGTGCTCGAAAAACTCAGCTACGGCCTGACGATTCCTATCCTCTTTGGGCAAGGACGGGTAGCAATGCGCCTCCTCCCCTTCGCAGCCCTCGATTTGGCCTTCGGGCTGCTCTTTCTTGTCGCCTACTTCCGAACAGCAAACAAGTAATGGAAGCGCCTGTGCTGGCCGCGATCCACCGAGCACCCCGCCCTATCGTTTATAAATCTGATATAAATCTGAAAATCCGATGTAACGAGCTCGAGCGAATGCGGGTCCCACCTAAAGGGGCTCTTTACGCAAAACCTCCCACCGCTCATCGTTGACCTCGACGAGATTCGCCGCAAGAGCGAAGAAAAGGATGCGGAGAACCTCGAGTTCCGGCGACTGATGCGGTCGAAGCACCTGCCGGAAGAGCCGTTTCATCTACTTGCAGCCGAAGTATCGAAGGAGATCGACTGCACTACTTGCGCCAACTGCTGCCGGATGACTCTGGTGAGCGTGACGTCCGAGGACGTCAAAAGGATCGCCGGCTTCCTCGAATGCTCGTCCGACGAAGTAATACAGCGCTATACATCGATGGACCTGGAAGTGACGGGCGGGCGAATCCTCCGTCAGGTGGACGGAGCCTGCATCTTCTTGCGCGAAAATCGGTGCACGATCTACGAAGCCAGACCGAAACCATGCCGCGACTTTCCCCACACAGAAATTCGCGAGCGCTCACTCGGAGGACGCATGGCCTCTCAGTGCCTGAGAGCATCCATCTGTCCCATCGTGTACAACACCCTCGAGAGGTACAAGCGACTGGTAGGATACCGCACGCGCCGTAGCCACCGGCGTTCCAGACCCGCCAACCCTGATGCCACAGGTTTCTCGCAGCAGGAGTAACGTTCATCCATGGCCTTGTCCTGGGCGTCTGGGTTCGATCACTCGATCAACTGCCATAGTACTTCTGGTATTGCACGGCTGATCGGCGATACGGAGGAGTAAGAAGGGCTCTCCACTGTATCGCAGAGCACATTGTTTTTTGTGTCTCCGCTAAACTGCCTGCAGAATGTAAGGCGGCGCGTACCAGTACTTACTATGGAACCACTAGACCAAAATGTACCGTAAGTTATTGCCCCTGCTTGACACTTATTCTCCCGCCCGGTTACACTTGCTTCACTGCGCAGATAGCTACTGCAAGGTAAGAGGAGGATATCGGTCAAGCTCCTCCCCGGGGGGCTTCGGAGGAACCATGCGAACAGGTAGACACGTTGGGAAGGTGGTTCGAAGCCTTACCCTGGCAGTTGTCCTTTGCGCTGCGGCTCAAGCGGAGCACTTCGTCGTTGGCGCCACCTCAAACATATACCTCGCCGGCGAATCGGGCGACGGCCCGATGGACCTCAGCCATAACGGGGGGTTGCTGCCTTACCTGATTAATGTTGTTAGCGGCAGCACGCTCATTATCAAGAACGTCACAGTCACTGACGTAATCACGTGCAACACTGCTCGCTACGGTCAGGCAAACTACGAGATTTACTCGGCGGACGGAGGACCGTGTGGTACGAATCACGCTACGAATCAGCCGATTCGTGACACCAAGATGGAGGCCCAGAACAATCTGTCCGGCATTGAAGTTCCCAATGGACTGTTCCTCGCTGGTGTCTTTCTCGGTCCGAACCTCCCCCCTGGCCCTCCTCCAGCCACCTGGGTTTACAGCCCATTCAACGTACTGACTCCCCTCCTCGCCCAGGTGTTCTTCATCGGCGATGGATTGACTGGCACCGGCACGGGAGATGTTCAGCAGTTCGTCGTTCCCGCGGGTGCAACCCGGTTGTTCCTGGGATTTGTTGACGGGAATAACAGCTGGGCTTTTCAGGGCTTGAACAGTCACTACGGAGACAACGGCGGGGAGATTGAAGGCGACGTGTATGCGCTGCCTGAACCGGCAACGATGGTGCTGATGGCAGCCGGACTCGGGTTGATCGGGCTCTTCCGGCGCAGACTTATATCCTGATCTGTTCGTCCGGCACGCCTAAGCGACAGGCGCGCTTCGGCGCGTCTTTCGCCGTTTCATCCGATCACTTCCTGGTAGTACCGCTCGTATTGAGGAATGATCATGTCGGAAGAGAAGCGCGAGACCGCCGTATGGCGGGCGTTTTCCGACATCCGTGAGTAGAGCGCATCGTCGGTAAGCAGCGTCGTCACCCGGGAAGCCTGAGCCGCAATATCCCCGACAGCTTCCATGTAGCCGTTGACCCCTTGTGTGATCAGGTCCGGCACACCGCCAACACGAGTCGCGACAGGCGGGACGCCGCACGCCATTGCCTCGAGCGCAGCGAGCCCGAAAGCTTCGAGCTCGCTTGGCAGAATGAGGATGTCAGCCTGGGGAATCAGGCGCTCGATGTGATCCTGCTTCCCTAGAAACTCCACGTGGGCTTCCACGCCAAGCTCTCGCGCAAGGGTTTCTGCCGGACCGCGGTCAGGCCCGTCACCCACCATCAGAAGGCGTGCCGGGACGTGCTTGCGCACTTCCGCCAGCACGCGGATGCAATCGAGCACGCGCTTTACGGGACGGAAATTCGAAATGTGGATGAGCGTCTTTTCGCTCCGCTTGCATTCCGGCTGCGGGCGGTACAGCTCGCAGTTCACGAAGTTACGGATTACGCGGATTTCGTTGGGAACCCCGAAGACTTCGCGAGTCCGCTGCGCGAGGTAGTCGCTGACGGTGGTGATGCCGTCGGACTGCTCAATTGAAAACCTGGTGATGGGGAAGTAGGACCGGTCCGCTCCGACGAGCGTAATGTCCGTGCCGTGCAGGGTCGTTATAAAGGGCAATCGTCGGCGAGGAGCGACCATCTGGCGGGCAAGGAGCGCTGAGATGGAGTGCGGAATGGCGTAATGGACATGAAGTAGATCGAGAGAGTACCGCTCGGCCACTTCCGCCATTCTCGACGCCAGCGCCAGAGAATAGGGCGGATACTGAAACAGAGGGTAGGTGGAAACTTCCACCTCATGGTAATGAATGCGCGGGACATCCGATCCAAGGCGTATCGGATGCGCATAACTGATGAAGTGTATTTCGTGCCCCCGGCTTGCCAGCTCTAAGCCGAGCTCTGTCGCCACGATGCCGCTGCCGCCATAGGTGGGATAGCAGGTAATGCCAATCCTCATCGAACACCCTTCACGTGAACCGCCGATAACATTCCTGCTCCGATTTGCCCGTGGAGGTTTTCATCCGGAGAAGCCGCATTGCCGCCGCCGAACCAGACCCGGACCAGATTGTCCTTCACTTCGACAGTCGGGTCGCAGACGACATGGCTGTTCCAGGGCTCCTCGCCGGAGATGACCAGATTCTGCCGCTCCCATCGAATCCCGTCAATTGATCGAGCAAGTCCCATGCGCCGTCGTTCCCGCCTGTCGCGACCCGTGTAAATCATCCAGTAGTAACCGTGCGACTGCCACAAAGCCGGTTCGCCTAGTCCCTGCTCATCGAACGATCCCGGTTCCCCGATTTCCATTACCGGATTGGATCGAAGTTTCGTCCACTCGATTCCGTCCCGGGAACGAGCCACACCGAGTCTTTGCCGCCGGGCGCGGTCCTGCCCGAGATAGTAGAGGTAATAATAGCCGCCAATGTGAATCACGTACGGGTCCCCTATGGAAACTTCATCCCAGCTTCCGTATGGTCCCGTTTCAAGGACCGGATGAGGAAGTTTCGTGAACTTCCGTCCGTCCGCAGATTGCGCCAGCCCAATCTGCGTTCGCCCCTTGGGACCAGCCTGATACCAGTAGAGGAAGCGTCCAGCGCTATAGATGATGTGGCCGTTCGCCGCGATGTAATTTCCTTCCCATGTGGCGGGATCCGGCGAAAGGATGCGCCCCTGCTTCGTCCATTTGAGCCCGTCGGCGGATGTCGCGAGACCTGTGTGCCAGGTCTTTCCGTCAAACCCGGAGTAGTAGTTCAGGAATTCGTTCTTGAGGATCAAAACCGACGGATTCAGCGCATCCACGCCATCCCAGTCGGCCTCCTGCCCGTGAGCGATTACCGGCTCTTTAACCACAGTCCATTTCCAGGCGACGGGTTCAGGCGCGCCGCCAGGCGGCGGCAGAGTGAACTCTCCGTAGCGGCGGCAAGCGGCGAGAATCAACAGGCAGGAGCTGAGCGCGAGCAGCCGGAGGGCTCGGCTCATGCCGGTACGCGGATACAAAGACCTGCTCCGGAACCGGGACGGGAGTCGATCGTAAGATCGCCCTTCAACCCGCGAACCCGGCGTTTGATGCTGACCGGTCCCAGGCGCAGCACCTCCAGCTCATCCAGCGTGAACGTGCCGGCAAACGGGAATCCCCGGCCATCATCTTCAATCCGAATTTGGATCAGGTTATCGGTCTTGGAGATAGACACCACGACGCGAGAGGCATTCGAGTGTTTTTGCACGTTGTTCAACGCCTCCCGAACCACCTGCACGATATCCGCAGATGCCTGCACCTCCTCGAGCTCGGGCGCCTCACCGCCGGAAAAGGTCACGGAGATACCGGAATCGCGCTGAAAGGTCTGGATGACGCGAAGGAGAGAGGCGACGAGTCCCGCGCCTTCCACCTCCAGCGGACGCATACCGCGTACGTAGGAGCGCAGCTCGGCCACCTGGTTCCGGCAGAGGGTCTGCAACTGCTCCAGTTCGGCCATCCCTTTCTCCTTGTCGCGCTCGAGCATCTTACGCACAATCTCGAGCCTCATCTGGAAGCTGATGAAGCTCTGCAGCGGCCCGTCATGAAAATCGGCCGCGATGCGCTGCCGCTCCGCTTCCCGAGCCGCTTCCGCCTCTGAGCGAAACAGGACAACTTGACGGGAAGAGATCGAAAGGCGGTCAAGCAGCGATCGCTTCTGCAGCGCGAGCACGCAGGCGAACATGCCGAGCAGCAGGATGAATGCCCGCAGAGAAAGCGACTGTCCCGGCTCCGCCACAGTCAGAAACCCCGCGGCCACGACCATGACTCCCAAGACCGTCCGCCACTGGTGCAAGAGTGCGGCGCTCAAAAGCAGATAGAACGCAAGAAAGGAGCTGAGCCAGAAACTGCCCTCGTCGCGATGAGCCGCGTAGACAAGAAAAAGCAGTGTATCGAGCGCCAGGGTGACCAGGGAGCTGTCGATATGATGCAAGCGCCGCCAAAGCAGCGCAGCGACGCCGTAGAGGGACAATACGGCAAGGAGGACAGTAAGACCCGACGGCCCAAGGCGGGGGCTGGCAAGAATCGAACCGAGGCACGCAACCCCCAGCAGAGCGCGCATCACGCGCAAATAGCGGCGCCAAAGATGCGGCAGCAGGATGTAGTCAGCGAACAATTCGACTCTTCCGAACAGAATGAGGTACGAGCTCAGCGGTTGTACAGGTACAAGGTATGGCTGCGGCCTTCACCGTCATCATCAATGTGCTCGACCTTATCCGGTTTCCATCCGGAAAACTCAAAGTCGTGCGAAACCACCCGGGCGCCTTTCTTGAGCTGCTTTTCAAGCAGCGGGCGAACCTTGTCATTGGACGTCGGCAGCAGGTATACGGTGATCAGATCCGCGGAGGAGTAGTCTTGCTTCAGGATGTCCCCGTGGATGATGTTCGCGGTCTTCTGGAGGCCCAGGCTCTTGATCTTCTCGGTGCTCTGTTCCCACAGGTCCCGGTCAAACTCCACTCCCGTGGCATTGGCCTTGAACTTCTTCGCGGCCATGATCACGATGCGGCCGTCGCCCGAGCCTAAGTCAAACATCTTCTCTCCGGGCTTCAACCCGCCCAGCTCAAGCATCTTCTGAACGACGGTCTCCGGGGTAGGATAATACGGCGCAAGTTTCTCTCCCTGCGGTTTCTCCTGACTTACGGCACTCCCAAGAAGAGTGAGGAGGAACACGGGCAATGCAAGGTATCGCATGGTAGCTCCTACGAGATGACTCCTAGTATACGAGGAGCGGGAGTCCTCGCGCGGACCGGTCAAGGCTCGAGCCAGATTCGAACCGTGTTGCTCCGCTGTCCGTCTGCTTCCACATAGACGCTTGCCGGTCCTCGATTTACGATTTCAGGCAGTTTGAATTCCACCGTGTAGAAACCGATATAGCCGGGGGCGAGAGATGCGCGCAATACCTCCATCGGGATGCCGTCGAGATAGACACGCACGGGAGCAACGACGGCAGGTGGATTGTCAACAGGTGCAGGAAGGCCGGTCGGCCAGTCCGGGCGTACCCGTCCTAAGCCCGTCGCCAGAATCTGAACGCGCGCTCCGGGCCGCGCCGGAGTCATTGCGTCCAGCAAGACGCCGCTCTCCGCATCGAGCAGGAGCGGAGTGCCATCCCGGTCCACAAATAGCGCAGGGGACGCACGTCTGAGAGGAACATTCACGGTTCGCACGCCAGACGGTCCCGAAAGCGAAAGTGTGAGCGACTGGCCAGCGGCTTCGAAAGGAACCTGAATCTGCGATTCGAAATCGGAAGCTGCGAGAACAGGAATGGTGAGGCTACCCGCACGCGCGGAATCCGCCCTTCCGCCAAGCACGCTAAGCAGAGATCCGGGCGCGGCCGGGCGAGGATGGTAGTCGGCCGCGCTCACCACACGCAACTCCTGCAAGCGATGCGGCGCCATCGCCACGTATAAGCCATAACCGTCCACGGCAGCATAAAGCTGATTGCCGCCAGCGTCCAGCTTCAAATCCCGGACGGGGGCCACCGGCAGCGTCCCCCGCACAGCGATCCAGCCCGTAGCAGGCCCGGGATTCCACAAATCGCCTACCGTAAAGAAGACCCCCTTGTCGGTCGCAACGTAGATGGACCCGGTGTCTCTATGGGCAGTGACTCCATAGGCCGGACCGGAAGGAAGATTCGCCGTGAGGTCCTGCCAGACAAGGCCGGCGTTGGTCGTGCGCAGAATCCGCCCGGCATGCTCTGCCGAGAGGGCCGCAAGCGCGACGCGGGGTTCGGATGGATCAGCGAAGATCGACTCCACTCGCGCAGCCGAGGGAGCGCGTTCTTTATTCCACGTAGCGCCTTGATCGGACGAAACCCACAACCAACCGTCAGCGGAGCCGACGTACACGTAGGGCGCCGCGATTGCGAACGCAGTAACATTCAAGCCCGTAGCCTGACTGAACGCCTGCTTGAGCTCGAGCTCACGGTCCGGCCCCTGTGGCGATGCTACCCGCCATGCTGACCTTTCTCCTGGAAGCCACTCAAGCTCCTCGAGCCGCCCGTCCGCCGCGGTCTCAACCCAGATCCTGGCGCCGGATCCGCCAATCGGCAGGGCCGCAAGCCGCCGCACCGGGAGGTTTGGAAGAGAACCGTTGAGGCTGTCCCAGGATTGGCCGCCATCGAGCGACCGGAAGACTCCATCCCAACCGGCGACAACCAGCTCGTCGGGATTGTCAGGTGAAGCCGCAAGATCTTCAAGCTTGGCGCCGACGATCGAGATCCCTTTGTAGACAGTCAGGTTGATCCACGAAGCTCCTGCATCGTCGGACCGATATGCTGCCTTGCCCAACGCATAAAGGCTCGCGGGCTTTCCGGGAAGTCTGCGGAGCTTAGCTCCAGGCTCGGGCAATCGGTCAGCCGCAGGCGGAGTCTCGTCCAAAGCCGGAGGGACAGCATCGCTCTCCTGCCACGACTCGAAATCGGACGTCTCAAACGTACGCCCGGAGAGCGTGCGAATGAACAGCCGCGACCCGTCTGCCGAATACCACACCCGGTTCACGGGACCGGATGCAGGCCCTGCAAGGGACCGGTCTACCGCCCCATTCCCAATCCGCCGCCATTCTATGGGCAGTTGCAGCCCTTCGGCGCGCCCAGTCTGCTGCGCAGGCGCAACCCCTGCCAGGAAGAGCAGCGCCGCCACAATCCTGGCAAGCCTCTCCCTTGCAGCCTCACTTGTGGAAACAGGATACATCCGGTGAGTCCATTTTATCCTGATCTATCGATTGACTCTTGCTAAAACGATTGATGACACGAATACTTTTCGTCCGTGCCCGCACGGACGGTATTGCATAGCAACTTTTGGTGCTAGACTGAGGTCTGCGATCTCAAGGATCAGAAGACTCCCCTTTGAGGGAAATGTATGGCCACGTCACTCCGGCACATAGCGATGTTCTGGTTGCTGATGCCAGCTTCGACTGAGCTGCTTCTGCCTCAGACCTTGTCGCCGGCTCAGGAGTCAGCGGCGCAGGTGGTGCAGCTTCAGGGACAAGTGTCTGTCCTGAAGGACGGCGGTCTTTGGGCACTGAACGTTGGCGATCACGTTCAGATGAAACAGGTGATCGTCACGGGACCCGACGGATTCGCAGTCTTTCGCATTTCCGACGGGAGCACCTTCGAAGTCTACCCCAACTCCCAGCTCACTTTCCGCAATAATCCGGGGAACTGGCGTGATCTGCTCGACCTTTGGATGGGCCGCGTCAAGGTCCAGATCCAGAAGTGGGGCGGGCAGCCGAACCTGAACCGGGTCCAGACGCCGACGGCCGTCATTTCCGTGCGCGGGACCGTTTTTGAAGCAGTGGTCGAGGATGACGCCGCCACGACTCTGATTGCAGTGGAAGAGGGTCAGGTGGCCGTGCAGCACGCACTGATGCCGCGGGGCAACCCTGTGATCTTGAATGCCGGGGAATCGCTGCGTGTTTACCGGAATCAGCCGCTTGCCGCGCGATCCGGCTTTGATCGGGAGGCCGTTGTTTCCTTTGCGCTGCGCGCGCTTCGAGAAGCGCTCTACACGATCCTCGTTCGGACTCCCAAGACTTCGGGCGGAATCACCGTCCCGGGCGGCCAAGGCCCCACTCTCCCTGGCGACACGCCGTCGGAGCTGCCTCCCGCGCCGCGACCCCCGGCTACTCCGCCTCCGCCCCCGCCCGGCGGAGGGGTGTAGGAGTCATCCCCTTAAAAGATGCCCCGCCCTCAGCTAGCGCTGCGGCGATTGCGCTAGCATGAAAGTTGTGTCAAAGGCAATCCTGCTCCTGTTGCTAAGTGTGGTGAGTAGCCTTTCGCTTGCCGCGCAAACGGACAGTCTCCCGCCGGACTGGGAATTGCGCAAGACCATCGAATCATGGGCTGCGCAGATTCGCCGGTATGAGGGAGTTCTGGATCAGTTGCAGCCGAAGGCGTGGGTGGAGAACGGCGCGCCCGAAGCCTATATTGCTCAGTGGAAGTCGAGCCGGGATGAGCTCACGTATTTCCTGCAAACGAGCGAAAAGCTGGCTCGCGATCCCGAGCGGCTGACCTTGGCGATTGAAGCCTACTTCCGCCTGGACTCCCTGACCGACAGGCTGCTGTCGCTGACAGAGGGAGTCCGGCGCTATCAGAATCCAGCCATCGGGGACCTGCTGCAGAGCCTTGTGAACGAAAACACCGCGGTGCGGGATCAGGTTCAGCAGTATATGACGACTCTCGCCTCCGCGCGCGAAAAGGAGTTCGAGATCATCGACCGGGAAGCGCAGCGTTGCCGTGCGAGCCTGATTAGCCAGCCCGCCGGGAAAGCAGTCCGGAAATGAGTGAGACGTTAACCTTCACTTGCAGCATCTGCGGGGGAGAATCCACACAAATCTGTGTGAACTGCACGAAGGACGCCTGTTCGCTGCATCTGTGCCAGCGCTGCAAGCGATGCAGCGATTGCTGCGAGTGCGAAATTCCGCTGGAAGAACGCGGAAGCTCAGCCTCAGACGACATCTGAAGAATGAAGAAGCATATCCTGTTAATTCACGCCCATCCCGACGACGCGGAAATCCTGGCCGGCGGAACGCTGGCGTTGCTCGCCAGGAAGGGGCACCAGATAACGATCGCCACGATGACCGCCGGCGACTGCGGATCGGCAGATCATGACCCGGAGGAAATCTCCGCGATCCGGCAGGAGGAAGCCCGGCGCGCGGCGGCGATGATCGGCGCTTCCTATGAGTGGCTCGGCTTCTACGATCTGGCGATCTTCGACGATGATCCCTCAAGGAGAAGGGTCACCGCGGCGCTGCGGCGGATTCGTCCGGACATCGTCCTGACTGCCGCGCCCGTAGACTACCACTGCGATCACGAGGCAACGAGCGCCCTTGTGAGAGATGCCTGCTTCGCCGCGCCTGCCCGGAACTATTCCACGGCAGAGTTTGGAAACCTGGAGCGGCTGTCATCCATCCCTCATCTGTATTTCCTGGATCCGGATGGCGGCGTCACGCGGGAGGGCTGCCCGGTAATTCCCGACTTCGTCGTGAACGTCGCCTCCACGTTCGAGGTAAAGAAAGCGATGTTGGCGAGCCACGAAAGCCAGCGCGAGTGGCTGCGAAAGCATCATGGCATGGATGACTATCTCGAGACCATGGAGAAATGGACGCGGGCGCGGGGGAAATCGGCTGGAATCGAACTGGGCGAAGGATTCCGCCAGTACTCAGGACACCCCTACCCGGAGTCGCCCCTCTTGCAGGAACTGCTAGGTCCGGAACTGGTGGTTGACCTAAAACCCGCGAAAAGCTGATCGGAGGACGGGCTTCGAGGATGGATTGTTGAGGAAATGATGATGCTCCGCCCGGTTTGCGCGGCCCTCGTGGCCGCCTCTGTACTGCTCGCGCAGAGTAATCCGTTTGATCGTGCTCCCGCTGGCGTCGAGGAGGCGCTTCGGGAGCGTGTCCGCAAGTTCTACCAGGCACATGTCGACGGCAAGTTCCGGCTTGCCGACGAGATGGTGGCAGAGGACAGTAAGGACGAGTTCTTCGCGGCTGAGAAGGTCCGATACTACAGCTTTGAGATCGCTCAGATCCACTTTGAGGAGAACTACACCAAGGCGCGAGTGCTGACGCTGGCCGAGACGGATGTCTTGATGCTCAATAATCGTGTGCGCATCAAGGCGCCGATCACCACGCTGTGGAAGCTCGAGAACGGTCAGTGGTACTGGTATCTGCTGAAGCGAACCGACGGATACGTGGATACGCCGTTCGGGCGTGTGGCGGCATCTCAGGCAGAGAACCGGGGCGCTCCGCCGCCCGCTCCACCCGCGATCAAGATGCCCGACCTGGAGTCGTTGAAGACCATGGTCAAGGTGGACAAGACATCAGTCTCTCTGCAAACCGTTGGAGAGTCGAAGGACGCCGTCACCATCACTAACAGCATGCCCGGTCAGATCAGCCTGCGATTGGATCACGTGCAGACGCCCGGCCTGTCGGTCAAATTGGACAAGACCGAAATTGGGGCGGGACAATCGGCGCGTGTGGAATTCTCCTACAAGCCCGAAAATGGCACTCCTCGGGGACCCCTTACGGTGCGGGTGATTACCACACCGGGTGATATGGAAGTTCCGATTCGCGTCAACTTCGTCGGGGCCGCTCAGCGTTAGGCTTTTTGGCCCCCCGCATGCAAGTTCATCCTCTCCGGAGGTGAACTTTTGATCACGAACACGAACTCCACTTCCCGGCCGAGCCTCTTCCACCTGCTGTCAAGCGGCCTTGGCGTGGACCGGAACACCAGGATTCGCAATAGTTTCAAAGATCATCTGGAGCCCGCAGGCTTTTCGGGATACCGGGACTTCGGGCGGGACGCGACAAGCAGCCGAATCTCGAATGGCCCGACCGCGGAAGAGCAACGCCAATCTTTTGTCACTGCGCCAAAAATTGAGCCGAAGGAGAGCTCGGACCAGGCGCTCGCCGCAACAAATCCCCTGGACCCCAAGGAGGTTCTGTCGGAAGCCTTGCGGCAGGCGGGAATTGATCCCGAGAGCATCGGGCTTACGACCTGGAGTGAAACTGTAACCTATCCTGGCGGCCCCATTCTTCCGGCCGGATACTATATCAACAATTTCATCACCGCTGATCTCGGTCCCAAGGGGAAGTTTGATTTCAACGCGGACCTGATGCTGAGAAACCCTCGTGTGACGGTGAACGAGATCCGAGAAATTCTGCAGTCGTAGGGGCGGAGACAACCGCCCCTTCCAAAATTCGCTTCACACACTGAAATCAGTAGCTGACGCCCAACTTCTCGGCAATTGCCTTGAGGAGCTTTCGGTCTTGCGATCCGAATCCGCCCTCCGCAATTTCCTCGTAAAGATCGAGATTTTTGACAATGACCGCTCCTCCGAAGGCGAAATCCAGTTCTTCTCTCGGATCAAGAGGACGAAGCGGAACCTGAATTTCAGGCAGGATCACAGGGATTTCATCCGCTGCGACCGGCTCGGTCGGCGGAATATTCAGCTCCGCGGCATCCTCCTTCAAGAGGATCAGTTGGTCGATGACCGGCTTGCGGTCCGGGCCAATCGCGGGTGTCACTCCGTCCGCTTTGGTGACGATGGCGTGGGGATATGTGATGTAGCGGTTGGCGCTGTTTGCGGCGGCAGGGTCAAACCAGTGCTTTCTTGGCTTGTAGGGTTTGTAGGGAGGAGCCTCCTTTCCGGTTGCTCGCTTGTACTCTTCCCGGGTTCGGTAATAGGGGAAGAGGTACAGTTCCTGGATTGGATACGTTGGAAATTGGGGGATCATATTCACCTCGCCCCAACAATAGAACGGCAGGCACACGAAACCGCTTAAGTGTCATTCCTGCGTATTGATAACACGAGAGAAAAAGATTCGCGGCAATGGTGAATGGCGGGAAGGGCCGGCCCTTATATGGACCGGCCCCAGATCGATCTACTGTATCGCTGCAATTGCCGAGGGATTGCTGAACAGCAGATCAGGGTTCTGATCCTCCCGGATCGCAACGACGAATGGCACGTCGCTTCCGGCCGGAGTGTCACTCGGCACTTCGAAGGTGACGACGTAGACACCGATCATGTTCTCGGCATACTCCGCTGAGATCACACGCGTCCCCGCGTGATTGACGCCGACCACGATATTCGCCAGCACGTTCTGGCCACCAGTTCCGGCGTGATTGGTGCCGGCAGCCGGGGCAGTTGCTCCAAGACCGGTGACGTACGCCTTGAGAATCTCACCCCTCTCAGCGGGGTTCTCGGGCGTCACGTAGCTGCCATCGGCCTTCGTAAGGACGGCGTAGATCCGGTTGCCCGGTCCGGCCGTCTGGAAGATGCCCGGCGAATAGGCGGAGACGGTGACATCATCGACGGTTGTGGATGCTTCCCCAGCCCGTATGGTCACAGACGTCTGCCCGGGCGCAATCTCGAACGGAACCTGGAACGTGATCGACTCCTGCCCGTCGATGTTGGAAATCGCGTAGATCGGAGCAAAAATTCCGCCGATCTGAAGCGTCACGCCGTTCAGCTCCAGGGGCCAGGGGCCGAGAGCGGAAGGAGCGACAATGGATCCGTTCAAACCCGGCGCAATATTGCTTACCAGGACGCGGGCAAGAGATCCAGGGGCGAGCCCTTGCTGGAAGCCTGCAGCGTTGTAGAAGCTCGAGGCAGTAAAGACGGGGCCCGGTGGCGTCACTGTCAGTGAGAAGTCGGCGGTATGGCTGCCGAGAGTAGCGCGCACCACGACCGGTCCTGGGACGGCGCCGGCTTTCACCGTGACTGCGGCGATGCCGTCCTGGTTTGTGCGAGCGCTCGTCGCACTCAGGAACGCGACGCCCGTCGTCACCGCGAACGTTACCTCGGCATTCGCCACAGGCGCCCCGTTCGCATCCGTTACCTGAACGCCAACCGGCTTCGGGAAGTCCGTGTCGACCATCGCAGTCTGCGGCTCGCTGCCTGGGATCTTCGTGAAGCCATTTAACTGAAGATTCGCTGTGAGGTTGAATAGAAACTCGGCGCTGCCCGACCGGACGCGAACCTGGAAGGGCCCCGAGAAGGCGCCGATCGTTACGCGCGTATCCACATTGCCGATCGAGTTGGACTTGCTGCTGGTGTTGCTCAGCGTACCCGCATTGGACGGAATGAGCTCCCACGTCGCCGTCGTATTCGGCAGCGGGTTTCCGACTGCGTCCTGAATCTGAGCGATCAGTGGAATAACCTGTCCCGGATTCCCGCTGGCATTGTTCCCCTGTTGCGGCACGATCTGCGCTGCCTGACCCGGCGCCAGATTCAGACGGATGGGGCCAAGCGAGCTTTGTCCACCAATGGTCACCCGGATCTGCCCTTCTCCCGGCTTTCCGTAGAGCTGAAGATCGCACGTAGCGATTCCCTGGGCGTTCGTCAAAGGAGCGTTCGCACATCTGGCGGCCGGACCAACCGCTGGATCCTGCAAGTTTTCAATTTCGATGCCGACATTCGGTATCGGGACTTGCCCGAACAGCGTCGTGGTCACAAAGACTTCAATCGCGCCGCTCAACTGCTGACCCACCTGCGCATTGATAACCGGCGGCGCTCCGGTGGGCTTCACCAAACGCGCATCGAAACCTGCAGGAACTCCGCCGGGTGGATTAGCCAGGGTAGTGACATAAAAGGTAGCGCTGCCCGACGATGTAGACGCAGTAATCTGCGATGTTTCAAACGGAACGCCTGGTGCAACGAAAGTTGAGCCGAACACCTTGAACTCCGCCAGCCCCTGAGCGTTCGTCAGGGTCGTATCGGACGTTGCGCGCGTGACTGTACCGCTCGTAATGGACCACTTTACCGGCACGCCGACGGCGGGCTGTCCTGCCGCATCCCTTACGATCACAACCAAAGGAAAGGGAGCTTCCGTCGAGATTTGTAGCACCTGACCGTTCCCGGAATAAACAGCAGGGGCATTGGGAGCGGGGCCACCGCCGCCAGGTCCCGGGTTTTGAGTGACATTAATCGTGAAATCC
>Ga0207864_1002553_pt1 | contig 16962 bp, 14 predicted proteins | sample HigsolmetaAR202D_FD_184834 | JGI IMG/M metagenome (GOLD analysis project Ga0207864, IMG submission 184834) | Ionic liquid and high solid enriched microbial communities from the Joint BioEnergy Institute, USA - AR20-2-D (SPAdes) (version 2) ... | reverse complement strand
TCGGACAGGCGGGCGGCGAGGTTGGTCAGCGCTGCGGCGAGGTCGGGGAGGTGGGCGGCGGGGTTGGCTTCGGCCAGGTTTCGGCGGATGCGGGCTGCTTCTTGGGCGTGTGCGAGGGCCTGCTCATGGAGCCCGGCGTAACTGAGGCGTACCGCGAGGTCGTGGTGGAGTTCTGCTTGTTCGGAGGGGTCGGTGGTGTGGGCGAGCCGGTGGCGGGTGAGGCGCTGGACGAATGCGGCGATTCCGGCGTCCAGTTCGACATGGCGGCCTTCGGGCAGGTGGCGTTCGACGGCCTCCAGAACGCTGATGTCAAGATGGTTGATGGCAGCGAGCGAAGCCAGGGCCGCGCCCCCGGCGTGCAGCACCAGTTGCGGGCGCTGTTCGACCAGGGGCGCCAGCACTGCGGTGGCGATGTGCGGCCAGCGGTGCGCGGTCTCGATCAGCACCGCCATCGCCCGTGAGGAATCTGCCGGGACGGGGACCGTGTCAAGAGGGTCTGGTAAGAGGATGCGGGAGACGGCGTGTTCGGCCCAGGGGTCGGGGGTGTGGCCGGGCACGGAGTGGCCGGGGGTGGTCAGGGCGAGGTAGTCCTCGCCCAGCCGGTCCGGATACAGCGGGGCCAGCCACTGGTCAGGCCCGGCCGGGTAGGCCACAGCGTGGGCCTTGAGCACGTGCCCGGGATGCTCGCGGGTCTCGATTCCGGCGCGTCCGGCCACGGCCAGGGCCTGGGGCCAGGGCAGTGGGCCGGTGAGGGTGGCGGCATAGACCGCCTGGCCCATCGCGTTGGTGGGAATCGCTGGAATGTCGCGGTCCCGGGGATCTTGCAGTGAGCGCCAGTGGCGGCGTTCCCGGCGTAGCAGGAAGCTGGAGAGCTGGGCTGGATCGGGCGGTGCGGTGGCATCTTCGGCGTGGGCCAGGACCGCAGCGAGGGCGGCCATGTGTACGGTCAGCACCAGTGTGTAGGCGTCATGGCGGTGCAGTATGCCGGGGGGTGGAATCCGGGCGGCATCGGGGATGCCGAGCAGGTCGGCGAAGCGGTCCCGGGCCGCAGTGAACAGCACCTCCCGGTCACGGGGATCCGTGGCCAGAGGTTCCAGCGCCAAAGGCTGGTCGGAGGTGAGGCCGCACTCGTCCTCCAAGGCGGCTGCCAGCGCGTCCCACCAGGTGCCGGCAGGGCGGGCCAGCAGCAGCACGCGCACCCGCATGCCCACGTCCACGGTGGTGTCGCGGAGGAGGGTGAGCAGGTCGGCCACGGCCCAGCGTTCGGCGTAGTCCACCACGACCAGCACCCCGGCCGCCTGCTTGGGGTCGGGAATGTCCACGGCCTGCTCGCCGGAGCGGTCGCTGCGGTGGCGGGCCTGCAGCACCAGCCACCCCTCGTCCGCCCACTCGCGTGCGGCCTGGGTGGCCAGCCGGGTCTTGCCCTGACCGCCCGGACCGTGCACCAGGCGCACCGCCGCCCTCGGGTGGGCCGGGTCCTCGCGCCAGCGCCGCAGCTCGGCCAACTCCCGGGTGCGGCCGGTGAACGGGACCACCTCGTGCGAGGCGTGCAGGAGCCTGCTGGGCAGAATCGCACCGACCTGTAGGGCGGTCGGGTCGGGCGGGGAGAACACGTTGAGCTGGTAGGGGGCCTCGGCTTCGTAGACGGTCATGTTCCCGGCGGCCTGGAAGATCTTCGCGAACCCCGAGGCGTGCGCCCACTGCTCCACCCGGGGCCGGTGGTTGCCCTGCGTCATCGCACCGCTGTCCTACTTCTCGTGGACGTGCTGGTCGCGTCCGGCCTGGTAGATACGGCCGTGCCCCTCGGCCTTCGCCTTCATGGTGATAGTGCCGACCTGCTGGCCGGCGGCCCCCGAGGCCGGGACAATGACCTCGTCCAGCACTTTCTTCAGTTCACGGGCGGCATCGGGGGCCTCGCGCAGCAGGCGCTTCAACTGCAGCCGCCACTCCGCGGCCAGGTCCTCCTCGGTCTGGCGGTCGCCGCTGTCGCGGGCCTCCAGTATCTCGATGCGGGTGGTGTCCAGGCCTTCTTTCACTTCCTGGGTCTTGGCGGGGAGGAAGCGCTGCCACAGCGCCACTACCGGGGCACGTACCAGGGCCCAAGCGTCGGTAGCAGCCGATTCCACCAGCGCGTTGCCCGCGCTCTCCGCCAGTGCCGCCGGGTCGATATCCATGTGCCTTCTTCCTGCCTGCTGCGGTCGGTTCAGAGACATCCTGGCAAGGACACGCTTTTTCTACAGGCGGTTTGGCCGGAAACGGCCGCAGAACCCTCCCACAGGAGCCAAGACGCGCATCGGTGCCTCTCAGATCAGAGCTCCGAACTGACGCGGAGCTGAGTAGCCAGCGGACTGGCAACCGCACGGCCGACACCGTCGACCCGCTGGTCACGAGGGCTGGAGGCGGGAGCGGGCCCGTGCCCGCCGGTTCGGTGGAGCACCGGGTGGAGCATCCGCTCCAGGGTTGTGGCCTGCGCGGATGCGGGGAGCGTGAACTTAAGAGCCGACACGGAGCCGACACAGCGCGAAACCCCAGGCCGGAGAGCCGACGAAACCGGCTCTGACCTGGGGTTTTGTGGTGGGCCACCAGGGGATCGAACCCTGAACCCGCGGATTAAAAGTCCGCTGCTCTGCCAGTTGAGCTAATGGCCCGCGTGCCGCACCGCCCAGGGTGCCATACACGTCCCTTAAGCGTAACGGGTTTTCGGGCCGGATGCGGCATCCGGGGGCGTAAGACCGGGGTTGTGCCTTCCGAAGAGGAAGGTCAGGGCACGGCGGCGCCACGCGGTCCCACCTGGCCGCATGCGGTCAGCGGCGTTGGACGCCGGATTCGTGAACGTTACGGTGGGGAGCGCGCCGACTCCCGCGCCGGCTCCCGCGAAGACGGCGCGGGGGACGGTCCGGAGAGGACACCGCCCACTGTCCGGGCGGGGCGCCGAACACCGCGGCGGTCCCGGTCACGCCCGGCACCGCCGCGACGCCCGGGTCCGCCCCGGGGGCGCCACCGGCCGGGGACGACCACCGCGGTTTCGAGTCGGCCGCCCACGCCGCCGCACCCCGTGAACGGCGGACCGCCCCTCCCCCCGAGAACACAGGGAAAGAAACCCGTGCATCCCCAACAGCCCACACCGCCGCCCCCGCCCGGGGACGGCGTACCGCAGTTCACCCCGCCGCCTCCGGCCCCCCACCCGCCGGGACCGCCCGCGGCGGCCCACCCCCAGGTCGTGGCGGCGCAGACGCCCCCGGACCGGCTCTACCAGGTGCCGTCCCCCGCGCCGGGGCATCCGCCGGTGCTGCCGCTCGCCGACCCCTTCATGCGCCTGCTCGCCCGCATCATCGACGGATTCGTGGCGTTCTTCTGCAACATCGTGGCCGGACTGGCGGCGACCGCCGTCCTCCTGCTGCTCAACGGCGGCGACATGGACAACGCGCCCCTGTGGCAGGCGCCCATCCTGGTGGGGGCGCTGGTCGGTTCGGGGTTCTGCTACGAGTGGCTGATGGTCCGCGCGGCCGGCCAGACCGTCGGCAAACGCCTGCTGGGCCTGCGGATCGTCGACGCCGCCGACGGAGGCCGCCTCCCCTCCGGGCGGGCCGCGCTGCGGGCGCTGTGCTACTCCCCGAGCATCTACTATCCGATCAGCTGGTTTCCCGTGCTCGCCCAGCTCAACGTGCTGTGGATGCTGTGGGACCGGCCGGGGCGGCAGTGCCTGCACGACAAACTCGTCAAGACCGTGGTCATCGACGAGAAGCAACTCCACGCCCTCTACCCGCCGCAGCCCCCGGCCTTCCCCCCGCACCCGCCGCACCCGTACGGCGGCCCCCACCCGCAGTACCCGCAGCCGCCGCACGGCGGCTGACCACGCGGTCCGGGCGGCGGAAAAACGAGGTGCCGCCGCCCCGGGGTCCTGTTACGATGCCTCGCATGGGTGCATTCGCAGCGTTCTTCATCCGGCTCCGCCGCGCCTAGCGGCGGGCCGACCATCGCCTCTCGGCTTCGCCGCATCCGGGTCCCACGCCGGTGCGGCGCCTCACGCTGCCCGGCTCCACCTGCCACGCGGAGCCACACCCATGTCCTCTCCTTCCCGTCACGGCGGACGCCACGAACTCGGTCAGAACTTCCTCGTCGACCGGGCGGTCATCGCCGACATCCAACGCCTCGTCGCCGCGACCCGCGGGCCGATCGTCGAGCTCGCCGCGGGCGACGGCGCCCTCACCGTCCCCCTGGGCCGGCTGGGCCGCCCCGTCACGGCCGTCGAACTCGACCCCCGGCGCGCCCGGCGGCTGCGGCGGCGCGTCACCGGGAACGTCACCGTCGTCAACGACGACCTGCTGCGGTTCCGGCTGCCGAACGTCCCGCACGTCGTCGTCGGCAACCTCCCGTTCCACCTCACCACGGCCGCGCTGCGGCGCCTGCTCGCGGCGCGGCACTGGCACACCGCGGTCCTGGTGGTGCAGTGGGAGGTGGCGCGCCGTCGGGCCGGGGTCGGCGGGGCGTCGCTGCTGACCGCCTCGTGGTGGCCCTGGTACGAGTTCGCCGTGCACGCGCGGGTTCCGGCCCGCGCGTTCCGGCCGGTCCCGTCGGTCGACGGCGGGCTGCTGACGGCCGTGCGCAGGCCCGAGCCCTTGGTGGCCGACCTGGGGGGATACCAGCGGTTCGTGTCCCGGGTGTTCACCGGGCCGGGCCGCGGGCTCGGGGAGGTGCTCGTCCGGACCGGGCAGGTGCCCCGTTCCGTGCTGCGCGACTGGTTGCGCGCCCACCGGTTGTCCCCGCAGGTGCTGCCCAGGGATCTCACCGCACGGCAGTGGGCCGATCTGTGGGCGCGGGTGCGGCCCGGGGAGGCTGCGGCGGGGCCGCGGGGCGGGGGTGCGACGCCTGCTCGGCGGCGGGGCCGCGGCAGGGGGAGCGGTTCGTCGCCGCCGGGGGCGGTCGGCGGTGGGGGCCGCTCGCGGGGGTGAGCTGTGGGCGGTCCGTCCTGCGCGACCACGGGGTCGGGGCCTCGTGGTCGCGCGGTTCTGCTCGTCCCGGGGCGATGCTCTGCCCCGGGGCCGGCCGCGTTGCGAGTCGGCGGCGAATGCGGGTGCTCGCCGCTGCGGTGGGCGGCTTCGGGCGGGCCGTCGCCGTGGCGGCCGGTCGGGCGCCGTCTCCGGGCGGGGCGGGCCGGAAGGGTCGGCGAGCCCGTCGGGGGTTGTGCGGGGGAGCGTGTGGGGGCGGGTTGCTGGGTTGCGGGAAGGGGGTGACCGCCGCGCCGCGGGCTCCCCGGTGGAGCGGCGCCTCGGGTCGGTTGTCAGGTGCGGGAGGGAAGCGAGCCCGCCGCCAGGAGGGCGCCGGTCGCCGTGACCGCTGCGAGCAGGGTGAAGAGCAGCGGGTAGCTGCCGAGGAGTCCGGCCAGGAGGGTGCCTGCTCCGGGGCCCAGGGCGATGGCGACGGTCGCCGGGGCCTGGAGGATGCCGCTGAGGGTTCCGTAGTGGGCGGTGCCCCACCGGTCGCTGACGGCGGTGGCCTGGAGCAGGATGAACAGTCCGCGGCCGCCTCCCGCCAGCGCGGAGATGAGGAACAGTGCCGTGACCGGTCCGGGGACCACCGCGAACAGCAGGATGGTGGCCGCGCCGACGCCGAGGACGGTGACCGAGCAGGTGCGGGTGCTGGCGCGCCGGTGCAGCGGGCTGTAGGCGAGGCGGCCGAGGAGCTGGCCGACCCCGCCGATGCCCAGTACCCACGCCGCCACGCCGGTGCCCAGGTCGCGTTCGGCGAGGAGCGGCACCAGGTTCATGGGGACCGCGTAGATGCCGAACGCGCTCAGGGTGAGGGCCGCGGAGAGCAGGACGAACGCCCTGCTGCGCAGGACGGAGCGGATGGCGACGGGGCGGAACACGGCGGTCCGTTCCGGCCGCTCCGGGGACGGGAACCAGGGCAGCCGCAGCGCGAAGGCGTGCAGCGGCACGGCGGTGACCAGCAGGGCGGCGGCCATCACCAGGTAGGTCTCCCGCCAGCCCAGCCAGTGGTCGAGGGCGGCGGCCAGGGGGGCGAAGACCGTGCTGGCGAGTCCGGCGACCAGGGTCAGGGTGGTCAGTGCCCGCATCCGGTTGGGTCCGTGCCAGCGGGTGAGCGCGGCGAACGCGGGGGAGTAGGACAGGGCGGCCATCGTGGAGCCGGCCACGAGCCATCCCGCGGCGAAGCACCACAGGTTGGGCGCGAAGGCGACGGCGACCAGGGCGGGCACGGCGACGGCGGCCCCGAGGGTCATCACCGCGCGCGGTCCCTTCCGGTCCATCCACCGGCCGACCGGGATGCCGGCCAGGGCCGCGAGGATCTGGGAGACGGAGAACACGATCATGGTCGCCGCGAGCGGCCAGCCGGTGTCTGCGCTGATGGGCAGGGCCAGCACCGGAAAGGCGTAGTAGAGCGCGCCGCGGCTGAGGGTGACGGTGACGCACAGGACCACCAGGGGGGTGGTGGTCTTATGGGCGGTCCTGTGAACTGGACTCATTACATGGAAGTAATCATCCGATTTCATAGAGTAAGTGGACCACGAGTTGGTCTGTCGTATTGGTGGTTCGCAGAATTTCGTTTCCGCAGAAACCGCCTGATGGCCTGTGGGAAAAGCGGGTTCGAGGGCTGAATCCCCGTTTCCGCAACGGTTTGCGGCTTCTCGCGAGGGAACGGGCGCCTCGATTATTCGGCGGGTGTGCGCGGCGCGTGCCGGTGCCGCCGGGGGCGGCCCTGTGGGGAGGCCGCTGTCGCGGGCGTCCCGTGCGCGGGGGACGCCGGTGGTGCGCCGGGGCGTCCGGCGGGCCTTTGACGGGGGCGGTCGGTGCCGGGGCCGACGCCGGGCCGTGGGCGGGGGACGCGGGCTCAGTCCGGGGCGGCCGACCCTCTCACCTGCGCGAAGCCTCGGGCGCCGGTGGTGCCGGGGTGCGGCGGGCAGGGGCGCGGGGCGGCGTTCCGGTCTTCGGGAGGCCTGTCCGGGCTGCTGGTGCCGCGGCCGTGCCCGGCTGTCGCCGGGGAGCGGCTCCTCGTCGCCGAGTGGAGTGCGGATCGCCGGGCGGCGGGCCGTCGACCGGGAGACCACGGTGCTTTCCGCGGCGTCGAAATCTCTGCTTGTCGTCGTGTCCATGGCCGACAGCGTTGTTTCCGGCGGTCGCAACACGTTCGAACTTCGGTGACGCCGTGGTGGAGTTGGACGGAAAGAGGCGGTCCGCGCGGCCGGGGATTCTTTGCCGGAGCATATTTCGGGCGGTCGGCCGCACGGCCTGGCCGCCGCGAATCGGCCCGGCGGGTGGCGGATCCCGTTCCCGGAATCGGGCAGGGAGCCGTTCCCTCGAGGGAGGCGGGAAATCCTTTCGCTGCCGCGGCGCCTCACGGGGGAGGGGCCGCGGCAGCGGGCGGGCCGTCACGCGAAACGCCGTCGGGGGCCGGGCCGTGACGGCCCCCGACGGCGTCCTGGGACGGGGACACTCCCGGCACCGAGGGATTGGGGACGTAGGACGAGCGTCTCGGCGCCGGGAGCGTCGCAGGGGGAGACCGCCCCGGAGGGGAGGAAGCACCGGGGCGGTCTCGGGGTGTGGCTGGGTCAGTGGGAGATGGCCTTCTCCGCCCCGGCTCCGGTGAGGGAGCGGACCTCCATCTCGGCGTGCTTCTTGGCGTCGTGCTCCTTGGAGAGCACGGTGCCGAGCCAGCCGAGGAAGAAGGCCACCGGGATGGAGATCAGGCCCGGGTTGGACAGCGGGAAGAAGGCGAAGTCGAGGTTGGGGAACATCGCCTTCTCCGAGCCGGACACCGCCGGGGAGAACACGATCAGCGTGATCGTGACGATCAGGCCGCCGTAGATGCTCCACAGCGCGCCCTGGGTGTTGAACCGCTTCCAGAACAGCGTGTAGAGGATGGTCGGCAGGTTGGCCGAGGCCGCCACCGCGAAGGCCAGCGCCACCAGGAAGGCCACGTTCTGCTGCTTGGCGGCGATACCGCCGAGGATCGCCACCGCGCCGATCACCAGGGAGGTGATGCGGGCCACCCGCACCTCGCTGCCGGGCACGGTGTTGCCCTTCTTGATGACGTTGGAGTAGATGTCGTGCGCGAAGGACGCCGACGCGGTGATGGTCAGGCCCGCGACCACCGCGAGGATGGTGGCGAAGGCCACCGCGGCGATGAAGCCGAGCAGCACCGGTCCGCCCAGGGCCAGGGCCAGCAGCGGGGCCGCCGAGTTGACGCCGCCGGGGGCCGCCGTGATCTCCTCGGCGCCCACCAGCGCGCCCGCGCCGTAGCCGAGCACCAGGGTGAGCAGGTAGAACAGGCCGATCAGGCCGATCGCCCAGACCACCGAGCGGCGCGCCTCCTTGGCGGTGGGCACCGTGTAGAAGCGCATCAGCACGTGCGGCAGGCCGGCGGTGCCGAGCACCAGCGCCAGGCCCAGCGACAGGAAGTCGAGCTTGGTGAGCGCGTTGATGCCGTACTGGGCGCCCGGGGCCAGCAGCGCCTCGCCCTTGCCGCCCTCCATGGCCACCGCGTCGGCGAGCACGGAGGAGAAGTTGAACCCGTACATGCCCAGCACCCACAGGGTCATCCCGGTGGCGCCGGCGATGAGCAGCGCCGCCTTGATGATCTGCACCCAGGTGGTGCCGCGCATGCCGCCGATGAGCACGTAGAGGATCATCACGACGCCGACGGTGGCGATGATCGCGTTCTGCGCGGCCTCGCCCTCGATGCCCAGCAGCAGGTTGACCAGTGCGCCCGCACCGGCCATCTGGGCCAGCAGGTAGAAGAAGGAGACCGCGAGGGTGGACAGGGCCGCCGCGGCGCGGATGGGCCGCTGCCGCATGCGGAAGGCGAGCACGTCGCCCATGGTGAACTTGGCGGTGTTGCGCATCAGCTCGGCGACGAGCAGCAGCGCCACCAGCCAGGCCACCAGGAAGCCGATCGAGTAGAGGAAGCCGTCGTAGCCGTTGACGGCGATGGCGCCGCAGATGCCGAGGAAGGACGCGGCGGAGAGGTAGTCGCCCGCGATCGCCAGGCCGTTCTGGGCGCCGCTGAAGGACCGGCCGGCCGCGTAGTAGTCCGCGGCGGTCTTGGTGTTGCGGCTCGCCCGGAACACGATGACCAGGGTGATCAGGACGAACGCGGCGAAGACGCTGAAGTTGAGGACCGGGTTGACCGAGTCCAGGACCTGGGCGAAGTGCATGTCGGTCACTTGTCCTCACCTTCGATCTCGTGGCGGATCTTGTCCGCGATGGGGTCGAGGCGGTTGCCGGCGTAGCGCACGTACAGGCCGGTGATGACGAAGGTCGAGACGAACTGGAGCAGACCGAAGACGATGCCGACGTTGATGTTGCCGACGAGTTTGATCGCCATGAAGTCGGACAGGTAGGCGGCGACCAGGACGTAGAGCAAATACCAGACCAGGAAGAACGCGGTCATGGGAAACACGAAGACGCGCAGTCTGCGGCGCAGCTCCGTGAACTCCGGGCCCGCCTGGACCGCCTCCCAGTTGGGTTCGGGCCCCTGGCGGACGGACTTGCCGTAGTCGGTATGGGTCACGGGTGGACCTCCCCAGCCTTGAGAGTGTGCGGGAGAACACTGTGGCTTGCGCCACAGTAGGTGGGGTGGGGTAGGGCCGATAAGACCCGGCGGCTCGAACGACGAGTTGTGCGACGAGACGTACGACCAGCGGTCGACGAACGGCATATGAACGTGTCGAGGCGGTCCGGAGCAGTAGAACTACGCTCAGGTAGGGCTGGAGGGGTGGCGGAAGCGGGGCCGAAGGTCCGCCCGCGCGTCCCCCGGAGGACCGGAGCCTACCGCCTACCGGTTGGGCGGGCTGGTGCGGGGCGGCTCGTCCAGGTGCAGGCGCAGCATCGCGGTCCGCGACCACGGCGGGGCCTGGCCGCGCAGCGAGACCACCACCATCGTGGTGAACGCCAGCGGCACCGTCCACGGCGCGGGCTGGGCGACGAGGATCGCCTGCCAGCCCTCCAGCGGCGGGCCGAACAGCGCCATCGCGATCGCGCCGAGGGTGCCCGCCAGCCCGACCAGCACCCCGCTGACCGCCCCCGTCCGGGTCAGCCGCGGCCACCAGATGCCCAGCACCAGCAGCGGGCAGAACGTCGACGCCGCCACCGTGAACCCCCAGGTCACCAGCATTCCCGCGGCCAGCGGTGCGGACGGCAGCGCCAGCAGCACCAGCACGCCCGCCGCCGCCAGCACCGTGATCCGCAGCCGGCGCAGCCCGCCGGGCAGCAGGTCGTGGGAGATCGCCCCGGAGATCACCAGCAGCAGCCCCACCGAGGTCGCCAGGAACGCCGCGAACGCGCCCACCACCAGCAGCGTCGTCATCAGCGCGCCCACCCAGCCGGGCGACACCTGGGACGGCAGCGCCACCACCACGGTGTCGGTGACGCCCGACAGGTACAGGCCCGGCACCAGCACCCGGCCCAGCACCCCGTAGACCCCGGGGAACAGGTAGAAGACCCCCAGCAGCGCCACCGTGAACGCGGCGGTGCGCCGGGCCGAGCGCCCGTCGGGGCTGGTGTGGAACCGCATCAGGACGTGCGGCAGCCCCATCGTGCCCAGCGCGGTGGCGGTCAGCATCGCCAGTGTCGCCAGCAGCGGATGCCCGTAGTCGCTCAGGTTGAGCAGCGGGCGGTGCCACTGCTCGCCGCCCGGGGTGCCGCCGCCGTTCACCTCGGGCACGGGCGCGCCCTCGGGGAACACCAGGGTCTGCCCTGCCTCCACGGTCACCTCGCCCGGGCCGATCACCACCTCGCCGCCGTCGGGGGTGGCGGCCGTCACCGCCTCCGACGTCTCCAGGGTGACGTCCACCCGGAACTCCACGGTGGTGTCCTCGGTGAAGTGGGTGAACTCCACCGGGTGCACGGCCGTGTGCCGCTCCTCGGGCGTCACCGCCGCGACCAGCCACACCGCGGGGACGATGAACAGCAGCAGCTTCACCAGGAACTGGAACGCCTGCACGTAGGTGGCGGCGCGCATCCCGCCCAGCGCCAGCGTCGCGCTCACCACCACGCCCGCGATGACCACCCCCACCCAGTAGGGCAGGCTGCTGACCATGCTGAGCACCAGCCCGGCGGTGCGCAGTTGCGGCACCAGGTAGAGCGCGCCGATGACCAGCACCACCGCCGCGCTGAGGCGGCGCAGTCCGGGCGAGGCCAGCCGCGCCTCGGCGAAGTCCGGCACGGTCAGCGCCCCCGAGCGGCGCATCGGCGCGGCCACCAGGATGAGCATCGCGATGTAGCCCGCGGTGAACCCCACCGGGTACCACAGGGCGCCGATGCCGTCGCGCACCACCAGGCCCGCCACGCCCAGGAACGACGCCGCGGACAGGTACTCCCCCGACACCGCGGCCGAGTTGAGCAGCGGCGAGACCCGCCGCGAGGCCACCAGGAAATCCGAGGTGGTGCGCATGGCCGCCACCCCGTGCAACCCGATCAGCAGGGTCACCACCATGACGGCGGCGACCGCGAGCAACGTCACCGTCAACGCCGTTCGATCCGTTCGGCCCGGTACAACTGCCAGAAGGCCAGCGCGGCCATGGTCGGGTAGGGCAGCACCGCCAGCATCAGCCACGACAGCGGAATGCTCCACACCCGGACCTCGTCGAGGACCGGCCAGGCCGCGAACACCAGCGGCAGCCCCACCAGCGCCGCCGCGCCCGCCACCAGCGCCAGCAGGCCCTGCCGGCGCTGGAGCCGGTAGAGCCGCTCCGCGCGCTCGGCGTCCTCGGGGTCCAGCCGCGGCACCCGCCACCGGCCGCGCGCCCTGCCCCGCAGGTGCGCCAGCCGGGTCTGCGGGCTCGTCACCGCCACCCGCTTGGGACGCTGCGGCATCACACCCCCCGGTCGGAGCCGTCGAACATGCCGGTGCGGGCCGCGTGCAGCAACTGTTCGCGCAGCTCGCGCGCGTGGCGGCGGCTCACCGGGACATCGCCCAGGTCGGTGTGGGCCAGCAGGCCGCCCGCCGAGTCGCTGCGCAGCTCCCGGATCGCGCCCAGCGCCACCAGGTAGCCGCGGTGGACCCGCAGGAAGCCGGAGTCCGACCAGTACTCCTCCAGCCGGGAGATCGGCATCCGCACCAGGTGCACCCCGTCAGGCGTGTGCAGCCGCACGTAGTCGCCGTTGGCCTCGACGAACCGCACGTCGCTGCGGCGCACGTAGCGGGTGCGCCCCGCCGTCTCCACCGGCAGCACCGCCATCGCGTCCGGCCGCCGCACAGCACCCTGCGCCGCCGGGGAGCCGCTGGCCGACGCCATGCGCACCACCTTGGTCAGCGCCGTGGCCAGCCGCTCGGCCCGCACCGGTTTGAGCAGGTAGTCGACCGCGCCGATGCCGTAGGCGGTGACCGCGTGCTCCTCGTGGGCGGTCACGAACACGATCACCGGGGGGTCGCTCAGCTTGGCCAGCAGCGAGGCGAGCTCCACCCCGTCCAGGCCGGGCATCGAGATGTCCAGGAACACGGCGTCGAACCGGTCGCCCTGGATGCTCCGGAGCGCGCTGATCGGGTCGTCGGCGGCGACCACCTCGCCGACCTCCGGCGCCGCGCGCAGCAGGCGGCACAGTTCGGTCAGCGCCAAGGGAACGTCGTCGACGGCGAGTACGCGCAGGCCGCTGGGGGAGGGCAGCATCACGGCATCACTCCTGGCTGGAATCTGGGGACGCGCACGATCACCCGGGTGCCCGCGCCCACCGCGGTCTCCACGACAAGTCCGTACCAGGGACCGTAGACGTGGCGCAGACGGCGGTCCACGTTCGCCAAGCCGACGCTGTCGGAGCCGCCCCGACCTGCCAGGATGTCCCGGGCGTGCTCGGGGTCCATACCCACACCGTCGTCCTCCACACTGATCACGCAGTCGTTGCCCTGCGCCTCCCCGGTGACCTGGATCAGCCCGGTCCCGGCCCGGGGCTCGATGCCGTGCCGCACGGCGTTCTCCACCAGCGGTTGCAGGACCAGGTAGGGCACGGCCACCCCGAGCACCTCGGGGGCGACCCGGACCTGCACCCGCAGGCGGTCGCCCAGGACCGCCCGTTGCAGGGCCAGGTAGGTCTCGATCGCGTGGAACTCGTCGGACAGCGTCGTGTAGTCGCCGCGCTGGGCGAGGCTGTAGCGGGTGTAGTCGGCGAAGTCGAGCATCAGCTCGCTTGCCTGGTCGGGGTCCGAGCGCATCAGCGAGGAGATCACGGTCAGCGCGTTGTACACGAAGTGCGGGGAGATCTCGGCGCGCAGCGCGCGCAGCTCCGCCTGCTCGGCCCGGTCGGCCGAGGCTTCCAGACGGCCGCGCTCCACGGCGTCGGCGACCCATGAGGCGGCCTCGCGCACCGCGGAGCGGCGGACCTGGCCCACGACCACCAGGGCTCCGGCGATCCCGTCGCCCGCATAGACGGGTGCGGCCATCAGGGGCGGCCGGTCCTTGGCGGTCTCGCCGCGCAGCACCTGGTCGACCAGTGCGGAGACGGCCTCGGAGTCGGCCGCGCGGCCCGACCACACCAGGGAACCGGACAGATCGGCCAGTCCCAGGCCGGGGGCGTTGAGCAGCCGCCGCAGCCGTCGTGCGGCCCGGCGGGCGCCCGGTCCCGACAGTCCGTCACGGAGGTCGTCCACGACGGCGCGTGCGCAGCGCAGCACCCCGATGGGATCGTGGCGCGGTCGAGTCCGCCACGGCACGGACGGCTCGTGACGGGACGGTGGACCGGCCGACGGTTCGTGGTGCGGCCTCAGCATCGGCGCGACTGATCGACTCCCGTGAGACGGATACGTGAACGTAAATAGTAATTTGTGATCGGCCGCACGAGGAGCCCTCGCCGACCGTTCGTCCCGCCTGGAGTGCTTTCCGTCGCAGCAGGGACGCACTTCGCCGCACTGCCTGTTTCCTATGACGCACATCACGTCCTACGGTTGGGGGCAGTAGCGGGCATCACACCGGTCAGGAGTTGACATGGGCGACGAAGTACTCGCGAACCTGATGCAGCAGAGCCAGGTCTTCCCTCCCGACGAGGCGTTCGCGGCGCAGGCCAACGCCACCGCGGACCTCTACGCCGAGGCGGAAGCCGACCGGGAGGCCTTCTGGGAGAAACAGGCCGAGCGCCTGCACTGGGAGACCCGGTGGGAGCAGGTCCTGGACTGGTCCGGCGCACCGTTCGCCAAGTGGTTCGTGGGCGGCAGGCTCAACGTCGCCTACAACTGCGTGGACCGGCACGTCGCGGACGGCCACGGCGACCAGGTCGCCATCCACTGGGTGGGCGAGCCCGGCGACACCCGCGACATCACCTACGCCCAGCTGAAGGACGAGGTCTGCAAGGCCGCCAACGCGCTGTCCTCCCTGGGGCTGCGGGCGGGCGACCGGGTGGCCATCCAGCTGCCGATGATCCCCGAGGCGATCGTGTCCATGCTCGCCTGCGCCCGGCTGGGCCTGGTGCACAGCGTGGTCTTCGGCGGCTTCTCCCCGGCCGCGCTGCGCTCCCGGGTCGAGGACGCCGACGCCAAGGTCGTCATCACCGCCGACGGCCAGTACCGGCGCGGCAAGGCCATCCCGATGAAGGCGAACGTCGACGAGGGGCTGAAGGGCATCGACACGGTCCGCAACGTCATCGTGGTCCGGCGGACCGGCATCGACGCGCCGTGGACCGAGGGCCGCGACCTGTGGTGGCACGACCTGGTGGACTCCCAGTCCACCGAGCACACCCCCGAGGCCTTCGACTCCGAGCACCCCCTGTTCGTCCTCTACACCTCGGGCACCACCGGCAAGCCCAAGGGCATCCTGCACACCTCCGGCGGCTACCTCACCCAGGCCGCCTACACCCACCACGTGGTGTTCGACCACAAGCCGGGCAAGGACGTCTACTGGTGCACCGCCGACATCGGCTGGGTCACCGGGCACAGCTACATCGTCTACGGTCCGCTGGCCAACCGCGCCACCCAGGTCGTCTACGAGGGCACCCCCAACACCCCGCACGAGGGCCGCCACTGGGAGATCGTCCAGCAGTACAAGGTGACGATCTACTACACCGCCCCCACCCTCATCCGCACCTTCATGAAGTGGGGCGAGGACATTCCCGCACGCTACGACCTGTCCTCGCTGCGCCTGCTGGGCAGCGTCGGCGAGCCGATCAACCCCGAGGCGTGGCTGTGGTACCGCAAGCACATCGGCAACGGCTCGCTGCCGATCGTCGACACCTGGTGGCAGACCGAGACCGGCGCGATCATGATCTGCCCGCTGCCCGGCGCCAGCGCGCTCAAGCCGGGCTCCGCACTGCGTCCGCTGCCGGGCATCAGCGCCAAGGTCGTCAACGAGAAGGGCGAGGAGGTCCCGCACGGCTCCGGCGGCTACCTGGTGCTGGACCAGCCGTGGCCGTCGATGCTGCGCGGCATCTGGGGCGACGACGAGCGCTACCGCGACACCTACTGGGCGCGCTTCGCCGACCTGGGCTTCTACTTCGCCGGCGACGGCGCCAAGTACGACGACGACGGCGACATCTGGCTGCTGGGCCGGGTCGACGACGTGATGAACGTCTCCGGCCACCGCATCTCCACCACCGAGGTGGAGTCGGCACTGGTGTCGCACCCCACGGTGGCGGAGGCCGCCGTGGTGGGCGCCTCCGACCCGACCACCGGTCAGGCCATCGTGGCGTTCGTGATCCCGCGCGGCGGCGTCGCCCAGGACGAGGCCAGCGGCGAGGAGGCGATCAAGGCGCTGCGCGACCACGTGGCCAAGGAGATCGGCCCCATCGCCAAGCCGCGCCAGATCATGGTGGTGCCGGAGCTGCCCAAGACCCGGTCCGGCAAGATCATGCGCCGCCTGCTGCGCGACGTGGCCGAGAACCGCGAGATCGGCGACGTCACCACGCTGGCCGACTCCTCGGTGATGGACCTCATCGCCAAGGGCCTCAAGAGCGGCTCGTCCGAGGACTGAGCCGAGGCCTGTCACAGTCTGGCGGGGCGCACCGGGGCAGGGGCCGGGGCGCCCCGTCGCCGTGGGGCCGGAGACCCCGGACCCACGGCGCGCGGTCCCGGTGCGCCCCGAGGGAGCCGCAGTGCGGGGACCCCGGGACCGCGGGTCGGCTCTCCGCCCCTTCAGGGTCGGTTCAGGGACGCTCTAGGGTGCTTCCCGATGGGAAGAACCGCTCGTAGCGGGCAGGCTGAAGACATGAGCGAGAACCTGACGAGAAAGACCCTGCGACGCAGCAGGAGTAGCCGCATCCTCACCGGCGTGTGCGGGGGCATCGGCGAGTTCCTGCGCGTGGACCCCAACCTGATCCGGCTCGCCTTCGCCGTCTTCACCCTGCTGGGCGGCAGCGGCGTGCTGCTCTACCTCATCGCCTGGCTGGTGATCCCCGAGGAGGGCACGGGCTCCTCGGTGCTGGAGCACCTCATCCGCACCTTCCAGGGCAAGGAGTCCCGGCTGTGAGCTGGACCCTGCGCGCCCTGTCGGGGCGGGTCTCCCGGCTCCCCAGGGATCTGTTCCAGCGGGCGGGGGAGCCGGGAGACGACTCCGAGGCCGCACAGCGGTCCGAGGAGGAGCCCCGCAGGGACAAGGCCGAGTAGCCCGGCCGCGCCGCGGTCACTCCGGGCCGCCGTGCATCGCCTCCACGGCCCCGGCGGCCAGGCGGGACCAGGGCAGGGCCAGGGCCGCGGCGCCCACGGTGCCCACGACGCCGCCCACGGTGACCACCAGGTGAGGGCTGGTGTATTCCACCAGGAAGCTGGCCAGCGCGATGCCGATGCCCTGGGCGACCTGGAGGCCCGCCGCCACCAGGCCGAACGCCACGCCCCGGCCGACCGGGGGAGCGCACAGCACGAAGGTGGCGTTGGCCACGAACTGGTAGGAGGCGGCCATGCCGGAGACCACCAGGAGCAGCACCATCGCCCACAGCGGCGGCTGGAGGATCCAGACCGTCAGCGGGAGCGACGCGACCACGGCCAGCAGGCCCAGCAGGCGGGTGCGCACCCGCGGCGGGACCAGGCGGG
>Ga0207864_1002550_pt1 | contig 16968 bp, 10 predicted proteins | sample HigsolmetaAR202D_FD_184834 | JGI IMG/M metagenome (GOLD analysis project Ga0207864, IMG submission 184834) | Ionic liquid and high solid enriched microbial communities from the Joint BioEnergy Institute, USA - AR20-2-D (SPAdes) (version 2) ... | reverse complement strand
TGCCAGCAGGCTCTTGAGCACGCCGGTACCATCGCCTGGGGCCCCGCCGCCGATGTTGTCCGATGGCTCAACCAGCAGCACCGGTCCACCTTGAGCCGCTTTGGCCAAGGCCTCGCCGATGACACTTTCAATATCCGGATCAACCACATTGCCCAGTTCACGGTGCTCCACCGCCCAATCGCGAAGCCGATCGACGCACTGTTGCGCGTCTTCGGGATCGCCCACGGTCGAAGCCGAAAATGCCACGCCTGTATCCGGGGTGTCGGCAAACGCAAAGCCGGCGAACACGTTGACGGCTAGCAATTCCGGATGTTCCCGCTCCATCGCCCGTGCCATGGCTTCCAGCGTGCGCATCGGATCGTCGGCGGTGCCGACGCCAGTGGGCGGCCACATGACCGGCGGCTGCGCCCACACGGTGGTTGCCCGTTCGCCGCGACGCATCAACCGGCCAAGAATCCGAGCGGCGTCGATGGCCGCGGCCTCGGCGTCGACGTGTGGGTTCTCGCGGTACGCCACCAGGGCGTGGCTGTAGCGGGCCATGCGGGCAGTGTAGTTCGCGTGCAGATCGAGCACGCCGCAAACCGGGATCTTGGGATCGTTGACCAACCTGGCCAGACGTTCCAAGACCTCGCCTTCCACATCCGGGTACGACTGGCTGGCCATCGCCCCATGCAGCACCAGGTAAATGCCGTGGAGCCCTTCGGCCTTGGCGGTTTCTACCCCTTGGGCAAGCGCTTCCCAGAAGGTTTCCACCACGTCGTCGGTCGCCAGCGCGCTGGGGGCAGTGCGCATATCGATGGTAGGCAGCACCTTCCAGCCTTCTTCCTTGGCCACCTTGAGGACACCGCCTAGCGGCGAACCGTCGCCCTCGGCCTGGAACAGTTCGTTGCCGCGGCGAATCTCCCAGGCTTCCAGCGGCGTCAGCCCTTCCAGGAACGTATGCGTTTCATGAAACAGGCCGGCCAGTAAAACGCGAAATGCCATCGGAAGAGCCCCGGGGCTGGGATGAAACTCGATTGTGCGTGCCACGGAAAACGCTGCTGTTGGGCCGCAACCACGGCCAGCAGCGCATTATGAAAAAGGGCAAGGATGATGGATTTAAATTGGTATTGAGAAAAGATGCAGCGGCAGCAGAACGCTCTTGAACGATTGACGAACGGCCGAGGTGATCCGTTATGACAAACGCCAAAGCGCTCCGCGGGGTGGCCGCAGCCTGGCTACTCCTTGGGGCCTAGCGCCATCAAATGTTTGACGGTGCGCAGATACATACGCCCGTGCGCGACGGCAGGCGTGCTGTTGCTGGGTGCGCCCAGTTGCGTACGCCCCAGCACTTGATATTGATCCGAGGCCGCCAGGACGACGGCTTCGCCATCGGCCGAAACGCAGTAGATTTTGCCGTCGGCATAGATCGGCGAACCATAGTACGTACCACCCACCCGGCGTCGCCAATGGATCTTCTGCGTCTTGAGATCGGCACAAGTGACGATGCCTTCGTCGGCCCAGAGGAACACCAGGCCGTTGACGGCCAGCGGCGTCGTGCTCAGCGGGGTTGCCCGATCAAAACGGTATGACTCGGCCGGCTCGCGCTGATCGCCCCCAGGCATCTTCACGGCTACCACATGCCCTGACCGGCCCAGCCAACCGCTGGTGGCAAACACCAGTTGGTCGGCCAGGATGGGCGACCCGATGGCCGTTTCCAGCGGTTCCTTGGGAAAGACGGCCTTTTCCCATCGGACCTCGCCGGTGGCGGCATCCACGGCCGTGATGCCGTATTCGAAGTTGGTAAAGATGACTTCGGTCCGCCCGTCTTCGGCTTTACGCACGCAAGGCGTGGTGTAAGTGGTGCGCGAATCGCGGGGAATGCGCCAGCGGGTGCTGGCGTCGCGTCGATCCAGCGCGAGCAAGAAGCTATCGCCTTCCTGCTCGTTGGGAACGATGACCGCATCGCCCACCACGATGGGCGACGCCCCGAAACCGTGCCCCGACTTGTATGGCCCCAGGTCCACGCGCCACAGCGGCTGGCCGGCGTGGTCGATCGCCTGGACAATGAATTCCTCGGGCGTGGCCCAGGCGACGTACACTCCCAGCTCGTCGACGGCGGGCGTTGAACTGGCCAGGCTGTTGAGCGCGTGCTTGCGGTGCGTTTGCGAAGGGAAGCGACGTGTCCACAGCGAATTGCCGGTGTTGGCGTCGAATGCCAGCACCAACCGCTCACCGGTATCTTCATCGCCGCAGGTCAAAAACAGCTTGTCGCCCCACAGCACCGGACACGAATGGCCAGGGCCCGGCAACTCCACCTTCCACAGGTAATCGTCGTCGGTCCACTCGGCCGGTAGCCCTTTAGCCTGGCCGATACCCGTCCCGTTGGGACCGCGAAACCGCGTCCACTCCTGCCCCTGGGTGGCTCCCGCCGCGGCAATCGCCACCAGCCAGGTTGCCAGGCCCCCGATCAGACCCGGCCGATTGCTCACACGAAGTAGATTGCCCATCTCTGGCCTCGTGGGCTGACGTGAAGATGGTGTCCCGGTGGCCAATGCGCTTGCGGCTTGCCCCGACTGGGGAGCGAGCCGCCTTGCGGGCCCCAGTGGTGAAGATATAATCCAAACGTGCGGAATGAAAGCGCGTGGCGACGGCCGGCTGCCTTATGGGGGCTCGCCGTAACTTTTGCCGCCGGGCCAACTTGCCTGCGGAACGCCGCATCGCGATGCCTTGCTTGTTCGGCTGCCGAAGGTTCCCCGCTGGGTTCCAGATGCCGCCGCTACGGGGCCGTAGCTCAGTTGGGAGAGCGCTAGCTTTGCAAGCTAGATGTCAGGGGTTCGAGTCCCCTCGGCTCCACTTTCGTATCTCTAGGCCACGCAAGACTTTGCGTACCTGCCAGCACGGCAGTGGGGCCTGTAGGCAAGACTGCAAAACGGATACACCGGACACAAAACCGGCCGTTTCGCCACAGCCAACAGGAACCTCATGCTGCGGCTGCCTCTGTACTGCCGCCAATCCAGCCATAGCTAGGCCTTAGTCTCGCTCGACGGCCAATGCTTGTTCTTCAACATACACGGGGAGGTTGACTACCCACAGCCCGTACTAGTGGATTCTCATGTAGTGAAATTCCAGCGGGTTTGAAGGAACCTCGCCCCCGGTGCCGTTGAACTGCCGCGTTCACTGAGCACGTTTTTGCGATAACAACGCGGTGACTCTGCGGGCGTGGCAAAGAATCCAGCGACGAATTCGTCGCCGCGCTTTCAGATAGATCCGCCGTACCGCCGGATGATGTGAAGCCAATGGCCATCGGCTGCCCCAACATTGTCGCCGCCCCCTCTTGACGCTGCTTATTGGATCGCACGTCGACGTCCATTCACACTGGCAAAGCCTGTGGGGCTCGAAGAAGCACTTCAGCCGACAGTGCCATCCCGGCGTCGAGCTCAACTCCGCCGTCAATGCTCATCCGTCAGCAGGCCTGCGGTTCCTCCTTGGGTAACTGCATCAACGCAGGATGGGCTGAATCCGGACAGATCTGTTTTGTCCGAAGCTCTAAGCTTGCGAAGGGGGCGTCATTTGGGCGTCGGGGCAAGTTCGCCAATGAAATCGACAAACGTACTTGCCAGCAGAACAAAGTTACCGGCCGTTTCCACCCGTCCGTCCCAGCGTTCGGGGGCTGGTTCGTTTTCGTGATCCCAGAAGTACACACGCCTGCGATGCTCACCCCGAGTGCCAAGGCATATGGCATTTCCAAACGGGGCATCCATGATCCAGATGAGGGCCGTCGGAATGCGCACTTCATAACGCTGGTAAACGGCCCTCGCCTCCTCAGGTGAAAAATAGCTCTCTTCGCGAAACCGACCTATATGGTTAATGCACACATTAATAGCGTTTCCGCCTGGCTTCGAAGCAGTAAAACGTAGCGACCCACCCAGGGATCCACCGTTACAAGGGACCAGCAATTCACGATAATCCTCCGGCAATTGAGTGCCTGTCGCCTGCTCAAACTGGCCCTAGCACGTGGTACCGACCAGAGTTCTTCGATGCCTGTTTGCGGCAATTACGGGAACCTGAAGTAATGCCGGCTACACTCTTGAACGAATCAGCTATCGAGCTGCAATCTTCCGAGACCCGCCTCTGGAGCTATGAAGTGGCCGATGTCGTGGTATGGCGCATAGATCGAGTTGGTTGTATTCCCAGTTCGATCCGGCCATCAAGCCATTAAGGTGGTTGCGAGCAACCACTCTACGAGTTGCACCCGGGCTACGCGTGCTGTGAAGCAAAACGCCCGGTGACGATCCTTGCGCCCCGGGCGTTTGCTATTTCTTGATGTGTGCAGGGTGGCCGGCGAGGTGTGTGAATTGCGGCCAGATGCGTATTTGTTGCCGCGAGTGCTGGCGCGTCAGCGGTCCTGAGGGCCGAACCTTACAGGTTCCAGTTGCTGAAGATCGATTGCCGGAACTGGTTCCATTCACGCTCGCGATGGTCGGTCGATTTTTCGGCCACCAGGCGGGTGACCCAGTCGTCCATGCGGCGGAGGCGATCGGCCAGGCTTTCGACGGTGTTGGTCGCCAGCTTGTAGGCCATCATGGCCCCGTCGGCAATCAGCTCGTTGTAAGCCGACCGCGAAATGCGAATCAGCTTCAGCGGCGACTTGGCGCGCACGCCGGCCGAGTGCGGGGCTTCGTGAAAGAACGACATCTCGCCGAAATGATCGTACGGAGCGAGCGTGGCCAGGATCACCTCCTTGCCGTCGCCGTTCTCACCGTGCCGGACAACCTCGCATTCGCCTTCCAGCACGATCCACAAGTTCTGGCTGCTGCGGCCCTGGTGAAGCACCCATTCGCCGGGCTTGTAGGTGCGGATGGTGCCGACCTCGGAGAACTGGCGGAGTTCTTCATCGGTGAAGCCGGCCAGCAGGGGGATATTGCGGAGCCGGTTGAGCGAGACGTCGGCCATTGCGTTCATACGGTGCCTCCCAGGACGGTTGCCCGACCCACGCGACTGATGCCAAGGATATAAGCGGCGGTTCTCAAGCTGACGTTACGGCTTTGGGCGGTTTCCCACACGGCCTCGAAGCTTTCGGTCATGATGTGATCCAGCTCCTGCCGCACGCGGTTCAGCCCCCAGCGGTAGTGTTGCCGGTTCTGCACCCACTCGAAGTAGCTGGCCGTCACACCGCCGGCGTTGGCCAGGATGTCGGGCAGGACGATCTTGCCCTGCTTATCGAACCAATCGTCGGCCTCGGGCCGGGTGGGCGCGTTGGCGGCCTCGATGATGATCGGAGCCCGCACGTCGCGGCAGTTGTCGGCGTGCAGCACACCGCCCAGCGCGGCCGGGATCAGCACGTCGACATCGGACGTGAGCAGTTCGTCATTGGTGATCCGCTCGGCATCCGTGAAGCCGGCCAGCGAGCCGTGTTTGGTTACGTGGTGCAGGATGTCGGGGATGGGCAAGCCATCGGCCCGGTAATATCCGCCCGTCACATCGCTGACCGCCACGATCTTGCAGTCCGATTCGTGCAGGAACTTGGCCGCGTGCGAGCCCACGTTGCCGAAACCTTGTAGGGCGATGCGGGTTTGCGAGGGGCGGCGGCCCAGGCGTCCCAACAGCTTGACGGTCAGAATGCCCACGCCACGGCCGGTGGCTTCCTCTCGGCCCGGGGCACCGTACAGTTCGACCGGTTTGCCGGTGACGCAGGCCGGATTGAACCCGTGGTACTTGGAGTACTGGTTCATGATCCAGGCCATGACCTCGGCATTGGTACCCATATCGGGCGCGGGGATGTCGGTGTCGGGGCCGATCAGGTCGTGGATTTCGTCCACGAACTTGCGGGTGATGCGTTCCAGTTCGCGGTGCGAGAGGTCGCGGGGATTGACCGCGATGCCGCCCTTGGCGCCGCCGTAAGGCAGGTTCACCACGGCGGTTTTCCAGGTCATGAGCGCGGCCAGCGAGCGGACCTCGTCCAGGTCCACTTCGTGATGGTAGCGGAGGCCGCCCTTCATCGGGCCTCGCGAGTTATCGTGCTGGACGCGGTAACCAATGTACGTGGCAATTTCGCCGTTATCGCGCTCGATCGATACCTGCACCTGCACTTCGCGCTTGGGAGTCAGCAGCAGCGTGCGAACGTTGCGGGAAAGATCGAGGTGGTCGGCAGCCCGGTTGAAGTAAAACTCGGTGCCCTCAAAAGCATGCATGCCAATCGCCCTGTAAGCGTGCGAGGAGTGGACGTGGTCCGTAGCGGACGAAGGCGGAATGCTGGGGTGGGAGTGACGCTGGGGAGGGCGTGGCCGGCGGCGGGGGCAGCAAAAGGGCTCACGGCGACGGACCACGAACCATCTCAGCCGCGGCCTGAAACAATCGGAGGCCGACCGTCAGCAGGTTCCGCGGGAATCATATCCCTGGCCCGCATTTGACTCAAGCTCAGCAGCGCGGAGGGGTTCGATCACCGGGTCGCACAACGTGCTGCGCTCGCGATGCGAGCGGTGCCAGCCGCTTTAGCGGGCCTTGAGGGGGCCATGCTCAACAACGCACCGCATCAGCGCAGGACACTCCCGCAAACGGAACTTCCGCACCGCGGGAAGCCGGGCTTGCAAACGGGCGATGCCGGGGATTAAGGGAAGCACGCCGTCTAGGCATGATGCTTGAACCGGGCCCGTCTCAGAGCGACTTCAAATAGGCGATCAGATCGGCGAGCTCTTCCGGGGTAAGGTCGCCTTCGCCGGCCACTTCCGAGGGCTTATGGTACTCGGTCAGCACCTCTTCCAGGCTCTTGGCCTTGCCGTGATGCATAAGGGCCACGCGACGGTACACACCAAGCAGCGAGGGCGTGTTGTAGCCCTTGTAGTAGTCGCGCTCGGAGCCTTGGCCGACATCGTGGATCTTGCCGTCGGTGAACCAGGGGCCGCTGTGGCAGTTGAAGCAGCCAGCCTTGGCACTGTTGAAGAGCGCCTTGCCGCGCTCGGCCGCCTCGGTGAGCGAGCCGTCGGGATTGCGGTACGGGTTGGGCGGGAGTTTCAGCGAATCGAGGAACGCCCGGATGGCTTCGATGTCCTCCGGGGGACGCTCCTTGCCCAGCATCGACTTCGTGATGCTGTTATGGATCGATTCGTTCAGGTCCTGCTGCCAGCCGTGCCAGGTCCAGGGGGGCGTGCGGGTCACGTTGACCAGGCTCAACACTGTTTTGAAGGTGTAGTCGGTGCCGTCGTTACGGGTATCCATGGTGACGGCATTCACGCCGCCTTCGTAATGGCAGGTGTGGCAGCTATACCACTGGTCGAGGCTGAGCCGGGCGTCGTAGAACAGGGCCTCGCCGCGGCGAGCGAGCGATGGCTCCGACGGCCCGCCCAGGTGGAAGGTGCGCGAGACCTTCCGCGTTTTCAGGTCGACCTCCTGGACGGAGTCGTTGATGTAGTTGGCCACGTATACGTAGCGGCTATCGGGCGCGAAGGCCACGCCTTGCGGCCGACCACCCAACGGAACGCGGAAATACCGGTTGCGATCGCGAGCCAAGGCAGGATCGATATGGTCGCCGGGGCCGCCCACGTCCTGGAACGGCAGACCTTCCAGCCGGTACACCAGCAGCTCTTGGCTGCCGCCGGCTGCCATCACGATCCAGGTGCCATCGGGGCTGACGGCCACGCCGTAAGGATCGGCCACCGCCAGGCCGGGCTCATCGGTGGTAATGGCAAACCGCAGAGCCTGCTCGTCCATTCGCATGTAGCCCAAGCGGCTGCCCAGCACCCAGCCGAGCTTGACGTTCCGCACGGTCACGGGGTTGTGGCGATAGACCATCCAGCCGAAGTAAACCTTGGTGCCGTCGGCCGAAACCTGCATCTGGCCGGCGTTAATGCCGCCAAACGACTCGCTGAACAGCTCTTTACGCGTGGCCAGATCGATCACCGACATGCGGCGGTTGCTGTTGGTGGCCACGGCCATCCGGCTGCCGTCGGGCGTGATCGCCAGGTGTCGGGGCCAGGCTTCCACCTGGATCCGATCGACCACTGCCCAACCGTCCAAATCGATCACGGCGATCTGGGCGAGCCCCGACAGGGCCACGTAAGCGAGCTTGCCATCGGGGGCGACAGCGATGCCGCGCGGTTCGCCGGGGATGCTCAGCGAGCCGGCGTCGTGCAGGCGGCCATCCTTCAACGTGAAGCGGTGGAGCGTGCCGCCGAACGACGTGCTGACCAGCACCGTCGTACCATCGGGGCAAAAGACGACCGACGTGGGACGCTCGCCGCACGGCAGTTCTTGGAGAACCTTGCCGGCCTTCACGTCGATCAGCGAGACGCTATGACCCAGGCAGTTGGCTGTGACCAGGTAGCGGCCGTCGGGCGTGATGGCCACTTCTTGCGGCGAACGGTGCGGGTTCTCGCCGGACGGATCGTTGGTGCCCTGGGCCGTTTTCTGCTTGGGTAGGTTGGCGGCGCTCGCATCCGCCGAGCCAGAACCTTCGGCGGCCACAACTTGCGAAACCGCGCTGGCACCATCGCCGGGCGCCAGGAGGTTCCAAGATAGTGCGGGCAAAACCAGCACCAGGCTTACGAGCGCGACTGCCAGCACAACGCGTCGGGGCATTCTAAACCTCCTGGCAGGTTGCGGTTATTGCAAAGGTGTGAGCGGGAGGCGTGCTTGGGGGGCGTGCATCCGGGCGTGCTGCACGGCCGGCATTCAAACCTGCGTATTGTAACAACCGCGGCAGCTTAACGATTTAGGAAACCACACCGCAGTGCGGGAGCTTACACTCCGCCAAAAGTTTGCGGTACCTGGGCCACATGCCTCCCCCGAATGAACCGTATCAAACGCCTATCCGCCTGTGGCCATTGGGCTACGGATGCCGGCTTGGAATGGATGTCTCTGAGGTCGTTGCGGGAACGTTCAATTTCACCCGATTGGGTGGGATGATAAAGTCTCCCCCTCGGCATCCCCCCCATTGGCGTTTGTCGCAATCCACGCTACAAGTAGTGTTTTGCCTGGTTTCGCCAGATTAACAGCTGGCGCTCAGGTTAGACGACAGGCGTCGCGGCCAAGGGAAGAACCCATCAACCGGCATGGAAGCGATTTTAGACCGACAGCAAGAGCAAGCCAATGTCGAGTGTTGAAGTCGTGATTACCGGCATGGGGGTCGTCAGCCCTTACGGCGTGGGCCTGCAGGTCCTCTGGCACGGTATCAACAGTGGCACCAGTGCCGTGCGGCCCATCACCGAGTTCGATCCCAGCGGGCTGCCAGTGCGGATGGTGGCTCGGGTGCGCGATTTCGATCCCAAGCAATACGTGCAGCCGCGCAAGAGCCTGAAGATCATGTGCCCCGATATGTCGTACGCCGTGGCGTGCGCACGCATGGCCATGGAGCACGCGGGGTTGGGTGAGGGCGCCGTCGATCCCGAGCGACTCGGCGTGGTCTTTGGGGCTGATCCGATCACGCCGCCCACCGATTCATGGCAGCAAAACTTCTACGGTTGCAGGGGGAGCGACGGCAAGATCGTGCTCGACCGCTGGCGCGAGAACATGTCGCGGTCGTTCCCGCTGGGATTTCTCGCCACGCTGCCGAACATGGCGGCTTGCCACGCGTCGATCAGCATCAATGCCCAGGGCCATAACAACACACTGCACCAGGGCGAGATCTCCAGCCTGTTGGCCATTGCCGAGGCGGCGAGCGTGATCCAGCGTGGCTGGGCCGACGTGGTGGTGGCCGGTGGCACCAGCTCGATGCTCGAACCTTTCGACTTGGCTCGGATGTGCGCGCTGGACGAAGTTTCGCGCCGCAACGGCGATGGCGGCGGCACGCCGCGGCCGTTCGATGCCGAACGCGACGGCCAGGTGCGCGGCGAAGGCTGTGCCGCCTTCGTGCTTGAGCGGCGCGAGTTTGCCGAAGCCCGCGGCGCCAACGTGCTGGCCCGACTGCTGGGCAGCGGAGCCGGCTGCGATGGCCGCCGCAACGATGATCGCTTCCCCGGCATGGCTGCCATCACCGGGCAAGGCATCCGCGCGGCCATTTCTGCCGCACTGAGCCGGGCTCACCTGAGCGCTCGCGAAATTGGGCACGTCAACGCTCACGGTCTGGCCACACGCTGTGACGACCGCCGCGAAGCCGAGGCCATTGCCGAACTGTTGGGCGACGTACCGGTGACTGCGCCCAAGAGCTACTTCGGCAACTTGTGCGCGGCCGGTGGGGCGGTTGAGATGGCCGTCAGCGTGTTGGCTCTGCAGGACGGCATCATTCCGCCGGTGCTCAACTGCCAGCGGCCCGCCGACGATTGCCCAATCCAGGTCGTCCACGGTCAGGCAGCGCAAGCTGCCCATCCCACGGCACTGCTGTTAAACCACACGCGGTTTGGCCAGGCGGCGGCGCTGGTGCTCGCCGCCGGCTAATACCCGCTGCGCTGTTTACCGTTCCCAGCGTACCTCGTCACGCGTGCCGCGCTGCGCGGTCCGCGCGTCGGCCTGGGTAGGCCCCAGGGCGACGGCGATCCAACCATCGACCACGTCGCACTGCGTGACGGCGACATCGTTCAGCCGCGGCAGCTCCAGCATCCCCGGTGGTACCACCGGCAAACCGCCGCTGCGTGCCAGGAACCCGCCGATGACCGTCTGCAGGATTGCCTTCTGCGTGGACGTGATCTCGGTGCCGGTCACAACCACCTGACCCACCTTTTCCAGGTACACGTTGCGATCGCGACGCACCGGCTTGAACTCCACGTGCACCACCAGTCGTTCGAGGTGCAGCCCGCCGGCATCCAGGGCATCCAGCCGCAGCATGGCATGCACGCGACCATCGCGGCACTGCACCTGGAGCGGATCGTACGGCGCGAACTTGAGCCGGACGTCCATGCCGTCGCTCGCATTGCCCTGGACGGATTGGGGCGACGCCGCCTGCCACAACTGCGCCAGCGAGACCTCGCGCCCGGCCAGCCGCAGCCGTTCCAGCACGTTGTTCAGCGCCGTTTCGTGCAGTTGGATGCTGGCCAGGCTGTCGCCGGGAGCCTTGGGACGCGGCGTGTGGGCGCCCAACTGGCGGTACGTCGCCAGCCGCACGCGGACGTTCACCTGGTTGTCGTCCGGCCGATCCACCACCGCCGCCGGCGTCAGCGCGAGTCGTTCCAGCGGCAGCAGCAGGTTCCGCTGCAGGCTGCGTTGCAACTCGGCCAGGGCGGCATCCGCCGCGGCGTCGGTATTGGCCGCGGCTTCGGTCCGCAACCGGTGTTCGGTGATGGCCGTGGCTTCCGGCCGCCGCGCGTCGAACTGCCGTTCGGCGATGTGACGCATCAGGCCGCCCATCACCGGCACGCCGTCAAAGGCACTTTCCGTGTCGCACAGCGCTTGCCGCGACCGCACGGTAACTTCGGCCGGCAGCGCGTGGATACCATCGCGGCGAAACTCGATCCGTTTGTGGATGGTGAAGTCCGACGTCGTTTGGGCCATCGTGCGGATGGGGCCTTGGCTGGCCGACGTATTGGCAACCACCGTACCCTGCGTGATCAGCATCACCTGGAACGGGTTGTTGCCCGGCAGCATCTTCAGCGTGGTCACCGTTTGGGCTTTCTGGCAGCCGCGGTACGGTACACCGAACATTACGCCCGACACCGGGCCTACCTGCTCGCTCTGGTCGGCCACGAGCTTGTTGAGGAACGATTCGCTGATGCTCATCCGCACGTTCGTATTGCGGAAGTAGGCTTCCAGCCGTTGGGCCAACGCGCGCTCATCGGCGCGAGGGCTGAACCGCATGCGGTCCAGGTCTTCGCCCAGCAGCGAGCCCAGGCTGGCTCGCCCCGAACTTTCGTAGGCTTCCAGCTTGGCCAGCAGTTCGCGCTCGTCGATCGGCTCATCGGCCAGCCGCCGCAGTTCAGCGACCAGGGCCTGGTACTGCGGCAACTGCAGGAAGGCCCGCTGCTCGGCATTCAGATAAGGCGACTCGATCCGCCGCAATGCCCTGCGGGCAACGGCGGCTGTATTGTCATCGATGCTTACGTGCAGGGCAACGTTTTCCAGCGCGTCGAGCAGGAGGTAGCGCCGCCAGCCTTGTTCGTGCTCGGAGCCACGCAGCGTGGCGGCCACGTCGCGCAGGTACGGCACCAGCGTGCCCGAGTCGTAATGCACCACAGCTACGGCACCGCTGCGCGAAGCTTCCAGCGACGCCAGGCCCGACCACACGGCCACGTGACGCTCCAGGGCGTACCGCGCGCGGCGCGCCTGGCTAGCCAGTTGCTCATCGCGCAGCGCGGCGATCATGAGGTCGGCCTCGCGCAATTTCTCTTGCACCAGGTGCAACGCGGCCGTGCGGATGGAGTCGTCGCCCTCGGCCAGGTTACGAATGCACGCGGCGGTGGCGATCGCCCAATCGCGGCTGGCCGGGTACTCTTCCAGGCGAGCCAGACGTTCCAGCAACGTGTGCGGCATCGTCCACGACGGCGACGTCATGGGATCGGGCTGCGGCACCAGGGGCGGTTCGCCCGACTCCGCGGTCGCTTCCTGCTGCATGCGTTCGCGCAGCTCAGGCCACTTGGGGCCGGCATCGATCTCAGCCAGTTGCGGTCCGGTGAATTGCGGCGCGGCCGGAGACTCGCCCTTCGACGGGGCAGCGGCGGGGGCGTTCAGCAGGTGATCGTCGATCCTGGCCGCCGTGTTCAGGCGATTGAGGAAATCGGTGACATCGAACTGGTTGCCCAGGCGCGAGCTTGAAGGGCTGCGCACCACGGCCACCTGGCGGCGGTGGCTTGCGATATGCGGCCGGTAGGGGAGCGGCTGCAGTGAGAACGGATCGCGGCAGGCGTACGGCGTGCAGCCGGGCTGCTGACTGGGCCATGGCCAGGCCCAGGACAGCACAACCAGGCCGGCGATTGCCAGCCAGGCAAGATACGTTGCGCGCGAACGTCGATAGGACATGGTGCTCCGTCTCCCGATGCGAGTTTCCTTGGCTGCCCTGTCCAAGGACTCGGTGCTTCCTCTGCATCGAAAGATCGGGCGTCCCCGGCGGTTGCGCCCAATGGTTTGCCGCCGATTCCAGGGCGCAAAATGCCGCTTGTAATGCGTTTTCGGAAAACGCCGCGCCGGGCAAACGCGTCATGCTGAAGATGTCAGATGTGCGGCCTTGGCCGAAAGATCAATGGCCGTTAACGCGACCGCGATAACCACTTTGATCGGCCCGGGCGACACGCGGCGATGGCCGTCCGGCTCCCCGCACCAGGACGCGTGGAGTTCGCCCGGCGGCATGGGGGAGACCGTTTCGGGGGACGCTTGTGTTTGCGGCCGCCGCACAAAGATGGCCGCGCTCCATTCCTGTGTTGCTAAGCATTGCTTCTGGCGGTGTGGCTCGCGGAGCCGCAGGGGGGCGTCGATTGAGGACAGACCAGGCAGGTTGGGGGGCAGGCGATAAAGTCGCTGTTCTGCAAGTTTGCCCTCGGGCAACCGCAGTTTTGGGGGGAGCTTGCGCGTTTGTGCCGTAGCGTCCCCCGCCCGCCGAAAACGCTGGCAATCGGCATCAAACGCTTGTTATGCTGGTGGCGAACATTCCGGTTGGTCACCGACCAGAATCGCACGCCTTCCCAGCCTGCCTTCTAGCCCTCGCCCCAGCGCACGCGGTACCGAGCTACAGCAGATGAGCGGCCAGCGCTGCTGGCCATCGTTTGCGGCGTCCGCAATCGCGCATTGGGCCAAACCTGCCTTAGAGAAGCGATCTCCATGCGATACTTGATGCCTCTGGCTGCTTTGTGGGCGACCCTGCTGACCGTTTCTTCGCTGTGGGCTCAGCCGCAATTGTCTTCCGGCCGGATCGCCGCCGGCACGCGTTGGGAAACCGCCTACTATGTCCACGACTCGGGCGTGCCTGGCCCCACAGTGTTGATCGTTGGCGGCGTGCATGGCAATGAGCCGTCCGGATACCGGGCTGCCGATCAGATCCGGCATTGGCCCATCGCCCGTGGCCGGCTCGTGGTGATCCCGCAGGCCAACGTGCCGGGCTTGAAGGCCAATATCCGGTACATGCCGAAGGTCGATGCGTCGCTCCGCGACCTGAACCGCAACTTCCCTTATCCCGATGTTTCCGACGAGCCTCGCGGCGAGGCGGCCACGGCCCTGTGGCAGTTTATTCAGGAACTGAAGCCCGACTGGGTGATCGACCTGCACGAAGGCTACGAGTTCCACATTTCGCACCAGCCACCGCCGGGCAAGAAGAAGTCGGTAGGCTCTACCGTGATCTACCCGTCGAGCCCGGAACTGGATCCGCTCGCGGAACAGATGCTGAGCGCCGTCAACGCCGGCATCAGTAATCCCGATCGCAAGTTCGTGCTGCGCGGCAACGCCCCCCTGGCCACCACGCTGGCCCGGGCGTGCATCGAGTATCTGAAGATTCCGGCCATGATCCTGGAAACTACTACCAAGGATCAGCCGCTTTCGCTGCGCACCCGGCAGCATCGCACGCTGGTGCAGGTGGTGATGCAGCACCTGAAGATGGTTGAGGGCGACTGTGTCGACATCCTCACACCGACCGGCTCACAAGACAGCCTGATCCGTGTGGGCCTGTACGATGGCCCCGGCACCGGCGCCAACCCGTTGACTGCGATCCTGGACGAAGAACCGCACACCATCGTGCGGCACCTGGGCCCTGCCGACCTTCGCAAGGAAGTGCTCCAGCAGTTCGATGTGGTGATCTTCCCCGGCGGTAGCGGCAGCCGCCAGGCCGCGGCAATTGGTCCTGCCGGCCGTGAAGCCGTCCGCGAGTTTGTCGAGAACGGCGGCGGGTACGTGGGCATCTGCGCGGGGGCTTACCTCTGCTCGGCGAATTACACCTGGTCGCTGGGGCTGGTGCCCGTGAAGGTGTTTTCCGAAGTTCGCGAGGTTCCCGGTGTTGGCCGGAAAGCCATGTGGTATCGCGGTGAGTCCACCACGGTGCAGATGCAGTTCACCAACGAAGCTCGGCAAGTGCTGGGCGAAGTGCCTGAGCTGACCGACGTGCGTTACCACAACGGCCCGATCTTCCGGCCGTTGACGGAAGGCGAGCCGGGCTACACCACGCTGGCCTGGTTCCGCAGCGAGCAGGTGTTGTACCCGCCGCAGGAAGGCACCATGGTCAATACGCCGGCCATCATCCGTGCCGATTACGGCAAGGGACGCGTGATCGCGATCAGCCCTCATCCCGAATCATCGGCTTCGCTTCGGCCGATGGTGCTCTCGGCCATTCGGCACGCGGCCGGGCGCAGCACGCCTCGAGCCAAGCCAGTGCTGGTGGCCGAGCAGAAGCAAGGCTCGTCGGAATCGGCCGCGGAGAACAAGCCCATGACGGCCCAAGCCGAGCAGCAAAGCAAGCCGATGTCGCGGGCTGCTAAAGCCGCTGTGGCGCCGTAATCGCAGCGCCATATTTTGACGCCGTAAGGCATGTGACGATGTGGAACGCCCGGCGCGACCTGGGGGGATTGCCGTGCCGTACGGGTTGGGCGATGTAGCCTTCAAGATCGAACGCGCCGGCTTTGCCCTGCTGCCCGGCTCACACCGCGTGGGCCGCCTTGCGCAAGAGCAGATCGAATCGCTCTGCGCGCGGCAGCCTGAGCATCTCTGCACGGCCGCCGCGGGCGATGCGCTACTGATGCGGCCGCTGCTGTTGCACGCCTCGCGCCGTTCGACCGGCTCCCGCCTCCGCCGCATCTTGCACATTGAGTATGCCGGCTTCTCGCTGCCCAATGGCCTTGCCTGGCACGAAGGGGCCTAGAGCCTGGCTTCGCTGTTTCCTCCCTGCACGGTCAGCGCCACCGCCCACCGCTGCGTGTCTAATCACCATCCTCCCCGAGAAGGAATCTCTCGCCCGCGGGGAGGCAGCTAACGATCCTCTAAGATTTGCACCACGGTCTGATTGAACTCCAAGGGGCCGCAGCGGTGCTGAATGAAGGCGAGAGTGCCTTGAGGATTGATCGGCCCGTCGAATGAAAGTCGATTCAATATGGATCGCTGCCTAGAGTTCGATTGGCGTGGCCTGGATGTTGTTGTGATCGATCAATGTGTTCCTTGATGGTATCCATAAAATAACCGTTACGGCATCGCTCGATGTGAAGACCAGGGAAGACGATGTCGTAACGGTGAGCAGGCGTTGCCGAAGCAGGCTGGGTATGACAAGAGGGCTCAGGGGGCGAGGATAAAGTGGCCCTGGCTGGAGCCGTTGTATCGAAAAATCATCACAACGTGGCCCTGGGCATTGTACAGGCGAACCGTGTCGCCTTTGTTGTCGAGCCTTAGGGAAGTATTCAAGGTGATGGTGCGAGCGCTTCGGGCTGGGATCGAGCCTGAAAGGACAAAGACGCCGCGGGCGTTGTCTTCCAGTCGCCAGCCGTTAATTGACACGGAAGCATCGGTGCGATTGGCGAGGACGACGGTTTCTTTATTATCTTCGTTTCCCACCGGATTGGGAAAAATGGCCATGATGAAGACGGAGGAAAGATCTGGCGGCGTGCTGCCGTTGACTTCGACGAGCCGAGCTCCACGACGCCACGCCCGAGGATAGATTGGCGATTCTGCGGCCCAGAGCCCTTTACGTCGAGAACGCGCCTCCGCTTCTAAGTCGCCAAGCTCTCGCTCGGGATGATAGTGATAAAACCACCAGCCATGTCCCTCGCGGATAACCTCTTTGTTGACGCTCTTCCCGTCGACAAAAATTTCTCCCAGGATTCTTCCATAGTCGTCGGTGCCCGTGGCTCTGACGGTTACCGTTTTGCCTGCGATCATGTTATGGACGAATGTGCGGGCTTCATTGCCATGTGGCTGGCCGATTTCGGGGGCGTCGCAATAGATGAATCGAACCGTAACGACCTCCCCGTTTGCTTTCTTTACTTGAGCGGTGTCGCCATCGTGGACGCTTATGACGGTTCCGGTAAATTCTTCAGCGTTCGCGGTGCCGCAAAGCATTAGAGGCTGTCCAAAAAGCGGTCTTGGATGAATGCCGGTTGAGTGGTTAAACTGCGTGGTATGGAAAGGATGCCATACCCAACCGACCTCACGGACGAACAG